>Ga0172362_10000219_pt1 | contig 43590 bp, 30 predicted proteins | sample LakKivs1_kivu2a2_FD_114534 | JGI IMG/M metagenome (GOLD analysis project Ga0172362, IMG submission 114534) | Sediment microbial communities from Lake Kivu, Rwanda - Sediment s1_kivu2a2 | ecosystem: Environmental > Aquatic > Freshwater > Lake > Sediment | place: Rwanda: Western Province, Lake... | reverse complement strand
CTGGTTGAATGGCTGGCGATGATCGGACTTGCGGCCACGATTATTCCCGCCATGGAACTGCATAAGTGGCTGTGGAATCGTCGCTATCCGGTCATGGCCGACCATGGCTTGAGCCACTGAAGCCACCCGAGGCTTTCAGCGGGTATGGGCCTGGATGCATCAGGTGATTAATCCGCCCCCGGAACCAAGAACCGGCCGCCGGCAGCGAAAATATTGCTGCCGGGACGGGAGGCCTGTTATATTTCCCTGCGCCAGAAGCACCACCCATTCAAGCGGAGCCATCGCCATGCGTACGTTTCTGTTCGGCCTGCTGTCGTTACTCGTTGCCGCGCCCGTTCTGGCCGACGAGCCTGGCACGCCCGACCCGCCGCTCGACAACCAGAAACTAACCGTGCACACGCTGGTTCGCGAGGACATCTTTGCCGGCTGGCGGTCGAAGAACATGGAACGCTTCGAGCGGGGTGAGAAGAACATCGAGCTGCTGCTTGAGCAACGGCCGAAGTTCAAGGCCGACCTGTTGGCCTGGAAGGGCGGAGCCAAGCTGTATCGCGCGGTGCTGGCCTATGAAGAAGGAAACAAGGAACAGTTCCAGAAGCTGTATGACGAGGCGAAGTCGCTGCTCGACGAAGCTGCAGCGCTAGGCAAAGGGAACGCCGGCGTGGCGGCGGTGGTCGGCGGCAGCTACCTGACCTTCGGCGATCGGCTTCCCGAGGAACTGCGCGAGCACGCCTGGCAAACGTCGTACGACAACTACCAGACGCTGTGGAAGTATCAGGGGAAGATCGTCGAGAAGTTGCCCACGCACATCAAGGGTGAGCTGCTCGCCGGGCTCGTGCAGTCGGCCCACCGCACCGGCCGCGACGCCGAGTATCAGCAGTACCTGGAGAAGATCATCGAAGTGCTGCCCGACACGGGCTACTCGCGCGTGGCGCTGCAGTGGAAGGAGAACCCCGAGAGTGCCAAGACCAGCAACATCTCCTGCAAGAGCTGTCACGCGGACGGCCGGCTGGAAGCTCGGGTGGCGGCGCTGGAAGGGAAGTAGTCGCGGGGGATTTCAGCGCAGCCCTTGCTGGGCAGTGGCCTGCAGGCGGCCGAACTGCTGCATCAGGTTAGCCACTTCGCGTTCGACGACGTCGGCGTCTTCACTGCGATCGAGTTGCGTCTTGATACGCGTCAGCGAAGCGCGAACGTCTCCGATTGCTTTCAGCACCCTGTCCGCGTGTGCTGGCGCCGCGGATCGCACCGCGCGGAGTTGGATTTCGCAGGCCGCCAGGCTTTGCTCGTGCTGCGCGATGGTTTGCCGGAGCTCCGCCTCCTTGGCGGGCGACACCGGATTGCTGACGGCAGCCGTGGGAACCTCTGGTATGGGCTTCGCCTGCTGGAGCTCTCGCAATCGGGCTTGGAGCTTTTCGTGCTCAAGCCGGGCCGCAGCGGAAGAGAAAGGCGAGTTCGAATCCGGCTCGGTCGCCGGCTCGCGCTGGGTGCAGCTGGTGGTCAGAATTGTGACGATCACTAAGGCGCAGCTGATACGCATGGCGGGAGCCCTCCACGGCGAGAAAAGTCTTTCTCTGGAAAGCTTAGGTCATGGGGTCGGCGGATCGCGCGAGGGAAGCACGAAGTTGCGGCTCAGCCCTTATATCGCAGTGCCCGGCCGGGCTGCTGGGGACCGGGTAGCGTGATGGCCCGGCCGGTTGCAAAAACCTCGATGCCGCTGGTAAGGACATGGTTGATGCCGATCGAGAGCTGGTGTGGGTCGGCGTGTGTCGCGCGGTCGGTGACCGTGATGGGATCGAAAACCACGAGATCTGCGATGGCGCCCTCGCGCACCTCGCCGCGATCCGTGAGTCCGAAACGCTCCGCGGGAATGCCGGACATCTTTTGCACGGCGGCTTCGAGGGTGAACAGCTTACGGTCTCGCACGAGCGGGCCGAGCATTCGCGGAGCCGAGCCGTAGACGCGCGGATGGACCTGGCCGTTCGGGAAGTAAATGCCGTCGGTGCCGAGCATGAACTTGTCGTGCTGCAGGAACGGATCGATCAGCCGGTCGTCGCCCCCTTCGAGCACGGAAAGTGCGGCCAGGTTCTCTTCGATCACCATGTCGCAAACCGTGTCGGCAGGCGACTTGCCGAGCGCGGCCGCAATCTGTGCGAGCGACTGGCCGCGATGACGGAGGTTCTCCTCGCCCGGGCACCAAGCGAAGCGAATCTTTTCGGGCGGTAGCGGAAAACATTCAAGCAGGAGCGCCGTGCGCTCGCGAATCACGGGGTCACTGAGTTTTTCGATGACGCGAAGTGGGCCGTCTTCCCAGACCTCATATGGCAGGAGATAGTTGAACATCGTCGAGCCGGCCGAGTAGGGATAGATGTCGAACGAGAAGTCGACGGCGTGGACCGCGACCCGATCGACGTAGGCCAGGATCTCTTCGGCTTCGGCCGCCGTGCCGGCCTTGAGATGCGAAATGTGAACGGGCACGCCGGCCCGCTCACCGATCTCGACCGCTTCCTTCACGCCGGCGAGTGTCCCCTTCTTGTAGCGGACGTGCGTGACGTACAAGCCTCGCCAGGGAGCCATCGCCGCGCAGACTTCGACGAGCTCGTCGGTCGTGGCGAAACACTCGCTGACATAGTCGAGGCCGGTCGAGATGCCGACCGCGCCAGCATCCATTTCCTTTTCGACTTCGCGGCGGATGATCTTGATTTGCGAATCGTCGAGCGGGCCGCGCTTCCAGCCGGCTGCCAGCACGCGGAGATTGGCGTAGGGGATTTCGCTGATGACGTTTTGCGCCGTGCGGCGGTCGAGCAGGGCCTGGTAGTCGGCGATCGAGTGCCAGCCCTCGTAGTCTTCGGGCACGAGCGCGTTGAGCGAGCGGAGATAGACGAACCATTCGCGCCAGCTGTGCGGGGTGACCGGCGCGTAGCTGATGCCATCGCTCATCAGGACTTCGGTCGTGAAGCCCTGGCTGGTTTTGCACTCGAGGTTCGGCGTCTTGAGCAGCCAGCCGTCGGCGTGGGTGTGCACATCGATGAGGCCGGGAGCGATGATCTTGCCGGTGGCGTCGAGCGTGTGCGAGGCTTGTGCACCTTCGAGAGCGCCGATGGCCGCGATGCGGTCGCCGCGAAGTCCCACGTCGGCCGCGTAGCGCTCGCGGCCAGTGCCGTCGATGATCGTACCGCCGCGGATGAGGGTGTCGAAGTGCATAGGGCCTAGTGGGGCATTCGGTGGCGGAGCGTGTAGTAGGCTTCGGCCGGGAAGAACTCGCCGCCGTCCTCGCTCAGATTGCGCAGATGGAACTCATAGACGAAACCTTCGCGCAGCTCGTCCAGCATGAGCAGGACAGTGCGGTTGTCGGGCTGCAATTCGACCTTGGCGATCTTTTCGGCGCGGCGATCTTGATCTTCGCCGCCATAGGCCGGCGTCGACGTTCGGCGAAACGACACGACTGAGTAGCTGGCCGGGTCAGCAGCCGTTGTCGGATTGATCGACCCACTGAATGAAATGGCGAAGCCGTTTTCGCGTAGGTGGACTCGATGTATGCCGGCGGATTCCACAGCCGGCGTGAGCCGCACGATCGAACCGGTGTTCGAGCCCGCGCCCCAGCCGCTGTCGCGAATGTTGCCGATGTAGAACGCGCCGTCGGGGCCCGTCGCACAGCAGAGCGGACCTTCGAACGTCGGTTCATTGGCGACGGGCTCGCGCGAGAAGGGATAGACGGCGCCCTGAAACTCGCCCGCCACTCGCTCCAGACTCATTCGCACGAGACGACGGGTGTCGTACTCACAGCCGATCAGATCGCCCGAGTACCGCGGAGGGGCGCCGCTCAGGCCGTTGACGCTCCGCGTCCAGGGATGAGGGATCTCGATGGCGGGCGACTCGGCTGGAGGCTTTAGACCGCGCTTGGCTTCCAGGGAATTGATGAAGCCGTATCGCTTTCCTGGCTGCAGATGGTTCAGCTCATTGAACGGGTTGTAGTTCCCCTGGTTGTCGGTGGCGAACAATTCGCCCTGCGCTGTCAGGTGCAGCCCCTGCGGGAAACGGAGGCCGGCGCAGAACTCCTCGATGCCGAACTGGCGTGGATCGTCGGGCGTTCCTTCGCGCGGCATCAACTTCAGCAGCCGGCCGCGGAGATAGGCCGCGGCCTCACTGCGGTTGTCTTGCTCGCAGGGAAGGGCGATCAGGTAGTTGCCCGCCATATCGCGTTCCAACCCCACTGCCCAGTCGTGATAGTCGCGGGTATGTCCCCAGCCCGAGGCGAGCGTCTCGGTGTGTTCGGCGCGGCCGTCACCGTTGTTGTCCACGAGTCGTAGCAGGGCATACTTGTTGACGACGTCGACGACGCTGCTAGAACCCGATTGGCGGACGGCGAGTCCATCCGGAGCGGCAAGATCGCCGGTGAACGGCTGGATCTTGAAGGCAGGCTGACTCGATATGAGCACGGTCAGACCGTACGGAGCGGCTAGGTCATCGGAGAACGGTGCAAGCTTGTCGACGAGTGAATCGCCATCGGTATCGCGGCCGCGCCACACGCGCCCTTCGAGCGAACTGACGTAGAGTGTGCCCTCGTTACCCCAGGCGAGCCCGGTGGGCATGACTTCGTCGGTGATCGGCAGCCGGATGGCTTCGTAGCCGGGTACCACGTCGAGCTCCTGCTTCGGCAGCGTGCGATCGACGACCGGCAGCGGCGGGAACTGATCGGGCTGGGCCTCGCTACGGTAGTCAAGCGTGAGCGTGGACGTGCCATCGGCACTAGCGACAAGGTTTGCAAGTGAGCCGCGTTTTGAGCTTACCAACTTCGCGTGCGAACCCGCTGCGAGTTGTACCGCGACGCCACCGCGCGGCCCGCTGAGCGTGGCCGTCTTCCCAGCAGGATCCACGTTCGAGTCCTCAGGCAGCACCAGTAACTGCCAATCGGAACCGGACCGAGCATGCTCGATTGTGAGTGTGCGTTGGAAACCGGCTCGGCCGGAATCGTCCGCGGCCAGCGGTTCAAACTGCTCGGTGAGGCGAACAATGTGCTGCTCATCCTGGTGCGGATACCGCAGACGATAGTAGACCCGCAGCCCGCGCGGCGTATGCTCGAGGATATCGAACTCGGTGACGAACTGCCGATCACGCGCGGCGTGGATCGACTTCTCGCCGACCATCAGGGCCAGGTCGCTTGGGGCGTCTTCGTCATTGTCGACCGGCAGGAGCTGCGGCATGCCGGCTTCCCAAAACCAGGTCTTGCCGCGCGTTTGCTGGCGGGCAGAGTCACCAATCCACCAGGCGGCCAGTCGCGCGGTTGCCAGGTCCACCAGCACGCTGTGCCGATTGTCGAGTCCGATGACCAGCGGCTTGATGAAACCTTTGCCCTCGACTTCGATGACGTCGGTCATCACCGCCGCCGGCTCGAGCATTTCCGGCAGGTTTGCCCGGCGGACGACACGGAGCGCGCTGGGGTTGGGGGGCGTGAAGTCGGGCCGATTGAGCACGCGCCACACGGCGGCGAGTTGCTCGTCGAGCTTCCCCTCGAGCACGCCGCGCACCGGCTGCTGCACTGAGGGCATTTCCATCTGCGGCACGATGCGGGCCGGGTTGCGGACCCAGCGGTCGAACCATTCGCGACGGACGCGGTTGCCGATGTTCGAGAGGGCGGTGCCGTGAGCATTGAGGGCGACCTTCTGCGGTTCCCAGTTGCCGATCGCATGGCAACTCGTGCAGCCAAAGCCATCAGCGGTCACCAGGCGCGGACCGGCGGCGTCGAGCGCGGGCGTGGCGAGTGAAGCGTCGAACGCGGCAAGCTCGAGCTCGGGGCGCGGGGGAATCCGATCGGTTGCGATGAACTCGGTGACGATCCGAGCCATTTGATCCTTGGTCAGGTTGAAACGCGGCATGCGCACATGCAGCCAAGGGCGGCGGGGCGGGTTGGGCGTTTCAAGCGACGCGAGAAGTGCTTCATCGGTGAGTTTGTCGCCAATGCCGTGCAAGGCCGGGGGCTGGAGCGCGGGGAGCACCTCGGCCAGCGTGGGATCGGCTCCGGCGAGAGCCGGTAACTTGCCCGCCAGGCCGGGCGATGCGCCGCGCGCGTGACAGGCGAGGCAGTTATGCTCGACGAGCAGATCGTGGCCCGTGGTCGTCGCGCGTTTGTTTTGTGGCGCAAGGTTGGTGAGATACGTGCGGATCGCACGCTGATAATCTTTGTTCAGGCGGAACCCAGGGCGAGGCCGCTTGGCATTTGGTTCGGTAAGGCAAGTGTTGCTTGGCCGAGCAAGTGCGTCGGCGGAGAGCTGGGTTCTCGCGCCCTTCGCATCGGCGGCGAGCGCTTCGGGCAGTGCGTGGCAATTGGCGCAACCGGCGGAGCGAATCAGATTAACGCCGTCGATGCCGGTGCTTGGGTCGCCGGGGTCTGCGTTCTCCTGGGCAGCTTCGGCAGGCTTGCCGAGCGTTTGCAAGTAGAGCGACAGACTTTGACGCTGATCAGGAGTGAGCGGGAAAACCGGCATGCGATGGTCACGATTAAGCCGGGTGGGATCGGCGAGCCAAGCTGCGAAGAACCCGGCAGGACGCTTGGCCGCGACGTGCGACAAGTCGCCGCCGCCGAACAGGCTGTCGGTTCCGAGATTGCCAGCTTCATGACAAGCGAGGCAGCCGATGCTGCGGAAGAGGGTTGCGCCGAGCTCGGCGCTAGGCGGCGGAGGTGCAGGTTCGTCCTTTTTCCTTTTGTCCTTTTTGGCAGGTGGCTTAGGCTCAACCGGCAATGGCTTTAGTTCAGCGAGTGGCTCGGAAGCGGCCAGCAGTGCATCGGCCGCCGCCGCGGCTTCCTCAAGCGAGAACGCAAAGTGCGGCATCCTGCGGCCGGCTGAGTGCTCGTCGCGATTGCTGGCTGATAGCCACTCGATGAGCCACGCGCGCGAAAGGTTGCCTTTGAGCGAAGCCAGCGATGCGGCCGGGAGAGGCCGCTCATCGACCGGCAGCTCGTGACAAGCCGCGCAGCGCAGACCGCGCACCAGGAGCTCGCCGTGCTCGAAGTCGGTGCTTGGCGCGTGCTCGCGCTCGTGGAGTAGCCAGCGACTGGCCACCGGCTCGAAGGGAAAGTTTGGGCCCTGCCAGTACAGGCCAAGCTGGGCAGGTTCAGTATTGCGATCGTACGCAACCGTGATCGGGTGGAAACCGAAGGGGAGCTCGATGGGCTCGGCCGCGATCCAGCCGGGTTCGGCGAGTCGCTCATCAACCAGTTGCTGATCGTTTACCGACAGCTTGATCCCGCCGGCGGCAAACAAGCGGAACTTGTAGACGCCGGGCGCCTGAATCCAGAGCCGGCCGGTGAACGTCGCTTGAAAGGGGCCGGCTTGCATCCGGGCGTCGGGCGCCCGATTGCTCCAATCGTGCGAAAGGCCTTCGACGAGCCGCACGTGCTCGCGACCATCGACGCCGCGAAACGTGGCAATCAGGCCTGGAGCAAACGGATTATCCTCATCCTCGACGTTGAGTTCGGGAGCTTCGTCGAACCACTGCTGGCCAAACGCGGCCGGAACGAGCGTCGCCACGAGCCAAACGAGTGCACTCGCAATCGCCGCGTGCCGCGCACGAAGATCCCGGAGCATCGCCGGCCAACGGCTCATCCGGTGAGTCCCGCGCTTAAGGCTGTGCTGTGGGTCGTGGGGCACCAGTTGCGTTCGATGTGCGCGATCACCAGCGCGGTGCCGTCCTCGTGCGGCACGAATGGCTTCATCCGCGGGTTGTACATCGTATCGGTCAGATCGCGCACCAGCACGGTGTTCAGGCCCAGACGCGTCAGCTGGCGAATGCCGAACGAGCGGCCGAGGATGCACATGTTGGTGTGGACGCCCATGATCAGAACGTTGTCGATGCCGCGCTGGTGGAAAAAACTGTAGACCTGGCGGCCGTCGTCGGAGATGAAGTCTTCGTCGGCAATGTTGATCGCGGCGTGCTGTCGGGTCCAGGGGCTGCCTTGCTTGCACTGCGGCTGACAGTCGCAGCCGCCGTCGGTATCGTCGATCGGCAGCGGGCCTTCGGCGGCTTTGTCGAGATGGCACCAGCCGGCGATCGGCACCGGCGGCTCGACGAGGGAGATCGCGAGGGCGCGCTTGCGGGCCGGATGGTCCTTGTAGAAGCCGAGCGTGTCGGACGGCGCGTGCACAATTGCAATACCGGCCGCACGGGCCTGGTCAATGAGTGGCGCCATACGCTGGGCGATCTCTCCGCAGCGGCGCGTGGCGCTTGCGCACCAGTGCTGGTTCCACATGTCGCAGATGACGATCGCCGTCTTCTCGGCTGGTAGCTGACGGGATTCGGTTTTGGGGATGAACTCATCACCATTCTTCACCTGCCAGCGAACGGGAAGCTCGACGGTCTTGCCGGCTTTGCCTTCTGCCGCCCAGAGCAGCCGCGGCAATGCTCCCGCCGCCAGGCAGCTCGCTACGGAACCCGCCAGAAAACTTCGTCGCGACGAATGGGCATCACGCATGACAGGATCCTTTCTTGGGCAGCTTCAAACACAGTCCACGCCAAGATTGTCAACCGCAGTCGTTCAGCGTTTTGGCAGGGTACCCTCGCTGGCGCTTCGGGCTAATATTGGACACCCTGGCAGTTCCTATTTGCCTTCGGCCGGCGGGTTCGCCAGGTAGGTGAACAGGTCGACGATCTCCTGCGAATTCAAGTTGTTGAACAAACCTTCGGGCATGGCCGATTTCTTACTCGGCACGATCTCTTCGATGTCACTTTTGGCCACGTTGGCTTTCTCGCCATTGGCCTGCAGGACCACGACACCATCGGCTGTTTCGCCCACGAGGCCGGTGAAGATCTGGCCGTCGCCGGTCACGACGCTCTTGGCGGCGAACTGGTCGGAGATCACGAGCGAGGGATAAGCGACCGACTCCAGAATTTCTTTTTTCTGGAACCGCTTGCTGACGTTCGTCAGGTCTGGGCCGATACCTTCGCCTCGGGTGCCATAGCGATGGCACTTGATGCACTGGGCTTTCTCGAACACGGCCGCGCCCCGCGTGGCGTCACCTTCGGCCGCGGCGGGACTGGCCAAGAGCTCAGTCACCGAGGCGAAAACTTGCTGGCCTTCCGGCTCCTTCGGCAGCGCGGCCTCTGGTTGGTTGGGATACTTTTCGCTGAACCACTTTTGCCAGACGGGAAGCGCGGTTTGCCAGGTCTCGCGCGGCTGAACGACCTGCTCGCCGGTCCAGCGCAAGAGAAGCTGCGAGGCCTCGCGGCCACCCTGGTCGCCGAGCTTGAGACCTTGCAAGATCACCTGGCGAATCTCCTGCGGGTTTTCGTTCCGCATCTGGTAGCGCTGCAAAGCCCGAAGCACATCGCGTGCGGCCGAGCCGTCGACGACCGTCAGTGAACGAACCAGCAGCGGATAGTCCTCGTCGCGTCGTTTTTGGGCGAGCGAGAAGGTGGCCAGGGCCTGAGCCACGTGATGCCGGCGATCGGGCGAGGCTTCGAACACTTCATGCAGATACGGCAGGGCCGACTCGTCGCCGTGCCCCAGGGCAATGAGCGTGGCCTTGGCAAGTTCACTGTTGGCGGGCGCGGGAGTCTTGGCCAGATTGCGGTCGAGATCCAGCAGCGCTGCTGTCACTTCGGCCGAAAGCTTGCCATTGAGGCTTTGCACCACGCTTAGCGCGCCGGCCGGATCAGCCGTTCCCTGACGAATGCGGGCCAGTTGTTCCTCGGGACTCATGTTCTTGAGGACGTTGTTTGCCCCGTTGGTCAGATAGCCGCGGTAGCTGTTGCCACCTTCAAGCTCGCGGGCCATTGCCAGGAAGTCGAGCAGGCCGGTGCGGAGCTCGGGAGTCCAGCCGACCAGCAGGAAGCGGCCGAGCATCGCGACCTGAATGCGTTCGTCAATCGGGGCATTGCTCTTGAGGTGCTCGACCAATCGCGGGGCGAGCGTCGGGTCCTGCAGCATCACGAGCGTACGAACCAGCTCGCGATTGAGCCGGGCATCGTCCGAGGGATAGCTCTTGGAAATCACCGAGCGCAGCGACTCCTGCTCGGCTGGCTGGAAGTCGCCGCGATGCAGGGCCAGCTCCACGACGCGAAGCACGTCGAGCTGGTCGTCCTTGGAAAGATTCGTGCCGAGCCACTTCTGCGCGGCTGCCAAGATCTGGCCCGCGGTGTCACGATCGGCCTCGAGGACAACGAGCGCCACCGAGCCTTGGATGAAGTCGCGAACGTTCGTGGAGGAGAGCACCAGCGATTGCCACTGATCCTTGGGCATCTCTTCCAGCAGGCGGCGGGCTTGCCAGGCGACAAAGCGATTGGGATCGGCCAAGAGTGTGAGAACTTTCTCGACCGGCGCAGGATGACCAGCGCGGACGAGCGCCCCACAAGCGACGCGGCGCACATTCGGATCTTCGTCATCAAGCAGCGAGACGAGGCGATCGTTCGAGGCGGGCGTCGGATGCAGGGCCATCTGGTAGGCGGCTTTGGCACGCACCGCCGGGCTCTTGTCCTTCGAGATGCCGATCAGCAGCTCGTCGGACGATGCCATGCCGGTGAGCGTCATCAGCTCGAGCGCACGGACGCGGTCAACGGCTGGCGCTTCAGGATTTACCGCCACGGCGAACAGGCTGGGTCCCCACTGGTCGCCAAGTTCCTTACGGACTTCGCGCGTCTCGCGACGGGCCCAGGCAGCCGAGGGTTGCGGCTGATGGATCGCGCGGGCGATGCCTTGCTCGGTGCTTTTTTCGGGCTTGAGCGGAGCGCCTTCGGCGACGACGCGCAGGATCGAGCCCTCGGTATTGCGACCGCCGACGCAGATGTACAGCCAGCCATCGGGACCGACGTCGATGTCCGAACAGTTGAGCGGTCGGCCTTCGAGGAAGTTTTCGGCGACGCCCTGGTAAGTGCCACCTTCTTCCTTAAGCGTCACCGCAACGATCCGGCCCATCGACCAGTCGCACATGAATAAGGCGTCTTGATACTTCTTGGGAAATCGGTTGTGTTCGTAGAACACGACGCCGGTCGGTGAGCCGCGGCCCGTGTCGACCACGTCGGGCAGGCTATCGATGAAGTACTTGGGCCACTTGGACCAGCCGCTGCGCCAGCCGAACTCCGCGCCGGGGATCAGGTGGTTCACGCGCGTCGGGCGATACCAGGGCAGGGCGACGTCCCATTCCATGTCGCTGTCGTAAGTAAAGAGCTCGCCGGCGCGATTGAAGGCGTGATCGTAAGCGTTGCGGAAGCCGCCGACGAACAGTTCGAGGAAGTTGCCATTCTTGTCGGTGCGGACGACCGTGCCGCCGGGGGCCTTGATGCCCGAAGCGTGGCCGTTGGCGTCTTCGTACTTGGGGGTGATGAGTTCGGCGTCGTAGTAGTGATGATGCGGACTGGTGTCGGCGAGCTGACCTTCGACGAAGGCGTGGTTGCCGATCATGATATAGATCAGGCCGTCGGGGCCGAGGATCGGCTGGTGCGGACCATGCTCGCCCATCCCGCCTTTGAACTTGAACAGCGTTTCGATCTTCTCGGCTTTGCCGTCGCCATCCGGATCGGTGAGCTTGTAGAACGCGGTCTTGTCCGGACCTTCACCCACGGCATAGACCGCGCCTTCGAGCGGGAGGATGCCCTGGCAGTTGCTGACATTGTCGCAATAGGTTTCGATCAACTCGAACTGACCATCACCGTCTTTGTCGCTGATGCGGAGCAGCGGTCCGCGTTCTTGCGAGGCGATGATGCTGCCGTTTTCATCAAAGGCCATGGCGACGAGCGATCCGGCTGCGCCCGGCTTGATGACTTCCTGGACGACGAAGCCGGGTTGCGGCGTGAAGCGATCAGCGGCAGGAGCGTCTTCGGCAGTCGCCCGCGGGGAAATGGCGAGCGAAGCGGCTGCGAGCGTGGCGACAAGCGAATAAGTCCGCACAATCAACATAGGGAGTCAACCTCGTGAAGGCTGGGAAGAAACTCGGGCGTGAAGCATCTGGGGAGGGTCGGCTGGCGATCACCTTGGGAGTGCAGGCCGGCGTCCGGCAGGTCCGGGCTCTCCAGTATAGACAACGGGTTTGGGCCATGCACGAAGCGAAATGAGCCTCGCGGCGGCCGAATTTTTCGGACGCTGTTGACTGGCTAAGTGCGTTTGTCGAAGCTAGTTGAAGTTAGCGGCGATTCAGGCGGATCGCTACCATCAGCGATTGCGGGTCCACGCACGCGCCAGCCGGCAGCCGCCATGAAGAAGCCACACATTCTGATTCTTGAGCCAGCCTTCGCTGCCAAGCGGCAGTATCAGCAGGCGCTAAACTCGCTGGGAACACCGGAGTTCGTGCTGGCCGAATCGCCCGACGCAGCGCTGGAGAGCATTCGTGGGGGGGCGTTTGATCTGGCGATCGTGAATCTTGATGCCGCGGCGGGCGATGATTTTGCGTTTCTCAAGGACCTCCGCTCGGTCGACGCCGAGTTGCCGCTGATTGTGACCACTTCGCGGCCCACGATCGCATCGGCCACGGCGGCCATGCGACTGGGCGCGGGCGACTACCTGGCCCAGCCGATCGAAGGTCCGGCGCTGTTGGCCGCGGCCGAGCGGTTGCTTTCGGGCCGGCGCATCGAAGCCGAATACGAACTGTTGCGCCGGCAGGTGGAGCGGCCGTACGGCTTTGACGACATGATCGGCGGTTCGCCGGCGATGCGCAAGGTATTTCAAACCATCGAGCAAGTGGCGGGTTCAGACGTTGACGTGCTGGTGGTGGGCGAAACGGGAACGGGCAAGGAGCTAATCGCGCGGAGCATTCATCGCCGCAGCCGCCGATCCGAGGGGCCGTTCGTGCCGGTCGATTGCGGAGCGATTCCGGAGAAGCTGCTGGAAAGCGAGTTCTACGGACATGAGAAGGGCTCGTTCACCGGGGCCGATAGCCGGCGGATCGGGCTCTTGGAGTTCGCGGATCGCGGGACGTTCTTCCTGGACGAGCTCGGCGAGCTGCCACTGCTGCTCCAGGCGAAGCTGCTGCGGACACTGCAGGAGCGGAAGATTCGCCGGGTAGGCGGACGCGAGGAGATCGACATCGACGTGCGGATTGTAGCCGCCACGGCGCGAAATCTGGACGAGATGATCCGCCAGGGAACGTTTCGGCAGGATCTGTTCTATCGAATCAACGTGGTGCGGATCGATCTGCCACCCCTGCGCGAGCGTGGCGACGACATTGGCCTCTTGGCCGAATACATGGCCCAGCGCTATGGCCGCGAAATGGGGCGTGAGATCAAGAGCATCACGCCCGAAGCTTACCAGGTGCTTAAGCTATTTCGCTGGCCGGGCAACGTGCGGGAACTGCAGAATGTGATCCGTCGGGCGATCGCCCTGGCGCAGGGACCGCTGATCACGCTGGATGACTTACCGGGTGAGGTCGTCGAAGCGGCAGGCGAAGGGCCACAATCCGGCGAGGGAACCCCGGCTGGAGACGTGGGCTACTTCGAGCTTCGCGACCGGCAGTTAGCTAGTTTCGAGAAGCAGTACCTGAGCGAACTACTCGCCCGACATCAGGGCGACGTGCGAACGGCAGCCTTCGAGGCGAAGTTGCCGCGGGGGACGTTATATCGGCTGATGAAAAAACATGAGCTTGACGGGGATCGCTTTCGATAGCAGCCGGCGCCGGAAGGGCTTGTCACAAGTTTGTGACTGCTGTTTCACGGGCGCGAATTAGCAAAAAGTGCCGGAAAAGGCGGCGTTTTCTGCAAACTCCCGGGGCAACGGCTGGCGCGTGTCACGGAGGCGCGAATCGCAGTTCCGGGCGCCAAAAAAATCTGAGGCCGAGATGAATCTCGCCAAGGTCCAACTGCATATAGCTTTACGCGAATCGCGGCGCTCGCGTTTGGCGGCGCGACAAGTCTTGGCACACCCCTTGCTTTTAAGCGAACCGTCACGCGGGACAATTGAAGCCTGCGGGAAGTCGAAACGGGAGTAAGCCAACTCCCCTGTTGCCAGTTACAACGCCAACGGGCGAGCCCCGCGGCATTACTCTCGAAGGGAGCCTAGCCATGAAGAAGATTGAAGCCATCGTGCGCCACTTCAAGGTCGAAGAAGTCAAAGACGCGCTGAACGCCAAGGGCATCGCCGGCATGACCGTCACCGATGTTCGCGGTTTCGGACGTCAAAAGGGACACATGGAAACCTACCGCGGCACCGAATACGCCGTCGAGTTCATTCCCAAGTCCAAGATCGAAGTGGTCGTGTCCGACGCCAACGCCCAGACCGTGATCGACGCCATTCTGAAGAGCGCTCGCACGGGTCAGGTTGGCGACGGTAAGATTTTCGTCAGCGACCTGTCGGGCGCGATTCGCATCCGCACCGGCGAGAGCGACGATAGCGCAGTCTAAAGATCGACTGCACGCAGTGCTCAATGGCGTCAGGCGGCGCCGGCGGCAGAATGACAACTCTGATGCCAACCATCCAGTAGTCTGCCGCTCATTTAGAGCCCGGGGAAGCGAGATTCGCTCCCCGGGCTTTATCTTTTCAGGTAGCCGCAACTTCGGACACGCGCGGGCCGGCGGCGGCGAGGTCGGCCGAGGACCAGTTGGCGTGCTGCTGGAAGTTCGCCTGAAACTGCTCGGCCAGACGGAGGGCGGCAGCGCGATAGGCCTCGGCGCTACGCCATGACTCCCAAGGATGCAGCAACTCGGCAGGCACAGCTTCGACGCGGGCGGGAATCTCCAGGCCGAAGATCGGCTCGGCGACGGTCGGTTGGCCTTCAATCGCCCCGCTGACAATCGCCGAGATGATGGTGCGGGAATGAGTCAGCGAGATGCGGTTCGTACTGGCAGGTTCGCCGCTCCAGCCTGTATTAACCAGCCAGGTTCGCGGCGCACGCGCACGGAGTCGTTCACTGAATAGTTCCACGAATCGTTCGGGAGCGTGCACCAGCAGGCCCGCGCCATAGCAGGGTGAAAACAACGCTTCGGCCGACGCGCCCGCCGCGGTGGGCAGCTTCGACGAGTAGCCGCTCAAGTAGTAGTAGGCGGCTTGTTCGGCCGTGAGCCGGCTGACGGGCGGCAGCACGCCCGTGGCATCGCAAACGAGCAGAATTACGTTGGTCGGGTGACCGTGAAATGCGGATCGGTTTGCCTCGACAATATGCTCGAGCGGAAATGCGGCCCGGGTGTTCTCCGTGAGCGTGGTATCGCGATAGTCGGGCAGCCGCGTGCGCGGATCGACGACGACGTTCTCGAGCAGGGCGCCAAAACGAATGGCCGCGGCGAGTTCGGGCTGCTCGGCGGACGCTATTCCGTGGCAGCGAGGATAGCAGCCGCCTTCGAGATTCGTGACACCGCGATCGCTCCAGGCGACGGCATCGTCGGCCACGAACTGCTGAGCAGCGCCAATCGCGAGGGTGGTTTTCCCGGTTGCGGGCAGACCCACGAGCAGCGTGACGCCGCTCCGCGGATCTTCCATGGCCGAGGCACGCAGCGCGAGTACGCCTTGCTCTACGTGCCTGTAGCCGGCCAGCGTGAACAGCGCTCCTTTCATTTCGGCGGCGTAATCGGTGCCGAGAATGACGACTTCGCCCGTGGCGAGACGGATACTCACGCTCACCGCGGAGGAAAGGCCCGGCGTTTTCGGATCGGCCGGCGATTGCCCTGCGTTGAGAATCAAGGCGTCAGGCGCGGCAAACCCGGCTCGCTCTTCGGTCGTGGGACGCACGAGCATCGTCCGCATGAAGAGTGCGTGGTAAGCCCGCGCGCAGATTACGCGGACCTTGAGGCGGTGCTCGGGATCGGCGCCGTAATAACCATCGACGACGTATAGCCGTCCGCAGGTATTGAGATAGTCGATGGCCGCCTTGTGAAGTGCGGCGAACGACTTTTCTGAAAGCTTCTGGGTGAACTCGTTCCAATCGACGTGGCTGTCGATGGCGGGCGACTCGACGATGCGGCGATCGCGTGGCGAGCGGCGGGTGCGGTCGCCCGAGTTGGTAGCCAGGGCGCCCGTGGCGGTGATCCAATCGCCATCGCAGACCACGCCATCTTCGTAGAGCAGGCCGAGAGAAGCATCATAGATTACGTCCGGCGCATGAAGTCCGTACGCGCTCAAGTCGAAACCGCGAGCCATGGTGTGAACCGTCTAGGAGTAAGTCAGAGCGGAGAGGATGTTCGACCGCGGCGTATCAATGCGAACAGCAGTCGAACGTGCGCGCCACCGAAGTGTGTGCGTCGATTATAGATGACGAGTGGCCTGTTTTGCGCTAGCAGTTGCGCAAGAATTTTGCGAGTGGGCGTGTGCGAGTCAGATTGGCAGTGCTGCGCTCTTGACAAGTAGCCGCGCGGTAACGTACGAGCGCGAATGATCAGGCATCCGTCGCCTTCGCGACTTTGCCGTCGCGCGATTTAATTTTGCGCGAAGGTTTGCTGCGCGAAGACTTGTCCTGCGCGTTGGGGTCTTTCACAGCGTCATCTGCTGCACCGACTGGCGCGCCGCCTGCATCCGGCGCAGGCATGGCCGGACCGGGAACTGCCGGCGGAACCAGCCCGACGGCTGCACCCGCGGGAATTGGTCCTGCGGCAGGCGCGCGTCCGGCACCGGCAGGAATGGGACCAGCAGGAACGGCGCCCGAAGGCTTTGCCGGATCAGCGGCGGCGCCTGTATTCGCAAGTCCCCCGGAATCGACAAGCATGTAGCCCGCCCAGAAAAAGGGATGGCTGGCGGTGGAAGTTTGCATGCGCGAGACATCCTTCACGCGCGGTTCGCGATCGGGATCGAGCGGGGAATCGCGCACCACCTGCACGCTTCGCTGCCAGGCTTCTGCCGGCCCCGAGTGTGGCAGTTCCTGGGCGTATTCGCGCACCAGATCGAAGCTCGTTTGACCACCCGTGCGCCAGCGACTGATGAGCACGGTACGTGCGCCGGAGCCCAGCAGTCCGCACAGTGAGAGAAAGATTTCCTCGCCGGCGGAAACGCCTTTTTTGAGTCCCGTTTCGGCCGAAGTGTGGAAGCCGGGGAGGATGATTTGCTCAGGAGCACCGAAGGGCAGCGACAGCCAGCCGCCCAGCGGCGCGGCGCCTTTGCCGGTCAGAGGCTGCCAGCCGTAGGGATTCGCGGCCGGGGGCACGTCATCCAGGACGATCAGCCCATCCAAAATCACACGGTACATGTGAGCCGGGGCCGCGAGCTCGCGAGGCAGGGCGATCGCACCTGCCACGGCGGGGGCGAGTCGTTCGAACGCTTCGCGAGTGGTTTCCTCGCTGTCCTGCGGAAAGAGTTTGCCGAGCGCGACGCCGACGTTAGGTCGCGGCTTTTTCGCACCCCGGTACGGCACGGCCAAGCCCACGGTCGGCGCGTAACGCACGCGCGCTTGCGAAACGAGGAGCTTCTGCTTGTCCGGCTCGCCGATAGGCAAAGCCTCGAACGGCAGGTACCACAGCGGACCGTCGGGCACGACGACAATTTCTGCGAAGTTACCGGTCAGGTCGACGTTCGAACGTTCCAGGAGCAGCGACATCAGCTTAGCGCCGGATGCCTTCCAGGTCTCGCTCGCCAGGTCGCTGGCGGCGACCTGTTGGTTGGCCTCGAAGTTGCCCATGTCGCGCAGCAACAGGCCAATTTGTTTCTTAACGCTCGCCGGGGAGCGGATTTGCCAGACGGCGAACCGATCGTTCGACATCAAGAAGGCATACATGCTGCGGCGCGTGGCAAAGAACGCCCACAGCACTTCGCTGTCGCCGAGCGCTGCTTTGATGTCTTGAATGCTGCGCATCGGTGGGAAGACCATTTCGGCCGGTTCGCGGCGGACGGCCATCTCGCGCAGGATGCGTTCCTGGCCCTGACTGAGCCGATCGAGTTCGGCAAGGGCCTGACCCTGTTCGAGCCGCGCGGCCGGATCGGCGGGGGCGACGGGCTTGCCGGCCAGACGGGTGCGAACGGCCGCGGCCTGTTCGGCGAGCTTCGCGAATTGCGGATAGCGCGAGAGCAGATTCTGCCGCTCGAGCTTGCCCTCGTCGTCGAGCATCTCGGCTGGGCCTTCCAGCAACCAGCGGAGCGAGAGCAGCCGGCCGCCGAGCGGCAACGTGCTATAGAAACGATGACGCCGCGCGCGGTCGGCGACTTCGACCGCGCGCTCGCGATCCTTTTCGCTCTTGAGCAAGAGTTCGAACCAATTTTCCAGCGGTAGTTCCAAATCGCTGGAAAGCATTGCCAGGCATTCTTCCGGCTGTGTGCTCCAGTCGCCGGACGTGGGATCGCGCAACAGTAGCTCGTAGAGCTCGAGCGCCACCCGGTCGCTCGCCCCGCCCCGGGTGTAGAGGTTGTCCGCGAGCGCGATCTGGAAGTTCCACAGCGATGCGCCGCGATAGAATCGCATCGCGGCGTCGAGCGTCTGGTCGCCGCCGGAGATGTTGCCTCCTTGATAAGCGACCACGGCGCTCAAGTAGTTGAGCTGTGCGCCGGCGCGACCCGCGGCCAGGTCGGTGCGGGCCATTGTCATGCGGGCATTATTGAGCAGGTTCGTGGCTTCGGACGTATTGCCGGCGATGGCCATGTTCTCAGCCGCGAGGAGCAGGAGCGTGGCCTGCAGCTGGCGGGGCGCGTTGTTGCCGCGGGCCCAGGGCAGGGCGTGAGCCACTGGGGCGAATGGTCCCTTTTGATTGAGAAGCAGGTGCGCCAGCATGCCGATGCGGAATGCTTCTTCGAGGTTTCCCCAGTTGCCTCCGGACTGGACGTCCAGGTAGTTGAAGGCAGAGTACGTGGCTTCCTCGGCATAGCGCATCGCGGCCGGGTAGTCGCCGCTGGCGAGCGACAGCCGGGCGAGCTCGACGAGCGCGGTGGCGGCCAGCGGGTGATCGAACTGTCCGCCGACGAGCAGCGACTGCTCGAGCGCGGTTTTGGCCTGCGGCAGGCTGCCGGCGCCGGCATAGGCACAACCCAACTGCAGGTTGACCCAGGCTTCGCTCCAGTGGTTGGGCGGACCGGGTTTACGGGCGAGCACGTCGACCAGGCTTTGCGTGAGCGGATCGTGCCGGCAGACGGGACCCATGATCTCGCTGCGGCGGCGCATGGCGAGCGACGTGCAGCGGATCACTTCGACGACGTTGACGGGAAAGGCAATCGCGGCCTGAACGACGCCCCCTTGCTGCACGACACGGCTCTGGTCGATCTGACCCTGGCCCATCGTGTACTCGCGCGCGAATGCTCCTGCCACGGCGCGGCGCTTGCTTTGGCCCCAGGGCGTGGCGCGGGCGGCGTTCAGCGCGGGCGTTGGATCCTGAAACTGAATGCGCATCATCCAATCGCTGTAGGCGACGTAGATCTTGAGCGCGGCGTCGTATTGTTCGAGTGCCTTTTGCGGCTGGCCAAGTTGGTAATAGCACTCGCCGGCCATCGTGTAGGCCGGGATGACGTCGATCCACTGGCTGGCGGCGTTGCGCAGGCCGTTTTGCGATTCGCTGGTGAACAGCGCCAGCCCGCCGCGATAGTTGCCGTTGTAGTAGCCCGGCAGGCCGGTGAAGTAGAAGTTTGTGGGAACCGACCTGGCGACGCCCGTGGGTGTGGCCGAGGGGATGAGGACCTGGGCTGGGGCAGGCCGAGCAAGCGCGCCGGCGGCGATCGCCAGGAGCCCGCCCAGGAGACAGAACGCAGCGCGTCGGGCGCGACCGAGCATGGCCAAGTTCGAGCCTCTCTACTTGAGCAAAGTGCCGCCAGGCTGGCGACCACTTGGGCCGCCCCTCGCTTCCGGCCGCGGTTCCGAGGCGCGGCTGAAGCAACCTCCATCATACCCAGCTTTTCCGGTCGCGGCGAACTTAGGGTGCATAAATGCTGGCGGTGAGAATGCTATCAAACGGCAGCCGTCCGCCGTGGGGGCCTTTTTTCGCTTCTTGGCCAAACGTGTCAAAGTCTGTCGATTATGCCGGCCGATATACAGCGTGCGGGTTATAGCGATCAGGCGAAGCCGAGCGGGACTGGTGCGGGCATGGTTGCCCCTAGTCTCCAAGTCGCTCGGCATTTGCTGACCGTCCGCCGACTTACCGGAGGTGAGATTCCGATGCCGCTGAACACTGAGCAAAAGCCGACCTGGCGCCGTGCGCTGTTGGGTCTGGGAATTTGCGGCACGCTGGTTTCGACCGTGGGCTGCCAGGTCGACGTCGGTGGCCAAACGCTGCCTAGTCCCTGGTACCAGCAGGACGACATCCAGTACTTCCCGCCGGGGCCAGAGTTTAAGCTCTCGCGTGAAGCGGCCGCCCAGAAGGCATACAAGGCGGACTTGGATGCCCAGCAGGGACCGTAAAGATTAGTGTGCGAGCGGTGCCGCGTTCGCCTGGAATGCGTGCGGTGCCGTGTTCGCCAGGATTTTTTCGTCGAGCGCCCGAGGAGTTCGTGCGAGGGTCAATCGTGCTGGCCTGCTGTTCTCTGCCAAGGGACCAGCAGGGAGTTCGAGAGACTTTCGCCTCCGCGGGCGTTGGGGGGGACGACGCCCTCGGCGGCTGACGACCAGGACGAATTGCGCAACGCCCTCGGGCGATTGTGCGCCTTGGACGTCAGCGGCCGGGGATCTTTTATTCCTTCGTCCGTGGTCAGCCGCGAGTTTTGGTCTATGGAAGCGCAACTGCCACCGGCCGTCGAACAGTGGGCCAACCTGTTTCTGGTGTGGGTCGGTTTCGGCACGATCGTGGGACTGATGGCGAAGGCCGTGATGCCGGGGCGCGATCCCGGCGGAGCCGTGGCCACGCTGGCCATGGGCGTGGGCGGTACGGTCATCGGCTGCGCGGTGACGACGTACGCTTCGGGCCATCATGTGACGCCGGTCAGTCCGCTGGGCTTTGTGGTGGCGACCGTCGGTGCGTTCGTGCTGCTGCTCTTTTATCGCCTGCTTTCCGGGCGGTTCTTTCACGAAGGTGACCGCGCTCTGGTGGTTCGCCAGCCGCGCACGCGGCGCCGGCAAGCCGCGGTGTACACGCATCTCGACGAGTAGCGTGCGCCTACTGCCACGCGGCACTACTTCCCCGTGACCGGCACTTCGCGGCCGCCGCGCCACCAGCGAGAGAGATTGCGCTTGAGCCGCATCAGATGGGCGATCGGCACGCCCGCCGGGAAGTGCGTGTAACGGAAGCTCGGACGGGCCGCGGTCAGCCAGTAACGCTTGCAGTCGAGATAGCCGGGGCCCAGATCATACGTGTGGTCGCCCCGCTCGAAGCTGTCTTCGATCATCCGGGCCTGGAGCACCGAGCCAGCGCCGTCGCTGGCGGCCGAGGCGTCGTAGCCAGTGCGCAGTCCGAACACATGGCCGCGGTGATGGTAGGCGTAGTTGAACGCCACCGGCTTGCCATCGAGCAGCAGCAGGTTCAGGTCGAGACCGCCGGAGCGAGCCGCGATGGCGTGACTCTCACGAAAGAATTCGCGGACTTCGTCGTGCACGAGCGTGGTGCCCGTGGTGGAGTCGGCCTGCCAACTTTTGCTGGCGATCTCCTCGCAAGCTTCATAGAGATCGTAGCGCGGGTCGGTGTCCGGGCCACCCTCGGGGCGGTAGCGTAGGTGCGTGAGCTTGCCTTGCGCGGCGAGTTTCTTTTCGCTGCGGCGAACGTTGTTTCGCCAGCGACTTTGGCGCGAGGCCCAATACTGTTGCCAGCCGTCGTACTGTTGGAGTTCGACGAGCGCCGTGGTCTGTCGTGTCTCGCAGGTGGTTTCCAGGCCGACGCCTTCCAGAGCGTCAGCAGTGCGACCGTCGTCGGCGCCCAGCGCGTCGACCCAGGCGAGTTCCATGACTTGCCAATCGCGCGGCGTATTGCGAACGTGATCGAGCCCCGCGGCAAGTGTGGCGGCCGGATCGGGGCCGATCGGTCCGAAATAGCTCCCCCAGTCATCGAGCGGGTAGGTCAGCACGCGAACGTTGGTCGCCAGGCGGCGACTGGAGCGGACCACCAGCGGCAGGATGCCCGTGATGCGGCCGTCGTCTTCAACCACCAGGAGGCGGAGCTTTTGCCGGCCGCCAAAGTGCTGCCAGTAGCCTGCGAGCCACTCGGGGGATTGGAAATACGTGGCGCCGGGGGTCTGGGCCAGAAGCCGGTGCCAGTCGGCGGAGATTGCCTCGAATTCAGCCGGATCGTTGATTTCGCGGACGGTGGTCATGAGGGCTCGGAGTTGCTTGCAGAGTTGCGCCTGATGGCGACTCACCTTGCGCACGGGTTCAGACCGATGAGTTTGCAAGCGATGTTCCGCCGCCCTTGCAGGCACGCCTTCACTTCCTTTTCGTGCATTGCAAGTGTTTGCTGGCACGTGGTTTATGGCCGATAATATCGCGGCGCTGCTCGCTTACCACGTGTCGTGACGGCGAAACATGCCCGGGGTCGGTCGTGGTTTTTTCGCAACGCAGGCGGCCGGTTTCGTGTTGTAATAGCTAGTGGCGGCACGGCCGTTGGGCCGAGTTGCCGGTCGCCGGGAGTGAGCCTTTTGGCACGAATTACAAACGCTCGCCCGCCGTCGAAACTTCCCCGACATGGGCGGTGTTCAATGAGTGCACAAACCAGCCATTTCGCAGTCCTTCGCGACTGCCGGGAGCGGGAGATCTTGAACGTGACCAGTTCTAAAGCACGAGTATTGGCAGCGCTGCTGACGGTGAGCGCGGTTTTGCACACCGTGGCCCTGGCCGGGGAGATGGGTGCCGCTGCCGTCGCCAAGCGAGCGGATGCGCTGCTGGCGGAAGAGCAGTTCGGTGGCGATGCGCAAACCCAGGCGGCAAGTGCTGCCAGCGATGAGATCTTTTTCCGCCGGCTGTCGCTCGATTTGATCGGGGCACCGCCGACGCCCGAAGCGGTCACGGCGTTCTCGCTCGATCCTTCGCCGGAGAAGCGGCAGAAAGCCGTCGAGCGGTTGCTTGCGGATCAGCGGTTCGGCCAGAACTGGGCCCGCTACTGGCGCGACGTGATCATGTTCCGCCGCACGGAGGATCGCGGCCTGTTTGCGGCTCGCGCGGCTGAGCAGTATCTCACCGACGCTTTCAACAGCAATAAGCATTGGGACCAGATCGCTCGCGACTTCATCACCGCGACCGGCGATGTGCAGCAAGCCGGCCCGACCGCGATCGTGATGGCTCAGAACGGCAACTCGGAAGACGTCACGGCCGAAGTCTCGCGAATCTTCATGGGCATCCAGATTCAGTGTGCCCAGTGCCACGATCACCCAACCGATCGCTGGAAGCGCGAGCAGTTTCACGAGCTGGCCGCGTTCTTCCCGCGCATTTCGGTGCGGGCGGTCCGGCAGGACGGGAAGCAGCGTTCGTTCGAAGTCGTGTCGGTCGATCGCGGACCCAAAAACAAGAAGAACAATGCCCGGCGCGGTTCACTCGAGCATCATATGCCCGATCTCGACAAGCCCGAGGAGATCGGCAAGCAGATGGAACCCGTGTTCTTCGTAGGAAACCAGAAGCTCGATCCGGGTAAGTCCGATCAGGAACGTCGCGGCGCGGTGGCCGACTGGATCACGGCCCATGAGAATGAATGGTTCGCAAAGGCCTTCGTCAACCGGATGTGGTCGGAGATGGTGGGTCGCGGGTTTTATGAGCCGGTCGATGACATTGGGCCGGATCGCGACTGCGCGGCTCCCAAGTCGCTCGACTACCTGGCCGACCGTTTCGCGGCGAACAAGTATGACGTGAAGTGGCTGATGCAGACGATCGCGCTGACGGATGCTTATGCTCGCCGCAGATCGTCGCGGGTGGATGACGGCTCGGCCCCTTTCGCGGCGGCGTGTCCGCAGCGGCTACGCGGCGATCAGTTGTACAACGCCCTGGTCGGTGTGCTTCAGATCGAAGACCCTTCGGATGACGGCCAGCGGGGCTATCGCAATCTGTTCAGCGGCCCGCGCGGTCAGGTGAATGCCACATTTGGTTACGATCCGAGTGTGCGGCGCGACGAAGTGGCCGGATCGATTCCGCAGGCGCTGTTCTTGATGAACTCGCCGCAATTGGCCCGGGCGATCAATGCCAAGCAGCAGGCGACGGCCCTGGGCAAGCTGGTGGCCGAGACGCCAGACGACGAGGCCGTGGTGGGCGAGCTGTACCTGCGGTGTTTCGCTCGCGAGCCGAAAGCCGCCGAAATGCGAACGTGCCTCGACCACGTGCGGACGAGCCCCGATCGGGCCGAAGCCTTTGAGGACATTCTCTGGGCGCTGCTGAACTCGACCGAGTTTTTGAATCGCAAGTAACTGACATATCGCAATCTTTGCCATGCCTGCGCGGACGCGTACGGCCTGACCGTGAAAGAAAAGGTCCTTCGATCATGACCATGCATTTGCGCCACCAGATTGACGTATCGGTTTCCCGTCGCGGAGTGATTCGGCGCCGTGACTTCTTGCGGGGAATTGCCGCCGCCAGTGTCGCGGCCGGCACGCTCAGTTGGCGCGACATGGTCGCCCTGCAGGCACGCGAGCTGCAGCAGCGCGGGATGTCCATGATCCTGCTTTGGATGTCGGGCGGACCAAGCCAGTTCGAAACGTTCAGCCCCAAGCCAGGCCACGAGAACGGCGGCGAGACCAAAGCCATCGACACCTCGGTGGCGGGCATTCAGATCAGCGATAACTTCCCGCACGTCGCCAAGATGATGCACGAGGCCGCGATCATTCGCTCGATGACCAGCAAGGAAGGAAGCCATCCGCGGGCATCGTACCTGATGCACACGGGCTACTTGCCCACAGCGAACGTGAAGTATCCGGCGTTCGGCTCGATCATGGCCCAGCAGCATCCGCGGGCGGAGCTTGACCTGCCGGCGTTCGTGCGGATTGGCAATGGCCGCGATGGCAGCGGCGGCGGGCTGTTGGGTATCGAGTACGATCCGTTCGTGCTGCCTGCCGCGGGGCAACTGCCGACGAACGCGCAGCCGACGACGCCGACGCCGCGCTACACACGGCGACTCGATCTGTTGAGCCGGTTGGAAAGTGAACATGCCGCGGCGGGAGCCGCCTTCGAAGTGGACGAACATCAGAAGCTGTATAAGAAGGCTGCGCGAATGATCATGAGTTCGCAGATGAAGGCCTTCGACCTGGAGCAGGAACCTGCGGCAATTCGCGAAGCATACGGCGACTCGCAGTTTGGTCTGGGCTGCTTGCTCTCGCGCCGGCTGGTCGAGTCGGGCGTGCCGTGCATTGAAGTCACGCTCGGCGGCTGGGACACCCACAACGACAACTGGCCACGGGTGAAGGCCTTGGCCGGCCAGGTCGACCAGCCGCTGGCTGCCTTGATTGCCGACCTGAAGCAGCGCGGGATGCTGGATTCGACGCTGGTGGTCTGGATGGGCGAGTTCGGCCGCACGCCGCGGATCAATCCACGGGCCGGTCGCGATCATTATCCGCGGGCCTTCAACGTGTTGTTGGCGGGCGGCGGCATTCAGGGCGGCCAGGTGATCGGCAGCACCGATGAGTCGGGCACCGATGTGGCCGATCGCCCCGTGGAACCGACCGATTTGCTCCAGACATTCTGCAAGAGCTTGAAGATCGATCCGAAGTTCGAGAACATCGCACCGAACGGCCGACCGATCAAGCTGGTCGACGGCGGCACGCCCGTTGACGAGCTTTTCGCGTAGCGGAAAATCGCCAAACCGGACGCGGAATCTCGAAAAAAACCCGATTAGTTCTGTGAATCCTTGTCGGGTCGAAATCCGGTTTGGTTGCCCTCACTCAAGCGGGTAGTATGAGGAGCATGGTCGCCGACCCCAGTACAACCGAGACGCGCGCCCCGCACTTCGACTCGCTTGAACAAGAAGCGTTTTTGAATTTGTGGCGCACTTACGATCGGCTGCACCTCATCGAAGAGGAACTGTTCGGTCGATTTGAACTCACGCCGCAGCAGTACAATGCTTTGCGATTGCTGCGCGGCGAGGGTGACCACAAGCTCGCCACGCTGGTGCTGGCTTCGCGATTGGTGTCTCGCGCGCCGGACATCACCCGGCTTCTCGACAAACTCGAGGAGCGCGGACTCGTGGAGCGCGAGCGGCCGCCGGACAATCGCCGCATGGTGCTGATCGGGCTGACCGAACGCGGCCGCAATTTGCTGGCCGAGTTGGATGAGGAGGTCCGCTCGACGCACGCCAAGCAACTGGGGCACCTTTCGCCCGAGCAGTTGGAGCAGTTCATCTTGCTGCTGAAGGCAGCCCGGCGTCCGCACGAGGAGGCCAGCAGTCATTGGAAGCCGACGGTATAATGCCTGCCGCGTTCCTGACTGGCTGTGTCCGATATTGCCGAGAGATGATTCGTGCCCGCGCCCCCGCCGCTACCTGATGTTCGCCGGTTTGATAGCAGCACCGGTGTTCGGATCTACCGTATTTCAAGCGAAGCCTTTCCGGGCCTCGTCGTGCATGTGTATCTGCTGCTGGGAGCGGGCGTGCCGACGCTGGTCGATGCTGGCAGCGGTTTCGGCGATTCGACGGCGCAGATTCTCCAGGGGCTCGAGCAGGTTCGCACGGAACACGGCGAGTCGGTGGCCTTGGGCGACATTCGCCGGATCATCATCACGCATGGTCACATCGATCACTTTGGCGGGCTTGCGCAACTGCATCAGCGGGTGCCGCAGGCCGAGATCGCGATCCATCAGCTTGACGCTCGCATTCTTACCGCATTTGAAGAACGCGTGGCCGTGGCGAAGAAGGGGTTGCGGCAGTTCCTCGAGCAGGCGGGCGTCGGCGAGTCGCTGCTGCAAGGCTTTCTCGACGTCTACGGCTACTCGAAACAGAACATGCGGAGCCTGCCTGTCGCCCACACCCTGAGCGATCACCAGGAGTGGGACGGGATGCGGTTCATTCACACGCCGGGGCACTGTCCGGGGCAGGTGTGCATCGCGATTGGCGACGTGATGCTGAGCGCCGATCACGTGTTGCCGGAGATTTCTCCGCATCAGGCGCCCGAGAGTATCATGCCCTACACAGGGTTGGGGCACTATCTCGATTCGCTGTACAAGGTTTCGCAGGTCGAGGGAATCCGACTAACGCTGGGCGGGCATCAGGGGCCGATCAATGACCTGTACCGCCGGGCCAGTGACATTCGGGCGAGCCACGAGCGGAAGCTGGAAAAGATTCTGGGGATTATTCGCCAATCGCCTGAGCCGATGACAGTGAACGAGGTTTCGCAGCAGCTCTATGTGCACGTGAAGGGCTTCCATGTGCTGTTGGCCATCGAAGAGGTAGCGGCGCACGTGGAGTACCTGTACCAGCACAACCGCCTGGCGATTGCGAATCTGGGGGAATACCAGGCGGAAGTGAATCCCCCGATCCGGTATGTCGAATCTTGAGCCGCTCGTTGGCGGCGATTGCCGCGAGCGATGCGGATCGATCGTTTGCGAAGGGTCGCGACTCGATCGGACGGGATTTCGACCGGCCGTGGCCCAAAAAATGCTCCCAAAATGCGCATAGATCGCCCACAGCCGGTAGGCCCGCGCGGTTCGTCCGCTACACTTTAGGAGTGGCCGGCCCCTGGCGGGGGCGGTCAGGCTTGCCTCCCATGATCCCTCCTCAACATCTCACACACTCGGGTGCCCCATGCACGCAACCTCTCGCACGGTCGTTCGTCCTGTTCTCCTGATGCTGGCCATGTTCGTGACGACGGCGGCGGTGCAAAGCGGTACAGCCCGGGCCGATGTGGAATTGCGCTGGAAGTTTAAGGCCGGCGAAACAGTCCGCTTTACGACTTCGACGGAAGTCTTGCAGGACATGGAAATCGGCGGGCAGCAGATCGCGTCGAAGATGACGCAAATGATGGACATGACCTGGAAAGTGAAGGAAGCGGGCGAGGACGAGTCAACCCTGGACGTGACGATCGATCATGTGCATGTCGAAATGACGCCTCCGGGACCTGCCGCGAAGGCAATCGTGTATGACTCGAAGAACGAAAAGCACGAAGGGCAAGCGGCGATGATGGCGCCGCTGTTTGGGGCAATGATCAATCAGCCGATGACGCTGACCGTCACACCGCTCGGCGAGGTAAAAAACATCAAACTACCCGAGGGAATGATTGCCGCCATGCAGAAGGCAGGGCCGGGGGCCAAGGAAGTCCTTTCGGAGGATGCGATGAAGCAGACGATCAGCCGAGTGATGATCGCGTTTCCCGAGTCGCTTGCCGCCGGCAAGAGCTGGGAGTCGAACTTCGAAACGAAGAATCCGATTCTGGGGACACAGAAGGCGTTGACGACCTATACCTATGTCGGTCCCGAGGAAGCCGAGGGCCGCTCGGTGGAGAAGCTGGACGTGAACGTGCAGCTCAGCTTTGATCAGCCGGCCGACGCGCAGGCCAAGGCGACAATCAAGGAGCAGGCCAGCGAGGGAGCGATCTTATTTGATAACAAGCAGGGGATGCCCCTTTCGACAAGCATGAACAGCCAGTTGAAGCTGGAACTGTCGGCAGGCGGCCAGATGATCGACCAGGCGATCACCACCAAGGTGATGATGAAGCAAATTCCGGCCGCGACGAAATAGCGAGACTTGTCGACAAATTAGGTGCCGGATAACCTGTCCGGGCGACGGGGTTTCTGCTTGTGCGGTGAAATCGCATGCCGGAACGGGGCTCAATTTCGTTCAGTATCGACCTTGCCGAAGTTGCGGCTATCGGGGCAGCACTATTGGGGCTGGTGGTCCTCATCGCTGTATTCTTGCGCGAACGTCGCCGGCCGTAATCACCGCCCAGCTCAGGCGTTTGACTTTTTCGGCGGGCTACGCGTAACGTTACATTCGTGGCGCATAGGTTACTCCCGGCAAAGGATCTGACGATGGGCATGGCGATTGGCCAGTGCGCGGCGTTTCCGCGATTCAATGACGAACAATTGGCATGCGCCGCCACGATCGGCGAGCTGGTGCGGTTTGCCGATGGCGAACCGCTGTTTCTGGAGCACCAGCGCGACGTGCCGATGTACGTCATTCGCTCGGGCGAAGTCGTCATCCGGGAATCGTCGAGCGGCGAACCGCGCGAGGTAGTAACGCACGCGGCGGGTGAGTTCACCGGCGACGTGGATTTGCTGACGGCGCGGCCAATCGTGGTTTCTGGATACGCCAAGGGCCCGGTCGAAGCTTACCGGATCCCGCAGTCTGAAGTGCGCCGACTGCTTAACGAGATTCCGGCTCTGAGCGACATGTTGCTCGAAGCGTTTCAGACGCGTCGCGCAGTGCTGGAAGCGAGCGGCTTCCTTGGCGTGCGGCTGATCGGCCGCGCGCGCTCGCGGGAGACAAACGAGCTGCGCGAGTTCTTCTATCGCAATCACGTGCCGCATACGTTCTTCGACGTTGACGAGCCCGACGGGCAAGCGCAGCTCGCACTGCTGGGGGCGACGGAAGCGGACATTCCGGTCACCGCCTGCAGCCGGAAGGTGAACAAGCGGCCCACGCTTGCGCAGGTGGCCGAGTGCTTGGGCATCCAGCGCGAGATTCCCGACGTGCTCTACGACCTGGTCATCGTGGGCGCCGGGCCGGCGGGACTCGCGGCGGCGGTCTATGCCGGTAGCGAAGGATTGAAGACGCTCGTCATCGATCGCGTCGGACCCGGCGGACAAGCCGGCAGCAGTTCGAAGATCGAAAACTTCATGGGCTTTCCCTCGGGCATCAGTGGCGCGGAGCTGGCGAATCGTGGATACTTGCAGGCACTGAAGTTCGATGTGCAGTTTACGGCGCCGGTGCATGTGAAGCAGGTCAATTGCAACGCCGAAGGGGAGCATCGCTTGCATCTCTGCACAGGGCAGGTCGCCCGGGCGCGGTGCGTGCTGGCGGCGAGCGGCGTGGCCTTCCGTCAGCTTGCGATTGACGCTTGCCGCCGCTTGCAGGGAGCCGGCGTGTATTACGCGGCCACCAGCGTCGAAGCGCGGAGTTGCCGCAAGTCGACGGCGATCGTCGTGGGTGGCGGTAACTCAGCTGGCCAGGCCGCGATCTACCTGGCCGAGACGGCCGAGCGAGTTCTGGTCGTCATTCGCGGAGACGACCTGCGCAAGAGCATGTCGGAGTATCTTTGCAAGCGGATTGAGCATCATCCGCGAATTACCTTGTGGAAAAACACCGAGGTCGATGACATCGACGGCCGCGACGTGGTCGAAGGGGTGAAGTTGAAGAACAACTTGACTGGCGAGCGCCGGCGGATCGACTGCGCGGCATTGTTCATCTTCGTCGGTGCCAAGCCGCATACCGATTGGCTGCCGGATGCCGTGGCACTCGACGAAAAAGGATTCGTGCTGACAGGAGCAGGCCTGGAATCCGATGAACGTTGGCCGCTCGATCGGGAACCTTGCGAGCTGGAAACCACCTGCCATGGCATCCTCGCGGCTGGGGACGTGCGAGCAGGGACGACAAAACGCTGCGGGTTCGCCGTGGGCGATGGTTCGCTGGCGATTGCCTGCGTGCATCGTTATCTGAACGATCCGAGCTGATCACACTCGAGCGGCGCCGTTTGGGAAAGTAGCGCAATGCAAAGCGTGAAACGGATGTTTTAAGTCCCTTTCACGCTTCGCGGCGAAGATGGGTTGTTGGTTGTCTCGGCAGTTGCTAATTGAAGAACTTGCTCGGGTCAATCTGTCCCAGCTTCGGGACGTTCACTTTGGGAAGCTGTGCACCCGGGAAGTTTGGCGCCGGCTGGCCATGGCCGCCTGGCGAGGGCTTGTCACCACTGCGCTGGAACATTGCGCGGGCGCCTTGCTTCTCGTTCTCCATCTTGAAACGTGCGGCATAAGACTTTTGAGTCGGGGCCGGAGCGGCACCATAGGCCGGAGCGGCAATGGCCGGACCGAACAGCGGCGTGAACTCGACCCAGGCATAAACCAGGCCCTGGCTCGGCCGCCAGATTTCTAGGGCGGCTTCGCGATTCGGGCCGATCATCATTTTGGCGTTTTCCATCTCGTAGAGGCTGCGTACGCGGTAGACCTGGTTCTGGCTGACCGCCACGCGAAGCAGCACGTCGCCCGGGTATAAACGACCCTCGGCCGAATAGCCGGGAATGAGGCCGCTCACGCGCATTCCGCCTTGCGCGGGCGAGGTGTAAATGCCCAGGAGCATACCGGAGCGAACGTTGCTGAAGTCGTAGGCCAGGGCCGACTGAGCGGTCACGAGAGCGACAAGTGCGATAGCTAGGCGAGTCATGACAGTCTTCCTTCGCGACAGAGGGATCAGAAGGTTGCCGCCCTTGTCGGGCTGCTTGCCACTAGCTAGTTGCAATCGCCAAGCCAATGCGCCGTTATTTTGATTCTCCTTGAAATCTTCGAGATTTACGCGGATTTCTGCGAGCGTGAGATGTATATTCAGGTTGATTGTGTATTCATTATGACTATGATGAAGTGTTCATATTGACTTCATCCTGCCGATTCATGATTCCTGAACTCATGAGCCGTGCCGCTTGCTGCTGGGCTCTTGGCCGCGATCGATCGGCAGATAGTCACTCTTGGTCCGCGAATTGGTCAGGAGTTCCTCCGCGCGGGCGATGACATCCGGATGTTTGGCGGCAATGTCGTGCTGCTCGCCGAGATCGTTGGCCAGGTCGTAGAGCTCGAGCGGCGTGCCTTGCCGGTTGCGCACTGCTTTCCAGTTATCGAAGCGGACGGCCTGGCTGAGTCCACGCTCGTGAAACTCCCAGTAGAAAGGCGGATGCGCGGCCTGTGGCTCGTCCGCGTCCTTCTGGCCAAGGATGGTCGGAAGCATTGAGATACCATCGATGTCGCTCGGCGAATCCGCACCGACAAGTTCGGCCAAGGTCGGCAGCACATCCCAGAAGGCCCACGGCGTGTCGTCCACGCGGCCGGTAGCGATGCGGCCCGGATAGCGCACGATCATCGGGACGCGGATGCCACCTTCGTACAGGGCTCGTTTGATGCCGCGTAGCGGGCCCGAGCTGGCGAAGAACATCGGATCCGCACCACCTTCACGATGCGGGCCGTTGTCACTGGTGAAGAAGACAATTGTATTGTCAGCAATGCCGAGTTCGGCGAGCTTATCCAGGATCTGGCCGACCTGCGTGTCGAGATAGGTGATCATCGCGGCATGATTCTTCTGCGCCTGTGGCCAGGGTTCGCTCGAGTAGGGCGCATCGCTGGGGACTTCCATGCCTTGCTTGCCGGCTTCGTTGTTGGCGTGCGGCAGCGTGAACGGAAGATACAAGAAGAAGCGGTCTTCTTGATGTTGTTCGAGAAAATCGAGCGCATCGGCGGCGAAGAGGTCGGCCGAGTAGGTCACGCGTGTTGTGGCCACGCCATGCGTGACGACGTTCTCCAGCGGCACGCGTTCCACGCCGCGCCACAGGTAATCGGGATAGTAATTGTGCGCATGCTTCTGATTCAGGTACCCAAACCAGTGGTCAAAGCCCTGACGGGTGGGAAGCCCCGTGGTTTCCGGCTCGCCCAGCCCCCACTTGCCAATCATGCCGGTCGCATAGCCGGCATCGTGTAGCACTTCGGCCACGGTGACATCCTCGGGGAGCAGCGGCACCCGATCGTTGGAGCGAATGCGGCAATGGCCCGTGTGCTTACCGGTCATCAGCGCGCATCGCGAAGGGGCGCACACGGTGCTGCCCGAGTAGCAGGAGGTGAAGCGGACCCCCTCGGCAGCCAGGCGGTCGATGTTGGGCGTGCGGATTTGCTTCTGGCCATAGCAGCCGAGGTCGCCATAGCCCAGGTCGTCGGCCAGGATGAACACGATGTTGGGCGGACGGTCGTGGGCCAGGGCTGGCGCGATCAAACCGACCGCAAGCAGTGTGGCAAGTTGCAAAAGTCGCAGGATGCGAGTCGTTGTCGCGTGCATGGCGGTGGGAGTTCGTAAGCAGAGTGTCGGGATAGATGGAAGGCGGATGCGGCATTCAGTATCGACCGAGCCCTGCTCAGATTCAAACGCTCTCCGCGAACTGGCACGGATTCTGCACAAACGGGTAGGGGGTGAGTGGCCCACGGAGTATCCAACATCAGGAGCACAATCATGCCCCGCGGCGACAAATCGAAGTACACGGACAAACAGAAGCGACAGGCCGAGCACATTGAAGAAGGGTACGAAGAACGTGGCCTGGGCGAGAAAGAGGCCGAGCGCCGGGCCTGGGCCACGGTCAACAAAATGACCGGCGGCGGCAAGAAGCCGGGCGGATCTGGCCGCGGCCAGAAGGTGAATAAAGGGCCAGCGAATAAAGGCGGCAAGTTGGGTGGGAAAGCTGCGGCCGCGCGACCGGCGGCTGAGCGATCCAAGTCGGCGAAGAAAGCCGCCGTCACGCGCAAAAAGCGAGCTGGCGCCAGCACCAAGAAGAAGGCCGCTCGGAAAAAGAAATAGCAGCTCGTTGTCGATGAGGTACGAGCGAGGTCTGTGGCTGCTCGACCCATCTTGACCAGGAGCGTCCACCACTGCCGCGGAGCGCGAGTACTATCAGCTTTCCTGATCAAGCAGTTTTCGTGCCCGATCGAGTGCTTCCTTTCCGTCCGCGTCGACCGTGGGATATTGCGGATCCATCTGCCTGAGCTGGGCTGCGATCAGTCCGGCGACGATTGCGCGAGCCGCCCACTTGCGGTCGGCCGGCACGATGTGCCAAGGAGCGTGCTGGGTACTGGTGTGACTGAGCATCTCTTCGAAGGCGTGGCGATAGTCGTCCCACAGCGCCCGCTCGCGAACGTCACCTTCGCTGAATTTCCAGTTCTTGTCCGGCGAATCGAGCCGGGCCAGAAACCGTTTCTTTTGCTCTTCTTTCGAGATGTGCAGGAAGCACTTCACGATCGCGAAGCCGTTTGCAGTGAGGTACTCTTCAAAGTGATTGATTTCGCGGAAACGTTGCGACCAGATCCGATCGTGCTTCAGGTGTGGCTGAAGATGCTCGCCCGTCAGTAAATGTGGATGAACGCGGACGACGAGCACTTCTTCATAATGCGACCGATTGAAGACGCCGATCATGCCGCGCTCGGGCAGCCGTTTCACGTAGCGCCACAGATAGTCGTGATTAAGTTCTTCAGCCGACGGGACCTTGAAGCTCGTCACGCGAACGCCGGCGGGATTGACGCCGGTCATCACGTGCTTGATCGTGCTGTCCTTGCCCGAGGCGTCGATGCCCTGCAAGATGACGAGCAGTCCCTGGGTGCGTTGGGCATAGAGCTTGCTTTGCAGTTCAACGATCGCGTGTCGATCGGCCAGCAACTGCGCGGTCGCGGCGTCTTTGTCGGCGAGGCCCGCGGTATCGCGCGTGTCGTATTCTTGCAGGCGGACCGAGGAGCGCGGGGGAACGAGGTAACGTTCGGGCATCAGGGATTCTCCGCGACGAGTTCGCCAGCTTCGGTAAGCAGCCGCTTCCAGGCGCCTGCGGCGTGTGCCGGCGCGGCGAACAGCCCCGGATGAAACAGGTGGGCCAGAATCTCGAGGCTGTCGACCAGCCGCGGTCCCGAGCGATTGAAGTAGGCATTGCCATCTGCCGCGAACACGCGTCCACTGCGAACCGCGGAGAGGCTTTGCCACTCGGGTTGTGCGGCGAGCACCTGCGCTTCGACAATCGCCCGAGGGACATCAAAGCCGCAGGGGATGATCACGATCACTTCGGGGTCGAACGCGGCAATCTCCGGCCAGGTGGCGTAACTGCTGTGCCGGCCATCCGCGGGCAGACCGTCGATGCCGCCAGCCCAGCTAACGAGCTCGGGTGTCCAGTTGCCAGCCAGCATTGGCGGATCGATCCACTCCAGGAGCGCGACGCGAGGGCGGTCCTTGTCGGTGAGTGAGGTGGTTTTCGTGCGCACGTGATCGACGCGAGCTTCGAGCATGGAGATGACTTCCTCCGCGCGGTCGCGGCATTCGGTCGCTTCGGCAATGCGGCGGATGTCCTCCAAGACGTCGGTCAATCGCGAGGGATTGAGGGCGATGATCTCGGTCGCGAGGAGGGCCGGAGTGGCACGCACGGCGCTTACGACGTCGTCATACCGCACGGCGCAGACGTCGCATTGGGCCTGCGTGATGATCAGGTCGGGTTTGAGTCGGGCCAGCTCGTCCACGTCGATCGCGTAGAGCGCCTGCTGCTCGATGGCGAACTCGCGCACCTGGTCGTCGATCGCGCGGCTCTGCGCGGCGGCATCGACCAGCGAATGCGTCAGTCTCGGCAGTCCGGCGATCTGCGGAGGATAGTCGCACTCGTGGCTGACGCCAACGACTTGCCTGTCGAGTCCCAGCAGGAATAGTATCTCGGTGGCGCTTGAGATCAGCGAGACGATGCGCTTGTGCGTGCTCATGCGGCGCAGCTTAACCGGCGTAGCTCCGCGGCTCAAGCTCGGGCGCGACCTGTTTGACCAAAGCAGGGCAACTTCCTTAGGCTTTAGCGGTAGGCGGCCAGGCTTTGACGCCGCCAGCACTCTTCGAAAAGGCAATCGACCATGAAGATGTTCCTCGCCGGTCAGTGGCGCGACAAGCCCGATCATATCAAGGTGCTCAACCCCTACGATGGCACGGTGATCGATACCGTTCCCAAGGCGGAAGCCGAGGACGTGGACCGCGCACTCGCCGGCGCGGTCGAAGGCGCGCGAATCATGCGGGCCATACCCGGCTATGAGCGTTTCCAGATTCTGCGCCGGGCGGCCGACATCATCGGTGAGCGGAGTGAGAAGCTGGGACGACTAATCAGCACTGAAGAAGGCAAGACACTAGCCGAGGGTGTTTTCGAAGTGACCCGGGCCGCGGAAACGATGGAACTTTCGGCCGAAGAAGCCAAGCGGATCGGCGGCGAGACGCTGCCACTGGACGGCGCGCCCGGCGGGGCGGGAAAGCTGGGCTTCACGCTGCGCGTGCCCTGCGGCGTCGTGGCGGCGATCTCGCCGTTCAACTTTCCCTTGAATCTGGTCTGTCATAAGGTCGGGCCGGCGCTGGCGGCGGGAAACGCCGTCGTGATAAAACCAGCGAGCGATACGCCCCTCTCGGCACTCTCCCTGGTTGAGATCCTGCTCGAAGCGGGACTTCCGCCCGAGGCGATCGCCTGCATCACGGGCTCGGGCGGCACGATTGGCGACGCGCTGGCGGGTGACGCGCGTGTGCGAAAAATCAGTTTCACCGGGAGCCGCGACGTCGGCGAGCACATCGTGAGAGTCGCGGGTCTCAAGAAAGTCACGATGGAGCTGGGTTCGAACAGCCCCGTGATCGTGATGCCGGATGCCGATCTCGATAAAGTCGCCGATGCGGTGGTTGCGACCGGCTATTCGAACGCTGGGCAGGTCTGCATCTCGACGCAGCGCGTGATCGCCTTCGACAAGGTGTACGGCGACCTGGTAGATGTGCTGGGAAAGAAAGTCGCCGCCATTGCGACCGGCAATCCGCTCGATCAGAGGACCAAGATGGGACCCATGATTCGCGAGTCGGACGCCCAGCGCGTGGGCGAGTGGATCGATGAGGCCGTGGCAGGCGGGGCGAAGCTGGTGACCGGCGGCAAGCGTGAGGGGACGATGTTGCAGCCGGCGCTGCTGGCCGACGTAACGCCGCAAATGCGCGTGAGCCGCGAGGAGATCTTCGGTCCGGCGGTGGCCGTTTCCAAGGCGGCGTCGATCGACGAAGCGATCCAACTGGCTAACGACACGCCGTATGGGCTGGCGGCGGGTATCTTCACCGAGAACATCAACCACGCGATGCAGTTCGCCCGGCACGTGGACAGCGGCAATCTGCACATCAACTGGGGGCCGCAATGGCGGGCGGACCTGATGCCGTATGGCGGACTGAAAGAGAGCGGCTTTGGCAAAGAGGGACCGAAGTACGCCGTGCTGGAAATGACCGAGTTGAAGACGGTGGTCTTCCACGGGGTCTAGCCGCCGGCTTGTTGAATCAAGCTTTAACGGCGGTGTTGCGCTACGGCTTCTGCTGCGTGGGATCGCTGGCGGCGGCTTCGGCGGCTGCCTTGGCGGCCTGAACCTCTTCGGGCGACATCTCGCCGCGGTTGATGGCCAGCTTATCGAGCACGTCCTGCAGCACAAAGGGCTTGGGTAACGGCTTGTCGTTCTGATCCAGTACACGTTTGTAGACGTCGACGGCCATTGCCAGCTCGTCGATCGTGTCGACTTGCTCGATGAGTTGCGGGTGCGCGTCCAGCACTTTGCGCCAGCTCTGCATGCCGGCTTCATACAAATCGAGCGACTTGACGATCTCTGCCCGGCGCAGCGCTTCATTGGCGTCATAGAGCTGCTTGCGGGCGGAGAGAAGTTCTTCGGTCGGTTCGATCTCGCAGCGCAGTTTCCAGTAGTCGTAGTTGACGATGCCACGATCGACTTCTATGTTGCGGGCCATTTCGTCGGCGATCGTGGCCTCTTCGGCGGCCTTGAGCGCGGCAGCCCGGTTTTCGCCCTGCACGCGGTCGGCGACTTCATAGTGCTGCACGGCCATGGAATATTCCAGGTACGCTCGCTGCTGCAGCTTGTCTTCGTTGAGGCTGGCTGGGTCGGCTTCAAACAAGGCCCGCTGATCTGCTGGGAGTATGGCGATTTTCTCCTTCATGATCTCTTCGCGGATTCCTTCCGACGTGAATTTGGCCAGGATCTCCTGGGCTTTTCGCGAGCGCTCCTGGTAGGCTTCCATTTCGCTCAGGCGAGCGAAGATGTTCATCTGCGAGGGGAGATCGCGGTTGGAGAATTCGGTCCAACTAACCGCAGCCTTGCGCCAGGCTTCCTTGGCCACTTCTCCGAACACACCCTCTTCTTCGATCGCCTCGGCATAGTTGATCAGGCACATCACGGGGTGCGAATAGAAGAGCATGGGCGTCTCGCCCCGCAGCGGCACGCCTTCAGCCACGGCATCCTCGGCCTTGAGCATCCACTCGCGGCCGACCAGCCAATTGTCGCGCTGGGCTTTCGGCCGATCACCGTGGAAATCGTCGTCGTCGCGGAACAATTGCCGAAAGTAGAACTTCTCGTCGGCCCGGCCGATCTTGTTGGCAATCGTGTAGCCAACCTTGGTGAGCAGCTGCGGATCGTTGGCGTTGTACTGGGTGCCTTCCTGCAGGTAGTTGATGCCGCGGATCACCCAGTAGTAGCGGTCGTGATAATCGTCGAACTGCACGGAGATGTTGTACGAGAGGTTCCAGCCTTGGAAGATCCAGACGCTGACGTAGTTCGGCTGCAGTCGGCGCAACTGCTCGAGGGTGGCGGCCATGTTCACCCAGTCTTCGTTCTTGTGATATTCGTTGGCCTTGCCCCACAGCAGGTTGACCGCGACGCCGCGCATGCCAAGCGTGGCCAGCTTGATCGTTTCGCTGGCCGGGTCGATCTCGCCGAGTTGGGCCTGGCTGAGCCGATAGTCCGAGCGCAACTGGGCCAGCTTGCCACCTTTCGATTCGGTTGTCTCGGGCTGGCTGAGCCAGGAGAGCGGAATCAGCAGGGCCGCGATGATCGAGGCATACACGATCTTGCGAATGAATCGTTCGCGCTGGTTCATCGCGCAATCTCCCGCGTTCTCAAGAAGAAGTATCCGATGGCGAACATCGCGGCCACAAAGCCGAGCGCGGTCAGGATTTGGACCAGCACCAGGTCGGTCGGCACGTCAAATCCGTGGGCCACGTAGTTCACGTTGTCAAACTTGTTGAATTCCGGCAGGAGCATCACGATCCGGGTCATGACTTCCATCGCCACGGCGTCGACAGCTTTGACTACGTCGGTGGTGAGCCCGGGTTCGAGCTGCGAGGTAACGTTCATCTGGTTGATGCCGCGGATCGCGGTTTCGACCGGGCCGCCGCCTTCAATCGTTCCGTTGGTGACTCCCATGATGAAGTCGCGATACATGCCCATCAGCATGACGGTAAGCGTAGCGAGCATGGCCACCGGCCCGCTGAGAAATGTGCTGAACATCACGCCAAAAGAGGTAATCAGCACCATGCGAACCCAGATGCCGAGAAAGCCTTTGAGGAAGTTGGCCGTGAACGAAGCGTCGCGAGCTCGCAAATAGAGATCAGCCTCGGCCACGCCATAGTACTGCCCCTGGTCGAGGCACTGAATCTCGACCTCCACCTGGCCGTCGGGTGCGAGGTCCTTGAACAGGTCGATCGGCTGCCCCGCGGAATCGCGCAGCGTGCTGGGGAATTTGATCTGATCGATCTGGAGGTCCTTGGCCGAGAAGACTTCCGGCGAGCTTTGAATGCCGGTGTTGTTGGGATTTCGCAGCACGATGGTGCCCCGGATGCCCTCGGCGATCTCGCCTTTGTGCGAGCGGAACACGCGGATGACCATTTCGACGGGCAGGCCGTCCGGGAAACGCTCGGGCGTGACGTCGTTGAACTTCCAGATGGCCGCGGCGAGCGTGCCGCCTTCAATGAAGCTGCGATACTTCGATTCCTTGCCGACGCTGATGCCGCGCGTGGTGCCCTGGCCGCTGCGGTCTTTGAATCGCAGTTCGCCGTAGGCGGGTACCCGGGCCAGGAGCATGTCTCGCGGCGGGCCAAGCTGGTAGCTGACTTCGCCATTCTGCTCCACCCGATCGACCGTATGCCAGTGGCCGTTGACGACGTCGGTGGCGCCCTTGCCGTCGGTGCCGATCTCGACCTTATGGCGATGGTTTTGCTGGAGGCTCGTGCGGCCGGTCATGCCGCCTGCGGCCGAGCCGGTGATCTCGACCAGCGATTCAACCTCGACCGCATGATCGTGATCCAAGAGCCGTACGACGAAGAAATAGCTGAACACGCCCATGATGGCGAGCAACAGGGTGCCGATGATCGTGAAGCCGAGGATGCGGCCCAGCACAATCTCGCCCGGTCGCACGGGCTTGGTGACGATTGTGTAAATGGTCTTCGACTTCATGTCGGCCGGCAGGCTGAACACGCTCAGAAAGAGCGCCATCAGCAGCACGAGATACGTCGTGGCCGTGAGGACGAAGCTCAAATAGAGCGTGGCTGGATCGTTGGTGTTCGTATCGAGAAACCAGCCGGCGAACAGCAGGATCAGGAGGAACACGGCAAAGCCGACGAGCACGCGACGGCGGAGCGACTCTTGCACGGCGAGCCAGGCGAGCGCGAAGATTCGCCGCGGCGAAATGAAAAGCAGATCGGCGAGCCCCCGCTTCATCATCTTAAACGTGGCGTCGCCGGCTGCCAGCGGACCATAGCGAAACGTGGCCAGCAGAAAGCCGCCCACCAGCGCAATCAGGCCCAGCACGGCCGCTATCTGCACAAACGTCAGCAGCGCCGGCCAGATCCATTCGGCAAATGGCGGCGGTGTGAACTCACGTACCATGAAGGGGCCTGAACTATCGCTGCAAGGAAGTTAAAGAGTGGGCTAATCGTCGCGATTCGCGTGGCTTACTTTTCCTGGTCTTGCTTGGCGCGCCGGCCGGGCCGGGCTTCGCTGTCACGCACGATCGAGAGGAACAAGTCTTCGAGCGTCGTGGTGGGGTTGTCCATCTGCAGAACCGAGCCGTTGTTCCGCTCGATGACCGCGCGAATCTCGGCCTGCGCCTCGGGACTGAGCCCTTTGGCGCGAATTTCGGTTTCGTCGCGCACTTTGAGCAGGGCGTCGACCCGGCCGAGCTCTTTGAGTTCGCCTTGGTGCAGGATCGCGATCCGGTCGCAAACGTCCTGCACGTCGGCCAAAAGGTGGCTGCTCATCAGCACGGTTTTGCCCTCGGCCTTCAGTCGCAAGATGAGGTCTTTGATCTCGCGCGTGCCGATCGGGTCCAGGCCGCTCGTGGGTTCGTCGAGCAGGATCAACTCGGGATCGTTGATCAGGGCCTGCGCCAGTCCAATGCGGCGGGCCATACCCTTGGAGTACTCTTTGAGTTGGCGGCGTTTGTCTTTGTTCAGACCGACCATCGTGATCAGGTCGGCGGTCCGCTGCTTGCGAACCTTGGCTGGCATGTCGAACAGCCGGCCGTAGAAGTCGAGAGTCTCTTCGGCGTTGAGAAAGCGGTAGAGATAGGACTCTTCGGGCAGATAGCCGAGACGTTCGTTCTTCGAGACGTCGGTTGCCTCTTTTCCGAAGACCAGGGCCTGCCCGCTGGTCGGAAAGAGCAGCCCCAGCAGGAGCTTCATCGTGGTGGTTTTGCCCGAGCCGTTGGGTCCGAGCAGACCGAAGATCTCGCCCTGGCGGATTTCGAGGTCGAGTGCCTTCAGGGCACGAACCTTTTGACGACCCCAAAAGTCGCGGTAGACCTTGGAGAGATTGCGCGTCTCGACAATGACTTCCGACATGCGGATTCCTTGGTCTGGGGGCTATTTCAAGGTGACGAAACGCGGGATCGACGTGGGCGGCAACGGACGAGACGCGCCGCTTGCGTGTCGGGACGCAGTGGACCCACCGTTCCGATACGTCGCACGCCGCTTTTAAGTTCATGCACGGCGACCACTTTGGGATCGCCGAAAGGCCCCGAAGTGAATTGCGTAAACCTTTACTATACATCAGCTAAGAAAGGACTTGCAAGCTGCGGAAGGCCGCCGAAACCCGGTCCGGGATGGCATTTCGGCCAGGGGCGTTCGGCTTGTAGCGGATCGGCGGCGTCAGCGGTCAACCCGTCGCACGGACCGAATGACTTCCCGCCGCCCTTGGAGTACACTTCAGCGCTCGGTCCTGCCGTGAAGTCCGGGCCAATTCTCCTGTCGTCCCAGGCCCGTTCCGCCTTCGATGCATTCCACCGGTCAACTTCCTGCGCAGGCGGCCGCCGAGTTCCTGGCCAGCCGGATCGACTACGAGCGGTCGCTGTCGGTTCCTTATAACCAGCGAGATTTGCAGCTGGACCGGATGCGCGATCTGCTTAGCCGCCTGGGAAATCCCCAGGACCGGCTGCGGATCGTCCACGTCGCGGGGACCAAGGGCAAAGGCTCGACCGCGGCGATGATCGCCGCCGTGCTGACGGCCGCGGGCTATCGAACCGGGCTGTATAGTTCGCCGCACTTGGATGGCGTGGAAGAGCGCCTGGCGATTGACGGCAGCAGCTGCCCGGCGGCGGAACTGATCGAACTCTTGGGGCGCGTCCGGCCGGCGGTCGAGGCGATGGACGCGCTCGAGGCCGAGCGTGCCGACACGCGGCCAACGTACTTTGAGATTGTGACGGCGCTGGCCATCTTGCGATTTGCGGAGCAGGGGGTCGCCGCGGCCGTGCTCGAAGTGGGGATGGGTGGCCGGCTCGATTCGACCAACGTCTGCCAGCCGCTGATCTCCGTGATCACCACAATCAGCTTCGATCATACGCAGCAGCTTGGCAACACGCTGGCGGCCATCGCCGGCGAGAAGGCCGGCATCATCAAGCCGGGCGTGCCGGTTGTCAGCGGTGTGATCGACCACGAGCCGCGCGACGTGATTCGCAAGGTCGCCGAGGTGCAGGGTTGCCGGCTGATCGAGCTCGCGCGCGACTTCGACTATAGATACCATCCGCCGCACGATTTGGATGCCGGGCTGTCTCTCGCGAGGCTGGACATTCGCGTGCCGACTGACGCCCCGGGGTGCGCACAGTACGAAGGCCTCGCACTGCCGCTGGTTGGTCGGCATCAGGCCGCGAATGCCGCGGTCGCGATTGCTACGATCGAAGAGCTCCGCAGGCAAGGCTGGTCGATCACGGATGCCGCGATTCGCGAAGGGTTAAGCGGCGTACGCTGGCCGGCCCGTATCGAAGTGATTGCCCGGCGGCCGACGATCGTGCTCGACGCAGCGCACAATGTCGCCTCGATCGAGGCTCTGGTCGAAGTGCTGGGCGAAAGTTTCACCGCACGCCGGCGCGTGCTGGTTTTTGCGACGACGCGCGACAAGAATCTGCGCGGGATGCTGGAGCAGCTCCTACCGGCGTTCGATGAAATCATCTTCACGCGGTACTACAGCAACCCGCGCGGAGTTCCGCCGGAAGAACTGGCCGGCATCGCAAACGAACTGGATGCTAATCGCGACTATCAAGTCTGTACCGATGCTCGGGAGGCCTGGCAGTTCGCACGAACGCGGGTTGGCGTCCAGGACCTGGTGTGCATCGCCGGATCGTTTTTCATTGCCGCCGAGATGCGGGCAGTGATCGAAGCGTCCGTGGAAACTCGCTAGCCGCGCGGATAGCGGCGGGGCATCCAATCTTGACGCCAGGGACGTTCACGTTCGTTGCGGCTGAGCGACGAGGGGATGCCGGGCTCCAGGTGACTGCTTCCCAGGTGGTTCGGCCGATACTCGGCAGTGCGAACGGGAGCATCGCTCGACGACTCGGCGCCGAGCTTATGCAATAGCGAGGCGATGTAAGGATCAGCCCAGGGCATGAGGTCTTGAAACTCGCGCGGGGCGGGCAGGTAAGGATCGCTCATGGCCGGTACCTCGACGACGGTGCAGTTGATCGTGCGTACCACGTGGACAGTCCTTGGACGAAAGTTTGAAGGGAAGTGCAGGACAGGATTGCTGCTTCGCCGGGAGAAGTTCGAGAAACGAATCACCCGGCGAACTGGGTGACAGGACGTGGCATCCGAAAAGCAATTCGCGGGCCAATCGCGGGAATATTCCCGCGAGGGAGAGGAAGGAAGCGGCGAGCAGACCCATGCCGGATAATGACTTGCGCGCGGCAAAAATTCTGCCAAACCCGGATCCGACCCGGCGTATTCCGCGGCTCGCCCTCGGGCAAGTTTTGCAATCCGGTTGCAAGCCGCGCGACCAACGTCGCTAGCATCGGCGCAAATGTGCTAGAGCGGTTCCATCGAACGTCTAGCGCCCTCTAGGATATTTCGGTAGAGTGGGTCATTTCAAGGAGGTGACCTGATGAAGCCTTATAGTGCGGAACTTCGTGGCGAGGTGCTTGCTGCGT
>Ga0172362_10000218_pt1 | contig 43611 bp, 34 predicted proteins | sample LakKivs1_kivu2a2_FD_114534 | JGI IMG/M metagenome (GOLD analysis project Ga0172362, IMG submission 114534) | Sediment microbial communities from Lake Kivu, Rwanda - Sediment s1_kivu2a2 | ecosystem: Environmental > Aquatic > Freshwater > Lake > Sediment | place: Rwanda: Western Province, Lake... | reverse complement strand
AGGAAGGGAGAGATCACCGCTTCCATAGAGAAGGCCCTCAGCGCTTCCGGGACAAGCGAGAACGCCTCCGACATAGCGGATCAGGTAGAGGCGGCCCTCTACCTGAGTTTCTTCAGGCGCGGAGCCATACCGACTCTCGAGCAGGTGCAGGACTTCGCGGAGGAGACGCTGATGATGCGCAACCTCCACGGCGCGGCCCGCCAGTTCATCCTGTACCGCGAGAAGCGCAACGGCGCCAGGGATGTCGGCAAGCTCTTCAGCGGGCTGGAGACCCTGGTCGGAGACTATCTCGGGAAGCAGGACTGGAGGGTCAACGAGAACTCGAACATGAACTACTCCCTCCAGGGCTTGAACTTCTATCTCTCGAGCTCGGTCACGGCGAGGTACTGGCTCGGACGGATCTACACGCCTGCGGTGAAGGAGGCGCACGACAGCGGGGACATTCACATCCACGACCTCGGCGTGCTCGGGCCATACTGCGTGGGATGGGACCTCGGCGAACTGCTCAGGGAGGGATTCCGGGGGGCACGCGGCAAGATCGAGTCAGCCCCGCCCAGGCATCTGAGGACCGCCCTGGGACAGATCGTCAACTTCTTCTACACCCTCCAGGGAGAGGCTGCCGGAGCCCAGGCCTTCTCCAACTTCGACACTCTGCTAGCTCCGTTCGTGAGGGCCGACAACCTCTCCGAGGACGAAGTGAGGCAGGCGGTCCAGGAGTTCCTCTTCAACGTGAACATCCCCACCCGCGTCGGCTTCCAGACTCCGTTCACGAACATCACGATGGACATCCGCCCGCCAGCGAATCTGGCGCGTGAGCGGGCCCTCGTGGCAGGCGTCCCCACGGGGTCCGCCTACGGGGACTACCAGAGCGAGATGAACTGCATCAACAAGGTATTCGCCGATCTCATGATGGAGGGCGACTCGAAGGGCAGGATCTTCACCTTCCCCATACCCACCTACAACCTGACCAGCGACTTCGACTGGGAGTCGGATGAGCTGAAGCCCCTCTGGGAGATGACCGGGAAGTACGGCATCCCTTACTTCAGCAACTTCGTCAACTCCGACATGAACCCGGAAGACGCGAGGAGCATGTGCTGCCGGCTGAGACTGGACAACAGGGAACTCCGGAAGCGCGGCGGTGGTCTGTTCGGATCGAATCCGCTGACGGGCTCGATAGGGGTCGTGACGGTCAATCTGCCGCGGATAGCCTGGCTCTCGAGGAACGGAGGGGACTTCCTCGGACGCCTGGGCGCGGTCATGGACATCTCGAGAGACTCCCTGGAACTGAAGAGGGAGGCGGTGGAGGAGCTGACACAGAAGGGACTCTACCCCTACACCAGGCACTACCTCAGGGGGATCTCGGGGAGTTCCGGCTCCTACTGGGCGAACCACTTCTCCACGATCGGCCTGGTCGGGATGAACGAAGCCTGCGTGAACCTCCTCGGGAAGGACATCCTCGATCCGGGAGCGCGTTCCTGGGCGATCGACGTCCTGGCCTTCATGAGGGACAGGCTGAGCGGGTACCAGGAGAAGACGGGGAACCTCTACAACCTGGAGGCCTCTCCGGCCGAGGGCGCATCGTACCGCCTTGCGCGGAAGGACAGGGAGCGGTTCCCGGACATCTACGCGATGGGATGCTCCGAGCCATACTACACCAACTCCGTCCATCCGCCGGTCACCTCCCGCGAGGACATCTTCGGCCTGCTGACGCACCAGGATCCGCTGCAGGAGATGTTCACGGGAGGGACAGTAGTGCACATCTTCCTCGGGGAGGCGATCACGGACTGGAAAATGGTGAGGAGGCTGGCGAGGTCGATCGTCGAGAGGTTCAGGCTGCCCTACTTCAGCTTCACTCCCACATTCTCGATCTGCCCGGTCCACGGCTACATCCCCGGCGAGCAGAGGATCTGTCCGTACCCGCACACCGATGCCGAGATCGATACGCACGCGCAGATAGTGGAGATAGACTCGGAGCTCCCGGAGGGGAGCTTCAGGGAACTCGACCGGGAGCAGGATCCCGGTCAGGGGAGCCTCTTCCTGCAGATCGGGGGAGCCGGGTGATGGCGGAGGAGTCAGGTAGCCCAGTCAGGCGGGTGAAGGCCGTGAAGACCGAAGTCTACTCGAGGGTCGTCGGATACTACAGGCCGGTCCAGGACTGGAACAGGGGCAAGCAGGAGGAATTCGCCCAGAGGCAGTACATCGACATCACGGAGGAGCCGGAGCACGAGGAGGAGCAGGGGAGTTGATCCGCTCCCTGCTAGGCACGAGCCTGATAGACTTCCCCGGGAAGATATCCTCGGTCGTCTTCGTGGGAGGATGCAACCTCTACTGCCCCTTCTGCCACAACCCCGAGCTGGTCAGGCCGGACCTTCTCGAGGAGCAGTTCTCCCTGTCAGAGGACGACGTGCTGGCCTCTCTCGCCGAACGCAGGCAGTTCGTCGAGGGCGTCTGCATCACGGGCGGCGAGCCCCTCGTCCATCCGGGTCTGCCATCGTTCCTCAGGAGGGTCAGGCGGGAGACGGGCCTGCCAGTCAAGCTGGACACGAACGGCGCACTCCCCGGAAGCCTGTCCGAGGTGGTCGATCTTGTGGACTACCTCGCCATAGACCTGAAGTCCTCCCCGGAGAGGTACCTCGAGGCCACTGGCGGGAGGTGCACCATCGAACCCGTCCTGCAGTCGGTCGCAATGGCCAGGTCATCGGGCGAGTACGAGCTGAGGACTACGATGGTCCCCGGGATAGTCTCGGCGGAGGACCTGGAGAAGATCCTCTACGCGACCGGGAGGGTGAGGAAGTACGTACTCCAGAGATTCAGGTCGGAGAAGACCCTCGCGCCCGAGTTCACGGGCATCCCCCCCTACTCCCGCGCCTACCTGGATGCAGCTGCGGAGAGGCTCCGCTATTTCGCAGACGAGGTCGTGGTCAGGGCCTGAGAGAAGGCTGGAGGCTGGAGGCCGTGATACCGGCCGGACGATCGCTTTCCACTTCGGAAGGCGATGGGGGGGAGGGGCGGCGGAGGGAGGCCTCTTTCTGGCTAACCGGCCGGCTGGCAGGAGGAGGTCTTTTCCGCCCCTCCCCGGGGCAACTCGCTTCCATCGCCTTGACGGGCCGTTTGCATGCCGGCCCGTCGGAGAACTGGTTCCCTGAACTCTGCGGCCTGTGCTCCGCAGTCTCCCTGCCAGTCATGTTCATATAGTCGGAGGCCGCCGCGTGGTTCCAGGGGACGGCAGGCAAGGGACCTCGGCCCTCCCCGCCTCACTTCTTCCAGTACAGCAACCGATCCAGCTGAGCCCTCTTCTCGGCAGGCGAGCGGGCGACGAATCCGAGCGGACGCCCTTCGGGATCGAGCCCTGTGAAGTACATCGCGGCCGCCATGGTCATCGGCACGGGCAGGAAGACCTGCACCTGCCTGGGTCTGAGGCGCTGTCTCCTCAGGATCACCGATGCCTCCACGACATCGTCCTCCGAAGAGCCGGGGAAGGCGGCTATCAGATAGGGAAGCACGTACTGCTCCCTCCCGGCCCGCCTCGACGCCTCCTCGAAGAGCCGGCAGAACTCCAGGTAGTCCTCGAGCCCCGACTTGCGCATCAGCCGGAGCACCCTGTCCGAGAAGCTCTCGGGGGCCACCTTGATGTGTCCGCTCACATGGGATGCCGCCAGGGCGTCTATCAGCCTTCTGTCCCTGACGGCGAGGTCGAGCCTGATCCCGCTGGTCACATGGACGTGCCGAACGCCCTCCACGTCTCCGGCTGACTCCAGCACGGAGAGGAAGGGAGACGAATCGGTCCTGAACCTGGGGCAGATCGACGGGAAGAGGCACGACGCCCGCCTGCACTCCTTCTCGGCCGAGGGCGAGCTGCATCCCAGGCCGTACATGTTGGCCGTAGGGCCCCCTATGTCCGAGACGGTCCCTCTGAACCACGGCTTGCCCGACAGCCTCCCCACCTCGGCGACAACGGAGCGGGGGCTCCGGCTGCGGACCGCCTTCCCCTGATGGAGCCCTAGGGCGCAGAAGCTGCATCCCCCGGCGCATCCCCTGACCGCCGTGATGGAGTCCCTGATCATCGTCCATGCGGGGATCTCTCCCGAATAGCGCGGATGAGGGAGCCCCGTGAAAGGCAGATCATAGATCCTGTCCAGCTCCGCGGTGTCGAGCGGCTCGGCAGGCGGATTGACGAGGACGCCCCTCGTGTCGCTCCTCTGGAGCAGCGGCCTTCCGCTCCAGGGATTCGACTCGGCTTCGACGAGGCGCGTCATCCGCATGAAGGCCCTGGGCGAGGACGCCACCTCCTCGTGCGAAGGCAACTCGACGAGTTCCCCGGTCGAACCGAATCGATCGAAGCCCGAAGCCCCTGCCCAGACGGCGGTGCCCGGGATCCCCGACATGTCCCTTCCCGAGTCCATCCTGGCGGCTATCTCCGCTACCTGCCGCTCGCCCATGCCGAAGACCAGAACGGCGGCCCTGGTGTCCAGCAAGGCGGAGCGGCGCACGCTGTCGCTCCAGAAGTCGTAGTGGCTCAGTCTTCGCAGGCTCGCCTCCAGACCGCCGAGAACCAGAGGAGTCCCCGGCATCGCCTCCCGCAGCCTGTTGCAGTACGCGAGGAGTGCACGGTCCGGCCTCATCCCCGCCCTGCCGTTCTCGCTGTAGTCGTCTCTCGAGCGCCTCCTGCCCAGCGAAGTGTAGTTCGAGACCATCGAGTCCATGGCCCCTGCGGTGACTCCCGCGAAGAGCCTCGGCACCCCGAGCTCGAGGAATGCACCAGGACTCCTCCAGTCAGGCTGGGGCAGCACTCCGACCTTCCAGCCGAGGCTCTCCAGCAGCCTGCCGATGAGGGCGGAGCCGAACGAGGGGTGGTCGACGAAGGCGTCTCCCGTCACGAGCAGGATGTCGCAACTCTCCCAACCCAGCGCGCTCATCTCGGCGCGCGTCGTCGGCAGGAAGCGGCAGGCACCTCCGTCAGATCCCATGTCGTGTACATTGCCTCCGCGGGCGCCCAGGTGCAATCCGGTGGCGCCCCGCCCCAGTTCGATGCGGGGATGGCACTTGCGCAGGGGACCTTGCGGATCTCTCCGAATGGAGCACACTGAGGTCGTGCCAGCTCGGCAGGAGGTCGATCATGAGCGAAGCGATGGAGCCCATCTGGAGCGAGAGCGTCCGTGCCGGCAGAGTCAGCTACTTCCTGGACGTGAAGGAGTCATCGAACGGAAGGGTCTTCCTTTCCATGGCCCAGAGCACCCGGGCCGAGGACGAGAGCTGGAAGCGCGACCGCATAATCATCTTCGAGGATGCCTTGCCTGCATTCCGGAGGGCCGTGCTGTCAGCCATGAAGGTCATGGGCCGCGAGGCGGACGACAGGCGCAGGGAGGATCTCGTCGAACTCAGGAAGACGCATCCCAGGGCTTTCGAGAAGTGGTGCGAAGCCGACGACGAGCTCCTGCGGTCGTCTCAAGCCTCGGGAATGCCTGTCGAACGCATCTCGGATGACCTGGGGAGGACCGTCAGGGCAGTGACTCTGAGGCTCCAGAAGCTGGGACTGGCCGAACCCGAAGCGCCCGGGCCGCCGGGCTGACCGGCCTGGCCCGATCTGCGGCTCGAGGCTATTCTTCGCCATGACCTCGAGGAGGATGGCCTGAATGTCTGGACTGCCCGCCTGGATCCTGCTGGCCGGGGCCGGTCTCCTCGCCGGGTTCTTCAATGTCGTGGCCGGGGGCGGCTCGCTCCTCACGATCCCGGCGCTCATCCTGATGGGCTTTCCTCCAGCCGTGGCGAACGGGACCAACAGGATGGCCATACTGAGCCAGAACATCTCCTCGGTTCTGGCCTTCCGGAGGAGAGGATACGCAGGGGTCCGCACGGCCGTCCTGCTGGCCCTGCCGGCCTGCGTCGGGGCGGTCTTCGGCACTCTTGCCGCGATAGCTGTGTCCGACGATGTCTTCAGGAAGATCCTGTCGGCGGTCATGCTGATAGTGACCGCCCTGATCTTCACCAGGAGGCCCTCTGAATCGGACGACGCAAGGGAGGCTCCCCGGGCCTTTGCCCTTCAGGTCGTCCTGTTCACGGCCATCGGCTTCTATGGGGGCTTCATCCAAGCGGGAGTGGGATTCCTCATAATGGCGGCGCTCTCGGGCCTGGGACGCCTGCCGCTCGTCCGGACCAACAGCATGAAGGTCCTCGTCGTTGCTATCTACACCATACCGTCTCTGGTCCTCTTCGTCGCGAACGGGAGGGTGGCCTGGCTCCCCGCCGTGGTCCTCGCGGCAGGGAACGCGGCAGGGGGCTGGCTGGGGACCGTCTTCACGGTCTCGAGGGGCGAGAAGTGGATCAGGCTCGTACTGGCGGCTGCGGTGGTCGCCATGGCGTGCAAGCTGATCGGGCTGTTCTAGAGCCACCGGAGGAGAGATGAAGACCCACGGAGTAGTCAACATAGTGCTCGGGTTCGCACTGCTTGCCCTGGGCGTGTCCGGCATCGTCAGAGGGGGAGGGGCCGGGTCGGTCATCCCGCTCGTCATCGGAGCCTCGCTGATCCTCCTGGGTTTCCGCGGCGGCAGGCGGGGCGCGGTGATCTTCGGACACGGCTGCATAGTGGTCGGCTGCTACATGGTCGCGTGGGGCATCTACCTCGTGCCGGTCAGCTCTCCCACGCCCCTCGGGATCGTCGGGATGCCGCTCTTCTGGGGCCTCTTCTCGATACTCGGCGGCGTGTGCGCCAACTTCCACGGCTTCTGCAGCTGCGTCCAGAGGATGTCTTCGGGGGGCAGGGAGTCCTGCTGCGGAAGATGATCTCCCGGGGAATGGAGGATCAAGCCTCGAGGAGGCAGGCCACTTCCCGGATCCATGGCTCGAGAGCTGCACGGGCCCTCTCGGAGTAGGCCGCGTTGCGCTCCTTCGGCGGAAGGCGGTGCGCGAGCGGAGGGAACAGTCCGTAGTTGATGTTGCTCGGCTGGTAGTGCTTCCAGCGCGACGAAGTCACGTGCCTGAGGAGGCTGCCGAGGGCGGTCTCCGAAGGAGGAACCGGCGGCTCCAGGCCCCTGTGCCGTGCCGCCCCGAACAGCCCGGCGAGTATCCCGCAGGCGGCCGACTCCACATAGCCCTCCACCCCGGCTATCTGCCCGGCGAACACCAGGCTCTCCCTTCCGTTCATCCTTAGGGCGGAGTCGAGCAGCGCCGGCCCGTTGATGAACGTGTTCCTGTGCATCGAGCCCAGCCTCAGGAACTCCGCCTTCTCCATCCCGGGGATCATCCTGAACACCCGCTTCTGCTCGGGATAGGTCAGCCTGGTCTGACAGCCGACCAGGTTCCACGCCGTCCCGGCCTCGTTCTCCCTGCGGAGCTGGACAACGGCGAAGGGCCTCCGCCCGGTGCGGGGGTCAGTCAGCCCCACAGGCTTCAGAGGACCGTGTGCAAGCGCGAGTGGCCCCGTGGCCGCCATCGCCTCTATCGGCATGCACCCCTGGAAGTGGATCTGCTTCTCGAAATCGCGTGTCTGAACAGCCTCGGCCAACAGGAGCTCCTTCACAAACATGAAGTACTCATCGCCGTACATCGGGCAGTTGAGGTAATCCTCGCCGCCGCCCTTCCCATACCTGGACTGCGCGAAGACCATCGACCTGTCCAGCGATTGAACATCGACTATCGGCGCAATAGCGTCGTAGAAGTACAGATACTCCATCCCGGTCGCTGACGCCACAGCTTCCGACAGAGCGGGGCTCGTCAGCGGCCCCGAGGCCACGATGGCTTCAGCCGTTCCCGGCAGTCCGGTGACCTCGGACCTCTCCAGACGGATCAGCGGGTGCCCCCCGACGAGTCTCGTGATCTCCGACGAGAAGCCCGTCCTGTCCACCGCAAGCGCATCCCCCGCAGCGACGGCATGACGGGACGCCGCATCCATGGTCAGCGAGCCGAGCGCCCGCATCTCCTGCTTGAGGAGCCCCACGGCGTTGGCGGGGTTCGACGAGCGCAGGGAGTTCGAGCACACCAGCTCCGCCAGGAGGGATGTCTCGTGGGCAGGCGTCCTGACGCCGGGCCTCATCTCGAACAGGTCGACCCGGATACCGTTGCGCGCCAACATCCAGGCCGCCTCGCAGCCGGCCAGGCCTCCTCCGATGACCATCACAGACCCACTATTGTCCATTCAAAGGCTCCTGATCATGACTGCCCTAGAATACCTCGCCGGGCCCGTCCGGTGTGAGCCCCGGGTTGACACCGCCATACCGCTTGCCGATCCTCCACGAGGGTGTCTGCCGTGACGGTTTCGATCCTCTGCCTGGTGCTCGTCTCCTCTTCCGCCTCGGAGTCCGACTGGACGGACGGGCCGGGGCTGTTGTCGCCCACGCCCGTCTGGAATCGCGGCTTCGCGTGGTCATCCTCCACGGAGTGGCGGACCGCGGGGATGCTCTATCCCGAACCGTTCATCCCCGACAGCTCCTCGATCGATGTCGATCCTACGATCAGGGCTTTCTGCGCAGGGGATTTCGACTGCGACGGAGACCCCGATCTGGTGGCGAAGGTCAGCGACGCCCTGGTCCTCTTCGAGAACGCGGACGGGGAAGGGGCGGTCTGGCTGCAGCACATCCTCGATGTCTCCCTGCCGGACGCATACGCCGGCATGCCCACCTGCCTTGCGGCAGCCGATCTGGACGGGGATGGCGACGAGGACCTGTCGATCGCCTACGGGTACGACGACGTGTTCCCTCCGGAAGATGACTGGGGCCGCCTGTGCTGGCTGGAGAATCCGGCGGTGGGTGGAGGAGACTGGGTGGTGCATCTGATCAGCTCGTCCGTTTTCGTGCCCGGCAGGCTGTATGCAGTGGACCTCGATTCGGACGGCTCCATGGATCTGGTCGAGTACCACCATCACACGGTCGAGATGGGCGGGGGCGAGTGGCTGGACTACCAGAGGACCGACTGGTTCGACAACGTGGGCGGGACCTGGACACGGCAGGAAATACCCGGGGCCCCGGCCACTATCTCCTTCGGCGACATCGACTCAGACGGAGACCCGGACCTCGTCTATGCCTATTCGAATCACGCCAGGTGCCTCCTGAACAACCTCCCGTCGCCGTTCACCATGGTCACGCTCTGCACAACGTACGAGAACGTCTCCTGCGTCACTCTCGGGGACCGGAACCTGGACGGACTCGTGGACGTGCTCGTCTGCGGGGACCAGGGGGATGTCCGCTGGTTCCTGAACAACGGGGCCCCGGGCAGCACATGGCCCTGCGAGCAGGTCGCGAACGAGCTCCGGATGGTCTCCGCGGCCGGGTGCCTCGACATGGACGGCGACGGCGACCTCGACATCGTGGGTATGCAGCTGTGGAACGAGACGGAGAGAAGCTACAACCAGTGGAGGGCGGTCTCCTGGCTCGACGGGGGTGGAGGCTGGTTCCGGGTTGAGATCTCGGGAAGCTCGGGGCCTGCGATTGCCCATTGGGGCTTCCTGACGGCGGACATGGATGGCGACGGGACACAGAACACCGTGTTCTACCAGAACCCGGTCGGCCGCGGGATCAGCTGGTTCGACGAGCCGGCGACCCCAGACTCCTGCTCGCTGATCTCGGCGGTGCTTTCGCTCCGCTGCAGGGCGATCTGGGACGCGGCTGCCCTGCAGTGGGAGGCGGACATCCCGACCGGGAGCTGGATCAGGGTCAGAGCGAGGGCCTCGACCGATCCGCTCCTCCTGGGGCCGTGGTCCGATCCGATTCCCGCCGGAGCTTCCCTGTCGGGGCTCCTTCCGGACAGCGCCACTTTCCTGCAGTACCTGCTCGAGATCGGGCCCTGCACCGGCGGCGCCATCCCTGCGTTCCACGGGATATCCTTCTCCTGGGATGCCGCGGCCGAGACAGGCCACTCGATCCTCCCGCTCGGGCTCTCCGCGGTGAGCCCCTCGCGCGGGATGCTCGAGCTGACGGTGGAGGGCACGTTCATGGACGTGTCCGTCGATATCTACGACATCGCGGGAAGGAGGGTCCACTCGTCGGATCTGAGCCTTGGACAGGAGCCGGAAACCATGGAGGTGGGCGGTCTCGTCCCCGGGCTCTACTTCTGCAGGGCTGAGTCGGGACCGTTCGAGGCCTCTGCCAGGGGCCTGCTCCTGCCCTGAGTCATCCTACCTGATGACCGTCAGCTTCCGCGTGATCCTGTCCCCCCCACAGTCGAGCCTGAGGAAATAGATGCCTGTGCAGATGTCCACTGGAGCCCAGTCCAGGGTATGCCAGCCGGCATCGAGGGAGCCCGATGCCAGGATGGAGATCACCCTGCCGTCCAGGGAGTAGACCCTCAGGCTGCCCGGTCCCGCTTGCGGGATGCAATACCGTATGGCCGCATGCCCGGTCAGTGGATTGGGGACCGGAGCGGCGAGGGCCAGCGGGAACGGCGGCGTCCCCCCTCCGATCCCGGTGATGCTCCAGTCGATGGCCGTTGTCGCCGGAGCCGAGTAGCCGAACTCCGTGCTGACCGCCTCCACTTCGATCGTCGTCTGGGTCTCGTCTCCCTGCCGCTGGACCAATGGCACGAAACAGGCATCGTCCGGCGTCGACCACAGGAAGGTCCTGGAGCTGTCGGCGTTCAGGCGGTAGACATCGTACGTGCAGATGTCGTCGGGCGACTGATTCCAGCGCAGCCGGATGGTCCCGTTGTCGTCGTCGATCTGGCTGAACTGCTCGACAAAGAGCCCGGTCGGCGGCATGGGCTCGTCCACTGCGCCGTGGATGATCCCCAGCCTGCCGATGTCCGCCTGGTATCCGGGATGTGATGTCGAGGAGGAGAACTCGAGACGGATCATGTCGATCGTCCTCCCCGCATAGGAGGAGAGGCCGGCCGTGAAGACGTTCCAGCCCGCCTGCTGGACCGCTCCGACAGGGATCTGCACGAACGCTCCGGGATCGTCTGCGAAGGAGAGCCCGACACCGATCCCGGACTGCGCCGGGGGATCGATGTTGACATCGTAGGCCAGTTCCAGGTTCTCGTCTCCCGTCAGTGTCAGCCATGTCTTGTAGAGGTACAGATCCGTCGCCTGACCCGCCGGCAGGTCGCCGGTCACACGGAGGCTGGTTCCGCCATAGTATGGGTTGCTCCATACGAGGTCGGGGTAGAGAGGCGTGCCCGTGCTCCTCGCGATCCAGCGCCAGGTCGGCAGGATGTCCTGCAGGCCGCGGTTGTTCCACTCGAAGCTCCCCAGGACCTGCCCTTCGATCGCGAAGAGGTCTCCCTGGCCGGTGTTGAAGTTCGTAACGAACGGGATGTCGTTCACTGCCGAGAGATCGGGGATGTAATGCGCAAGGCCCTTCCAGGAGCTGCTGGTGACGGTGTTGCTGGGATCCCTGTTGGCGCCCACCCAGAACCTGTTCTCCCTGTAATAGAAGTCCTCCGGACCCGTGGAGGATGTGTAGCACCAGTTGGGGCAGTAGAAGCCGAGGGACGTCTTGTGGACCTGCCCCTCCGGGAACACGCCGTCCCAGTTGACTGAAGTGTTGTAGCCGTTGGCCTGGACGTCGGCACCCGCGTACAGGTCGTACGGGCTCCGGCCCAGTGCTATCGCATTGTTCCGCGAGATGGTCAGCCCGTTCGAGGACCAGTTGAAGTTGATGAAGAAGCCGTCGGAAACGAGCTGGCCGTTATACTCGAAGAACATGTCGTTGTTGGCGTTGAGTGCGTTCTGCCAGGCTATCGCGCCGTTCTCGATCATGGCGTCGTACCATTGTATCTCGATGTCGGAGTTGGCGTGCACATAGAGCATGAAGTCCCTGATCTGGCTGGCCAGGGCGGAGTCGCCCCCGGCGGTTTCCTGGTTGATGAACCAGCCGTCGAAGCCGTAGTACTGCGCCACTTCGATCATCTTGTCGGCGACCGGGAAGGAGGAGCCTGAGCGCTGGACCAGGTCGTAGACCCATCCGATCTGCCCCCCGTAGACCGTCGGCGGGAAGAACACGGTCCCGTAGACCCTGACCCCGTTGCGATGAGCCGCGTCGATGACGTCGGCGCTCGGCGACAGGATCAGGCCCTCGCCCGCGGAGCCTCCCCACATCACGAGTATGTCGATGTATTGCCAGTAGTTGAAGGCGTAGACACCGAATGTCCGCCCCCCCTGGGACGGATTGCCGCTCGTGGATGGATACATGATGGCGATGGACGTTATGCCGGCCTCTCCCGGGCGCGCATGGGGATTCGTCTGCGTGTCTCCGAGGAAGCGGTCGGCCAGCTCGACCGTAGCCACGTTGTAGGGCGCGTCGGGATCGGACGGCGGGCTCCAGGCAAGCAGGTCGTCAGGGAACCAGTAGGATGAGAAGGGCTGTCCCGGCGGGGACTGAGCCTGCGCCGCGGCCGACATCACCAGAAGGGCCCAGAGAACCGATGACAGCTTCAAGACCTCACCCCCTGCACTTCGGTGTCCGGATCCGTGTCGGGATTCGCGTGCCCGGTTTAGTATACTCCACCGGGCCGCGCTGGGAAGCTGCCGGAACCATGCGCAGAGTGCCCGGGGATCCCGGCAGGACGAGGCGGTTGATGGCGACAGGCTGTGCCGCGGATGGAGCGGATTTGTCTCTGAGACTCCGGACGGCGCCGATAGTGCTGTACGACCCGGCCATGCGCCAGGCGTGCCTCGGCGTGTTCGATCTCAACGTGCCCGCGTTCTTCTCCCCGAGCGAGAGGATCCTCTTCGAGGAGTACCTCGAGGCGGCCCCCGCAAGGTACATGGCTCTCCTGCTGGATGGCGGGGTCGCCGCGTGCGGCGGCTTCTACGTGATGCCGCGGGAGAGGATAGCCGGCCTGTGCTGGGGGATGGTCCGGCCCGACTGCCAGCACCGCGGTGCGGGGAAGAGGATGTTGTTGACAAGACTGCGGATCGTCACGCTCGGCAGCCCGGTGGACAGGGTCATCCTCGACACCAGCCAGAATGCGAAGGGCTTCTACTCGCACTTCGGCTTCCTGGAGACCACCGTGAAGCGGGATGGCTATGCTCCCGGTTTGGACAGGGTGGAGATGACACTCCCCGTCGACGGGAGGACGAGGCGCAACCTGCTGCGCAGGTGCAGGCGCCTGGGCTTTGCGAGTCCGCCGGAGCTCGAGTCCGGGCCGCGCCCGAAGAGGAAGGCCGAGTGAGCCATGCTCTACGAGGGTCCGGACCTCTCGAGCGGCCCTGTCTCCATCGGCAGGGCAGACCCGGCGGAGATGAGGGCGGAGTACCCTTTCTCGGACATATCGGCGGACCTGGAGAGCTGCCTGGGCAGCGCGGAGACCAGGACGGACGTCCTCTACTTCGCCATCAGGAGGGATGGGAGTCTCGTCGGGCACATACTCCTCCACGGCCTCGATCCCGCAGCCGGTCGTGCCAGCGTGGCCTATCATCTCTCGAGGCCGGAGTCCAGGAACCGGGGGACCGGGACGGCGGCCCTGGGCCTTCTCCTGGCGAACATCGATCGACTTGCCCCGGTCTCCACTCTCGAGATGGTCTCGGAGCGCACGAACGAGGCTTCGAGGAGGATAGCCGAGAAGTGTGGCTTCGAGTACTGCGGTCCCTCGCCTGAGGATGGGAGTCTCGTCCTGTACGAATGGCGTGGCAGGGATGAAGGCAGTGTCGGCGGGGAGGCGGTTGGTGCCTGTCGGAGAGGGTCGCCCGATCCGTGTCCCGTCAGCACATGGGAGAAGGTCTATGAAGTCGTCAGGGCGATCCCGCCGGGCAGGGTGTCGACCTATGGCCGCGTAGCAGAGATGGCGGGTCTGCCCAGGGGGGCACGAACGGTCGGATACGCCCTCCATGCCCTGCCCGAGGGCGGCGATGTTCCGTGGCACAGGGTCATCAACTCGCAGGGAAGGATCAGCGCTCTGCCCGATCCCATCCACTGCGACATGCAGCGATCTCTTCTCGAGGCCGAGGGAGTGACGTTCGACGCATCGGGACGCATCGCGGATGGATCCAGATTCTGGCCGGCGCCCCCGGCCGGATTCGGGAACCGGGAGGGCTGACATGCCGCTTGTCGACAAGGGGAGCAGGCCTGAGGTCGAGATCGAGCGGACCGCTCTTCACAGGGCGCTCTCGCTGATCGGCCTCCTCTCGCTGCTGCTGTCGGTGTGGTTCGTCTGGAGCTCGTGGGGGAGCCTGCCCGAGACGGTTTACACGCACTTCGACGCCTCCGGCACCCCGAACGGCGCGGGTCCGCGCCTGACCATCATCCTGGTGCCTGCGGTCGGCCTGGTCCTCTGGATAGCGATCGGGCTCGTGATAAGGAGGCCCAGGACATTCAACTACGCCGTCCGGATAACTCCCGAGAACGCAAAGGCGCAGTATGGGATAGCCATCGATCTCCTCGAGTGGACCAGGGCCGAGACCTCCCTGCTCATGGCATATCTGGGCTGGGCGATGGTGGAATCGACCATCCACCGGGCGTCCCTGCCCGGAGGATACCTGCTGATGGCTGCGGCCATGGGGCTGATGGCGACAGTGGTCATCGGCATGATCCGGTCGGTCAGGGCCAGATAGGAGAACCTTCCGCTCCTGCGCTCACCTCTGGAATCTCGTCTCGAGGAAAGTGCCCACCTGCCGGAATCCGATCTTCGTGTATACGTGGTTCGACGTAGGGTTGGACAGGTCCGTGAAGAGGGCGCAGAAGGCCCATCCGCTCTCGAGCAGGAGCCTGCTCAGCTGTGCGACGCAACTGGTGGCATAGCCATGCCGCCTCAGGGCGGGAGGCGTGTAGACACCGCTTACGGTCATCCCGTGCCAGGTCGGCCTGTTGCGTACCGACATCGACACGGGCCGGCCCCCGTCGATCCAGAGGAAGACGTCCCCGGCTGTCACCCACTTCTCGACGCTCGCGCCGTACTCGGGCGAAGGCTCCCTGCCGAAGCAATCGAAGTGGAAGCCCCCGGCCCATTCCAGCACGAGATCCAGGTTCTCCCGTCCGGCCCTCCTGAGGAAGCCCGGCGAAGTGGAGTCGATCAGGACATCGCGAAGCTCGTACAGGCCAAGCTCCATCACTGACAGAGCCTCCGCGCCGAAGCGGTCGCTGTACCTGCAGGCGAAAGCCCTGCTGATCGAGGCGGGGCCAATGGATCCCGGGAACTCGTATCCGGCCGCGAGCGCAGCGTCGGTGACGGAATCGAATGCTTCCTGCGGCCATTCGAGCCCGTCGCAGAGGATCAGGTTGTGTGGAGGGGTCTGTACCGCCGCCGCCACGAGCCGGCCGGCCGGGTCGGAAACGGTGCAGAGGAAGGGCTCCGAACCATAGCAGCCAGGCTCTCCGGCAAGCCTGAGCAGGATGCCCGCAGGGAGGCTGTTCAGGACTTCCTTCTCCTGAAGCGTGCCGCCCGCGGCCTCGAGGAAGGAAAGCGGATCCGGGTGAATCCTGGCGGGAAACCCTCTGCCGCTCAATCCACGCACGACTCCATGATCACTTCCGGAGGACCTTGCTCTTCTCCATTGCAGGCTCCCTTCCCGGGGTCCGGAAGGGAATCTGGCGACGGAGGGCGCGCAGGGCAACGGGTGGCCCAATGCCGTCGAGGGCCTTAGAATCTGGCTTCCGCAGCTCGGAGGTGCAGTCTTGGATATCCCTCTCGCCGGATCTCCCGGCGCGTACCGGCTGATGCCCTCGAAGATCATCGCACTCGGTTTGAACTACGAGGACCATGTGGGGGAGAGCGGCAGCGAGGTCCCGGCGGAGCCTGTCATCTTCTCGAAGACCCCCAACGTGCTGGTGGGGCCTGGTGAGCCGATTCTCATCCCGGCCTTCCTCTCCTCTCTGGGATTCGGGACCGTCACCGTTCACTACGAGGCCGAGCTGGCCGTGGTCATCGGACGGCGCTGCAGGAGGATCAGGGCGGCCGATGCCGCCGGGTGCATTCTCGGGCTCGCGTGCTTCAACGATGTCAGCCAGAGGAACCTGCAGTTCGCCGACAGGTCGGGCTGGTTCAGGGGCAAGTCCCTCGACACCTTCGGTCCGATCGGGCCGAGGATCGTGCCGCTCGACCTCCTTCCGGGGTGGGATGACCTCGAGATCCTGTGCCGGCTCAACGGGAGGGTCGTGCAGCATTCCAGGACCGGCCGCATGATCTTCGGCATCCCTCGGATCATCGAGTGGATAAGCTCGCAGATCACTCTCGAGCAGGGAGATGTGATAGCCACAGGCACCCCTGGCGGTGTCGGGCGGATCACGGGTGGCGACTTCGTCGAGGTCGAGATCGAGGGCATAGGGACGCTCGGGAACCCGGTCGTCCAGGAGTCCGCGGCGGTCTGAGCCGCCGGCATCATGGAGGCACCGACACGAAGGACGATCTGAGTGTGTTCATGCCGGGCGACTGGCCTGAGGGCTTCGTCGCAAGGGTGTCGTCCCTGGTTCCGGACGGTGTGCGGATCACCTGGGGAGAGCATCCCCCCTCCGACGGCTTCCACATACTGGTCACCGGCAGACCGACCAAGATGCAGGTGGAATCCAGTCCGGTCCTCCGATGGCTCTTCATACCCTGGCCCGGGCTCCCCCGGGCGACGGCCGAGATCATGAAGGGGTTCCCCCAGGTCCAGGTCCACAACATCCATCACAATGCGGGGGCTGTGGCCGAGCTGGCCATCGGGTTGCTCGTGGCGGCGGCCAGGAAGGTGCTCCCGGCGGACCTCGCCCTCCGGAAGGGCAACTGGGCGTTCAGATACCGGAGGGACGACGCCATTCTGATCGAGGGCAACAGGGCCGTCATCGTCGGATACGGCGAGGTCGGGACTCGCATCGCCTCGATCCTCAGATCGATGGGGGCGCGGGTCGACGCTGTCCGGAGAACGCAGGAACGCAGGGAGGAGCTGCGGGGAGTGGTGGTCCATCCCGCAGCTTCTCTCAAGGCCCTCATACCCGGTGCTTCCTTCGTCATGCTCTCGTGTCCGCTCACGCCCGACACGGCCGGCATGATAGGCGAGGAGGAGCTGGCCCTGATGAGCGAGCGGACGATACTCGTCAACGTGGGAAGGGCGGAGCTGGTGGAGGAGAAGGCCCTGTTCAACGCGCTCATGACCAGGAAGATCCGCTGCGCCGCTCTCGATGTCTGGTACCGGTATCCCGTCACGTCGGCAGACAGGACGAGGACCCTTCCATCCATCGATCCGTTCTGGGATCTGGACAATGTGATAATGAGCCCGCACCTCGGCGCCGCTTCCGGAGTGCCTGCGCTGATGAGAAAGCAGGCCGAACAGCTGGCCATCCTCATCAGCGCGGCTGCCCAGGGGTCCGAGGTCCCCTGGAGGGTCGACCTGAGCCTGGGGTACTAGAGAAGGCTTTGGGCTGAAGGCTGAAGGGCATCAGGCGGCGGACAGAAACGCGTGTTCCGGTTCCGAAGCCTGTGCCGCCTTGTTCGGGACCACAGCCTACAGCCCACAGCCTTCAGCCTGGATCCTGCCGCGCATACGAAAAAGCCCCCCGGGCTCTCACCCGAGGGGCTTCTTCTCAGATCCGGCGACGACCTACTCTCCCGGACGGTCCCCCGACCAGTACCATCGGCGCAGGAGGGCTTAACTTCCGTGTTCGGAATGGGAACGGGTGTGGCCCCTCCGCCATGGTCGCCGGAAGCTCTGCGCGGCCCGGATGGACGGGCCGCTATTCCGGCGCAGTACCCTGACATCTATGCAGGACAAGACTCTGGATCCGATGATACGAGGCTAAGTGAGGAAGCCTCACGGCCGATTAGTACCGCTCGGCTGAACACGTTACCGTGCTTACACCTGCGGCCTATCAAACTCGTAGTCTCCGAGTGGCCTTTAGGATCTTACGATCGGGAAGCCTATTCTCGGGGCCGGTTTCGCACTTAGATGCTTTCAGCGCTTATCCTGGTCCGCATATAGCTACCCAGCGATGCCCCTGGCGGGACAACTGGTACACTAGAGATGCGTCCGCCTCGGTCCTCTCGTACTAAAGGCAGAACCCCTCAAGCTTCCTACGCCCGTGGAGGATAGGGACCGAACTGTCTCACGACGTTCTAAACCCAGCTCGCGTAACGCTTTAATCGGCGAACAGCCGAACCCTTGGGACCTTGTTCAGCCCCAGGATGCGTTGAGCCGACATCGAGGTGCCAAACCGCCACGTCGATGTGAACTCTCGGTGGCGATCAGCCTGTTATCCCCGGGGTACCTTTTATCCGTTGAGCCACGGCCCTTCCACTCGGGACCGCAGGATCACTAAGCCCTGCTTTCGCACCTGCTCGACCTGTCCGTCTCGCAGTCAAGCTCCCTTATGCCTTTACACTCGACGCGCGATTGCCGACCGCGCTGAGGGAACCTTGGGGCGCCTCCGTTACTCTTTGGGAGGCGACCACCCCAGTCAAACTGCCCACCAGACACTGTCCGAGATCCGGCTTACGGATCGTCGTTGGAGTTCCAACGTAACGAGGGCGGTATTTCAACGTTGACTCCACCCGAACTAGCGTCCGGGCTTCAAAGTCTCCCGCCTATCCTACACACGCCACGGCGGAACCCAATATCAAGCTGCAGTAAAGGTCCACGGGGTCTTTCTGTCCTTCCACGGGAAAACGGTATCTTCACCGCTACTGCAAGTTCGCCGAGCCTCGGGTTGAGACAGTGCCCAAATCGTTACACCATTCGTGCGGGTCGGAACTTACCCGACAAGGAATTTCGCTACCTTAGGACCGTTATAGTTACGGCCGCCGTTTACTGGGGCTTCAGTTCAAAGCTTCGCCGGCACGGTTAGGCGCCGGCTGACCTCTCCCTTTAACGCTCCAGCACCGGGCAGGTGTCAGTCCCTATACGTCGTCTTACGACTTGGCAGAGACATGTGTTTTTAGTAAACAGTCGCCCAGGCCGATTATCTGCGGCCAGGCACAGCTCCAGCTGCAAGAGCTCTCACCACGCCTGGCGTCCCTTATCCCGAAGTTACGGGACCATTTTGCCTAGTTCCTTAACCCGAGTTGGCTCGAACACCTTAGGATTCTCTCCTCGCCTACCTGTGTCGGTTTGCGGTACGGACACCCTGTGCACTCGCTTAGAGGTTTTTCTCGGCGGCATGGAACCGGTCACTTTATGAGCCGAAGCTCTCGTCGCACCCCTCAGAGTATGGAGCAGTGGATTTGCCTGCCGCTCCCTCCTACGGGCACGAACCGGGACGTCCATCACCCGGATGACCCTACCTTCCGCGTTACCCCATCGCTCGAGCGCGCACAGGATGGTGCAGGAATATTGACCTGCTTCCCATCGCTTACGCCTTTCGGCCTGTGCTTAGGACCCGACTAACCCTGGGAGGATCGGCCTTGCCCAGGAAACCTCAGGCTTTCGGTGTGCAGGCTTCTCACCTGCATTGTCGCTACTAATGCCGGGATGATCACTTCCGTACGCTCCAGCACCCCTTACGGGACACCTTCGCAGCAAACGGAACGCTCCTCTACCACTGCAACCAAAGGCTGCAGTCCACAGCTTCGGTGGTACGTTTGAGCCCCGATTATTATCGGCGCGGAATCGCTTGACTGGTGAGCTGTTACGCACTCTTTAAATGAATGGCTGCTTCTGAGCCAACATCCCAGTTGTCTGTGCGACTCCACTTCCTTTGATACACTTAACGTACGCTTCGGGACCTTAGCTGGTGGTCTGGGTTGTTTCCCTTTTGGCCGTGAAGCTTAGCCCCCACGGCCTGACTGCCATGGACCATGTGACCGGCATTCGGAGTTTGGTTGGGGTCAGTAAGCTTGTAGGCCCCCTAGCCCATCCAGTGCTCTACCTCCGGCACACTCCACCATGACGCTAGCCCTAGAGCTATTTCGAGGAGAACCAGCTATCTCCAGGTTTGTTTGGCCTTTCACCCCTACCCACAGCTCATCCCCCAGCTTTTCAACGCTGGTGGGTTCGGCCCTCCACTTGGTTTTACCCAAGCTTCAGCCTGGCCATGGGTAGATCACCTGGCTTCGGGTCTGCCGCGCGCAACTAAATCGCCCTTATCAGACTCGGTTTCCCTTCGGCTCCGGTCGTCAAGACCTTAACCTCGCTACGCACGAGCAACTCCCCGGCTCATTATGCAAAAGGCACGCCGTCACAGAACAAGTCTGCTCCGACTGCTTGTAGGCACACGGTTTCAGGTACTATTTCACTCCCCGCCAGGGGTGCTTTTCACCTTTCCCTCACGGTACTAGTTCACTATCGGTCACAGGCAAGTATTTAGCCTTAGGCGGTGGTCCGCCCTGATTCATACGGGATTCCACGTGTCCCGCACTACTTGGGAAAGCATCCCAGATCTAGAGCACGCTTTCGCTTACGGGCCTGTCACCCTCTTTGGAGCAGCTTTCCAGAAGCTTCTGCTAGCGTGCTTTTCGATCCGAGGTGACGCATCCTCCGGACGCTTCCCTCGACCCCGACGGTGCAACGCGCGCGCCGCTATCACGCACCGCTCGGTTTAGGCTCTTCCCGTTTCGCTCGCCACTACTCAGGGAATCGCATTCGCTTTCTTTTCCTCCAGGTACTAAGATGTTTCAGTTCCCTGGGTTAGCCTCTCCAAGCCTATGTGTTCAGCAAGGAGATACCCGGGGGTTAGCCCGGGTGGGTTTTCCCATTCGGAGATCTCCGGGTCAACGGTTGCTTGCACCTCACCGGAGCTTTTCGCAGCTTACCACGTCCTTCATCGCCTGCCTGTGCCAAGGCATCCACCGTGTGCCCTTAGTAGCTTCCTCACACGTCCTCGAGTATCGGTGAATCCTTCGTTTTGCCCTGCATAGATGTCAAAGAACTGCGCGGTTGCCCCGCTTCTGCATGGTGGAGATGGCCGGGCTCGAACCGGCGACCTACGGCTTGCAAAGCCGTCGCTCTCCCAACTGAGCTACACCCCCGCTACTCGCCGGGGAAACGCAGGCTGGTGGGCCTGACTAGACTCGAACTAGTGACCTCGCGCTTATCAGGCGCGCGCTCTAACCACCTGAGCTACAGGCCCGCCATCAAGCCATGGAGAGGTCACAGTCCTCCCCGGCAAAGCAGTTGATATCAGGGGAAGACAGATACCACAAACACGCACCGTGCTCAACCTGGCAGTCCCGGAGCGCCTTGCGGCTCTCCAGTTACACACCTTAGAAAGGAGGTGATCCAGCCACACCTTCCGGTACGGCTACCTTGTTACGACTTAGCCCCAGTCATCGGCTTCACTTTCGGCGCCTCCCCCCTTGCGGTTAGGCCAGCGACTTCGAGTGCCGCCGATTCCCATGGCTTGACGGGCGGTGTGTACAAGGCCCGGGAACGTATTCACCGCGGCATGCTGATCCGCGATTACTAGCGATTCCGGCTTCATGGAGTCGAGTTGCAGACTCCAATCCGTACTGAGGCCGGCTTTCAGGATTTGCTCCACCTCGCGGTATTGCAGCCCATTGTACCGACCATTGTAGCACGTGTGTAGCCCGGGGCGTAAGGGCCATGAGGACTTGACATCATCCCCACCTTCCTCCGGTTTATCACCGGCAGTCCCGATAGAGTCCCCGGCTTGACCCGATGGTAACTATCGGCGAGGGTTGCGCTCGTTGCGGGACTTAACCCAACATCTCACGACACGAGCTGACGACAGCCATGCAGCACCTGTGTGGACTCACCCTACTTTCATAGGGCTAACCTCACCCCGAAGGGATCGGCTCCCATGTCAAGCCCCGGTAAGGTTCTTCGCGTTGCATCGAATTAAACCACATGCTCCACCGCTTGTGCGGGCCCCCGTCAATTCCTTTGAGTTTCAGCCTTGCGACCGTACTCCCCAGGCGGGGCACTTAACGCGTTAGCTGCGGCACCGAAGGGGTTGAGACCTCCGATACCTAGTGCCCAACGTTTACAGCGTGGACTACCGGGGTATCTAATCCCGTTCGCTCCCCACGCTTTCGCGCCTCAGTGTCAGTGTCAGGCCAGTGTGCCGCCTTCGCCACCGGTGTTCTTCCTGATATCTACGCATTCCACCGCTACACCAGGAATTCCGCACACCTCTCCCGCACTCAAGCAAGGCAGTTTCGAACGCAGTTCCACGGTTGAGCCGTGGGATTTCACATTCGACTTGCCAAGCCACCTACACGCCCTTTACGCCCAATGATTCCGGACAACGCTTGCTCCCCCCGTATTACCGCGGCTGCTGGCACGGAGTTGGCCGGAGCTTTCTCTGGGGGTAACGTCATGCCGGGAGCGTATTGGGCTCCCGGCTATTCTTCCCCCCCAACAGAGGTTTACAACCCGAAGGGCCTTCATCCCTCACGCGGCGTCGCTCTATCAGGCTTTCGCCCATTGTAGAAGATCCTCGACTGCTGCCTCCCGAAGGAGTCTGGGCCGTATCTCAATCCCAGTGTGGCCGGACACCCTCTCAGGCCGGCTACCCATCGTCGCCTTGGTAGGCCGTTACCCTGCCAACAAGCTAATGGGCCGCGGGCCAATCTCCAGGCGGTAGGCCCGAAGGTCCCCACCTTTGATCCGTCTGCCATGAGCAGTCGGACCTCATGCGGTATTAGCCCAAGTTTCCCTGGGTTATCCCCCACCCGGAGGTATGTTACCCACGTGTTACTCACCCGTTCGCCACTCTCAGGAGAAACAATTGCTTGATTCTCCGTCCCGTTCGACTTGCATGCCTTATCCACGCCGCCAGCGTTCGTCCTGAGCCAGGATCAAACTCTCCGCAAAAGAGATTCTATCCTGACAGAATCAGGTTTTCTGATCTCAAGAGGCTTTCGCCTCATAAGGTCCCACACAGTACGCGAGTGTAGTACCTGTCTTCCCTGTGATTTCAAAGAACCTTTGCCCTACCGGCAGCGCACCAATCTAGGTTCGGCGTCCCTGGGTGTCAAGCCTCCGCAGGACTGCGGAAGCGACGGGAACCGAGGCGTCGGGCCTTGCCCGAACGAACGGGTTATATGGACCCCCTAGTAGGGGGCGTCAAGGGAGAGAGGAGGCAGAGGCTGTAGGGGCTGTGCCCCTGGCTGTGTTCTTCCTGCAGCGAGCCTCCAGCCTCCAGCCTTCAGCCTCCAGCCTTCAGCCCACAGCCCCCAGTCCCCCTGCCCTCCTCCGGTCGTTAGTTTACCACCCATGGAAGGCGCCATGGAAGCTGTTCTGATCCGCCTGCAGATAGACGGCGGGGTCATCCTGGAGGTCGACTCGACGGGGCCCGGCAACTACCTGTCCCTCAAGGGCTCTCAGATCGACGATGTCCTCACGCCGTCTCCGGCCTCTCAGAAGTTCGTGCCGGCATCTCTGACGATCGACGGGGACCGCCACCCGGCCGCTGCGAGGCTCTCGGGGCAGACCTGCTTCGTCTACCTTCTCCCGGGCATGACCGGGATGTCCTGTCCGGGGACCGCATGGCTCAGGCTGGTCCCGGGCGCGGTTGTGCCCGTCGCATCCCCGGCACTGGTGGCTCTGCTCGGCTACACCCCGTGGGAACTGGCCGGCACCGATCTCTTGAGGATGATCCTGACCGACTCGGAGTGCGTTTCCTACACAACCAGCGTCCTCGACCGATGGGGCTCGAGGAAGGACCTCCTCTGCAGTTGCTCGCGCTCCCAGGACGGGGCCAGGTGGATCAGCATTATGCCGCTCCCGGAGGGTGAGAGGGTGTCCCTCGAGGAAGCGCTGGTGCGCTGGGAGGGGCAACCGATAGTGAGCGCCCAGGAGGAGCTCGGGAATCTCCTGGAGGCGTCAGGGATATCCGCGGGCGCAGTGGTCGACAGGAGCGTCCAGCCGTTCGCCGTGATCGCCGAGAGCGGGCTGAGCCTCTCGGAGGAGGACTCGGCCCCGGGAGGGCTTCTCTCGTCATGGGTCAGCGGCTCGATCCTCTGGGTCGACTCGGAAGAGACCCCTGACGAAAGGGGAAACACCTGCGTAGCTCCGTTCGGCAGGTCCGAAAGGTACCTGGCCGTCCTAGGCGGCGTGCAGTCGCCTGTCGAGGCCGAGCACAGGTTGAAGGTCCTCCTTCCCGTTCTGGCGATGAGGCTGGATCTCTGGGCGCACTGCAGGAGCGGCGCCGAGCTCGAGGGCCGGAGGGCGCTCCTCGACGATTTCGAGCGGTCGATCCAGGAGCACGGAGTCAGTTCATGGCAGGGCCTCTCGCCCGTCCTGGCCGAGATACTGCCGGAGACCGGCGCCGTCTCGGCAGCCGTGTTCGCCGGTCCCGACGAGCAGCCGCTCGCGGCTGCCGGCGAGTCCTCCCCCCCGTCGATCCACGCCCTCCACGCCGGACACGGAGATGTCTTCCAGGCGGTGATAGAGGTCCGACTGCGCAACGGTCACAGGCTCTGCGCAGGATTCGACAGGGAGGCAGCTGCCGACCACGCGCTGTTCAGGGCCCTCGGCCGGATGCTGGAGCGCTACTGCAGGGACCAGTCCTCCCCTGCTCCGGCGGGAGGCGGTTCGTTCGGAACGCTCCCGATAGCTCTGGTCAGGGACTTCAGGGTCGTCTGGCAGGGCGGGGCCCTCTCCCTTGCCCACTGCCACGAGTTCTACGGCTTCGGCTCGCCCTGCGAGGGATGCCCTCTCCTCTCCCGGCAGGCGGAGGAGGCACCGAAGCACATGCGCCTCGCGAGGGCGGACGCCCTGGAGGAGATCTTCCAGACCCCCGACGGCCAGATCGTCCTGTGGCTCAAGGCGCCGCAGGCTCCTCCCGCGCAGAAGCCCACCGAGCGGATTCCAGGTGGCTGGGCCGTATACGACTCCGGCGGGACCATCACTCTGTGGAGCAGTTGGTTCGAGGCTGCGACGGGGGCGGCCTCTTCGACGGCCGAGGGACAGTGGGCAGGCAGGCTGGTCGAGAAGCTTGGATCCGACAAGCTGTCAAGGCAGTTCGAGCTCTCGCTCCGGGGAGTCTTCATGCAGGACAGCGTGGAATTCCGATTCGAGGGAAGGCGCTGTGCGAGCAGGATCTGTCAGGGCCCCGGGGGATCCATCCACCACTTCATCCTCGACACGGTCTCGGCCGGCCTGGGCGACCTGCGACTCCTCTCCGGGCCAGGAGTAGTCTCGCAGGCCGATCCGTCCTCGGTCGCCTCGAGCCTCTCCGCTGCATGCGAGCTTCTCGGGTGGGAACTGGACATGAGCCCCGCCGTGTCCGAGGACTCCTCGCGCGTCTGGCTGTCTCAACCCGCCCTCTCGGGGCTGCTTCTCGAGATACTGAAGGTCCTCGCCTCCTCCTGCCCGGAGCGCTGGGTGGCCCTCGATTCCGTTTCGTACGACGAGAAGCCCTTCAGGGGCGGCAGGGCCTTCCTTCCCGGGCGGTACCTGACCCTTCAGTTCGGGATCCATCCTGTGCTCCTTGCTTCGCAGTTGTCGGCCCTGACTGCCCTGGACCGGGAGATGAGCGCCCTCGGAGGGTGGACGGCAAGGAGCGAGTCGAAGGAGGCACTGACGCTGGCCTTCCCTTCGGCCATAGGAGTCTCCGGCGGCGAGACCGTGGGAGTCTATGGAGGAGACGAGTACTTCGAGGCTCTTCTCGACGAGGTCAGGCCTTCTCTTCCGGGCGCCTGCGCAAGCGCGGCCACCCTCTCCGAGCTGGCTGCCATCCAGCCGGACTGCGCCCTGCTTGCCGTCCGGCTGAAGCCCGGGGAGCTGGAGCTGGCCGCCGCGCTGGCAGGAAGGGCGCCCTGGCAGGGCCTGCTCCTCGCGACCGGGCTCCAACCGCAGATTCCCCTGTTCGCAAGCAGGATAGAGCTCCTTCAGCTGCCGGCCACACCGGAGGAGGTCCTCTCCTCGATAAGGAGGATGCTCGTTGTCTAGCGCGCTTCTGGCCGCGGCCGTCCTGGTGGCCCCTACCTCCCCGGAGGCATTCCTTCAGGTGCTGTGCGACACGGCAGGGAAGTCGGGGGGCGATCTCTACTGGTCCAGGACCGCTGCCGCCGAGGTCAGCCCGGCCATGTCTTCAAGAGACTCGATAGCCTCCTTCTTCAGCGGGGCGAGAGATCTGTCGGTCGATCCGGGCAACCCGGTCCTGCTCGAGACGGATCAGGCCACATACAGCTACAGGGTTTCGTTCCCGGACGCCTTGTGGAGCTGGACCGATCCTGAAGGGAGGGTCCACAGGGCAAGGGGCAGCACCGTGGTGGTATCCTCGAGGGCCCTCTTCCGGTGGGTGAGCCTTCCTCCCCTGCAGGGCAGTGTCAGCGTCGGGCCGAAGGACCGGATCCTCGCGGGTCTCATGATGACGGTGCTCACGCTTCTGCTCGGGGCCTTCGCTCTCTGGTGGGCGAAACGTCGCTGGGGGACCTCACCGGGGGACTAGGCGCCCTAGAAACCTTCCCATTCCGACGAGAAGTCGAGCACCTGGCTGGGAGCATCCTGCATCGTGGTCTCGAGGGCCATGGCCCTGTCGATGAAGTCGTCCAGCTCACGCTGAAGGAGAACGAGGCGGCTCATGAAGGCCTGATAGGCCTCGAAGTCGGAATCGCTGGACACGGGCAGATGCTCGGCTTCCGCAAAAGCCGTGTTCAGCTCCTTGATGACTGCGGCAAAGGCGAGCGCGAGCTCGCCGGCCTCTCTGTAACCCTTCATCTCGCAGACCTTCCGGATGAGTTGTCCCCAAGCCGGGAAACATCACGAACCACGCCGTCCTCGTCAACGAACAGAGAGCCCCTGGCAGTCTCCGATCCGTCAAGGAACTCGAGCGACAGATCAAGGGCCTTCTCGAACTGCCAGGCGCTCTGTCTCTCGGGTTCGGCCCATCTGGGATGGCCTGCGCCCCCCAGGACCACATGGAGCCCTCTTCCACAGGCCGACGCGAGTCGGGCACCCATCTCCGGAGGACAGACGCTGTCGCGGCTCCCGTTGAGGAAGACGAAGCCGGGTTGCCCGGGTGCGAGGGGAAGATACGTGAGAGGGCTGAACTCCACGAGGCTCCTCCTCACGGGGCCCGGAAGGATGGTCTTGAGCACGGCCGCCTTCCACGCACCCAGCTTCATCCGGGCGGATTCGAAGAAGGAGGTGTAGCAGCCGTGGGCGATGACTCCCCTGACCGGCCTTGCCGACATCAGACAGGCAGCCTTGATGGCCACGGCCGCGCCCATGGAGTCACCGTAGACTACTGTCTGCCCTGCCTCGAATCCGGCGGCCTCGGCCGCCGTCAGGGCCCCGGCGAGATCCATGGCCTCCTCCGGCCCTCCCGTCGTGCGCGGGCACGGATGGTCGTCGTGCCCTCTGAGCGGAACGAACAGCACGGAGTAGCCCCTGTCAGCCATGAGCTTCTCGAGCGGCGCCAGCATCCCCTCGTCCTCGTGCAGCCCGTGCACCAGCACCGCGAGCCTGAGGCCTGCCCTCCTGAGCCGCCCTGTGCAGGACCAGCCGTCGACCGACTTGAACGGAAGCCTCTCGAGATGCTCCTCCGGCATCACCGGCCGTCCGCCTGTCCGCTTCCGGAACCGCCTGGAGTAGCCTATCACGGAGCCCAGGGAGGCCTTCCTCCTGAACGCAGCCCAGACCGAGGCCCCGGAGATCACGCCGAGGACCCAGCCTGCGGCAACGTCGGATGGATAGTGGACGCCGCCGTAGACGCGGCTCGCCCCCACCAGGAACGAGAAGGCTGCCGCAGGGATCGCGACAGGCGGATAGGCGAGGGAGACGACGGTTGCAAGAGAAGCGGAGTTCGCGGCATGGGAGGACGGGAAAGACCTGTTCCCAGATGTGTGGATCCTGTACTCCACATTCCAGCTGACCTCCGGGTCCCGGCAGGGCCTCTGCCGATGAACTGCGTGCTTGATCAGGTTGCCTGAAAGATCGGACAAGCCGACGGCGCAGACAAGAGCAGCCAGCACGAGACGGGAATCCCTCGAGACCAGGTAGCCGGCGAGCCCTCCGAACGCGCGGAACTCCCTGGGCGTCCTGCCCCACAGCGCGAGGAACGCCGCCAGGATGCCCAACGGGATCATCCAGGCCTGAACGCTGCTCAGCAGCCTCATCGCTCCTTCGACGACCGGACCTCCGCCGAGGTGGTTCACGGAGTGCAGCAGATGCAGATCCAGAGCGTGGAGGGATGCCGTCATGGGTCAGGCCTTCCGCCGGTCGGGGAGCGTTTCCGCGAATCTACTCGCGCCGGCATCCGTGGTCGAACCAGGTTGTTGCGGACCCCGCGCCGGCCTAGATTCAATCCTCCAGGACGGAGGAGGTTCTCCATGGCTGGCTCCCGCGGGCGCGCATGGCCGCTGGTGGCGTCGGCGATCGCACTGGCGGCAAGGCTGGCTTTCCTGAACGGGAAGAGCATCTGGGTGGACGAGTCGTACGCACTCGCGCTCGTCCACGAGGCCCCTCTGAGATTGATCATCCTCGCCGGCACCGGAACGCCTCATCCGCCGTTCGCCTTCCTCCTCGCGTGGCTCTCGTCGCACCTCTTCGGGGCCGGTGAAGCCGGCGGGAGAATGCTCTTCGCCCTGGCCGGAGCGCTGGCCGCACTGCCCCTCTTCCGGTTCTGCGAGAGAAGGGCCGGCACACCGGGGGCAATGATCGCCTCCCTGACCTGGGCGGTGTGCCCGATGGCGGTCTCTCTGGGTCAGGAAGCCTGGGTATATGGTCCACTGGCCCTGTGGTCGTTCCTGGCGCTCGACACGGCCGACCTGGCCTGGCGCGGATCGAAGTGGGCCCTGGCGGGCTTCATCCTGGCCTGCGCGGGAGGGTTCTCTACCCAGCATCTCTTCCTTCTTCCGGCACTTGCATCGCTCGGGCTGTACTTCACCGTGGAGAGGGAGAAGCGGGCCGGATGGGAGCGACCTGCGGCAGGAGCGGTGGTCATCGCGCTGATGTACGCGCCGCTGTATGCCCTCTTCTCCCATCAGTTCCGGCTCAGGAGCGCGAGGATGGCCTCCGCCGGGATCGCGGCAGGCCTTCCTTCGAGGCTCTCGAGGAGCGCTCCGGGGGTCTTCTCGCAGCTCCTGGCCGGCGGCGTCTTCCCCTCTCCGGGCAGCGGGCTCCTTGCGAGACCCAGGATGATGGCCGCCATGATCGCTCTCTCCGCCACCCAGGTCGTCGTCCTGATCTCCGCCCTCGCCGACCGCAGGTCTCCGGCATCGCTGAGGGTCTGGGTGGCGCTGACATTCGCCGCACCTTTCGGGATCTTCATCTTCGACGACCCCGGGGTCAGGCAGTTCTCGACCTCCTGGGCGGCGTTCGCGGTCGCACTTGCGCTGGCCTCGCGGAGGAGGCTCGTCCTCGGGCTCGTCCCCCTGGCAGCTTCCGCTCTCCTGCTGCTCCCGTACTACTCCATACACAGCTTCCCCTATCACAGGAGCGACTGGAGGAGTGCGGTCCAGGACATCCAGCACATGTCGGAAGCGGGCGACGCGGCCGTAGTCACCGGCAGCAAGTCGGCTGCGCAGGCGTGGGGCTTCTATTCGAACGGGTCGATCCCCGTGGCCTTTCCGGAGGGTGGGAATCCCTACCTGGCGGAGGACCGGGAGCCGAGGCAGTCGGACCCCGCCCGGAAGCTCGACAGCCTGCTGGCTGGTCACAGAAGGGTCTGGCTGGTGAGGGACTACTGGGGCGGACCCCCGCTGGACAGCCTCGTGAGAACCGGCCGGATCGTCTTCCGACACACTTGGGGCGAGACCCTCGAAGCCGTCCTCGTAGCACGGATCCAGCCCTGAGGATGCAGAGGGGATCCGACTTCCTGGTGCTCTCCCCTCCGGTGACCACCCCCTCCGAACCCCCTTCCGGAGCCTTCCTCCTGGCGGGGGGACTCAAGGCCCGGGGATACGATGCACCGCTCCTCGACCTCTCGCTTCTCTTCTTCGACAGGCTCTTCTCCCGTCTCATGGCATCCAACAACATCCGATCATCCCTCAACTACCTCCGCGGTGCCGCGGGGGGATTCGTCCCCTCCAGGCACAGGACCTCGGCAGGCATCCTCCATTCGGCCCTGGCCTCGCAGAGGGACTCGATGAAGGGATGGAGGGTCACTCTGATGGACCTTGCCCCTCCATGCGATCCGCACAGCCCGCTCGAGATGCTCGGCCTGAGCCGCGAACAGGCCTCCCCGTTCGGCGAGACGTGGGAGGAGGCCTTCCGAGTGATCTCTGACAGGAGGCCCGCGAAGGTCCTCGTATCTGTCGCGTACCTCTCCCAGCTGGCGGCAGCGGTGGACCTCGTCCGGTTCCTCCGGGACAGGGGCATCAGACCGGTCGTGGGGGGGTCCCTGCCGAACAGCCTGAGGTCCACCGGGACCGGCGGCGCACTTCTGGAGAAGGTCTTTCCGGAGGTCATCTACGGCGACGGATCGACTCTGGTCGGAGAGCCTCCCGGCAGGCTCCTCTCGAAGGTCGTCTACCCCGATCTCCTCATGAACCCGAACTGGATCTCTCCCCTTCCGGTGGTTCCGTTCGCCCTCTCCACGGGATGCTACTGGAACAAGTGCCTCTTCTGTCCGGACAGGGACTCCCCCTGGTCGTCCCCGGGCATGGAGTCGCTGGGAGCCTTCCTGGAGACCGTTCCTCGAAGCGATGCCGGGAGCCCCGTGATCCACCTGCTCGACTCCGCAGTGCCTCCCTCGCACCTGAGCAGGGCCCTCCCACTCCTGCGAGCTGCAGCGGCCCGCTTCTTCTGCTTCGCCAGGCCCTCTCCGGAACTGCTGGATATCTGCCCCCCGGGAGAACTGGCAGCGGCGGGCTGCATCATGCTCCAGATAGGGGCGGAGAGCGGCGGGTCCGGAATCCTCCGGAGGTACGGGAAGGGATTCGGGCCCGACGACTGGGCGGCCGTTACCACGGCCCTCGCCTCGGCGGGCGTGAGGACCTACCTCTATCTCCTCTTCGGGCTCCCAGGGGAGACGGAGGCCGACAGGTCGGCCACCGTCGAGCGGATAAGCTCCGTGGGAGGTTCCGTGGACTTCCTGAACCTCTCCATCTTCAACCTCCCCCGAAACTGCGAGCTCTCCCGAAGGGCTGCCGAGTTCGACATCGAGATCTGCGGCGGCGAAGGGAGAGGCGCGGATGAGCGAATCGCGCTCTACTCCGAGTTCACGGAGCGGGGCGAGGTGCCGCGGAAGGCCGCGAGGATCTTCATGGCGCACGCATCCTCCGCGGATGCCGTCTTCCGTAGAGCGCTGCTGAGGACGCCGAGGTGGTTCAGGGCCGCTCATCCGGCGATGATGAGGATAGACGGGAGGACTCCCCTGCAGGGACCAGGCGGAGACTAGAGGAGTGTGCTGGCCAGCTCCGCCAGGGCGCTCCTCTCTCCCTTCACGAGGTTCACATGGGCGTAGAGTGACTGCCCCCTCATCTTGTCGACCAGGTAGGTCAGGCCGTTGGACTGGCTGTCGAGATAAGGCGTGTCGATCTGGTAGATGTCGCCCGTGAAGACGATCCTGGTGCCTTCACCTGCTCTGGTGATGATCGTCTTCACCTCGTGAGGGGTCAGGTTCTGGGCCTCGTCGACGATGAAGAACACCCTGTCGAGGCTCCGCCCCCTTATGTAGGCAAGAGGCGTTATGTGCAGCTTCTCGTGTTCCAGCATGTCGGCGATCTGCCTCTGCTCCTGGCCGTCAGCGGAGAAGCGGTTCCTTATCACCGCCAGGTTGTCCCACAACGGCTGCATATAGGGGTCCAGCTTTGACTTGACGTCACCTGGAAGGTACCCCAGATCGCGGTTCCCGAGAGGCACGACAGGCCTGGCCAGATAGATCTGCCTGAAGCTCCTCCTCTGCTCGAGAGCGGCGGCAAGGGCAAGGAGGGTCTTGCCTGTCCCGGCCCTTCCCGTGAGCGTCACCAGCTGGACTCCGTTCCGGAGCATGGCGTCGACCGCGAATGCCTGCTCCGCATTGCGCGGGTCTATCCCGTACACTCTCTGCTTCGAGACCCTCTCGAGCATCCCGGACCCGGGGTTGAAGACGGCAAGGGCGCTTGTGCTGCCGTTCCGGAGTATGAAGTACTGGTGCGGAACCGGCTGCTCCAGACCCAGATCCACGGGAAGAACCGAGCCGGGGCTCTCGTAGAATCGAGCTATCTGAGCGGGGTCGACCCCCTCTACGGTCCGGCAGCCGGTGTAGAGCTCCTCCACGTTCGCGATCTTGCCGGTCTCGTAGTCCTCGGCCGGGATCCCGAGGGACTTGGCCTTCATCCTCAGGTTGATGTCCTTGCTGATGAGGATCACCGACCTGTCGCGCACGGTCTTCCTCATCTGATCTGCAAGAGCGAGTATCCTGTTGTCGGCCTTGTTGTGGATGAAGGCCGAATCGATCAGGTCGGATCTGGGCTCCGCCGTCTTGACGAACAGCTTGCCCCGGCCCTCGCCGAGGGGCACGCCCTCGGTGAAGAGCCTGTCGCCCGCCAGCTTGTCGAGAGTCCGGATGAACTCCCGCGCATGGAAGTTGATGAGATCGCTGCCCTTCTTGAATTCGTCCAGCTCCTCCAGCACCGTGATGGGTATGACCACATCGTGCTCCTGGAAGCTGTCTATGCAGTTGTAGTCGTACAGAAGGACGTTGGTGTCGAGGATGAACAACTTCCTCTGCTCGTCCTGCGTCCGGTCGGGGCTGCCCTGGCGAGCCTCCCGGGCCACCGGAATCGACGGATCGCTGTCGCGGATTTCGTCCGTGCGGGCGTTCATGACAAGTCGGAATATGGGCGGGCAGGCATGCCGGTCAAGGCGCCGGGCGGGGCCTCCGAAGGGGCCTCCGGTTGTGCCGGGGCGCCTGGTTTGGTAGTATCCGTTTCTAGTAGTTCGGGCCCATGGAAGATCGGCGATGCCGCCGAAGAAGCCGGGAGGGCCATGAAACTGGAAGAATTCCAGGCAAAGTCCGTCTTCAGGAAGCACGGGATACCCGTGACGGCAGGGATCGTCGCCTCCTCCGTCGAGGCGGCTGTCGAGGCCTCCTCCGAACTGGGCTTCCCCGTGGTGGTCAAGGCCCAGGTCCAGGCGGGAGGAAGAGGGAAGGCCGGAGGGGTCAGACCGGCCGCGAGCGCCGAGGAGGTGAGGCGCCACGCCTCGGCAATCCTGGGGATGACGATAGGCGGTCTCGTCGTCGAGCGCGTCCTCGTCGATCCTGCGGTCTCGATATCCGGCGAGTACTACGCGGGCATCACGGTCGACCGGAAGGGCAAGGTCCCGGTCCTGATGGTCTCGGCTTCCGGAGGAGCCGACATCGAGAAGGTGGCCAGGGACACCCCCGGGAAGGTCCTGTTCCATCCCATCCATCCCGAGCGGGGACTCCGCGACTTCGAGTCCAGGCACCTGGCCTTCGCCCTCTTCCCCGACAGGCCCAGAGCCATGCAGGCCGCAAGGGCATTCGCCGGCCTCTGGCAGTGCTTCATGGAATGCGACGCCTCCCTTGCCGAGATCAACCCGCTCGCCGAGATCGCAGGCGGCTCGATCGTCGCGCTGGACGCCAAGCTGGTCATCGACGACAACGCCCTGTTCCGTCACCCGGATCTGGAGGCCCTCCGCCTGCCTGGCGCCGACGAGAGGAAGGAGCTCGAGGCCAGGAGCCTGGGCCTGAGCTACGTCCACCTCGACGGAGACATAGGCTGCATGGTCAACGGAGCGGGCCTTGCCATGGCCACCATGGACTTGATGGGACACCTCGGCGGCCGCCCGGCCAACTTCCTCGATATCGGTGGAAGCTCCAATCCCGGCAAGGTCATACACGCCATGAAGCTCCTGGTGTCGGACCCTGGTGTCAGGGCGATCTTCGTCAACGTCTTCGGGGGGATTACCAGGTGTGACGATGTCGCCAGGGGGTTCGTGGAAGCGCTCGGCGAGGTGATAACCAGCCTCCCCTTCGTCGTCCGTCTCACCGGAACGAACGAGGAGGAGGGCATGCGCATCCTCTCCGAGAGCGGGATCCGTTCGACGAGGGACATGACCGAGGGGGCCCGGAGGGCAATCGCCCTCGCGGCCGGGGAGGAGGCCATGCCTTGAGCATCCTCGTCGACGGGAGCACGAGGGTGGTCGTGCAGGGCCTCGGGAGAGACGGCTCCTTCCACGCTTCCCAGATGAAGCAGTATGGAACCAGAGTGGTCGGAGGCGTGCACCCCGGGAGGGGTGGAGAGCTGTGCGACGGGATCCCCGTCTTCAATACGGTGATCGACGCCGTCGCGGAGACTGCTGCTGATTGCTGCGTCACCTTCGTCCCGGCGCCCCATGCCGCCGATGCCATCCTGGAGTCCGCCTCGGCAGGCGTGAGGCTGGTTGTCGCCATAACAGAAGGCATCCCCGTCAGGGACATGACGAGAGTCGTGAGTGAGCTGGGGGACCGTGGGACGCTCCTTGTCGGCCCCAACTGCCCGGGGCTGATCTCGCCCGGCAGGGCCAAGGTCGGGATCATGCCCGGCAGGATCTTCAGGCAAGGGCCGGTGGGGATCGTGTCGAGAAGCGGCACACTGACCTACGAGGTGGTGAATCGTCTCTCGGAGGCCGGTTTCGGGCAGTCGACCGCAGTAGGGATGGGTGGCGATCCGGTCGTCGGCATGAGCTTCGTCGACTACCTCGAGATGTTCCAGGAGGATCCGGAGACGGAGGCCGTAGTCCTCGTCGGCGAGATAGGCGGCACCGACGAGCAGGATGCCGCGAGCTTCTTCCGTCGTCACATGAGCAAGCCGGTCATCGCGTACATCGTGGGCCGCAGCGCTCCGTCGGGGAAGAGGATGGGCCACGCCGGAGCCATCATCTCGGGGGCGGGCAGCACGGTCGAGGACAAGATCACCATGCTGAGGGACAACGGGATCCCGGTGGCGGGCGTCATAGAGGAGATAGTGGATCTGGTCCGCGGGAAGCTGGGAGGTGGGTCTTGAGAGAGATCGACACTGCCGGGATCACCATGGCCGTGAAGGAGCTCTGCATCAACACCAACTTCTTTCTGCCGAAGGACACGGAGAGGGCCATGGAAGAGGCTCTGCGGACCGAGGAGTCACCTCTGGGGAGGGAGATCCTCCAGGTGATCCTGGACAGCCATCGGATAGCAGGTGAGAAGCGCATGCCGCTGTGCCAGGACACCGGGGTGGCCGTCGTGTTCATCGAAGTCGGCCAGGATGTCCACCTGGTCGGCGGGGACCTGGAGGAAGCGATCAACGAGGGCGTCAGGCAGGGTTACCGGGAAGGCTACCTGAGGAAGTCGATGGTCTCCGATCCGGTGATCCAGAGGCGGAACACCGGGGACAACACACCTGCCGTCATACACACCAGGATCGTACCGGGGGACAAGGTCCGGATCAGGTTCGCCCCCAAGGGTGGCGGCGCCGAGAACATGAGCGAAGTCAGGATGATGACGGCTGCCGATGGTATCGAGGGGGTCGAGGATTTCGTGGTCGACAGGATCATGCGCTCCGGCGGGAACCCCTGCCCGCCCGTCGTCGTCGGCGTCGGGATAGGAGGGTCGTTCGAGCAGTGCGCCCTGCTTGCCAAGGAGGCCCTCCTGAGGCCCATCGGAACAACGAACCCGGATCCGGCATATGCGGAGGTGGAAGCCGACATACTCAGGAGGCTGAACAACCTGGGCATCGGCCCGCAGGGCCTCGGCGGGCGGACCACGGCCCTTGCGGTTCACATTGCGGTGATGCCCTGCCACATCGCCTCCATGCCGGTCGCGGTCAATGTGCAGTGCCATGCCAGCAGGCATGGCGAGACGGTCCTTTAGGGAGGCCGCCGTGAGAACCATCGAACTCTCTGCTCCACTGACGGACGAGTCCGTGATGGCACTCGAGTCGGGCGACAAGGTGTTCCTCTCAGGGGAGCTCTACACCGCCAGGGATGCTGCGCACAAGAGGCTCGTGAAGCTCCTGGAGGAAGGTGGGCAGCCTCCGTTCGACCTGCACGGGGCAGTCATCTACTATGTCGGCCCCGCACCCTCGAGGCCCGGGCAGGTCATGAACTCCGCCGGTCCGACCACCAGTTGCAGAATGGATCCCTACACCCGGTTCCTGATGGAGCACGGATTGAAGGGGACGATCGGCAAGGGCCCCCGCTCGAGGGAGGTGAGGGAGGCCCTCACACGGCTGGTGGGAGTCTATTTCGCCGCGGTGGGAGGAGCAGCGGCGGGGATCGCATCGACCATCAGGAGCTCTGAGATCGTTGCATGGGAGGACCTCGGCCCGGAGGCCGTGAGGAGGCTCGTCGTGGACAGGATGCCCCTCTTCGTGGTGGACGACTGCCGCGGGAACGACCTGTTCGAGAAGGGCACAGCCGGATACCGTCTGGAGGACTGACGATGAAGGAGTTCGACCTCACCCTTTCCGACCTGGGCAGCCTGTTCCCCGAGAGCTTCACGGAAGAGCAGAAGGCCAGGGCCAAGACGATATTCCTCAAACACCTCGCCAACAGCATGCACCGCTTCTACCGGGGAAAGATGATGACCGTCCCGAAGGCGGGCCTTTACGGGTTCAACTGGTTCAACGTCTGGTACACGCCGGGCGTCTCCAGCGTCTCGACCTCCATCAGGGACGATGCCGACGCCGCCTACGAGCTGACCAACAAGGGCAACCTGATCGGTGTTGTGAGCGACTCGACGAGGGTGCTCGGAGACGGCGACTGCACTCCTCCGGGAGGGCTCGGCGTCATGGAGGGCAAGGCCTTCCTGATGAAGTACCTGGGAGGGGTGGATGCGGTCGCGCTGTGCATCAACAACAGGGACTCCGAGGGGAAGCCCGACCCTGACAGGATCATAGACTTCGTGAAGATGGTCGAACCGAGCTTCGGCGGCATCAATCTGGAGGACATCTCCCAGCCCAACTGCTACAAGGTCCTGGATGCTCTGAGGGAGCAGTGCGACATCCCCGTGTGGCACGACGACGCACAGGGAACCGGCTGCGTCACTCTGGCCGGGCTGCTCGGGGCGCTGGAGGTAGTCGGGAAGAAGCTGCCCGACGTCCGGATCGTGTTCGACGGGGCCGGCGCGTCCAATACGACGATCGCGAGGCTCATCATCACTGCGGGTGGAGACCCCTCGAAGATGGTGATGTTCGACTCGAGGGGAAGCCTGTCGACCGACCGCGAGGACATAAGGGCGGACCGGCGCTTCTACAGGAAGTGGGAACTGTGCGAACAGACGAATCCACGGAAGCTGGAGTCCCACGAGCAGGCTCTGGATGGGGCGGATGTCCTCATAGCCGTCTCGCGCCCCGGCCCCGGGCTCATACCGGGTGACTGGATAAGGTCTATGGGCCGGGATCCGATAGTCTTCGCCTGCGCGAATCCAGTGCCGGAGATCTACCCCTACGAAGCGAAGGAGGCTGGAGCGGCCGTAGTCGCGACGGGAAGAGGCGATTTCCCGAACCAGGTGAACAACTCCCTGGGATTCCCCGGGATACTGAAGGGCGCACTCATGGTGAGGGCGAGGAAGATCACAGACAGCATGGCCGTGACCGCCGCAAGGTCGCTCGCCGGGTTCGCGGAGAGCAGGGGCCTAGGTCCCGACTACATAATACCGACGATGGACGAGGCCGATGTCTTTCCCGTCGAGGCCGCCGATGTCGCGCTGCAGGCCCAGAAGGACGGAGTCGCCAGGATCGGGAAGACGAGGGACCAGTTGCTGGACGAGGCGAGAAGGGACATTACGGATGCTCGCAGCCTGGTTCAGAGGCTCATGGACGAGGGCATCATCATGAGGCCGCCATCCGGGCTGATCGAGGAAGCTGCCAGGACGGCCACTGACTCCGTCAGGTAAGGAGAAGACATGAACGACATCCTGCTCACTAGGCGGAGGAAGGTGGCCCGCTTCACCTGTCACTCGACCTCCCAGAAACCCGGAGTGGCGGGGAAGCTCTTCAGCGCCCTTGGCGCGGTGAACGTGAGCATGATCCACTTCTTCAACGCAGACCACGGAGACGACGAGGGCGACATCATCTTCAGCGTCGCGGAGAAGGACTGCGAGAAGGCGCAGGAGGTCGCCGAGAGGATCAGGGGCGAGATAAGGGCGGAAAGCGTTACCGTGGAGCGGGCGCTGGCAATCCTCAGCTTCGACCTGGAGGAGACCGTCTGCGAGACCGTTCTCGACACGATGTCAGTGGCTCTGAGATCCCTCTCGAGCCGCAAGGTAGATGTCAAGCACATCTCGGCAAGCCGCAACAGGATCTTTGTGGTCCTGCCCGACCGCGACGCCGAGCTGGCGGCAGGCATACTCACGAACGCCCTGAAGGACGATCCGATCATCCACCCGGTCTGACGCCGGTCTCCAGCCGCCGGAGGGGCTTCAGTCCCTCCTGAAGGTTTCCATGACCTCGCCTGACCTGCCGCGGATGGCCACGATCAGCGGCATGGCCCCCGTGCGTAAGCTCCCCCGTCAATGCGACAGTTCTGAAGTGGAGTTTCCGGCAGCTATGACCCTTGCCCCTCTTTCAGACACGCTTCAGCCTGAGATGTCCCTGCCTATTCAGGTGCATCCGACTCCCGACCAGGACCTTGCCGCATACTCGTCCGGCGTAAGCTGGCCTAAGGAACTGTGCGGCCTGACGGCGTTGTAGTCGAGCCGCCAAGCCTCGAGCTTCTCACGGGCATCCTCAGTTGTCCAGAACATGTGTACGTTCAGGCACTCGTCGAGGAGCCTGACCGGGGACATGGAAGTGAGGATCACCTCTACTCCCCCGGGATCGCGCAGTCGGTTGCGCAGCAGCTCCGCAAGGGCCCATCCCACGCCGTCGTCGCCGAGCACGGGATTCCCCAGACCCAGAACGATGGTGCCTCGGGACCTTGCTGTGTCGGCTCCCGGGCTGCGGACCGACCCCTCGGGGTGGGCACCAGCCGCGGAAGCCCGCCGCCTCAAACCGGACGGAGTTCTCCGCTGTCGAAGGTCTTCATGCCCGCGGAGGTGGCAAGGATGAGACAGCCGTCGGGGGCAACCCCGGAGACGGTGCCCGTGAAAGTCTCGGGGCCGCGGATCATCCTGACGAGCTGCCCCCTGCACCAGAGCCTGGAGCCTATCGATGCAAGCCGGCCCTGCAGCGGATCGAGGTTCCGGTCGGGCCAAGATGCATCGAGCCTCCCCAGGATGTCCCTGAGTATGGCCATGGGCTCGGGAGCGTCAGAGAACGCTCCCCAGTGAGACGGCACGAGGCCGCGCGAGTCGGTATGGCCGGGGATGCCCGCCAGGTTCATGCCGAGGCCGACGATCATCCATGGCTGGGGATGATTGCCGCACTCGGGGAGGATGCCGGCCATCTTCCTTCCGCCCACTACCACATCGTTCGGCCACTTCACCTGGCCCGGGATGCCCGACTCCTCGAGCAGGTCGCAGACGAGGTCAGCCACCAGGAGCCCCAGTCGCGGTGCGAAGTCGGGGGACGGTCCGGGGCTGAGGAGGAAGCTGAAGTACAGGCCGCCTGGCGGTGAGATCCAGGAACGGCCCATCCGACCTCTCCCCGCCGTCTGCACGTCGGTAGTGACGACCGAACGGTCCGGCAGGGAGTCCGTACGCCTGTGCAGGAAGTCATTGGTGGAGTCGAGCGTGGAGAAATGGTACAGGAGCCAGCGGTGCCTGGATCCAGGGAAGCAAATCTCCCGCGCTTCCGGAAGAGGTTCGCGACTGTCGTTCATCTGACCTCCACCGGCTCTGATGCCTTCGACAGGCATTATACGCTCACGGAGATCAGAGGGAAAGAACAGACCTCTCGTCAGGGCGCCTTGCTGAAGATCCTCTTCCGGCTGCCCAGCACGACGTAGAGGCAGGGCAGGACGAGAAGTGTAAGGAAGGTGGCGACGGTGAGGCCGCCCATGACGGTTCTCGCCATGGGAGCCCAGGTCTCCCCGCTCTGCCCGATCCCGAGAGCCAGAGGCGTCATACCTATGATCGTCGTCAGGGCGGTCATCAGGATGGGCCTGAGGCGGGTCCTCCCTGCGAGGATCACTGCATCCACGATCGACAGACCCTTCTCGGAGCGCAGCCTGTTGGCGAAGTCTATGAGGACGATCCCGTTGTTCACCACTATCCCTGCCAGCATCAGCATTCCGATCATGGCCGTGATGGAGAGGGTGGTCCCGGTGATGATGAGAGTCCACACAACGCCTATGAAGGCCATGGGCACGGTGAAGATGATGATGAAGGGCTCGAGGAACGATTCGAACTGGCTGGCCATGACCATGTAGACCAGCGCCGCGGCAGCCATTATGGCGATGGTCAGGTACAGGAATGTCTCTCTCTGATCCTTGACCTGCCCGGCCATCTCCGACCGGAGGCCGTGCGTGTCCAGGGTGTCCAGGACCGCCTGAGCGTCCGACGCCACGCTTCCCAGAGCCCTGCCGCTGGTCGAGCAGGTTACGGTGGCCATCCGCGCGGAGTTGTTCCGCAGGATCGTCTGAGGAACCAGGCCGGTGACGAGCCGGCCCAGAGCGGCCAGCGGCGAGCCGTACACGGGGGATGCCATGATGTCCTCCAGTGTGCTCCTGAAGGGCTCGGCGTAGCGCACCACGATGTTGATCTCCTGTCCGCCGTCCCTCAGGAAGCCTGCCGTCTGGCCCATGACACCTGAGGAGACCTCGCTGCCGACGACAGACCTGGCAAGGCCCATCTGTGCAAGGACGGCAGCATCCGGCCATAGGGCGAATTCCACCCTCTGTATGTCCATGGATGTCTGGACATCGGTCGTCCCCCTCACCTGCCTCAGCGCTGCGGCGCACCTGGATGTCACGTCCCGCAGGAGGTCGAGATCCTCCGAGTAGAAGCGTATCTCTATGGGCGCACTTCCCTGCATCGGGCCGCCTTCCTGGACCGAGTACTGCAGGTCGGGGATCCTGTCCAGGAAAGCGCGGATGCTGTCGGAGTACTCCTGCTGGGTCGTGGTCCGCTGGTTGCGCGGAACGAGGGCGAGGAAGAAGTTGAGGTTGTTCGAGCCGCTGTTCCCGAATGCGGCCGAGAAGCCCTCCTGCTGGCCGATCTCCATGAAGACTTCCCTGACGTCGGACGAGTCCACGATCGAGGAGATGCCGTTCTCGATCCCGCGTGCGGTGGAATCGGTCGATGCCAGGATCGTCCCAGGGGAGCGTGTCGCGTCCACGGAGATGTATCCCCTGTCGTTCTGGGGGAAGAACTCGACGGGCACCAGCTTCATCATCGCTATCGAGACGAGCAGGGCCCCGAGTGCGAAGAGGATCACCCGCCTGCGGTGGCGCACGCTCCAGCCGACGGCGCGGGCGTAGAGGGCCTCGATCCTCTCGAATCCCCTCTTGAAGACCTTCTGGATCCTTCCCTCGTCGCCCATCGTCACGAGGTTCCTGGAGCGGGAGGTGAAGACGGGGATGAGCGAGAGGGCCACGAAGAGCGAGACGATGAGGCTGAAACTGATCGTCAGGGACATGTCACGGAAGATCTGACCGGTCAGCCCGGGAACGAACAGGATGGGCACGAAGACGGCAACTGTCGTCATTGTGGAGGCCGTTATGGCCATCCCGACCTCGGATGCCCCGTCGATGGCGGCCTTGTTGGGTTCCTCTCCGTTCTCCCTGTGCCTGACGATGTTCTCGAGTACGACGATCGAGTTGTCCACGAGCATCCCGACGGAAAGGGCCAGGCCAGCCATCGAGACTATGTTGAGGTTCACCTTCACGAAGTACATCACGGCGAATGTCGCGATGACGGACATCGGGATCGAGATCGCCACGACTGAACTGCTCCGCCACGATCTGAGGAACACGAGAAGCACCAGCATCGTCAGCAGGAGAGCCTGCAGGGCCGACGTCCAGAGGTTGCTTATGGAGCCCTTGATGAAGGAGGACTGGCTGTAGACCTCCTGAACGTCGAGCTGGTTTCCATAGCTCTGCCTGATGTATTCGAGCTGCCGCTCGAGTTGATCGCACACGTTCACGGTATTGGCGTCGGACCTTCGGAAGATGACGGCGATGATCGCGTCCTGGCCGTTCAGCCGCACGTAGCCGAGCCTGTCCTGGAATCCGTCTTCGACCTGCGCCACCTGATCCAGGAGTATCGAGCTCCCGTCCATCCTGTGGCCCACGACCAGCTGGCGTATCTCGTCCACGTTCTCGAAGGAACCTGCTACCTTAACGTTTGCGTTGAGCCCTCCGATGTTGATCTCGCCGGCCGGGCTGTCTTCGCGCACTCCCGAGACGGCGCCCACGATCTGCCCGACGGTGAGGCCCGACTCGGCCATCAGGACGGGATCGAGCTTCACGTTGATCTGGCGCACGAGGCCGCCCATGATGCTGACCGATCCCACTCCGTCCACGCGCCTCAGAAGCGGCTCGATCTCGTCCTGGACCACGCGGCGCAGCTCGAGCCCGTCGAGCACCTGGCTCGAGAAGGTGATGAACATCGTAGGGGCGAGGCTCGCGTCGAGAACCAGGACCATGGGGTCGGTGGCGTCGTCAGGCAGGAACGTCTTGTACCTGTCGAGGTATCTCCTGAGATCGGTCTCGGCCTGGTCCATGTTGGTTCCCCAGTTGAACTCGGCCGTCACCACGCTCAGGCTGGGGCTCGAGGTGGAGGAGACCCTCTTGACGTTCTTGGTGGAGGACGCGGCCATCTCGAGGTACTTGGTGACCAGGTTCTCCATCTCCGAGGGGCCGGCGCCGTTCAGCTGGCTGAAGATCATGATCTGGGGGAAGACCATCTTGGGGTACAGGTCCACACCGAGCTGGGACAGACCGAAGAACCCGACGCCGAGAATCCCGGCGAAGATCATCAGGAAGGTCACTCGTCTGTTGACGGAGAACGCCGGGAGAATCAAGGGGTAACCTCCTGGGGATGGCCGGCTGGCCAACGGCCTCCGGCCTTCGGTGAACCACCCGAGGGGCGCTTGCGGAGCCCGTCGAAGACCAGCTCCACGCAGTTGTGCAGACGGGAGCGGAGTTCCTTCGGACCAAGCACGCAGTCCCGGGAATACTGACTGAGGAGATCCATGAAGATGCTGAACAGGACCAAAGCAACGGCCTCCCGATCGACAGAGCGGGCGACAAGGCCCCTGCTCTGGAGCTTCTCGATCAGTTCCTTGAGCTGAGCCGAGGCCATCGTCTGGAAGTGAGTCTCGGTTCCCTCGAAGATGTTCTGCTCGAAGGAGACCCTCATGACATGGGAGATGACGCTCCTGTCCATCGAGACGAATCCGTCGGCGTAGGTCTGAAGGAACGACTCGAGGGCAAGGCGGCCTGAGCGCCGGGGCGCCCCGGCTACCTCCTGCGCCCTTGCTACAAAGGGCCGGAGCTTCATCCTGGCATAGCGGAAGACCAGGTCGTCCTTGCTCTCGTAGTAGTTGTAGAGCGTGCCCACGCTGACCCTGGCCAGCCTCGCAATCTCAGTCATAGCTATGCTGCCCACAGGCTTGTGACCGAGAAGACTCTCGAGGGACGAGAGTATGCGGCTCTCCGTGTGCTTTTTCTTCTGTTCTCTCAGGCCCAATTCGGCTCTCCGATTCCTGAACGGGTTCAGTATTGTACTCGATTCAATACGCGGCGGCAATCCCCTGGAAGGAGTCCGGTCCTGTATGCTGCGACATTGCTTTTGCCCAGGCGGTTCACCATTCTTCGAGCGGTCGGTGAGCCGCTAGCTCAGACGGTAGAGCATCGGACTTTTAATCCGAGGGTCGGGGGTTCGACTCCCCCGCGGCTCACCACGCACGACCCGGACAAGCCGCCTTTGACGACAAACTCCATCTGCGGGGACAGTCGGGCACTTCGGCGACCAAATTGTCTCGTTCGTTTCCGAGGTGGAAACGAACCGCGTCGCCAGATGTTTCGCCAGGCGAAACATCGAGAGACCGGGAATCAGAGCCTGCGATCGGCTAACTCGTTCGTTT
>Ga0172362_10000217_pt1 | contig 43673 bp, 44 predicted proteins | sample LakKivs1_kivu2a2_FD_114534 | JGI IMG/M metagenome (GOLD analysis project Ga0172362, IMG submission 114534) | Sediment microbial communities from Lake Kivu, Rwanda - Sediment s1_kivu2a2 | ecosystem: Environmental > Aquatic > Freshwater > Lake > Sediment | place: Rwanda: Western Province, Lake... | reverse complement strand
CACTTGTCCATGGAAACCTCCCCTTGAGTAGCTTGTGACAGCTTGCCCACTCAAGTCAGAGGTTTCCATTGCATTTTTTACACCTTTGTCCGAACTTGTGTCCGAACCTAAGGGTTTAAGGGCTTTGGTAAAAATATTAAGATTTCTCATGTAATAACACAGCCTTGAATGGTGGAGGTTTACGTAAAAAGGTAGCAGGTAAGGTCTTGGTAGGGGCGACCCGTGTAGCGGCGAAGGATAATAAGGGTAACGATAGCTGGGTGAATAACTGATCAAAGAATGAACTTAGTGGGAGTCCCCTACACGGAATCGAAAAAGCGACCCGAGTGTGGACGAAGGATAACCGGGGTCATGATGGATGGGTAAATAACCGGTCGAAAGATGAACTTGATGGGGGGCCCTTAGGTGGGAGGTTCGGGGATGTTAAATTTTTCGCGGAATCAGGAAGACACTGGTGGCGAGGAGGATGAGAAGCAGGCATAATAGGGCAGGAAACCACAAACCCTCGTAGCTTACCACAATGCTGACAGCGGTAAGAACAGCCACAAAACGCATCCAGTTGAATTGCGAGACGAGATGTGACTCGCTAAGCCGTGTGTGGCGCCTCCATAACCATAGACCCAATCCCAGACCCACGGCTGTCAGCCCGCTTGCGGTATAGTAAACCGTAGTTCCACCTGTAAAAGGCAGCTTAAGGACGAATGTCCCACAGGTAGCTTCACGCATGCCGTTGGCCATTGCTGCTGAAGTAAATATGTGGGCAAGGATGAAATTCCCCAAGGTGATATTGGTACTGTCGATTTGCCAGGAAAGCAAGCGGGATTCTCCCGGTTGCAATTGCAGGGTATCATTGAATGAATTGATGAGAACATCAGAAGTGATCTGAGCATTCACATACCAAGTTATCGGCTTATCCAGGTTATTCTGTAACTTGAGGGTTACAGAATCATGATCGGATGAAGTCATCAGAGGAGGGCATTTGAAGGAGGTGATGCGGGGATGACCATATTTGACAAACCCATACATCGTAGCTTCAGAATCCGGCCAGACCCGCGCAAGAGTGAGCAACATACCCAAGAACAGGGCTATAGAGAAACTTAAAAAACCCAGGCTCTGCAGGGCTGGTTTTGGCTCGATCACGAGGAGTTCCTCATGCTGATAATACAACCAGAGCGCATTCCAGGTTCAAACAGAGGTGGGGGGTATGGTCTCCGTGGATTCCTGAGCTGCATGGATGGCGGGCTCCATCTTGAGCTCACCCCGGGAGAAAGCTGCACCCCGATCGAGAGCATCCAGATTGCTTTTCAACAAGTCTTTATGACGCTCGGGGAGGTGGGTAGACAGAGAATCTTTGATGGCCTTCAGAGGTAGAATGGGGAGCTTATCTATCAGAGCGCCCAACATGACCATGTTTAACAACCGGCGCGGGCCAATAGTTTCAGCAATCTCCTGGGCAGGGATCATCAACCAGGTGATGTCTTGGCGGGTTGGATCGCGGTTAACCAGGGAAGAGTTAACAATCAAAGCACCACCTGAAGCGACCAGGGGCTCAAACTTATCCAGGGAGGGCAGATTCATCACCACGGCAGCCGTGGGGTGCTTGACGGTGGGAGAACCGATCTCTTCATCGGCGATCACCACGGTGCAATTGGCCGTGCCACCGCGCATCTCAGGCCCGTAGGAAGGCATCCAGGTGACATCATAACCGGAGTCCATGGCAGCGAATGCCAGCACCTGGCCAGCGAAGAGCGCTCCCTGGCCACCAAACCCAGAAAAAATCACTTCTTTCTGCATTGAATATTCCCTTTCTCAAGCCTTGAAACCGTCGAGACCGGAAGAAACCTTGAAATCCATGACCGGAAAAACCGGGACCATATATTGCTCAATCCATTTCATCGCATCCTGCACGGTCATACCCCAGTTTGTATTGCAGGTGGAGAGCAACTCCACCATCGAGAAGCCCAAGCCGCGCTTCTGAGCCTCAAAAGCGGTGCGGATGGCTTTCCTGGCCAGGCGGATGTTCTTGGGGTCGTGCAGGCTGCGTCGTACAACGTAGCCTGCGCCATCCATCCTGGATAGCACTTCGGACATATGCAGGGGATAACCCTGCATTTCCACATCACGACCATTGGGGGAGGTGGTGGTTTTCTGACCCGGCAGGGTAGTGGGAGCCATTTGACCGCCGGTCATGCCATAAATGGCGTTATTGATGAAGATGACGGTGATATTCTCGCCGCGCCCGGCAACGTGCATGATCTCGCTCATGCCGATGGAAGCCAGGTCGCCATCGCCCTGGTAGGTGAAGATAAAGCGATCGGTCAGGACACGCTTCATACCGGTTGCCATGGCTGGGGCTCGCCCATGGGCTGCTTCGACCCAATCAAAATTAAAATAGTTGTAGGCAAAAACTGCACAACCTACCGGTGCCACGCCAATGGTCTTCTCGCGAATGTCCATCTCATCTATAACCTCGGCTATCAGGCGATGGGCGATGCCATGGGTGCAGCCAGGGCAGTAGTGGGTGGGAGTGCGAGACAACGAAGCAGGGCGTTTGTACACCGTTACGACTTCAGTATTAAGAGGAGTTTCCATGATCTCATCCTTATTTATGACAGGGTGATGACGCCATCTTTTATACGCTGCATCCAGCGCTGGCGCGGGTCACCATCAGGGGATTTTGGCTCGTAGACAAGGCGTTTAATCTCACCGAGGATCTCATCCGGGTAGGGAACAATCCCGCCCACCCGGGCGTAAAACTCAATGGGCACACGACCCTTCACCGCCATTTTCACATCTTCCAGCATCTGACCGGTATTCATCTCGGTAACCAGGATACCCTGAGCGGTTTTAGCCAGCTGTTCAATTTGCTGGAAGGGGAAAGGACTGAGCGAGATGGGGCGGAACAGGCCAACCTTGATGCCCTCGGCGCGGGCATTACGCACGGCGGTGAGGGCGATACGTCCGGCGGTGCCAAAACCGATCACCACGTACTCGGCATCATCCAGATAGTATTCCTTATAACGAATCTCATTGCCTATGATGCGGTACCAGGTATCCAGAATCTTGTGGTTGAACACTTCTTCGAGGGGTGGATCGATGAGGATCGAAGTGAGGATACGCGGGTCACGTCCCAGGCAACCGTCGGTAGCCCAATCGGGTGTGGTGGTTCGCAAGGGGCGCATGGGCGGCAGCTCAGCAGGCTCCATCATTTGCCCAATGCTGCCATCGGCCATCACCATGCAGATATTGCGATATTTTTCTGCCAGGTCGAAAGCCAGCACGGTGAGGTCGATAGCCTCCTGCACGGAAGCGGGAGCCAGGACGATGGGATGATAATCACCATGCCCACCCCCATGAACGAGCTGGTTATAATCGCCCTGGGAGGGAGCAATATTACCGAGGCCAGGCCCACCACGCACGACATCGATGAGCACCATGGGCACTTCTGTGCCGGCGATGTAGGAAAGGCCTTCCTGCATCAGGCTGACCCCTGGGCTGGAGGAAGAGCTCATCACACGTGCACCAGTGCAGGCAGCGCCATAAACCATATTGATAGCAGCCACCTCGCTCTCGGCCTGCAGGAAGGTGCGCTTCAGCTCAGGCATGCGGTGAGACATCCATTCAAGTAATTCGGTTTGAGGGGTGATAGGGTAACCAAAATAAGCTTCCACACCGGCGCGAACCGCTGCTTCAGCCATGGCGAAGTTGCCTTCAAGAAATTCTTTGGCCATGGATCTACTCCTATGTAGTTGTCGATTCAACTTTGGAGGTTTTTACAGGTGCCTCACGATAGACGGTAAGGGCTGCTTCAGGGCAGATGATGGCGCAGATGCCACAACCTGTACAGCCTTCCTTGATCAACCTGACCGGATGGTAACCTTTAGCGGTTAGCCGATCCAGGTCCAGCGCCATAACATGTTGCGGGCATTCATTGACACATAGCTCACAACCTTTACAAAAAACCTCATCGACCTCAATCCATCCCTTAACGGGCATGACTGTACCTCCTAGATTTGCCGCAAACTACAGACAACTTAATTCGGATATATTCACACTAAATTATCTATAACAATTAGTAATACTGCCAGTGTAAACTGTCACATTAGGAAAGATACAAAAGTACTTTGATTAATGAATTGACAGGAAAAAACATCGCTATTATAATTCAGCCCGCACTGCCCCGGCAGGATCGCTGGGGCTGTTATTTGTGAATTTACAAGCGCCAGGTTAACATCGAGACTGGTCAATTATATCCCCAACTTCCCCGACAGGCCGGCGTGATGCTGGAATAGTTACCAGCGAATCTGATACGCAGGCCTTCTGGTGAAGTGAAGCTTGGAGGAAGCTTATGAAGTATGCCATTGTTGAAGATGGCGGAAAACAATATCGTGCCGCCATTGGTGATACCATCGAGGTGGACCGCTATCCACTGGAGGTGGGTGAAGAGATCGACCTGGATCATGTGCTGCTCATCTCAGATGGCGAGAACATCAAAGTTGGAACCCCCTTTGTCGAGGGAGCGAAAATTCAAGGCACAGTTATAGCGCAGGTGAAAGGGCCCAAGGTAGTGGTTTTTCGCTATAAGGCCAAAGAACGAATCCGCTCGAAAACAGGTCACCGGCAAAAATATACCCGCGTCCGAATCGATGCGATTGAAGAGTAGGAGATAGAAAATGGCACATAAAAAAGGTGGCGGCTCGAGCCGCAATGGTCGTGACAGCCAGGGGCAACGCCTGGGAGTGAAGAAATACGGCGGCGAGTTCGTGAGAGCCGGCAACATCCTTGTGCGCCAGCGGGGCACACGCATCAAACCTGGCTCGCATGTGATGGTGGGCAAGGATGATACGTTGTTCGCCACGATCGATGGTTATGTGGTGTATGAGACCATCCGAGATAATCGAAAGATGGTGAGCATCATGCCAGGCGAAGCTGACAAAGAACTCAAACCTGCCTGAGCAGGGCTTGAGAAGTGAAAGGAATGTTATTATGAAAGAAGGTATCCACCCGGAATATTACCCTGATGCACAGGTGATCTGTGCGTGCGGGAACACCTGGACAACCGGATCGACCAAGAAAGTAATCCATACCGATGTTTGCTCAAAATGCCACCCATTTTACACCGGTGAGCAGCGAATTGTCGACACTGAAGGACAGGTAGACCGGTTCTATAAGAAATTACAAGCCCGCCAGCAATATATCGATGATATAGCAGCGCGCGAACAAGCACGCACCTCACCTGAACGACCGGTCAGCGAGCTTGGCCTGGGTACACGTGCGACGGAGGCGCTGGCAAAAGCCAATGTCAACACGGTTGGGGACGTGATGACGCTGCTTGAGAATGGCGAGGCAGGTATTCTGGCGGTTGATGGTTTTGGCAGGAAGTCACTGGCAGACCTAAAGAAGAAACTGCGCCAATTCGGTTATGAGCTACCTGAAGCTGCCCAGGAAATCAAGGTTTAGGCTTGCAACAAATATAAATCCGGATAAACTTAACAGGCAGACGCCACCCGCGCCTGCCTGTTTGCTAATACAATAGTGGATGATTATAGTATCAGAAAAATGAGGAGGAAAGCATGGAGCGTCGTACAGGTTCGGTGGAGGTTATCACCGGCTCAATGTTTTGCGGGAAGACGGACGAGCTGATTCGGCGGCTACGCAGGGCTACGATCGCGCGCCAAAAAGTGCAGGTGTTCAAGCCGGCGATAGATTTTCGCTATGCGGAACGGAAGGTCACTTCGCATGCAGGGAATGATTTTGAAGCCATACCCATCGAACAGGCAGGAGAGATATTAACCCAACTTGACCACGAAGCGACCGTGGTAGCGATCGATGAAGCCCAATTTTTCGATGACCAACTCATCGATATCGTCCAGCAACTAGCAGACCAAGGTATAAGGGTGATCGTAGCAGGGCTGGATACGGATTTCAGGGGGGAACCATTCGGGCCCATGCCGGTGCTGATGGCCAAGGCAGAACATGTGGATAAATTACAAGCCATCTGCATGGTATGCGGGGAGCCGGCATCACGCACGCAACGCATCATTAATGGAAAGCCAGCCCGTTATGATGAACCAGTCGTGATCATCGGGGCAGCGGAGATGTACGAAGCACGCTGCCGCAAGCACCACGAAGTGCCCAAGGAGTGAGCCATGCAAGATTACCATGAATTCCTGGAAGAAATATTAATCACCCAGGAGGAGCTTCAAAACCGAATAGCCGAGATGGGCGCACAAATCAGCCGGGATTACCAGGGGCATGAGCTGCTGCTGGTGTGCATTTTAAGGGGGGGAGTGATGTTCCTGACCGACCTGATGCGGCATATCACCATCCCGCACATGATCGATTTCATGGCGGTTTCATCCTATGGGGTGGGCGCGCGTCGCTCGAGAGGGCAATCGCGCATCACGCTGGATATCAATACCGACATCCACAACATGCATGTATTGCTGGTGGAGGATATTGTTGACAGCGGCTACACGGTGAAAGCCGTAATGGAGATGTTGAGTGCCAGGCAGCCGAGGAGCCTGAAGGTGTGCGCATTACTAGATAAAGCTGAGCGCCGGGAAGTGGAGGTGCAGATCGATTATCGTGGCTTTGTAATCCCCGATAAATTTGTTTTCGGTTACGGGCTGGATGCGGATGAGTATTATCGCAACCTGCCTTTCATTGGAGTATTGGCAGCAGAAAAGTATGAGCCGGACGAATAAAGCAGAGCAGGTGATTGCCGGAAGCAATCCGATATCCAGAAATGAATAATTTTGAAGACCCATTACACCAGCCATTGTTAAAGCGGATCATCCCCTGGTTGCCGCAGGGGGTACCCATCTACCTGGTGGGTGGGGTGGTGAGAGATAGCTTGCTGAAGCGGCAGAGCTACGACCTGGACTTCGTCACCGGTGGGGAGGCGCTTAAAATCGCCAGAAAACTGGCGAATGACCTGGGGGGTGCATATTTTCCCCTGGATACGAGGAGGAAAGTAGCCAGGGTGGTGCTAAAAGTGGAGGCGGAACCAGAAGGACCGACGAGGCACAGCACCAAGTTGGATGTATCCGCGTACCAGGGAAAAGATCTGGAGAGCGATTTAGAGGGGCGCGACTTCACCATCAACGCGATGGCTTTGGATGCACACAAGCTGGACAAGCTGATAGACCCACTCGGTGGAGCGCAGGATTTACTCGACAAGCGCTTGCGTGCGTGCACTCCGGGCTCATTCTTGAATGACCCGGTGAGGATTTTGAGGGCAGCGAGGTTTGCGGTGGACTTGAAGCTCAATATAGTGGTAGAAACATTCCACCGCATGAGGGAGGCGGTGCCCCATCTACCAGAAATTTCAGCCGAACGATTAAGGGATGAGCTATTTCGCGTCCTTGCACTCGAACACGCGAGCACAGCACTGCGATTACTGGACCAGGCAGGTGCGCTGGAGTACATCATACCGGAGGTGTGCATGCTGAAGGGGGTCGTGCAAAGTCCACCCCACGTGATGGACGCCTGGGAGCACACATTGGATCTTTTAACCAGGTTGGATAGCTTGCTGGAGATTTTGACGCTGGATTATGACCCTGACAAAACCGCCAACCTGGGTATGGGCATGGTTGCGCTGCAGCTTGGCCGTTACCGGCAACCGCTGAGCGAACACCTCTACAATGCACTCAACCCTGACAGACCTCACCGGGGATTGTTATTTCTGGCAGGACTGTATCATGATGTGGGTAAAAATGCCTCAGCGAGCGGGGAGGCTGGTGGCAAGATCCGGTTCATCGGTCACGAGCATTTGGGGAGCCAGCTGGTTGAACAACGCGGGCTGGCATTAAAGCTCTCGAACCTGGAAATCAACCGCCTGGTGACGATCGTAAGGCACCACATGCGGCCATCGCTGCTATCCCACGGAGAGGCTACACCCAGTCGTAAGGCAATCTATCATTTTTTTAGGGATACCGGGGCAGCCGGAGTGGATATCTGTATTATCTCGCTGGCGGACATCCTGGCGACCTATGGCCCTACATTACCGGCTGACAGGTGGGCAAGGCACCTGGATGTGGTGCGAAGACTGCTAGGAGCGTGGTGGGAGGGTAAAGATGATGAAATATTCCCGGCAGCGATCGTGGATGGAAAGGATCTGATGAAAGCTTTGGGGATATCACCGGGACCGCTGGTGGGATATATGCTGGAGGCGATCCGCGAGGCACAAATCAACCAAGAGATCCATACTCAAGAAGAAGCATTCAACCTGGCGGAAAGGTTAATGAGACAGGAGCTAGATAAAAAAACAGGCTGACATAAGCCAGCCTGCACAGATGATGGGGAAGAATCTCAGGGAAATAGCTCATCGAGATAAGGCAAATAATAAGCGCGGCATCCCAGCGGATGGGAGCATTGCTCGATGGGCAGGTGGGGGACCTGATCTTTGGGGTAGGTACCGGTGAGGTTCTGGCAGGCGGGGCAGGCATCTTCTGGAACGACGACGACGATATATTTGATACGTGGGTTGGCGCGCATACGCTCGAGGGATTTAGCTGCTTCGGATGAGGCCCACATTTCTTCAGAGCGGTCGGTCAATTGCAGGGCTTGATTGGCTTTTTTCTGATCAGGTTTATCATTGGCCACTGTATACCTCCTGGCATGCATATATACTTGATTCTACCCGATGTAGATGAAGAATCAAGGGTGAGCCAAAGGATTAATGAATCAGACTGGTGGGGTGATAATTATGAGCGTAGCCGATGCGACGGGTAAGGTTTTGCAGGTGGGCAAGCAGCATTTCGGCAGAGAACGGCCGGGTGAGGTAGTCATCGGCACCGGCATCTAACCAACGGGCAATTGAAACAGGGTCAGAAACCGCAGCTAACACCAGGATGGGAGCCTGGCTGTACTCCCTGAGGCGGCGACACAACTTCCAACCCTCTTCAGAAGGCTGCATGGTGTTGATGATGATCAAATCGGGATTCCACGAGCGCGAGGTAAGCAGACCTTCTGCACCGGAGCTAACATTAAATATATTATAGCCACTAGGGATTAATATGCGATTGAGGAAACTCTCTCCCAATGCATCCTGATCGAGAACGAGTAATTTTATTGGTAAGGCGACGGACATAAGATCAATTATCCCTTAAATCAACCTATATTTCCTTATAATAACTATACACATTTGTTAGGCTTGCGTTATCGGATAACTCAGGATATGATATTAGCGAGGATAGCCGAGGAGAATGGATTTACACTTACCCTGTCCAAATTGTGGAAGGCCGGTAAGCCCTGAAGTAATAGAATGTCCCTTTTGCGGGATTAACCTGGCTGTGGCGGCAGCGATTGTTGAGCAGGAAGTCATCTCAAAAATCAACAGCAACCCGGCGATTCCCATCACACCAGAAATCCTGGTGCCGAGGGTGGGAGAATTGCTGATCGAGCGAGGCGTGCTCAGCCAGGAAGACCTGCAACGCGCCCTGGAATTTTCCAGAAAGCCCGGTCGCGATGGACAGCAACGGCTGGTAGGGCAGGCGTTACTGGAGCTGAAGCTAATCGACAGGGAGACGCTCGACCAGGTAATTACCGAGCAAATCCTGCAATTACATACGGCTTTACAAAAATCCAACCTCCAGCTGGAACAACGGGTTAAGGAACGCACCCAGGAATTACAAACCGCGCTGACCAAGCTGGCTGAATTGAACCAGCTGAAGTCTAATTTCATCTCCAATGTATCTCACGAGCTGCGCACACCACTTACCCATATCCGGGGTTACCTTGATTTGATGAATGAAGGTACCCTGGGGAAAGTGACTGCCGAGCAGCTGACTGCCCTGGATGTAATGCTAAGAGCAGAGGGCAGGCTGGAAGAATTAATCGAGAAGATGATCCAATTCTCACTCGAAGCTACCGGCCAGTTTACCTTGCAAATTAAGACCGTTAACTTCTGCGAGGTCATCGAAAACGCTGTAAAGCAACGCAAGTTCAAAGCAGCGGCACGACCCCTGGCCCTGGAGGTGTCGGTGACCGGACAAACATGCCTTGTACGCATCGACCAAGAAAAAATGCAATGGGTGGTTATGGAGCTGTTGGATAATGCCATTAAGTTCACGAAACCGGGAGGCAGAGTGAGGGTAGAGCTGGATGAAACAGATGGCTTTGCCGAATTCAAGGTCGTTGACAATGGCATAGGCATATCACCAGAGCGATTATCTGAGATATTTGAGCCATATCACCAGCTGGACGGCTCGAGCACCAGGCATTATGGTGGGGTTGGACTGGGATTAGCGCTGGTTAAAAAGATCATCGAGGCACACGGCAGCAACGTGATGGTGAGCTCGGAGGCGGATAAGGGTACGTCGATCCAATTTAAATTACCAGTGACTAAGACCGAATGAGCAAGGATATTCCCGACGAGGGTAAAGATTCAGTAGTCTTACGGCCAGAAGACATCAAGGCTGTCTACGCGATTGGAATGGCTATTGCCCAATCGGAAAGCATTGATGCGGCGATGGACCTGATTGTGCTGCATACCCGGCATGTGTTGATCTTCGATAACCTGGTGCTGTATACACCGAGGGATCATGCAGGGCTGGACCCATCGTATGCACGGGTAGTGGGGCGGGGAAAATCTGCAGAAGGTGAAATTGAATGGGGTGGTACGATTGCCAACCAGGCATTCAATTCCAAGCAAACCTCTCTGTTGCAAGAAAAGCTAGATGGCTGGGAGGTTAACCGCTTATTCTGGCGTGACTTCCTGGGATTACCGCTTAAGGCAGGGGAGGAAGTGTTAGGCGTACTGGTTTTCGGCCGATTTGGAGGACCAATCTACACACCGGACCAAATCCGATTGGCGGAATTTATCGCTGCTCAAACTGCCCAGCTGGTGGAAAACCACCACCTGGTTGAGCGAGTGGCGAGGCTGGAAGCTGAACGCTGGCTGCGGCGCATGCAGGATGATTTTATCACCACCATCTCACACGAGCTGCGCACACCAATTGGCTTTATAAAAGGCTATGCCACTTCCTTATTACGAGAAGATGCCAAATGGGACGATTTAACCCGACGGGAATTCCTGACGATCATCGATGAAGAGGCAGACCGGTTACACTTGTTGATCGAAGACTTGCTGGATTCTTCACGGTTAAAAGCGGGGACAATGTTCATGCAATTTCAGCCGATCCGGTTGGATGTCATGTTGCGTGAAATTGTCGTGAGAAGTACTTCCCGATATTCATCATTAACTGTACAATTACATGCAGATCGTGATGTCATCGTGAAGGCTGATCCTACGCGCATTACGCAAGTATTCGATAACCTGATTAGCAATGCAGTGAAATATGCACCCGGATCACCAGTAATGATCAACTTAACCAATTCCAGTGATACATGTACCATCACTGTTGAAGACCAGGGACCCGGAATCGGCCAGGAACATCTTGGGCACCTGTTTGAGCGATTCTACCGGGTGCCTGAAACAAGGGTAACGAACCACGGGACAGGTTTGGGATTATTCATTGTAAAGGAAATCATCAACGGGCACGGTGGGGACATCAAAGTGAGCTCAGAGGTATCCAAAGGCACAACTTTTACGATCACCCTGCCAATAAAGCTCGATAACCAGGATGCTCAAATTATGGGAGAGGAGGCAACCCGTGAGTAAGAAAATACTGATCGTCGACGATGAACCACGTTACGTGCGCCTGATGGAAGCGAACCTCATGGCGGATAACTATGAGGTGTTGAAGGCATATAACGGCCAACAAGCCCTGGAAGTGGTGGAAAATGAAAAGCCAGACCTGGTGCTGCTGGACGTAATGATGCCAGTGCTGGATGGTTTTACCACTTGCGAACGCATCAGGAAATTCTCCACCGTGCCAATCATCGTGGTGACGGTTAAGGGAGAGGAGAAAGACCGCGTGCGCGGCCTTGACCTGGGAGCGGATGACTATATCGTCAAGCCGTTTTCGGCAACCGAGCTGCTGGCACGCGTGCGGGCAGTGCTACGCAGGGCAGCCAAGCCGGCTCCAACCGCTGTGCCGTCGATATTCCATCATGGCAACCTTGATATTGACCTGGCCAAGGCAGAAGTGTTTCTCAATGGCAAGATGGTGTATCTATCGGCCACCGAGTATCGCATCCTGCTGCAATTAGCTCAAAATATCGGTTCGGTGATCCCATCCGAACAGATGTTGCGCGATGTGTGGGGAGTGGAATATCAAAAAGACAAGGAAATCTTGTGGGTGAGCATATCCAGGTTAAGGCAGAAGCTGGAGAGAGATCAAAATGACCCCCAGCATATTGTCACCCGCTCGGGCATCGGATACATCATGCCGCTTCTTCAAGAAGGATAGCAATAAGCACTAAAAATACATTGAAAAAGGTCGTAATACCCGCCATGCAAGGAAGGTGTTGAGATGACGATAAATCCCATATTAAAAATCATCAGGGCAAAGAAGCTGGGAATATTAATCCAGGATGCGGGGGAAAAATCAGGGAAAAATAGTGAGGAAATTGCCAGAGCGCTAGGAATTTCAGCAGAGGAGCTCAAAGCGATGGAGTATGGTGAGCGAGCGCCTACATTACCCGAGCTCGAGATGCTGGCTTTTTACCTGGGCGTGCCATTGGAGCATTTTTGGGAGAATGAGGTATTAAAACTACCTGACAACGAGCCAGGTTTTGATCCCGATGAGATTGGTGCTTCAAGGCAAAAAGTGATCGGAGCGCTAATATTACAAGGACGAACCCAAGCATCCTTATCGATTGAGGAGTTAGCCCAGCAGGCGGGAATCTCAGCTGCCAGCTTGCAGCTATATGAGCAAGGGGAGGCACCTGTACCATTGCCTGAGCTGGAGGTGCTGGCAAAGTGCATGAATAATCCCATCAGCTACTTTGAAGACCAACAGGGACCGATCGGCAGTAAATTCACTGAAAAACGTAATATCAATGAATTCCTCGAATTACCTGTGGAATTACAAGAATTCATCGGGAGCCCGATTAACCGCCCATACCTAGAGCTGGCGGTGCGGTTAAGTGAATTAAAAGTGGAAAGATTGCGCGCCCTGGCAGAAGGATTGCTGGAAATCACCTTATAAGCCCATGAATATTGTGGATGCCAAACAGCTGGCGGAAGAAGGGCAGGCTGCTTATAAGAAAGGTGAATATTTATCAGCGGCGCAATTATTTAAGGCAGCCGCTGATGGTTATTTATCGGTGGGCAATGAGCTTGAGGCAGCAGAAATGGCGAATAATTGCAGCGTGGCTTACCTTAAAGGGCGAGATGCCGAATCAGCCTTGCAGATTGCGATGAATACCGACCAGGTTTTTGCGGCCAGAGGAGACAGGTTACGCCAGGCGCTGGCAATTGGCAACCAGGGAGCTGCCTGGGAAGGATTGAGGCAGCTGGATAAAGCAGTGGCGGCTTACACGCAATGTGCAGAGTTGTTAGAGCAAGTGGGGGAATCAGAACTGCGAGCGCTGGTGATGCAATCGCTATCTGCCATACAATTACGCAAGGGGCAATACATGGAAGCCTATGCCACGATGGGGCAAGGAGTAATGGGAATAAAAAACCCCAACCTCACCCAGAAGATCTTAAAATCGCTGATGAAGCTGCCATTTAAGTTTATCCGCTAGAGGTTACCTCATTTGCACCAAAATCCCTGCATCTTATAGCGTGCCTTTATAAGCCCCCCCATCCACGGTCAGCATCACACCGGTGATATATGAAGCAGCAGGTGACAGCAGGAATACAACTGCATTAGCCACCTCCTCTGGCCGCGCCATACGCCCTAAGGCCGTTTCTTTCGCCTGGAGGTGTGTCTCTTCATCAATGGTGGTGCCATTTAATTTCGCACGGTAGGCCATCAGATCAATTATGCGTTGGGTGGTCGTCCAACCGGGCAGAACGGAATTAAAACGTATCCCATCAACGCCAAGTTCGAGGGACAGGCTCTTGGTGAGGCCAACTGTGGCGGCACGGATGCTGTTAGAAAGCACCAGGTTTGGGATGGGCTGCTTGATGGAATACGAGGTCATGGTGACCACACTGGCGAAACTAGACTGGCGCAGATAAGGGAGGGCAGCACGGATCAGGCGCACATGGCTGGTGAAGGACAGCTCGACGGCAGTTTGCCAGGCGAGATCATCGAAGGATTCGAATTTTCCCGAGGGGGGTCCGCCAGCATTGGTGACCAGTAAATCCAACCCGCCAAAAGCCTGGACGGCCTGTGCGACCAGCCGATCAGGAACCTGCGGCTGGCTAAGATCACCAGCCAAAGGAAGGATTGTAGCATGGGTAGCGACAGCGAGATTTTTGGCGGCTTCTGCCAACGACTGCTCATTGCGCGAATTGATGGCTACATGGCAGCCTTCAAGGGCTAACAATCGGGCGATTTCATATCCCAGGCCGCGACTTGAGCCGGTGACCAGGGCGCGTTTATCTTTTAGCTGTAAGTCCATATTGCCTCCCTAGCTGATGATTTCGATGTGATCATCGATTAAAGTGACATCGGGCCAGTTCTGATTCACCCAGTGGATAACGGTTTGAAGCGAGCTTTCGGAAAACTGGTGCTCGTTGCTTATTATCACACAACCAATGGCAGCCTGGTCCCAAATGTCCTGGCGGTCGATCTCAGCCACCGAAAGGTTGAATTCGCGATGCAGGCGCGCCAGCAATGGCTTTAGGCGGCTGCGTTTTTCTTTAAGGGATTTACAGCCTGGCAGCTGAATTTGCAAAGTAAGGACACCAATTGCCATGATGAGCTTAGTATAATCTAAATTCGTTGCAGCCAGCTGGGATGGCCGTATTTATCTTTTACCAACTCTCTGGCGGCAGAAATTTCTTGGCCGGTTAACTCATCCTGGAGCAAATCCAGGTTCAGTTCAGACTGAAAGGCGTTAATAAAGGCATTGGCAGCGGCATCCCAGCTGAGGGGACGACCAAGCACGGTTTCAACCGTGGTGGCATGGGCAAGCAAACGCCAACGGGCTTCTTCACGGGCACTTTCGTCTGCATACACCAGGACCCCAGTGATGCGGGTGAGGTCGCCAAGCAGGGGAAGGCTGCCATGCTGCAGCACACCTTCCTTGCGACGTGCCTGGGCGCTGCCAATCAGCTTTTTCCCACTTATCACGATCTCATAATTGGAGGGGACTTCGAAACAAATGGCTTGAGTATTGCGTGGAGGTGATGGCGGATTGATGGGATTGGATATGGCGGGGATGCCCAAAGAAAATAAAGCTGCCAGGAGGGCCCTGGACAAACGTTGGTAACTTTCCAAGACACCGCCTGCCAGGCGTGGCTCGGTGGAGGGGGCAATGACAGAGTAGGTGAGCTCATCGGTGTGCAGGATGGCGCGCCCGCCCGTTGGACGGCGCACCCAATCCCAGCCGAAATAGTGTAATTTCTGTCGGTCAACATCGGCGCATGGTTGCGCATAGCCAATAGAAAGGCAAGGTGGGCTCCAAGCATATAATCTCAGCGTTGGCAATGACCGGTTTTGACCAATGGACTGCAGGATGGCTTCATCCACAGCCATATTCCACGCCCCCGTTGCGGGAGGCGAGAGCAACAAGCGCCATGTCTGGTGAGGATAATCCATCGAATTTACCATCTGCCTATGTCAGGAGGTGGGCGCAGGGGTTGCGGTATCTGTCGAGGTTGATGTAGGGGATAGCGTAGGCGTGGAAGAAGAGGTCGGCGTGGGCGTAATCGACGGGGTGAAGCTTGGTGAAAGTGTTTTAGTAGGTGCGGTGGTGCGGGTTGGCACAGGCGTGCGGGTATAGGTTGGAAGCGGGAAGTAATCCAGCTTAAGGCGGGCCATTATGGCATAGGGGCTGTTGCCATAATTACGCCATACCCATAGATATTCGTCGATGGCACTAGTTTGCTCACCCAGCAAGTCATATACCAGGGCAAGTGTATAGTGGAACTGGTCACAAATATTGAAGGCGATACAATCTCCTTTGAAACGCGAGGAGTTATAGATTTCCAATAATTTCTGCTTGATTTCGGCGGGATCGGCGCCATCCATCAAATCATTCAATGCCTGCACATAATCGTCACGGATGAAGGTTGGGCGGGCATATTCCACATCTACCCACTGGATGTAGGCTTGCTCGGTGGTGGGAAGGCGGTTAAAGATGAAGCCTTTATGCAATTCGAATTGTATGACCGGTACCGTTCCTACGGGCTCGTGGAAATAGGGTAGCGATTCACCGGCTTCGAAAACCTGGACAAAAACAGCCTGGATCCCGTTTTGGGAAGCGGTGAGGATCCAAAACTCCAGCTTGGCCATGGGTTTTGGTCGGATGATCAACCAGCGCTCAGGGATGCCATCCCCATCAAAATCCATCAGCCCACTGGACTGAATAGTGACACCATGATCTTGTATATCAACCATAGCCTGGGCAGGATCAGTGGCAGCACTGTCTGTTACCAGAGTTCGCAGGGCATCGCGCAGGTTACACAGCTGGGCTTGCTGGCAGGCAGGGTAGAGGTTTACACCCTGCTGATAGAGGCGCAGGAACTGATCAGCAGGAGAGACCCAAGAAGAATCCGGAACAATGGGGGTATCAACGACCTGTGAGAAGCTTTCCACAGCTTCTTCCGGCTGACCTGCCAGGGCATGCAGGATCCCGAGACGATAGCGCAGCCAATCGATGGCATCGGGAGGATAAGGACGACCCTGGACATCCTTTTCAGGCGGCCAGATCTGAAGCATATTACTGGCGACAATGATGGATGGTTGCGGCCCCCAATTGTTGGAGGCGGCATTCAACACCTCTTCACAGTAAGCTCCAAGGTCATAATGCGGGGAAAGGGTATATTGAAGGGGAGAGGGTATGAAGTTATTATCTTTCCAGGTGTATTCCTGGGTCATCCGAGCAGGGCAGGCAGGTTGCACGAGGTATGTCCAATGGAGGACATTTTGTCCGGCAAGATTGGTAATCACCTCGGCAGTGGTTTGAGGTTCCAAGCCGAAATCGATGGGCAACTGATCCTGGACGGGCAGCTCAAGAGGTGGAGAAAATGATAAATCATAGATGTGAGGAGCCACCAATGCAGTCTGACGAGCGGTGAAGCTGCGGTAGAGCACCAGGTCAGGGCTGGCATCACCAGTCAGGTCGGCATACAGGAAGGCATTTTCGTGCGGATGCTGGTAGTCAATATCATTGAGTAAGGGGTAGACATCGGTTTCACCAGGCTCTTCTACCAGCCATAAAAAGATACTGCCATCACCGATAATCTCTACCAGCTCCCGTCCCAGCTCCCCAGGTTGAGGGGGCAGAGGGGATATTCTCAACGTGAGCCTGGTTTCGTACCTGCTGAACCAATCTGGAAGATCACTGGCACGAACCTGACCGGACATGATGGCGGTTCGGATCAGCTGGCTGTACAGACGAATGCCTTCAGGGTTTTGAATATGGACGAGATTATATGCCCGATCCCAGCGCCAGGTGGCGGCATCCAAGGCACCAGGGAAGCGTAAATATGCTTCACCATCTGCGTAAGCCAGGGCATAGAAATTGGTTTCAGACGGTTTCAGGATGGTATTGACCTTGATAAGCTCGACCGTCCTTTGCTGCTCGGCGAGATCCCATGTTTTGAGCTCGTAAAACATGTTCGATTGGGCAGGCTTAGCCGGGGTAATGGTGCGGAGGAGGGTGGGGGTGGCAGTGCCGGTGGGCGGGGGCGTGTGGCTGGGGGTGGCGGAAGGGCGCAAGGTGAAGGTGGGGCGGGGGGTGAGGGTGAGGGTGCTGGTGGCTGAAAGAGTGGGGCTATCGCTGGCGGTTGGAGAGGCAATGAGCGGAAATTGGGTGGGTGTGGTGACGGCTGGCGGATGCACGATGTAATTCACCAACAGCCCAATGAACAGCAAAGCTGCCAGGGCAAAGACGATTAACACAATGATCGTCGATGTAGAAAGTTTAGCAGAGCCGTTTGCCATTGGGCTGGCCTATTCAAGTGCAGCCAGAAATTCGGAGAGCAAGACGTCAGACTGGCCGGGGTTAAAATCATTGAGAGGAGGTTTGACCTTCCAAAGGTCAAAGCCATGCAGGCGGTGGAGCAGCATCTTGATACTGGGGGGCATGGGGGGGTAACGATCCAACACTTCGCGGGCGGCAGTAAGCTTGTCTTGAGCGATCTCGTCCATTGCTCCGGCTTGAAACTGATCCCATACCTGACGGTGAAGAGGAGAAAGCAAGTTAGCCATGGCAGTGATGCAGCCGGAGGCTGAAGACTGCAAGGCCAGGCTGAACAAGCGGTCGTTGCCATTGAGCACCACCAGATCAGACCCGAAGTGGTTTCCGAGCGCCTGAGCCCAAGCAGGATCACCGGAGGAATCCTTGATCCCGGTGAATTTCGCGGGATAAGCATCCTTCAGGCGAGATAATAATTCGATAGAAAAACCCACACCAGACACATTTGGTATGTGATAACCCAGGACTGTGCCATGTTCAGGGACGGCCTTATCCAACAATTGGCTGAACCAAGCGAATAACCCGGAATCATCAGCTTTACGAAAATAATATGGCGGTAAAACCACCACACCATCAAAACCCAGATCGAATGCCGAGCGGGTAAGGAACACGGTATCTTCGAGGCTGGGTGTGCCCGTCCCGGCCAGGAGGTGCAGATCAGGGAGTTTCTGGCGGGAATCGACAGCAGCCTGGAACAGGGACAAACGCTCTTCGCGAGAGAAAGACGGCCCTTCACCCGTGGTGCCCAACAGCAAGAGCCCGTGACAGCCTCGGCCAGCGAGGAAGTGGAATAATCGATCCAAGCCTTCGTAATCTGGAGAAAAGTCAGACCTGAGGGGGGTAACAACTGCAGCATAAACCCCGGCGACGGAGGATGGGCTACTCATGGCTAAATTATACTGGATTTAGCTTGTGCAAAGCAGATGGACAACCATGATTTGAGAACCGCTAAATCGCTGGCAGAAATTGGGAAGAAGTTAGTTTATTTTATTAACCAAACATGAATATTTTGTTAATTAAATTGACAATATTTTAATATTATGGTATAATTTTCACCAATCTCAATCATAGGTGAAAAGGGGATAGCTGCTATACATACCAGCATGTACCGGGTACATGGCACCAGAAAGGTAAATAAACGGATTGTTTTAGATTTGATCCGTTTTACGCCTGGGGGTATATCGCGAGCCGAGATTGCACGCCAAATGCTGCTAACAAGAGCAGCAGTATCATCCATCATAGACGACCTGAAAAATAGGGGAATAGTTGATGAAATCGAGACAGACCTGACGACAAGCGGGCGCCGACCGATATTGCTGGCGATTAAACCGGATTTTGGTTACGTGGTGGGGATTGATATGGGGGCAACACACCTGGGATTTATGGTGACCGATTTTTCAGCTCATGTGTTGGAAGAAATCGAACACCCCTTTTCGGTAACTGATGGGCCGGAAACCTGCCTGGCAAAAATCGATCAATACCTGGTTGAACTACTCTCTCACCTGAATTTGAAGATACAGCAAATCAATGCTATCGGAATGGGAGTTCCAGGACCCGTCGTGGTTGAAACAGGCGAGGTGAGCATGCCGCCTATCATGCCGGGTTGGCACGCGTTTCCCATCCGCGAGCACCTGGAAAAATTTTGGCAAGTGCCGGTATCGATTGGGAATGACGCTGAGTTTGGTGCTTTGGGTGAGTGGGCATACGGAGCAGGACGCAGGGAGACCAACCTGGCTTATATAAAAGTCGGCACCGGAGTGGGGGCAGGATTATTGATTGATGGGCAGATTTACCGCGGCACTACAGGGTGCGCGGGTGAAATTGGCCATATTACGATCCAGGAAAACGGGCCGCTGTGCACCTGCGGGAACCGGGGATGCCTGGAAGCCATGGCAGGGGGCCAGGCAATTGCACGCAACGCACGGCAGGCCATTAAAATGGGGAAGCGGACGCAGCTTTCAAGATTGAAACCCGAAAAAATCCTGGCAGTACACGTGGCAGAGGCTGCTCATCATGGCGACCATGTAGCCCAGGAAATTATTACCGAGGCCGGTGGGCACCTGGGAATAGCAATAGCCAGCCTGGTGAACCTGTTCAATCCGGGCATGGTGATCATTGGAGGAGGTGTCTCACAGCTCGGAGACCTACTCCTTGACCCGATTCGAAAAACTGTAGCGAAGCGTAGCTTGAATTCTGCAGCAAAAGCGGTACGCATCACATCTGCGGTTCTTGGAAGGAGAGCATCGAGCATGGGAGCTGTCGTACAAGCAACCAACCTTTCATTAGATCGCTTTCTGGATGTATAATTGGTAGATGAAAGGAGGGTTAGATTTATCTAAATAAAAATTAACCATCACGCCAAGTAAACCGGTTGTTGAAAGCAACTTATATCTCAGTATAAAGGAATAAAATAGAGGAGAGAAAAATGACTAAGAAATTTTGGAGTTTGCTGACGGTATTCATCCTGGTCGCAATGATCATGTCAGCATGCGCATCCGCCACACCCACCGCTCAGGCAGTAACCGAGGTGACATTCTGGCACGCCTACGGCACAGGCACGGCAGAGGAGATTGCCCTAGCTGGTGTGCTGGCACAGGCTGCCTATGATTTGCCACAGTATAAAATCAATGTCCTGCAAGTGCCTTTCAATGATATCTTCAACAAATACCGCACCGACGTGGCAGCGGGCGGTGGACCAGATATGTTCGTGGCTCCAAATGACAGCCTGGGTGATGATGCACGTGCCGGATTGGTGGCAGACATCACCGATCTCGCCGAAAGCAAGCTGGGTGACTATGCTCCGCTTTCCATCGAAGGCATGAAGGTGGATGGGAAATTATACGGCATCCCGGAATCCTTGAAAGCGGTGGTTTTCTGGTATGACAAGAGCAAGCTCGCCACCCCACCAGCCACCACCGATGAGCTTAAGGCTCTGATGGAGGGCGGCACACCCATTGGCATCAGCTTTGGATGCTACCATTATTGGGGCTTCTATGGCGCTTTTGGCGGCCAGATCTTCGATTCGAACTGGAAGATCGTCGCTGACCAGGGCAGCGGCATCACCGATGCCATGAGCTACCTGAACGACCTGTACCAGATCGCCAAGACCAATAGCTGGCCGAAGACAGATTCCGATGGCCTGGCACCCTTCCAAGAAGGCAAAATCGTAGCCATCACCAACGGTAACTGGGCGATGGGTGATTACCTGAAAGCCCTGGGCGATAACCTGGCAGTAGCACCGCTACCCGCCGGACCTGGCGGCAAAGCGAACCCGCTGCTGGGTGTTGATGGATATTACATCAACCCGAACAGCGTCAATCAGGAAGCTGCCATCGAGGTTGCCATGTACCTGACCGGCGCCAAGGCTGAGGCGTTGATGATGAAGGCCGGGCACGTTCCCGCCATCACCACCGCCACGGTAACCGACCCATTGCTTCAGGCTTTGCAGGAAGCATTCAAGACTGGTTACGTGCGCCCACAGGTAACTCAATTAGGCCTGTACTGGTCAAACTTCTGCGGTTCTGATCAAATTTTCGAGAAGGGTGTGGATCCAGCCACCTGGGTACAGGAAGCCACAGCAGCCTCGAATAAATAGTGAGCTACGCCAGATCGATGATGTTTGGCAAGCTTGATATTTACAATTAATCCTAGAAGCAAACAGGGATCTTCTCTGTTTGCTTCTAGTTATTGATTAAAGGGTTGTCAATTTACATAAAGGCAAATTATCGTAACTCATCAACAACTACTAACCAGATTAATTATATTTACTTACCATCTAATATTGACCCTTGAAAACTATACCATTGAAGCTGCCTTGATTACTTTTGTGAATTGGGATTAACGAACAAAGGAGGTATCCATGGATATTGCATTAACCGTGGCAAAAAGCAAGAGAGCTATCCAACGAAATGGATTACCATTTTTATACCTCACGCCTGCCTTCATCGTGATGGGTGTGATCACTTTTTACCCGCTGATCTACCAGTTCATCATTTCTTTTTCTGACTTCCAAACCAAGGACCTACTCTTGGGGCTTTCCTCGCCAAAATTAAATTGGATCGGCATACAGAACTACATTGAGATCTTCACGGGAGGTTTACCCGTACAGAATTTTGAGTTCTTCAGAGTGCTTACCTATAACTTTTGGTGGGCTATCACCAACGTGGCGGTGCACGTCCCAGCGGGGATTTTGATTGCCGTGCTGTTAAATATCCATGGAGTATGGTTCAAGCGGTTTTACCGGGCGATCTACGTGCTGCCGATTGTCATCCCTCCACTGGTGGTGGCAACGGTATGGCGCAATATTTTTGACGAGCAATATGGGGCGATGAACCAGTTCCTGACAGCAATCGCCCAGTTTTTTGGCTCGGCTGCTCCGGTTCACCTGCGCTGGTTAACAGAATACACACCTCCCATCCCCTGGTTATTACCCAACTCGCCATTGCCACTGGCATACTATGCCATGATGATCGCCAACTTCTGGCTTGGTTGGCCGTTCATGGTGCTGGTGGCAACCGGGGCGCTGCAAAGCATCTCGAAAGAGCTTTACGAAGCTGCAGAGATCGATGGGGCATCGGGGGCACAACAATTTTTGAATATTACCCTGCCGCTGATCCGCCCGGCGATGATCCCGGCGGCGATTTACGGGTTCACCATGTCATTCAACCTGTTCAACTTCGTGTACTTCATGACTGGAGGCGGCCCGGCAAGATCTACCGAAATTTTGGTCACGTTTGTATTCAGCCTCGTGCGTGACCTGAGATTGTACGGGGCTGCAGCGGCATTTTCGATGATCATCCTGGTGGTTGCATTGATCATTTTCCTGATCACCAACCGCATCACGCATGCAACCGCCACTTACCAGGAGGCATGACATGACCACGCAAGCTTACGATGAGCCAAAACGCAAGAATTTCCTGATCCGTTTCCTGACAATGGATACATCAGGCTCGAAGGGTGTGGGACGTAAATTACCATTGTGGCGCCAGTTGTTAATCCAATTCCTGTGCCTGATCATCTTTGCAGAGGTCATGTTCCCGATCATGTATGTGATCACCATGTCCCTAAGCTCGAAGAGTGAGCGCCCATCATCGCTACAGCTCTTCCCGACTGAATTCTCGCTGACAGCATTCAAGCAGGTGATAGACCGCCCCACCGCCAATCCGGTGACTTTCCTGACGCTATTGAAGAACAGTTTTTTACTCTCCTTTAGCGTTGGAATACTGGCGATCTTGATCGCTGTCTCGGCGGCGTATGCATTTTCGAGATTCAACTTCCCCATGCGGGCGGTGTTAATGGTGCTGGTTTTCGTGCCTCTATTAATGCCTGCGGTGGGGTTGATGACCCCGTTGTTCCTGTTATTAAATAGCTTCAAATACGTGGACTGTGGTGGAGGGGTCCACGCCATCCAGCCATTCATGTCGTGTGCCGCCGGGGTGACCGGAAAAGCGATATTCAACCTACGCGACTCGCTCTTTGGAGTGGGTGTAGCCTTGATCTCCGGTGCGCTGCCCTTTGCAGTGTGGAACCTGAAAGGCTACCTCGACACCATCCCGAGAGAGCTGGAGGAAGCCGGCAAGATCGATGGGGCTGATTCGAACCAAATCTTCTGGAAAATCGTGCTACCGCTGGCTGTACCACAACTTGTCGTAACCTTTTTCCTGGGATTCATCGGGTACTGGCAGGAATTCGCCATGCCCTGGCTGTTCCTCACCCAACCGAAGGACTATACATTATCGATGACGCTCTATAACATGGTGGGGCAATACGCCACGTCCATCCCGTGGAACACTTTCTCGGCGTTTGCCATCATCGTGGCATTCCCGGTGGCGGTAATTTACATCATCCTGCAGAAACAGATCGTCAGCGGCCTGACGCTGGGTAGTGTGAAAGGATAGAGAAAGCGATCTATATACCTATTTGATACTTTTTCGATCTAGCTGAAGGTCATAGGGGAGGGATTTCACCAGCACTTAGCAGGTACCTCCCCTATGCCTCTACTTATTCCGGAATTTTTTTATTCGGGAGTATTCGGATGAAAAGAACTCTTTATTTCATCCTCATCGTGCTGATTATTACCAGCTTCATTTCAGGTTGTGGAAAAAGAAGCAACCCCTCCATCGCTGAAGAGAAACCCTGGTGGCAAAATGCCATATTTTACGAGATATTTGTGCGTAGCTATTATGACAGCGATGGGGATGGCGTGGGGGACTTCAACGGTATCACAGAAAAACTGGATTACCTCGCTAATCTAGGAATCGAGGCGATGTGGCTGATGCCGATCAACCCATCGCCATCTTACCACGGGTACGATGTGATTAATTATTACACCGTCAACCCCGAGTATGGCACGATGGATGACTTTACGCACCTGCTCGATGAAGCCCATGCGCGTGGAATGCACATCATCATCGACCTGGTGATCAACCACACCTCCAACCAGAACCCGTGGTTCGTGGATGCGAACAATAACCCGAACTCACCCTATCGGGATTGGTACATCTGGTCGGACAGCGACCCTGGTTATGCTAGCCCGCTGGGTAATGCCTGGCACCCAGGCAACCAGGGCTACTATTATGGGATCTTCAGCGACACCATGCCTGATCTTAATTACAACAACCCGCAGGTGGGGGAAGAGATGCTGAAAATCGTTAATTTCTGGTTGACCAACGTGGGAGTGGATGGCTTTCGGGTGGATGCGGTTAAGTACCTGATCGAAGAAGGGCAGAAACAGGAGAACACTGTCTCGACGCATGAGTGGCTAAAAGCTTTTTACAGTGCTTATAAAATGGCTAACCCGCAGGCATTCACAGTGGGCGAGGTTTTTGGAGCGGGAGCTTTTGCTGCCACGACTTATCTCGGGCAGCTGGATGAAATCTTCAGCTTTGAGATGGCGGGAGGTTTCGTGAACAGCACACAAGGTGAGGCGAATACCGCCATGGTGAGCGCGATGAAATTCACCTTGAAAGACATGCCTAATGGACCGTATGCCACCTTCCTGACCAACCATGACCAAAATCGGGTGATGAGCGTGGTGAATGGCAACGTGGATAAGGCCAAAATGGCTGCCGGGTTGATGCTGACCTCACCTGGAACGCCATTTATATATTATGGAGAAGAAATCGGGATGGAGGGAGTGAAACCGGATGAGGACATCCGCCGCCCGATGCAATGGGATGGCAGCGCCAATGCAGGGTTCACCAGCGGTAACTCGTGGCGCGCACCGGGAGGAAATTATCTGGTTGCCAATGTGGCTGCTGAAATATCCAACCCGGACTCACTTTTGTCGTTTTACCGGAATTTCATTGTGTTGCGCAAACAGCACGCAGCATTACAGGATGGCGCCTGGGTGATGGTGGATAGCAGCAACACTGGGGTATTTTCAGCCTTACGAATCGACCAGCAGGAGGCGATATTGGTGGTGGCGAACCTGACCAACGCACCCATCACCGATTACAGCTTGAGTTTTCAATCTGATGCGCTGAAAAAAGGTACTTACAAGCTGGCGGCATTATTTGGCCCCGATACGCAATCCGTTTTAAATATCACGGATGGGAGTCTGGGAGGCTTTATTCCAGTGACTGCGCTGCCGCCCTATCAATTGTGTGTATATCAATTACAACCATAGACACCCGGGTAATGAAGCCTGAGGTATGAAAAATAAGTATGTAAGGATTACCATTTTACTGCTCGCTATACTGATGGTGGGGGTAATTGCCGGCGGGTTAAGACTACGGGCGATCGAACAATTGCCGGTGGATTACGATGAGGATGATTACCTAAAGGCTGCCCAGCAATACGCCGGACTGATGCGAACTGGGGATTGGAAGGGCTTTACCGAAACCAATTACCGCCCTGAACACCCACCGCTGGCGAAGATCATTTTCGGCATCAGCATCCTGCCGCTACCAGAGAAGCCGTTGATCCCCGACCGACCAACGACAGCTAGTCCTGACCAAAACCTGCCACAAGACCAACTCTACAATGCGCGCCTGGTTTCGGGGGTTTTAGGGATGCTGGAAAGCGGGTTGCTGGCGATTGTCAATCCGCTGGCGGGTTTGTTTCTGGCAGTGCACTCTTTCACGATCAAATATTCCTCGCAAGTAATGCTTGAGGCATTGCCTGCCTTCACCAGCCTGGTAACCATATTGGGATACATCCAGTATAAACATAAAAACCATGATCCATCAAAATCAAGGGGTATCAATGGCTGGCTGGTGATTTCGGCGGTTTTTTTAGGATTTACAGCAGCCTCGAAATACCTGTATTGTGTGGTTGGGGTGGCAATCATCATAGACTGGCTGCTGATTACCGGTAAAGAATCATGGTGGAGGCGTGCGCTTCCACAGATATTACTATGGTCGGGGATTGCACTGGTGGTGTTTTTCCTGGCTGACCCGTACCTATGGCCTGCGCCAATTGTAAGGTTAAAAGAATCGATTCTGTTTCACGCAAGCTATGCAACAGGGGCGCAGGAGGTGCAATCAGCGCAGTTCCCCATCTGGCAACCCCTGGTATGGTTGGCGCAGTCAGTGCCCTGGAACCGGGAAGTATTCATCCTTGGGATCGACCTGTTAATCAGCATCCTGGGGATCGTAGGTTTCAGCCGCATGTGGGTAAAAGAACGGGTGTATGGGTTATGGCTGGGCGTAGCGATATTTTTCCTGCTGATCTGGCCGACCAAATGGCCGCAATATATACTGATCCTGACCGTGCCTGTATCGTATGCTGCGGCTGAGGGCTTTGGTAGGCTGGTGGTTGAACCAGTAAAGTCTGCCTGGCGGAACAGGAAGGTAAAACGCGAAAGACCACACCTGTCAGTGCGGGAGAGCATCCTGTCGGCGCCATGGCTGCTACCGGGCATCATCACCATGGGTGTTCTGATCCTGTTCCCCTTGATCTACCAGCTGGCCATGGCGATGACCGATTTCAGCGGTTTATCGATCCGAGATGGCATCCAGGGGGGCATATGGAGGGAAGTGTGGCTGGGGATCAGCGGGCAGGTAAAAGCGATCAGCCCATTCTCGCCTGAGTTCGGCAGCTCGACCACGGTGAATTATGCCGGGCCCAGCCTTATAAAGGATATATTTTCTTATGGTGATGGGGGCGCCTTCCTGGTCTTCGAGGTGATCTGGACGGTGCTGTCGGTGGGTTTACAGGCTATTTTTGGCATCGGATTGGCATTATTGCTCAATCGCCGAGAGGTACGCTGGGTGAATTTTTGGAGGACCATATTTGTGCTGCCGTGGGCCATCCCCGAGTTCGTTGGGGCTTTGTTCTGGCTGCGAACCTTTGATCCGAAGGTTGGCTGGGTGGCACAGGCAGCTGGGACTGCGGGTGGCGGCGGTGGGGCAATGATGGTTTCCAACCTGCTGCATGCTGGAGGGCCCAATTTAGCCCTACTTCTGCTGCTGATTGCAGCCACGTGGATTGGATTCCCATTCATCATGCTGGCGGCCTCGGCCAGCTTGAAACTCATCCCGTATGAGGTTTATGATGCCGCAGCGATTGATGGCGCCGCGGGTTGGTCGATGTTCAAGCTCATTACCTGGCCATTACTGTTACCGCTGGTGGTGCCGGTGCTGATCATCAGGGCTATCTTCGCCTTCAATCAGTTCTACCTTTTCTTTGTCTTTGCGCCAATCATCAACTACAGCGGATTCGGCACATTTGCTTACATTTCCTATTCGGTGTTCAGGTACGACAATTCCTATTCGATTTCGGCGGGGATCAATGTCATTACCATCGTCGTGTTAATCTTCCTGTTGATGCTGTTCAACCGGTGGGGAAAGGCCGGGGAGGGAGTGACCTATGCAGCATAAATCATCCCTCTTCCAAAAAATGCTCACTTACCTGGCACTGGTACTGGTAGCACTGTTCGTGCTGTTCCCAATCTGGGAGATGGCATACCTGGCATTCGATGGCGGAATTTACGGCACCCCCACTTCCTTTCGCCTGTTTCCCATCAAGCCCACCCTGAGTATCTTTGCTGATATGTGGAAACAAGCGGGTCAGAACATTTCCTTTTTACTGGCACTACGCAACAGCGTGATCGTATCCTTGGGGGCAGCATTGCTCTCGGTGATTCTGGGAGCCAGCATGGCGTATGCCTTTGCGCGTTTCCGTTTCCCAGGGCGGCAGGCCGGCCTGTTTGGATTGCTGGGGGGCACGCTGCTGCCGCCGGTGGCATTGATGACCCCACTTTTCCTGTTGGCGCGCACTTTGAACATCCAATCCACACTGCTCGCGCTGACCATCGTGTATACCTCATTTGCCATGCCGTTTGCGGTGTGGAATATGCGGGCGGCTTTCCAGGCGGTGCCCAAGGAATTGGAAGAAGCGGCATTCCTGGATGGGGCGGGAAATCTGAAGACCTTCTGGTATGTAGATTTGCCGCTGGCGCTCCCCGCCATTGGCATTGCAGCCATTTTCGCCTTCCTGATCGGCTATTCTGAGTTTGCCCTAGGCTGGATGTTCGTCACGCGCAGCAGCGAGGTAACCCTGGCGATGACCTTATCCAACATCCTGATCCAGGGTTCCAAGCAGTGGTCGATGATGGCAGCGATATCGGTCTTAATGAGCATCCCGGTGGTGGTGGTATTTATCGTGCTGCAAAGAGCCTTTTTGCAGAGGATGCTACTTGGGAATCTTAAAGCATAAGAAGAGCAGCTGTTTTACTGCAAGAGTTGATTGCTATCAGGATTCGAAAAACAATACTACTGTATAAAGCGGAAGTTTTATGAATGGTGAAAAGACAGAAAACCTGACCAGAGCAGGATTAAACCTGCAAGTTTAGTGATTTCATGATCATGAAAATTGCCGCGGTTAACAGGCCTACCGTCGAGATGATAAGGCCCACGATGGCGATTTTTCGATCCATGGAGCGCATCCCGAAGATACCCATCAGCGTCCCAATGATGGCAACGATAATCCCAGCTACGGGCAAGGCAATCCCGGCACAGAAACTAAAAACACCGAATGCTACGGAGAGCAAGGCTAGATATTTATTGGTGCGTTCTTCGGGATCCAAGCTATCGTAATCTGGCTCCATGGCGCTCCGCTCACCAAGCAGGTGCACGACCAGTGAAAATGGCTGCGTAAAGTATTGGGTGACCGATTGACATATTTATCAAGTATTAATTCCAGAAATAATCGTGTACTTCGTATTATAGTCCTCTCATATAGAAAACAGGCATAATTTTCGGCTTTCTCAGATATAATCACCTCTTCAGGCTCCCAGGAATGATCCTTACAAGGAGGGATTGTGATGGCTAGCCCAATGCTGACACGTCTGAAAATCGAACCAACGCCATGGATCGATGATCACAGGGTCACTTTCGTGTGGAAAGGTAAAACTGCGCCGCGCCTGGTGGGTGATTTCACCGGCTGGGATACTGGCGAACCCATCGTGATGCAAAAAGCTGGGGCAGGATTTTGGACCTACCAGCTTGAATTTCATAACGATGCATATATAGAGTATGGATTCCAGAGGGGTGAGGAAAGCATCCCTGACCCGTTCAACCCACGCCAGACGTCCAATGGTATCGGCGGCTTCAATAATTATTTTTCCATGCCTAAATACAAGGCTTCTAGACTCTCGAGGAGGAAAAGAAAAATTCCCCATGGGACGATAAAACAATACAACCTTGCCACAGATAATTTAATAGCTGGAAAAATGCGTGCGGTCAGCTTGTACCAGCCACCGGTGAGCGAAGCTGTGCCTTTGGTGGTGGTGTGGGATGGGCAGGATTACCAACACCGCATTCACCTGGACCATATTGTGGATAACCTGATTGATAAGGGAAAGATCCAACCTGTAGCCCTGGCGTTCGTGGAAAACGCAGGCCAGGATTTACGTAATTTAGAATACACCTGTAATGACGCCACTTTGGGATTTTTAATGATGCAGGTTGTATCCCTGGCACGAAAAGAACTAAATTTAATCGATGTTAAGGCATTTCCAGGTGTATATGGTGTAGCAGGCGCATCGATGGGTGGATTGATGGCGCTCTATACGGGAATGCGCTTTCCCCAGATATTTGGGAGAGTGATCAGCCAATCGGGAGCTTTTTCATTGGGAAATTTTGATACGGCCGTGTATGACCTGGTCTATAAGAGGCATATCCATACGTTACAGGTGTATATGGATGTGGGAGTGTATGACCTGAAGGGATTGTTGGAAACCAACCAGCGCATGCAGAAGCTGCTAACTGAGAGAGGTTGCAGCATCGTTTATCGCGAATATCATGCGGGGCACAATTATCCAGCCTGGAGAGATGATATCTGGCGGGGGTTCGAGGCGCTCTACGGGAATGGGAAATCCAAAGCAAAAAAAAGAAGAAGTGGATGCAATATGGCACCTGAGAGCTTGATCGGTGGCATTAACCCTCCACGAAGAACTGCTTGATGGTCAATAGTATAATTGACTAACCATCTCGGACAGGCTTCCAGTAATGGGCATTCATTCAGGAGACCTGCGCCAATACGGCAGGCAGATGCAGAATCGTCGAACATTACTCATCATCAGCGGCACGATATTGATCATGTTGCTTTTCCTGGGAGCATGCCAGCGGGCTGAAATTGGGGTGACTCCGACGGTGACCAGCAGCATGAGCCCGTCGGCGAGCCTTGTGGTTGGCGAAACCAGCTATCCTACGACTGAACCCAGCTCGGTAGCGGACACCGCGACAAGCGTGTCACCCACCAGCGAGGCATATCCTCATCCAATTGGGACACCAACGACCAGCCCTTACCCGCCACCTGGCTTGCCAAGCCCAACGATATCTATTATTGGTAGCGAGACACCTTATCCCGGCCCTCTCGCCTCAGCAACCGAGGCGCTTCAGGAGACCGTGCAAATTGAAAAGACCGACACTATTGAGGCGCCGACTGAAACGGCAACGGCTGGCAGTACCGAGGCATACCCGGGACCAGAATATCCCCCAACAATCACGCAGCCCTATCCAGGCCCATATGTCACTCCCACGCAGAGGCCATATCCCGGGCCTGAAACACCAACAAGCAGGCCATCCAGCACTTCTGACGGCTCGAAAACACCCACCATAACCCAAAGAACCGCACCGGTTATTACCACTACTGGAACTCCCAGCAGCCCAACCCCACAGATGTCTCCACCGGCGGTAACTGTCACACCACCGGGCATCCCGGTTGAGCTTCCACCTCCAAAACCGGAATCACCCCCACCAGCTGGAAGCGCGGTCACTATCTGGCATTCCTGGAACAATACAGAAAGCGATATGCTAAATGAGATCATCCGTTCCTTCCAACGATTTTACCCGGATGTGACCTTTGCACTGCAATATTTCCCTCTAGATGACCTTTATGATACCTTTTACCAGTCAGCATACCTCGGGACCGGCCCGAGCTTGCTGCTGGGCCCTGCGGAATGGGGGGTAAAGCTATTCGACAGCGGGTTAATCAACGACTTGAGCCCGTATGTAACCGCCGATTTCCTGGCGGATATCATTCCAGCTGCGCTGGCATCGGCAGAATATAACGGTAAGCTCATCAGCCTGCCACTGTCACAACATGGGGAAGTGATGTTCAGGAACACATCCATCATCGATACTGCACCGCAGACTTTCGAAGAATTAAGCTCATTATCGCACGAAGCCACCCGGGCAGGGATCGTTGGCACATACCTCGAGCGGGGAGCATTCTTTTCAGCGGCTGATCTGTATGGATTGGGCGGGAAGATGATGGATGAGCAGGGTTACCCGGCTTTCGACAACAACTACGGTTTGCAATGGCTCAACCTGTTAAGAGATTATGATGTGGCAGGCGCAGTCACTTTTAACACCAATCTCGACCTGAACATGTTCAAACGCGGCAGGGTGGGTATCATTATCGATGGAACATGGAATACGACCAGTCTGCAAGCGGCAATCGGTGCGGAAAACCTGAGCATTGATGCCTGGCCTACCTACGCGAGTGGCCACATGTCTGGCTGGGTGCAAGCTGATAGCGTATTCTTGAATGCCAACTGCCAAGAAGGTGACCGCTTTGCAGCGCTGGCATTTATGGGATACCTGCTTGACCCCAGCGTACAAAAGGCGCTGGCTGAAGTGGGATATATCCCATCAGTCTCAACCACTCAACCGCGTAGCACTTTGATCCAGCAGGCGATGGCGGCTTTCGCGGATGGGGTGCCCTATCCGATTACGTTCGATAATAACTGGCTGCAACTATATTGGAGTGAGCTTAATAAAGCTATTAAAAGCGTATTGGTGGACGGGGTCAGTCCTGAGAGTGCATTAAAGGCTGCCAGCAAGACGCTTAACTCCGAAATATATAGCCTATCAACTACTCCATAGGGAAACCATGAGCACACCTGAGTGGGTACAAGATGCCATCTTTTACCAGATATTTCCTGACCGATTCGCCAATGGTGACCTAGAAAACGACCCTCCAAACCTGGTGAAATGGGGGTCTGTGCCAACAAGCTGGGGGTTCCAGGGCGGCGACCTGGCCGGCATCCTTCAGAAATTAGATTACCTGCTAGACCTGGGCATCACGGCCATTTACCTGAACCCAATCTTCCAGGCTACCTCGAACCACCGCTACAACACCACGAGCTACTACCAAATTGATCCAAAACTGGGCAATCTGGAAGATTTTCACAGGCTGATCACGCAGGCTCATCAGAAAGGGCTGCGGATCATCCTGGATGGCGTATTCAACCACTGCGGGCGGGGATTTTTCGCCTTTAATGATGTGCTCGAAAACCAGGATTATTCCCCTTACCGAAATTGGTATCATATCAAACGTTTCCCGGTGAACGCTTATTCGTGGGGAGAGGCAACAGATTACCTGGGTTGGTGGGGGATGAAAAGCCTGCCCAAGTTCAACACCAGCAATCCTGCCACCAGGAAATACCTGCTGGATGTGGCCCGTTATTGGATCGAGCAAGGGGTAGATGGATGGCGTTTGGATGTGCCCAATGAGATCAATGATGACAGCTTTTGGGCTGAATTCAGGCAGGTGGTCAAATCTGCCAATCCTGAGGCTTACCTGGTGGGTGAGATCTGGTCACCTGACCAGCGTTGGGTGGGTGACAGGCACTTTGATGGATTGATGGATTACCCGGTGATGGAGGCAGTATCCAGCCTGCTGGCAAGCAACACTCTGGACGCGGCTCATTTTGCAGAGAAAGTGGAGGGATTGCTGTCATTTTACCCGCGTGAGAACGCGTATGCCATGTACGTGCTGCTTGATTCGCATGATACCGAGCGCATACTCACCAAGCTGGGCAATGATGTAGCCAAGATGAAACTGGCATACCAGTTCCTGTTTGCCTACCCTGGGGCACCGGCGATTTATTATGGCGATGAAATCGGCTTGACGGGTGGAAAGGACCCGGCATGCAGGGGAGCCTTCCAGTGGGATGAGGCGCAGTGGAATGTGGAAATTCGTAATTTCCTAAAAAAACTGGTGCAGCTGCGGAAATCACACCCAGCCCTGCGCAGGGGAGATTACCAACATGTGGCCCAGGAAAATGCTCAATGTTACGCATTTACACGATTCACTGAAGAGGATAAGGTGTTGGTGGTGCTGAACGCCAGCGGTGCGAAGATGAAGGTGGCGCTGGATGCAAGTACGATAGGTTGGGAAGACAGCAGCATGGTGCATGACCTGATTGACCCCAGAAAGCAAAGTGTCATCGCGAACAACACACTGGAAATTAACCTGCCTGCCTGGGGGGCTGCATGGCTGGTGTAATTCGCGGTATACTTGTTCGCACCTGATCGGGGTAAAATAAAAATGAGCCTGGAACCTATTCCTGACATCCAATTACCGTTATTTGTTTACGGGGAGCCCGCTGAAAATATCGCCGAGCTGCTGCCGGCAGTGTGGAATGCAACCCAGGCCTTGATCTCACCGGATGCCACCACCAGGCAAAGAGGCCTGGAGGCGGTGCTGGAATTGGGGGCGCAGAGAGCATCACCGCTGGTAGCTTACCTGATTGCCGCCTGCATGAGCGACACTGACTTGCATATTCGCAGGAGGGCGATTTATATTATCGCCGATCTGATTTCGATCGAGGCTGGTGGCTTGCCAGCCAACGAGGAGATCAGGAAGGTAATCATCGGCTACCTGCACAGCGCGAGTGAGAAAATACCATACAACTTGCTGGAAGTGGCGTTGATCGATCCTTTTTCAGAGGCGAGCATCTTTCAGATTTTCAATGTTTGCCCACTAGCCGGAATAACTCTGGGGAAGATCCTGGCAGACGTGAAGAATCCCGTGCCAATCCGGCAGAAAGCGATTTATTTCGTGGGTTGGGTGGGCTATCAGGAGGTATTACCGGTCTTAAAGCGATTGCTGGAGCGGCTGGAGACACGGCAGTCGGAGCAGTACACCATGTCGTTTGCAGCGAAGCTGCGCCAGCACGATGATGAAATTTTGCCAGCATTGCGCATAGCCATTGAAAGACTTATTTCTGGTTAGTAAAACCCATAGATTGCATTATCAATCGATAATTCAGGCAGGCTAAAGAATAAGGATGCGTATTTTTTGCCTAGAGATTATTATAGATTTTAAATTTCAAAGGGGGGAATAAGGAATGGTGGTCAATTAAATAACATCACAGGCCAGGTTATAAAATAAAATTGAAATCAATCTAAAAGGGCAGGGAGTGCTTGCAGTTCGGGCAGACCGTTTCACCCGGCTTGACAACGAAGCCGCAATTCGGGCAGGTGCGCGGCTGCACCTCACCCAAGGGAGCACCACAGGCGATACAGCTTGGCTCACCTACCGGGTTGGCGGTAAGGCAGTAGGGGCATACGGCGCGGCGCAGGCGGTTGGAAAGCTCTTGAGTGGCGCCTGCCAGGCGGGCCACATCGTCAATCGTTTGCCAAATTTGCTCGTTGATCTGCAGGTTTTGGATATCCTGAGCCAGGTCATCCAACCTGCCCAGCAGGTTAAACGGGCTGCGGATGGCTGCCAGGGCAGTTGTACCCAGGCTGGCTGCAATACCCATCCAGGCCTGCTGGCCGAGCTGCACCGCAACGCCATCCTCAACTTTTTGCAGGATCACCGACAAGGTGGTATCACCACCAGCCATGGCACCCGGCCGGGTGCCAATTTGCACGATGAGGCGCTCAGGATCGCCGATTTGCTGGGCGCGCAGGTTACCGTGGTTGAAGCGGGATATCAAAGCTTCACTGATATCGGTGGTGGATAGATTTCCGTGGTAGATGCGTTGTTCCATGATGATGCTCCTGACTGGTGCTGTGAATTGCCTATCGACTCTATTAATGTCTGTGGCTGTAAAGAGCCAATCAACCAGATTCGATTATAATCGCCATACGCACGTGAGCCTAAGATTTCATCAGGTATTATAGCCTTGTATGGAGCAATCATGCACTTTTCTCGAGTGAAAATTTGGGTGTTCTTCTTGTTGATAGGAGGCGCCTTATGGCTGGGTAGCCCATTTCATGACCTATATGTTTCTGCCCAGCAACCGACCGTGGATATCCCCACGGTGACCGGAACAGCACCAGGCCCAATGATTACCGTGAACCAAGACCAGGAGCAGATCAATGTCCGATCGGGCCCAAGCCAGGATTATCCGATCGTAGGTGTGTTGCAACAGGGTGAAAAGGTGCCGGCGTTGGGTCGCTCACCGGGAGGCGATTGGATCAAGATCGTATATCCTACAGTGAATGGTGGAGTTGCCTGGGTATATTCTTACCTGGTGAGCGTCTCAGGTGGGAACCTTTCCATCGTTGAGCCGCCACCCACGGTGACGCCCCAGGTGACCCCGACGATCGACCCGACCCTGGCAGCACAGCTGATCGTGGAAATCGGCCCAACACGCTTGCCCACCTATACCCAACCGCCAGCGGTACAAATGCCAACCTACACGCAAGCGCCTGAAAGCGGTGCCTCGGGAGGTTTACCGATGGGGTTTATCATCATCGGCATGGCGGTGGTAGGAGTATTCGGGTTAATGATCTCGGTAATCCGAGGGCGATAAAAAAAACAGGTCATGAATTAGCAACGTCATGACCTGTGGTTTTTAATTCAGGTTAAGAATTACCAACAACCCGAGCAGCCACCTGAAGTATCACCCTGGCAGCCATCCGACTCCTGACTGCAATGACAGCCTGAAATTGGATTCTGGTTTATGATCCTGAAGCCATTTTCAGCCTCACCGGGCACATAATCCACCGTGGCACCTTGCAGGTATTTAATGGAGACTTCGTCTACAACCATTTTTACCCCGTTGGTTTCGATGACGAAATCTTCGGCGCGATTACGATTGTCCAGTGACAGTCCATATTGATACCCGGAGCAACCACCTCCTGAGACGAAGAGACGTAGCGCATAGCCACTCAGTTTTCTCTTTGCCATAATCTCTCGAATTGCGTAAGCTGCTAAGGGGGTCAGGGTGATGGTTGCTGTATTTGCTTGCTCGGTAAGTGTCATTTTTTTCTCCGCTTTATACCCATTAATTTAACTCGGCTGATTCTACCAGTAAAGTAATTTCCGTCAATGGCCTGGGAGGACAAAAATCATTGATTCAATCCTGCCAAGCGCTAATTTCATCCAGGCTCTTTTTCTCATCCGAGGAAAGGCGGAACCCGACCACGCCAAGGTTATCTTCAAGCTGTTCCAGGCTGCGAGGGCCGATGATGGGGCTAGTGACCAACGGGTTACCCAACAGCCAGGCCAAGGCAACCTGCGAGATCGATTTTCCCGATGATAAAGCCAACTTTTCAGCTGTCTCGTGGATCGCCCAACCCTTATCGTTAAAATAGCGCCGCTTCACACCTCCAAGGCGGGCAGATGCGGGTTCGGCCTGGTGGCGATGATATTTGGCGGTGAGGAAACCACCCGCCAGGGGTGAATAGGGGATGACTCCCAGGCCATAGGTGTGACATACCCCTGCCAAATCGCGCTCGAATTCTTGGCGGTTAGCCAAGCTGTAATGCGGCTGAAGGGAAACAAAGGAGATCAAATTGCTGGAGCTGGATGCCCACAATGCCTGCACCAGGCGCCATGCCGGGTAGTTTGAGCAACCGATATAACGTACCTTGCCTTGATGGACGAGGTCGTCCAGGGCACGCAGCGTCTCTTCAATGGGAACCTTTTCATCATAGGAATGTGCCTGGTAAAGGTCGATATAATCAGTGCCCAAGCGCTGCAGGGAAGCTTCGACTGCGCGCAGGATGTGCAGGCGGGATAAACCCTCATCGTTCGGCCCAGGACCCATCTTGCCACGCACCTTGGTAGCCAGCACCAGCTGGTGTCGCGGGATATTCGATTGCTTGATCCACTTGCCAATTATTGATTCAGCTACGCCCCCCGGGTTATTTTCTGCCCAGCGTGAATATACATCGGCGGTATCAACAAAATTGATCCCCGCATCGTATGCTGCGCTGAGAACTTTAAGCGAGGTCGGTTCGTCGGCGGTCCAGCCGAATTGCATCGTCCCCAAACACAACTCTGAAACCTTCAAGCCTGTGTTACCCAATGATCTAATTTCCATGTTTTTTCCCTTCGTGATAACGAAAATTTAATTTTAAATCTGTCACTTTGATATCAATGGGGAAGCAACCCCTTTTGCAGGGCCAATAACACGCCGAGCTGAAGCGAGCCATCGATGATCTCACCATACATAATCATCCGGACGACCTCATCGACGGGCATATGTACCGTTTCCAGGATTTCGCCCGGCTCGAGATGCTGTTTGGTGGGCAGCAAGTTGGAGGCGAAAAACAGGTTGGTAGCGGCCCTCAACACACCTGGGAATTGATTATAGTAACCGAGCTTGATGATATGCTGTGGATAAAAGCCGGTTTCCTCCTCGAACTCACGACGAGCGCCATCCAACGGACTTTCCCCCGGCTCGAGGTGACCGGCAGGCAGGTCGTAGATCACCTTACCAACCGGATGGCGATATTGGCGGGTGAGGATGATGCAATGTTCGTCTGTCAGGCTGACGGTAGCCACGGCTTCAACCGGACTGGTGAGGTAAAAATAGGGGCGCTGCTCACCGCCATATTCCAAAGTGTCGACAATTACCCTGGCATAGGGGTTATCAAAAAGAATTTTAGAATTAATCAGTTTTACTTCCGGCATTAACATCTATCCAATGAAAATATCAAGGTTGTTTCCATCCAAAAACCGTATGGTTTAGAAATGGATGGTTAATGGATCAAAGCCCGTGCAACGCTGTCAATGGGCCTGGTAATTTTACCCCTCGTAGATGGGCTATGCCCTGGCTGATTGGATGGCAGCCTTCATTTGCTCGAGGTGGGACTGCAAGTGATATGAGTTCTGGTTGGCCTGATAGACCAACTTCCAATATCTACCCTTGTGGGACAGAAATTCATCCGGGATGTGTGCCAGCATGCGGATGGATTCGCGATCATGCGCTTTAAGCTCTTTCAGAAGGTCATCCTTGGTGGGGTAGACCTCCAGTGTAGCGTCGATGCGCGCCTGGATGTTCCCCCCAAAGCCGTCATAAGCGCCTTCATACCCACCCATTACTTCACTGGCATAATTCTGCCAGCCGAGCTCGCTGTGAATCAAGTGAGCGAGCACTTCCTTGGCACTCCATTCGGCTGAGGCTGGCTTATGAGCGCACTCCACCTCACTGGCGGCATTCAGCAATTCTTCGATTTGCGCTTCATATTGGTGATAGATCTGCCCAACCTGCTCTGCCAACCCAGCTCCAGATGTGGGAATGGTGGGGATTGGTCTCCCCGAAAGGGTCATGCTGGCGGTCTTCTTTTCTGCACCCCGGTAAAACATCACTTCCACTACATCACCGGCGTGCCTGGAGGTTAAAATCGAACCCAATGTGGTGCCGGCAACCAGCTCATGCCCATCCATGGCGATGATCACATCATCTTTTTGCAGCCCGGCTTTTTGGGCACCCATGCCGTTCACCACGTCACCCAGGCGCGTACCGTAGGCGACCGGAACACCCAACCTGGCAGCAATTTTGGCATCATAATCGGAAAGGACGATGCCCAACATTGGCCGGCGGGTAATGCGCAGGTCGGGACCTTCACCCAGCACTGAGGCCAGGTTGGCGAGAGCGTTTGGCCATTGAAGCTGGTAATTTTGTTTAATGGTTTCCCATTTTTGTCCCTTGCCGAGCTCACGGTGAGCCAACCTCACCAGGGTGCCGCCTCTCTGTTTCTTCAGGGTCACATCTACCCTGGTTTTATGCGGCTCACCGCGACCAAACCAGGTGAACGAGACGGATTTATCCATATCCAATTGAATATACTCACCGCTGGTGTAATATTCGCCTGGCCAACACATGTATAACCGGCCTCCCGGCTCAGGTACAGCGGTGGCAACTTCGCATATCCAATCGCGCAGGGCGGTTGAGTTGGTAAAAGGGCGGTACACCTCTTCAGGAGGTGCCTTGATGAATTTCTCTGTTTTAACGGTGGTCATTTCATTCTCCTTGGTGTATTTCTTATTATATTACCCATTGCTATACACTTCTGCCTGGATATGATCCATCTGCACGTTTGTTGTATTTATAATTCATTAGAATAACTCAATAATTTAAAATATTTTCAATAGATGACCTTATCTGGCTGACTGAAGGGATGAGCGATTCCATCAGGGTGATATTGTAGGGAATTGGAACATCCGGCGTAGTGAGGCGGGTGATGGGCGCATCGAGGTATTGAAAGGCTTGCTCATTGACTACGGCGATGACTTCGGCGGCAAATCCATTGGTGAGGGTATCTTCATGGACGATGAGCAACTTGCCGGTGTGCTGAACACTTTCAACCACAGCCTGCACATCCCAGGGCAGGATCGTTCGCAGGTCCAGAAGGGTGATGCGACCGGGAAAATCACGAGCTGCTTCAAGGCAGAAAGGAACCATGGCCCCCCAGGCCACCAGAGTGAGCTCATCTCCTTCCAATATGCGGGCTGCGACGCCAAATGGCAGGCAAAAACCATCCCCTGGGTAGGGCCGGCGAGCATCAGCACTATCCAGCAGGGCGCGGTGTTCGAAGAAAAAGGTTGGATCGTCACCGCGCAGGGCGGTGCGCATCAGGCCTACTGCATCCTCGGCATTGGAGGGAAATGCGATACGCCAGCCAATAAAATGTGCATAAATCGCCTCGGCAGTAACGCTATGCCAGGGGTCGCCGGTTTTACGGGCAAATCCGACTGGCATTCGAACAACAACAGGGGCGGCAAAATGATTGGCAGTGCGCCAGCGCAGCGTACCCAGGTCATTGAGCTGCTCGTGGGCCGGATCGGCATATTTGCGGAACTGGATTTCTGGAACAGGCAGCAGTCCGGCGAGGGCCATTCCAGTGGAACGGCCGATAATGCCATCTTCGTTGAGCGAGGTATCAAAGACACGGTCTTCACCGAAGCGAGCTTGCATCCCCTGGGTGGCACCATGCACGCCGCCCTTCACACCCACATCTTCTCCGAACACCAGGATGCGAGGGTTGAGCTGCATCTCCACTTCGAGGGTGCGGCGGACGGCATCCAGCAGGTTGAGGCGCGCTCCCTGGGGTTGAGGCTTGGGCGAGCCCAAAGGAAGCATGACTCCCAGGGGACGCAAACCACCCTGTTGTGGGGCATCGCCTGCATAATATACGTGCTGTGTGGCTGTGGGCACAGCAGGCTCGGGGGTGTATTCTGCAGCCTGCAACGCCTGCTGAAGCTCTCCATCCACCTGCCCCTCCAAGGCTTGCCAGGTTTGCTCATCGAGGATGGACTGTTCGAGAAGAAAAGCTTTTAACCTGGGTAACGGGTCTCGCTGGGCTTCGTCCTGGCGCTGCTCTTCTGATTTGTAAGCCTGAGTATCCACAAAGGTGTGGCCCATCAGGCGAGGCACCCGAAGGCGGAGCAGGCAAGGTCCACCCTCCCTGCGGACAAAATCGACAGCCTGGCGAATGGCGTCCCAGGTGATAGCAGGTTCAACCCCTTCAGCATCGATAGTTTTCAAATTTTCATAGTGCGCTAGATTCGCGGCGATATCGCCTCCGGGGGTCTGGCAGAGGGAAGGTACAGATAAGCCGTACTGGTTGTCCTCGATGACGTAAAGGAATGGATACCATAAGGTGGTGACGATATTGAGAGCAGCCCAGAAACCGTTGGCTGCCACCGAACCCTCCCCGCCCATGGCAAGCGCAATGGCGCCATTCCACTCTGGCTCTTCCAGCACCTGGGTGTGGTAACGGATGGACTGCGCCCAACCCGCCGCAGGTGAATACTGTGCACCCACGTTCCCGGAGGTGGGCAGTATCGTGGGCTTACCTTCTCCTGGAAGGTTATACATCACGCCTGTATCGCGGCCTTCCGAGGGGCCGGCGGCTCGCGCCATGCCAGCTGCGAGAGCATCGGCAGCACTTAACCCACGGGCAAGCATAAAGGGGCGGGAGCGGTAATAGAGTGTTACTCCATCATGCGGATGGGTGAGCGCATGGGCTACCAATACCTGGGCTAATTCATGCCCGGCTGATGAAAACTGGTATTTGATCTTACCATTAGGGGTCAGCTGCTGAACTTCCAGCAGGTCCATTTTCCTGGATAGCAGGACGATATGTGCCACCTCGAGCCAATCAGGTGAGTTTTCTGTCATTTAACCCTCATTATTATTGCATTTTGATAATAAATATCGAAGAATAACCATTCTTTTCATTCACATGTTGAGTATAGCATTAGCTTTTTACCTGCAAGATAAACATTTGTTAAATTTCAATATAAATGTAAATCAAAAGGAGTAGAATAAGCATTATTTTACGGAGGGATATGCATAGCAATAACAAGACGGGAAATGAGGTTTCACAACCAGGTACCAGCAAGCTAATTTGCGAAAAGGTGCGAAATATCATCGTTGAAACTAATATCAGGCCGGTACATGTATGGAATAACCACGAGTTAACAACGAAAAGGGGGAGGATACCTCGATGGTAAAACTGTTGTCAATTGCAAAATCGTATTGGGTGATCCCCGGGCGGTTACGTGCCGGAGAATACCCAGGTGCAGTGGAGGAAGAAGAAGCCAGGGGCAAGCTGCAGTGGCTTATGGAGCAGGGGATGGACTATTTCCTGGACCTCACCGAAGCCGGTGAGTATGAAATCAAACCTTACGCTGCCATCCTGCACGAGATAGCCAAAGAATACCAACGAAAGGTGTCCATCAGACGGCTATCCATCCCTGATTTTTCGGCACCATCACAAGAAAGGATGACAGAGATCCTCGATACGATCGATTGGGCCCTATCTACGGGCAGGAATATTTACTTGCACTGCCTTGCAGGCAGGGGGCGCACCGGCACGGTGGTGGGATGTTACCTAGTGCGGCATGGGGTTACATGTGATCAAGCACTGGAAAAAATCCAGGAGCTAAGACGGGGGATACCCAATGAGAATCGCCCATCACCAGAGAATGAAAACCAAAAAAGGATGGTCAGGCAATGGATGAAGGGGAAATAAATACTGCCTCTGAGCTGGACCCAGAGAAGCAAAAACGCGCCAAGCATCTGGCGCGCATAAACAGGCGACTGATGGTGGTGGACCTGGTGATCAGCGCCGTATATTTCGTAGCCTGGCTGGCCTTTGGCTGGTCACAAGCCTTAAGAAACTGGCTATTGAGTTTCACCAACAACGCGTGGCTCCTGGTATTCCTGTATGTGCTGGTAATTGGGGCGATCTTGTTTGTGATCAACCTTCCACTGACTTTTTACCAGGGTTACAGCTTGCCTCACCGGTTTGGGTTATCCACACAGAAGATAGGCGGGTGGATCACCGACCAGATCAAGGGCATATTGCTGGGGGGTATCCTGGGGACGATTGTGCTGGAGATCATCTACGCGATACTACGTTCATACCCCAACTTGTGGTGGCTGTGGGTGGCAGCGTTTTTACTGGTATTTAATGTAATTTTGGCTAACCTGGCGCCCACGCTGCTGATGCCGCTGTTCAACAAGTTTGTTCCCCTGGGAGATGAACATGCCGACTTAGCGGAACGGCTACTGCAACTTGCCAGGCGTTCGGGGACTTATGTGCGAGGGGTATTCAAGTTCGATATGAGCCGGCGAACCAAGCAGGCCAACGCTGGCCTCACCGGGCTGGGGAATACGAGGCGTATCATCATTGGAGATACCCTGCTGAATGAATTTACACCCGATGAGATCGAAACCATCATGGCGCATGAGCTGGGCCACCAGGTGAACAAAGACATCCCGTTGGGAATTGCGTTCAGCACGCTGACCACCCTAGTGGGCCTGTATTTGGCCTCGTTGGGCTTGAGCTATGGGGTAAGCGTGTTGGGTTTCACCAACAGCGCGGATATCGCAGCATTTCCGATATTGTTGATCGTGCTGGGATTGTATGGGCTTGTGACCATGCCGCTGGAAAACGGCTTTTCACGATGGCGTGAGCGCCGTGCGGATGAATATGCACTCAGGCTTACCCATAATGGGGCGGCGTATGCCTCGGCACTACGCAGGCTGGCTAACCAGAACCTGTCGGATGCCGAACCGGAAGCCTGGGTGGAGTGGCTGCTCTATTCGCACCCAGCGCTAGGCAAGCGTATCGCCATGGCGGAAAGCGAAGAAAAGTCTCGACTTACGGGAGAATAAAAGAGGCTGACTCAAAAGCAATAGAGTCAGTCTGGAAAAGATAAAAACAAAAAAAGTAGCGGTCAGAAGGCCGCTACTTTTGCTAAGTTATGGGCAATACTGAGCAATCCCCATTCCACTT
>Ga0172362_10000214_pt1 | contig 43763 bp, 46 predicted proteins | sample LakKivs1_kivu2a2_FD_114534 | JGI IMG/M metagenome (GOLD analysis project Ga0172362, IMG submission 114534) | Sediment microbial communities from Lake Kivu, Rwanda - Sediment s1_kivu2a2 | ecosystem: Environmental > Aquatic > Freshwater > Lake > Sediment | place: Rwanda: Western Province, Lake... | reverse complement strand
CTACCGCCGCTTTAACAACTGTATGGTTCCGAGGTACAGTCACAACACCCAGTGATTATGACTCAACCGTAACTCCACAAATTAAATTTGGTACAGCGCCTGGTGGAACAAACCAAATTCAAGCAGGAACTTTTCTTAGATTTTGTCCAGTTGGATCAAACACAGTTACAGGAGTTGGACCGTGGGCATAAATATGGTGAAGTGCAGCACATCCTCACCAAAGAAAGGTGGCATCATTATGTTAGATGCAAATTTAGACCCCGTTTAACGAGAACTACTGTATGCCAACCTAAAAGATTACTTAATGCGAACAACTCTACTTTACAATTTGGTAGAAAACATTATGGTATGGGATGGTCAAGGAGAAATATTTGCTGGTAGAACAGTAGTCCAATTGGGTGATGGAGAATGGTATAATATAGGGGCAAGTTATGACGCCAACAGCAATCCTAAGTTTATTGAATTGCAAGAATAATGAAAAGAATAAAAATAGACATACCTGAGCAAGAAACTGAAAATTGGTACATAAAGAAAGTTTCTGGTGATTCATCAACAATATATACAATGGCTATAGGGAGGCCATGTATAGGTAAAGAAGAGCCTAATGATGAGTATACTTTTCTTTGTCAAAAAAATCCAAACTCAATAGTTATGGCAGATACTTATCATGAATATTCTGAGCATAATCATTTATGGAAAAATGCTTCAGGGCATGTTTTAATTGGAGGTCTTGGTCTTGGTCTTGTTAATAAATTTTTGTTAGATTCTGATTTAGTTGATCATATTACAATTATTGAAAAAAATCAAGAAGTAATAGACATGGTTTGGCCTCATTGTCCTAAGAGTAGTAAATTTACTTTAATTAAAGCAGATATAGAAAAACATTATCCAGATACTTGTTGGGACTATGCGTGGTTTGACACGTATATAAATGGAAATTCTCTTACTCATACTGAGTATAAAAATATGATAAAAAATATATATTGTGAATTTTGCGAATCAATAAATTTTTGGGAAAGTATGCCTTGAAAAAACTTTCTATTTACTCAAATCCATCTAGAGATGGATATCCTAATACTACAAGAAGATTTGAACTTATAAAAAAAATAGAAAATTTTAATACAATATTTGATTTTGGTTCTGGTCCATGTTCTTTGCTAAAATGGATTGTAAATAATAAAATAGATTGTTCTTATGAGGCTTATGATTTAAGGACAGATTCTCTTGAAAATTATTGTAATTGTGTGATACATTATGATATCCCACTAGACAAAAAATATGATCTTGTTTGTATTCTTGGTGTCAGCGGATTAAATACAGAATCTGATGTAGAAACAAGCAAAAAAGTATTTTTGAAAACTTTTAAAAAAGCTTGTAGTCTTTCATCGAAATATGTTTTGTTTAACATGTCTTTTCAAGATAAATATCCTAATTATATAGTTAATTATACTAAAGATGAAATTTTATCAATTTTAAGTGACAATAATTTAAAATTAATTTTTCACGACATAGATGAGTCTTTTAAGGAAAATATATACATGTGTGTTCTTTGATTTTTTTAACGATATAGTAGTATGAGAAAAAAATCAGCTGCAAAAAAAAATAGAAAAATACTTATAGCAACGCCATCATATGACGGTAGACTTGATGCAAGATACTGTAATAGTATTCTCTATACCGAAAGATTGTGTGCAAAGAATAATATAGAAATATCTCCAGTCTATTTGTGTTTTGATGCGATCATTTCCAAAACAAGAAATGACTTATTTTGCTATGGGTATGAAAATAATTTTGATGACATATTCTATATAGATGCCGATATTTCGTGGACTCCGGAACAATTTCTAAAAATAGTTAACCATCCGTTTGATTTTGTTGGTGGTATTTATCAAAAAAAGCAAGATAATATTGATTATCCAGTTAATGTTATTCCTGAACAAAAAGTTGATGAAAACGGGATTATGGAAGTTGCAACTATTCCAACTGGTTTTCTTAAATTGAGCAGAAATGCTATTGAAATGCTTTGGGAAAAATCTTTACCGTATACTATATCTAAAGACTCAAAAATAACAAAATTGGTTTTTGAAACTGGTATTATAGGTGGTAGGTTTATGAGTGAAGATGTTGTATTATGCCTTAAGTGGAGGGAATTAAAACAAAAAATATACCTCGACACTACTGTAACTGTTGCGCACAGTGGGCATAAAACTTGGCAAGGTGATTTTTCTTCTCATTTAAGAGATATTATTAAATAACAATGGTTTATAATGCACAAAAAACTTTTGATAACGGATTTGTTGTAGGTTATAGTTTTAGCGGAGCTGAGTCTGCTGCCTCTGGTGTTCGCGCTGGTTCTTTTGGGTTGGACAATCAGTCTTTTACTTGGGCCACTTTTGTAACAGGATCTAATCCAACCATGCAGGAATATTGGTCTATCAAAAGGTGGTATCAGTGGGGCTGTAGAAAGTTTTGGTTGCATTCTCCTTTTGGTAGGCCAAATTCTTCTTCTCCCTTAGAACCAGAACAATATCAGCCCGATCAATATCTAAACGCACTAAATGGACTAACTTATGGAGGATTAGTTTCCAATAATCCATGCCCATGGATGACTAAGGATTTCATACAGGTCTGGAGGGCATTATCAACTGGTAAAAAAGGAAATCTATCTGATTCTATATGGAATTCTTGGACCAACCCATCTACTGGTTGGTTTGACCCATCAGACCCAATAAGCGTTACTGGTTATGTCGGTTCTATATGGGGTCCTATGGGTTCAAGATTTTCTTCCTATTTTGAAAAGAACCAATATGAAGCTATCGATAGATTAAAAGATTCTTATATGCCATTGATTAAATCTGGTATGAAAATTGGCATAGATGCTTTAGAAGCTATGCCTGGTCCAGTTCCTGGTGTTCATGTCCCGCTTTCAACTCTTGGAAAAAAGTCACAAATAATGTGGTGGCATTTTTTTTCGTGGCTTTGTGACCAAGTTGGCAAGAAAAATATTTATGTTGAGGCTTATCCAAGAAAGAAACTGTACAATGGGGTATATTATAATAACCCTTATATCGGTTGCAGTGTTGCTACGGACGATGCATTGTATTCTCAGGATTATGGATTATATAATCATTCTGATTCTGAGCTTGGTAAGGTTTATGTTCTTAAATCTTTTTGGAACAGTCCTCCCGTAACTAGAAAGCAGGACGGTTCTGCTGCAAAACACAATTTTTTATTAGCTTATGAAAATGCTCAGTGGCCTAATGATGGAGATGGTTTTTTGGATGGATACTGGTATGTTCAGCAGGTTCCCGCGAACGGATATGGTGCAGTTTGCAACTATGCTTCGTATGCATATCTACTTAATGAGGACTTCCAGTCATGGGACCCAGCACCAGAAAGAGATATATCTGTTCCTCAAGTTTTAGTTAGTTATGCAGATTTACAGGACTATAGTGTCGCTTCTGGTTTTAATACCGCTCTAAATAATGAATTGTTTTTGAATAAGTTTCCTACAGGTGCTAGATTTGTAGATTATTTACAATACACATACGATGAAAAAAATTATGATCCAACAGTTTCTTCTGGTGATTTTTAAATTTGATTGAAGGTAAATTTGCTGTTTCTTAATTAATTAATTATAGATGGAGAAGTATATTCTTATTTTCCAAGAAAAATCTAGGGTAAAATTTTCTTCTATAAAAAAATTCGTAAAAGATAAATATGGTTTATCTATTGATACTATTTATTTGAAAGAATTGAAGAAAATAAGGCCTTTAGAGTTTGTATGCATATCTTCTTTGGAAGAAAGATATGCAAGATACTTTATGTCATCTTTTGATGACAGTCAGTTTTTGTATTGGAAGATTGATTACTCAGGAAAATTGATTGAAACTAGTAGCGCGGAAACGTCTTATTTAATAGGTCGATCAATATGTCTTGCCGATATAATGAAATTAATGAAAATGGAATATAAAAATGGCTAAGGCTGGAAGAAGATCAGAACTAACTAACGTTTTTGACGACTTAAAAAAGTCTATTAGCGATTCTTCAGTGGAATCAGTTTCTTCTGCTTCTGGCATACCAAGTATTATTGACTTTGTAGAAAACAAAGATTGGCTTGGTCTGCCCCACAGAGAAAATCCAATTAATCTTTATCCTATGCAAAGAATAGTTCTTAAAAGTTTTTATAAAAACTCTATAGGTAACGAGAATCTTGTATTATCTAATGATGAAATAGATATGTGTAAAAAACACGGACTTGATGATGATGAAAATGGAAATCTTCTTAGTAAGATGGAGTCAAATGAGACTTTCAGAGAATTAATTCTTGTTTGGGGTAGGCGCTGTCTATCTGAAGATACAAAAATTGTAGACGCATCAAATAATAAAATTAGTACATTGGGCAATATGTGGGACTCAGGGCAGCGCACAATAACATCATGGACCTATGATGAGAAAAACAATAAAATGTTGAATATCTCTGATTGTAATTTAATATATCAGGGAATAAGAGATGTCTACAAGGTTGAAACTTATAGTGGCCATTTCGTAGAAGCAACATTAAATCATCCACTTTTGACATCAAATGGCTGGAAAACTGTTGAAAATCTAGACATAGAAAATGACATGATTGCAGTAAGCGAATCTTTCCCATTCGGCTCATCTTCAGACGCCAATATAACAGAAGAAGAGGCAAGACTTATTGGATATATGATTGGTGACGGTAATTGTTCTCAAGCGGCTACATTTTTAACTTGCTCTAATAAAGAAATTTTGAAAGACTTTAAAGTATGCTTAAATACACTTGGAGATAATATAAAAATATTTAAAGATCCATGGACTGGTGCTAAAAGCAAAAAATATCAATATAAAATCACTTCAAATTATTATGAATATGAATCTTTAGGCGTAAAAGATTATCGCAATAGAACTTTGACTCGTAGAAAAAAGAATTTACTTATGCAGCTTTTAGATAAGTATAGAATAAGTAGAAAGACTTGCCATCATAAAAATACTCCAAAAGAAATTCTTGAGGCTCCAAAGAATATTGTTTCCAATTACTTAAAAGCTTTGTTTAGTTGTGATGGATCTATTTATGTTAAGAAAAGACAAAAGTATCGCGATCATTGTCAGATTGAGTTTTGCACAGTCAATAAAGAGCAAGCATATAGCATACAATACTTGTTAAGTAAGTTTGGGATATTAGCCAACTTGAGAACAAAAATTAATAATACGTGCATAATTGATGAAAATAAAAAGAAAAGATATTATTCCTGTAAATCATATGTTTTGTCTTTCACTAGAAAAAAATACATCAATATATTTTTAAAAGATATAGGATTTATAGGAAAAAATAAATCAGTAAAATTTTGCAATTCAGTTTTAAATAATATAATTGAAAAAGATTCTAATCACGATAGCTCTTTTCCATATTCATTCTTTAAAATTAGACATATTGAGAATGTAGGTAAAAAAAGAACATTTGACTTGCAAGTAAGTGATAAAAAACACTTGCAAAACTTTGTTTGTCAAGGAATTATATGTCACAATAGCGGCAAAGACTTTGTAATTAGCATTCTTGCTTGCTATGAGGCTGCAAAATTACTTGAAGCTCCTGGTGGAGACCCTTATAGACTTTATAAATTAGGAACTGGCGCACCATTTACAATTATAACTATAGCAAACAGTTCAGATCAGGCAAAAATTCTTTTTGATGAAATAAAAGATAAAATTATAAACTCTCCTTATTTTAAGGATAAGTTTTATCCAGAAGCTATTCTTGCAGACCAGATAAGGCTTTTGACTCCCGCAGACAAAAATAAAAATGAAGAGCTCGAAGCAAAGGGCCTCCCTAAAAGTCTTGGATCTGTAATTATAAAGTGCGGTCACTCAAATTCTGATTCACTTGCAGGTATATCTTGTTACACTCTTCTTTTTGATGAGATTGGCTTATATAAGCAAACTGCTGGCTCTTCTGGCGGAGAAAGTTTATATAGAACTCTTACTCCTGCAACAACTACATACATAAGAGAAGTTGAATCAGTTGATGGAAATGGTAATAAAGTAGTAAAAACAGTTTATGACGGTAAGGTGATATGCATATCTTCACCAAGAGGTAAGGATGGTGTTTTTTATGAGTTGTTCAGGACGACTCCTCAAGTTAAAGACAGATTGGCCTGTAAACTGCCAACATGGGCAGTTAATCCAAAGCAAAAAAGAGATCAATTAAGATCTATGTTCTCTCAAATGACTGAAGAAGAATTTAATATGGAATTTGGCGCTGATTTTTCTGGGGTTTCAGGTCAGACATTCTTTAGTAGAGATGTTGTTGAAAAATGTTTTTATCTTAACATGAAGGCGAAGGATTATGGAGAACCCGGATTTAGATATTTTTGCCATTTAGATCCTGCTACTTCTTCTCATAATTATGCACTTTCTGTTGTTCACAAAGAAAACTTTATTAATGAAACAAACGGTAAGGTTGACTGGAGAATAGTTGTTGATCATGTTCACTATTGGACTCCAAGTCAAGACAAACCAATAGTCACAGAAGAGATAGATAGTTATATAATATCTTTAAACAGAAAATTCTTTTTAAGTTTAGTGACTTTTGACCAATGGAATTCTGCATCTAGTATAAAAAATTTACAAAAACATGGGATTCCAAGCAAACTTACAAGATTTACAAAAAGATATAAAATAATATTATATGATAATTTTTATGATCTTGCATGTAGTGGTAGGCTTGCCATCCCCCATCATGAATTGTTAAAAAACGAGATGTTGTTTTTGCAGAGAAAATATATGCCCAATGGATATAGAGTGTACGCAAAAAAAGATGGTTTTGTAAGAACTGATGACCTTTGTGACTCTTTGGCTGGGGCTTGCTATACTGCGGTGTACCACGAAGCTGAAAAGTTTCCATCTGGCAGACTAGCAAAGATGGCAATTATTCCTGGACAAAACGAGGTTATTTGGAGAGGAATGCAGGGACAGGTAATGGGACTTGGCAACGGATCTTCAATAGTAAATAATATTGAAAAGAGGACACCATTTAAATTTTGATAATAATATATAGATAAAAGAGAGGTAACAATGTTTAATATTTTTTCATTTTTCAAAAAAGCAAGCAAAGAAAGCAAGGCTCCATCTAATTTTGAGACCATAGAATCTAATCTCAGAAAAGATGTTGACAAGGATGCCGCTCCTGATTACCACGTAAACTTAAATAAGAATCTATCAGAATCTAGGGGTAAAGATGCTGAGGATCTTAACATAGTGGAAAAGGTCATGTCAAAAACAAGAAAAGACAGTAATCAAATGGTAATTGAAGGTCAAATTGAAGATTCTATTAAGAGAAATGCTGGAGAGGATCTTCAGATTCCCTTAGTTAACGTTATGTCATTGGAAAATGACAGAAAAAACAATGAACTTTTCTCAAATGCAATGAAAGGCATGAAAAAAGATGAAAGTCTGTTCAAAAAATATGTAAATAAACAATTGAATAGAGATCCTAATATGGTTCAGACCAATATTAGATCTGATAGATCTGAACTTCCTAATAATACTGAAAGAATAAAAGATAAGGGTTTCATTCCAACTGACTATTCTGACTTTCAACAAAACAACAATGATATTGCCTCAAGGAAGTCAATTAATCTTGAAAAGATAGCAAGTAGTTTGGAAAAAGTTTGCAAATTAGATGAAATAATTCTTACTGAAATGGTAAATGCAAAAACAAGTGGAAAGTCTATAGATGGCGATTTGATTAAGCACGCAGAATCAAAAAAGAAAGAAATTCTCAGCAAAATAATTGTATCTGGTGAATATCATCAGGATGATCACGATATAAACTTAGACGTTATTAAGGGTAATTTTAAAAATTCACCATAATGAAAAAAATAGAATCACCTGGTTATAAAATTGCTAGAAGGGGCGAAGATCCTCCATCTGCTTTTCAGCAACCTTATGACAGGCCAGATCCATACAAAAGGTACCGTGGCACCAATAGTGGCAAAGGTTACAATTTGACAACTTTATTTTCAGGTCCTCTTGCAGGAGAGCCAGAGTCTCTTGGATGGTCTGCTGTTTCTCCAACAAAATCTGTACAGGAAGGTTTTAATACTAAAACACATCCTCTTTCTGAAAATGGAGATCCAGATCAACCCCTTAATGTGGATGAAGAAACAGATTCTTCTTCAACTCAGTATGGTGATGGAGATTATAGTATTGGTTTTTTTGAAGATTCTAGTCCTTTGTCGAGAAATAATCAGACATTTAATAAAATGCCAGGTAGACAAACGCTTGAACATCAATTAAAAAAGAAGAGGAATACTAAATGAAAATAAAAGTTAACGATTCCCTCAAGGGAGAACTGTACATAAGCTGTCTTGATCTTTCATTGAGGAAGGGTCAAATTCTAGACATAGAAAAAGATCATCTTGCTCATCACGATATTGTTTGGGCTATCAATAAAGGGTATATCTCCTTAGTGGATGGCGACGCTTCTTTAATCATGGATGGCAAGGTTGAATTGAAAAATATATCAAACAGAACTCTTATACTTCCAGATAGCGATAGGGCATTGTCTCCTGGTTCATCTGTTTTTGTAGATTCTTCTCTGCTTTCTAAACAGGGATACGAATATCTTACAAATAAAAAACTTTTACAAATTGTCTCTCATACTGTTGATGCTGTTGTGGCAAAAGATCCAAAAGTAGAAAACAAACCTAGCGTAAAAAAGAAAACTTCAAAAAAGGTAGTTAAAAAAGTTTCTGTTTCAAATGATTCTTCAAGCGAGGACATGGAAATTTCTGATGTAGCAGTAACTGTGCAGCCCGTTACTACAAAGAAAGCAGATGCTAAACCCCACATTCCTAATTCCAGGAAAATAAAGGAAGATAATGTAAAATCAAATAATTTACCTCAGAACTCTGAGGTGGTTATAAATGATCAAAATTAGTAGTGAAGCTTCCAAAAAATTTAAGAAAACAAAAAAGAAGAATACTTCTGTATTAAGGAGATATTTTTCTCTTTTGTATCCTAAAGACTATGTTAATGTTTTAGTGCCTGAAGACAGCAAGCAATGACTGAATCTATACATAAAGAATTATTAGCTCGAGGTTTTAGGTATGACAATGGTAATATATTGTCAACATTAAACAACACTATATATAGTATTGAATATTTTCAGCATAACATAAAGCAATCTGAAGATTCTTTTAAAAAAGATATAGTATCTTGTTGGGATGAAATTTTTAAGCTAGATAATTCTTTTTCATATAAAGGCAAAGCAGACAAAGATTTGATGAATATTGTTGTTTACATGGGAAATAAGATACAAAGAAGAATATCATGTGGCTTTTATGGAAAAAACAAAAGTAAAATCACTTCTTGTGTTAATAAGTTATTTTTATATAACTCAATAAATTATTTCAACAATTCAAAATGTAATATTTTTATAAAAAACTTTAATTGTATTTTAAGATGTGAAATATCTATGTTGAATTTATTTATTATAAATCGTCTCGTATCTAATCTTTCTAAAAATATTAAAAAGGTAAGTTATAGTTATAATCAGGGTGTAGAGGGTCCTTGGAGTCATCTTGATCTACCTATGCAAGAAAGAGTTTTTGAGTGGAAAGATGTTGATGAGGAGACAATGGGAAGGCAAGACGACAAACAGCATCAAAGAAGATATCTTATGGGTCTTGAAGACTATGATTCAACAGATGGCTTTAAAGAAGGTTTTTACTACAGAGATCTTTCTTTAGAGCCATTTTTGTTTGAAGATGCTGCAGAGGAATCTCCATATCCTTATAGAAGTGTTCTTTGGAGTCAACCATGAATAAGCACTCTCAGCTTCAAAGTTTATTTTCTCGTTCAATTCAAGACGATTTCATAAAAATGAGTCTTGCTTCAGATTTACTAAAAATAGTTGAGTCTCCCGTAAAAACTTCTTCAAATTCTTTCAGTAAGCCAATAAGTGTTGCTTTTGAAAACATAAAAAATTTACAAAGAATGGGTCTTATTTCATTGTCATTTAACAATGAAATTAAAATAACAGAGTCTGGAAGAAAAATTCTTGAGTATTTTATACTTAATAATGATGACTGTACTTTAAAAGATAATCCCATAAATTCTTCTTCTAGAACGATAAGAAGAATATGATTGTTGTAAGAAAAAATAATAATAAAAACACAGACTTATTAGGGATAGTCAAAAGAATTAAAAAAAGTTTTGATGTAGAAATAGAGGATAATAATTTATACTCTTACTCTATTAAAATTTATAGTAATAAAGATGATTTAGAGGCTATTTGCTCATTACTTTATAATAATAAAACTAAGTATGAAGTTATTGAAGAATAAAATTCCAATACTAGTTGAAATTGCAGATTCTAATTTTAAGAGGCAGAATGGTCTTATGTTCAGAAAAAGCATACCTGACAACTATGGTATGTTATTTTCTTTTGATGAACCTCAGGTTTTAAAATTTTGGGGCATGAATACATTTGTCCCACTTGATATATGTTTTCTAGATGAAAATTTTGTTGTTAAATCTATATCATCTATAAAACCACATGATTTAAATTCCATATCATCTAATTGCCCTTGCAAGTTTGCTCTTGAGACAAATCTTGGTTTTCTTGGCAAATATGGTATAAAAAATGGCACAAAATTAAAATTATGGAAAGATGGTCCTTCTTCTTTTATGGATTTAGATTTTGAAAAAACTGCTCAATCTGAAGAAGAAGTTAAAAAAAATAAACAAGAAGAAATTTCAAAATTGGTAGAAGAAAAAAATAACAAACCGGATGCAGAAACCGGCAATATGTCTGAAGAAGATTTTGATGATACTCCAGAGTCAAAATTACTTGTTGATAATGAGAAGTCAACCAAACCAGATATTCAGAGGCAAACAACAGAAAAAATAATAGAAGAAAATGATACAAATAAATTAAAAAAATATCCTAAATTTTCATCATTTTTTGATGCATTAAGATGGTCCCATGCAAATGGAGAAGTTATAAAAATATTTTATAAAACTTTAAATGGCAATAGGATAGTTAGGGATGTTGAGCCACATGGTCTTTTTAAGTCTAGAAAAAGCGGTAGACAAGTATTGGTAACTTTTGATAGAAATGTTAATCAGCCAAGGAGTTATATTGCTATGAATGTAAATCAATATTCCTTTATTGGAAGGAAATACCAGAAAAAATTTATATTTACTTAATATGAACGATCTTATAAGGAACTTAATATTTGCATCAAAAATGGCAGAAATATCCAGCAATAGGGATATTTCAGGTATTTTACTTGAAGCTTCAGAAAATTTACACATGGTCAAAACAGCGCAATATGCTGGTTTTCAGGGTACTGCTGTAAGAAATGGTAGATGTTTTTCAAATTGCATAAGAATGAAGAAACATGCCAAGCCTGATTTAAAAGATCAGGAAGTTTGGTCGGAATGTCACAAAGAATGGATAACCAGTATGTATTCTTCTGAAGGAAATGAATTTGATAAATACGCTAGTTCTGATGCAAACGATAATCTTAAAAATGAAATAAGGAACAAGGTTGCTTCAGGTATGGATATCGGAGAATCTGCTTGGAAAAGCATACTGGAGCAAAATTTTAGTATCTCTCATGAGATATCAAGAAATTCTAAAATAATTAGAGATTGTGTATCAAAACTTGCCAGTTCTGGTAATTTAGACTTGTTTAATGAAATTAACAAAATAGCTGATCAATTGGATATTGAGGCAGAAAAAGAATTTAATTTTGTAATTTCTGAAGTATTTGGTGAAGGTAAAATATAAAATTATTATTAATAATAAATAAAGGAGATCATTACTATGGAATTTTTTACAAATCGTATCGTTGTTAATGGGCCAAAAAAGAGTTTTGCAGACATCATAAATGAAGTTTCTAATAAGGGCATGAAGAAGAAGGCATCTAAGGATGCTGAATTGTCAGAAGGAGAAAAGGCTCAATTAACTCCAGCTCAAGAAAAACTTCCAGAAAATCTTGCTAAGGCTATAGCCAAGTCAAACAATAAAAAGAAGAAAAAGGTTAAAGGCAAAAAGAAAGCAGGTTCTGGTGATTCCATTAAGATCTCTTCTATAACTCCCAACGAAGACGGTACGGTAACTTTGGATATTGATGAAAAAGTTCTTGCTACAAAAGTTGCTGAAGAAAAAAATTATCCGGAGTCATCTGATGATGAAATGGATGAGAATGGTGATGAGGATGAAGGCGATGAAGAAACTGACGATGAAGAAACTGATGATGAAGAAACTGATGATGAAGAAACTGACGATGAAGAAACTGATGATGAAGAAACTGATGATGAAGAAACTGATGATGAGGATGACTCAGATATCGAAGACTCATCTTATGTGGCATCTCTTGAGGCTTTTGAAAAAGAAATGGGATGGGATAAGCAATCTGCATCTGACATGAAACAAGCAATTGAAGGTGATAAATGCGGATGTGGCACAAACTATGCAGAGTCAAAAGAGGCTTCTTCCGTTAAGTTTGTCAAAATTGCCAACTTAACAGACAAGCAAAAGGGCGTATTTAGAAAATATTGGTCCAACATTTGGCCCAAGGAATTTATTGATGCTGTGTTAGACACAGAAAATTGATATGAAATTTTTTCCATCAGGTAGACTGCATAAAATGCAGTCACAAATATTCAGAAACGCTCAGCTGGATCAGATTTTTTCTGGTCCCGCTGACGTTTCTAAGCAGGCTTCTCCAGTAGCTCCACCAAAAACAGACCCACCAAAAACAGACCCACCAAAAACAGACCCACCAAAAACTTGGCCACCCACAGATCCTCCAATACCACCAAAAACTATGCCACCAATAAAAAATCTAAAAGATCTTGTTAAGCAAGAACTGACTGAAACATTTGGTGTTCCAGAAAGACTCCTTAATTCTAAGTCTGGCTGGTATTCAGAAAAAACAGATTTTTCTACAGGTGAAGATTCTGGATTTTTCTTGATACCAACTTTTTCTGGAGAGAATGAGTTTTCAAAGGAAGACTTAAAAAAATTCATTCAAAAAATTAAAAACAGTCATCCTGATCTTGCTTTTGCAGCAGAATTAATTGATGGTAACTATAAAGTTTTATTTAAAACTGTAAGGCAACAGGAGCCGGAAACATCTGGTTCTAGCTTCGACAGTCTTCCTTCTGTTAAAAAAGCAAGCAGCAATAATGATGAAATTTTTGCTGATCTTATAAATTCTAGACGTGAATATCTTTATAGAAAACTACGAGGCATTGAATGAGAATATTTAAAAACAAAGATAATTTTTCAAGTTCTATCTTTGGTTCTTCTGAAAAAAACGCTACAGACAAAACAGTAAGTCCTAGCGAAGGTTTATGGTCTAATTTTTTTAACAAAAAAAGTGAAGTTCTTGAAAATAGTCTTTTGCCAAATGCAAAAACAGTTTCTGGTAAACAGATGCCAGCTTCTGAGGGTTCGGGTTCTGCTCTTTTAAATTCTTCAAAACTTGCTGGTTCTGATTTGTTCAATAAAAAAGTTTCAGATAAAACAAAGCAAGAAAGAACACAGGAAAAGCAAGAGCTTAAAAATAAATTGAGTTCTTTAGATAGAGAATACAGAGTTAAAACAACAGACGATACTCTAATACCTAAAATAAATAGCGTGTCTAAGTGTTCAAGTTCAGAGTCTGGCAAAACTTCTTCTCCTAAAAATTCAGTATCTATTTTTGATGATAATCCATTTGACGGTGTAAAAGATAGGGAGAAGATATCTAAAGCTCCAAGAGAAAAAAATCAATCAAAAATGACTCCAGTTAAAACATCTGAAATTCTAGATAAGGTGTTTGATTCATTGAAGGGTAAGGAAAAAAATGCATAAGCCATCTAATTTTTTTAGTCTTGCTAAATTTTCTCAGCTTTCAACGCAGAATTTATCTAGTCCGGTTTTTGAAAACGCAGAAAGTAGCACAGCCCCTGTTGAACAAAAATCTGAATCATCTCTTCCTGTTTTTGATGCAGGTGATTTTGATGGACCAAACATGCTTGAATCTGTAGGCTCTGATTCAGAAAATCTAAATTTTAATAACCACTTAGAGTTTTATAATTTTCTCAAAGATATTTTTGAAAAAAATAATAACGATTCAGCCGCTGCCTTTGACGAATCTTGGAATGGGATTCTTGCCCCCTTTCTTGGAGATTCTTCTGGGGCTTCCCAGGTTGAGGACGGGCTTAAAAGGTTTTTTAGCTCAGAAATAGAAAGCGAAGATGCGGTTGATCTTGTAAATGATATATTTTCTATATATTCAAGTTCTATAGGACCGGAGATTGAGCCAATCATGACACAAAAACAATCAAATGAAATTATAAACGATATGATAAAGAGATCAAGAGAATCTATTTCTATTATAAGTGATTATATTTGCGACAATCTTGTTGGCAATTGCGACATAAGTAATAATTCTTCTATGAAGAAAGAAGCTCAACACAAAGGAATGAGCAATATTTATTATTTTGGTCCAGAATCAGTTAGTGTAAGTCCTTTTACTAATGACATACAGTCTGGCCTTCATAGGGTTGAGCAGAATAAAGGTTTTGGACTTGTTTTAGATGACATTAAGGACTTGGATTATGAAGCCATATGGCGTCAAAATGTTATGGATAAATATACGCAGCCATATAGGGATGAAAATGGCAATTATGTTGGTGGTTATTTAAATAAAAGATTTGAAATTAATAGAAACATTGATCCAATAAATAATATGCAACTTCCTCCTGGTGTTCGCAACAGGCCTTATGTTCCAGAGCTTGGATCAACAGAAGCTCGTATGGAAGTTGCAAGAGGAAACAAAGATAAGTTATCAGATCCTTTTAGTTTTTCTAGTGTTGATTTGAATTTAAAAAAAAAGAGATAACTAAGTCTGCCCAGTTGGATCTGTCTGGTTATGATTTTTATAAGGGCAGATCAAAATCGAACAATACTTACAAAAACTTAAAAAAAGTTTGTCCTATTTGCAACAGTGATAATTCTGCAGATACGTCGAAAAATAACAACAGATGTGTTAATTGTGGAGCCTCTTTAAGAGGCGTTCCTTCTCAGTTGGTGTTTTCTAAAGGTAATAAAAAACAGTAAAAAATGGCAAAGAAAACAGAACAACAAATTAGTATTGATTCGCTTAGGGACCAGAAACTAGTTAATTCTGCCGTTGTAAATATGCCTCTAACAAAAGCTGCTCAGTATATGGGCGGTAGTGCATCTACCATATTTACTCAGCCCATGTTCTTTTCTCCGCTTCACACACCTCAAAGTTGGCAAATTGCAAGCAAAAGAAAAGAAGTCTACCAGTGGTCTAGATTCTATTATGAAAATGAACCAAAAGCTGCGGCAGGAATAGACTTTTACGCAGGCTTCCCAATGAATGGTTTTACTTTGGAATGCAAGGACAAAAAAGTACTTGCATTCTACGAACATTTAATAGATAAGTTAAATTTGAGTTATTGGTTTAGAAAAATATCTCACGAATATTTTTTACTTGGAGACGTGTTTGTTTTTACTGAAGTTGAATGTCCTCATTGTGGCGGTCATGGCGTTTTGCCGGATGGTCGTCAGTGCAACCATCCTGATGGTACATTTAAGAGAATTCTTATTTTGAATCCTGATTTCATAGAAGTAAATAATTCTCAGCTTGCAGAAAAACCAACAATTGCTCTTATACCTGATGATGATTTAAAGAAAGTTGTTCAACACAAAAAGCCCAGAGAAGTATATGAGAATATACCTCAAAACGTAAAAGACATGATATCTTCTGGTGCTGCCATACCTCTTTCATCAAGATGTGTTTCTCATTTGAGACACAAAGGCTCTCCTTATGGAGTCTATGGAGAGAGTCTTCTAAGAAGACTATTTATGGTAATAGCATATAAAACCAAGCTGATGACAGCTAATTGGATAATGGCTGAAAGGCACATTCTTCCAATAAGAATAGCAAAAGTTGGAAATGATAATCGTCCAGCCAGCGAATACGACATAGCTGACGTCCAAAGTCAACTTGCCGCTGTTGCAAATGACCCAAACTTGACGATAGTTACTCATCATGCTTTTGAATTAATACATGAAGGTGCTACTGGAAAGATTCACGATATTGCTTCTCAGCTTGAGTACATTGGTAAAGAAATGCTTGATGGACTTATGTTGAATCAGGGTCTTCTTAATGGTGAGCTTGCCGGGTACAGTAGCGTTGCCATAGGCGCAGAAACCATGATACGTAGACTTGAAACTTGGCGTCAAGAGCTTGCTGAATGGTGTGAGAAAAATATATTTCTTCCTATAGCACAGATGCAGGGTTTTGTTGATGTTTCTAAGTCTGAGATGATTGACGAAACAGTTTATCTTTATCCCAAGGTAAAGTGGAACGATCTCAAGCTCAGAGACAATAGTCAGTATTTGCAGAGTCTTATGCAGCTTCACGACAAGGGTATAATATCAACACAAAAACTACTACAAGAATTTAATATAGATTACGATCAAGAGATTAACAGAATAAGAGAAGAACAAATAGTCAGTGGTAAGGGAGGTCTTGTTCAGCAAGGGGCTGGTGGCGGTGGTGGTGGATTAGATCTTGGTATGGGTGGCGGCGGCCCTGATCTTGGTTTAGGTGGTGGAGCCGCACCTGGAGGAATGCCAGGAGATATGGGTCTTGGTGGATTGGACATGGGAGGTGGCGCTCCGATGGGAGGTGGCGCTCCGATGGGAGGTGGCGCTCCGATGGGAGGTGCTCCCGCAGGAGGTGCTCCCGCAGGAGGTGCTCCCGCAGGAGGTGCAGTTGCTTCTCAAGAAGAATCTTTAAATTTTATAAAAGAAGCTCAGCAGCAACAGGGTACCAATCCAGATTTTAGAGTTTATAAAAAAGGCAAACAACCTAAAAAGGAAGACATAAAAGACCATAAGGATCAAAAGCTTGCTCCAATATATTTGACAAAACCTGAGCAAAAATTATATAATATAATTTCTTCTTTAAAATTACCCTATAGAGTATTTGCTCAATACAAACAGGCAATACCAGGCCAAACTAATCCCTATCTTTTAGATTTTGCTATTCCTGACCTTGGTTTAAACCTAGAGGCTGATGGTGATTTTTGGCATTCTGATCCAGAAAGTATACAAAGAGATAAGGAAAGAGACTATAGACTTGCATCTATGGGATGGAGAGTAATTAGATTAAGAGAGGATGCACTTAATAATAGGGCAGATGTTTGCGAAACTATCATTAGAAATAATATACAAGATATTGTTAATGAGAAAATGAAAAAAAGGTCTAATTCAGATGAAAATGAAATTATTATTAAAATATCATCCAATGATATGAAGGATGATATAGTAATAATTAAGAATTCTTTTGAATATGATCAAAATAGCGGCTAAAAGAATTAAGGACAGAAACATCTCATGGAAAGAGATGTATTCTGAAAGAACACAGCCATTAAGAGATAGATATAAATCTGAATTGGGTGATGGCTCCTATTACAGATGGGAGGGTCACGACTACACAACAAATAGTGATTATTATGTTGTTTGTTCTCCAGCAAGAACTAAGAATCTTGATAAGATGTATTTTGCTGGCATTAAAAAACTTCCTCCAATATACAAAAGAGATGTCACAAAAGTTTATAGTCCATACGGAAAATATTTTCAAAATATTGTTTCAGCATTGACTTATCTAAACAAAAAATATAATATACCGTTTCCAAAAAATCAATTTAATTATACCATTCTTCATCTTCAAAATGTGGAAATTCCAAGAACTGTAAAGGCGTAACGAATGGAAAAAAGATCAATTAATTTTAATCCTTCTCAAATTGGAGTCCTCAATGTACCTCAGCATTGGGAAGAGTTTAATTTAGATTCAATAATAAAGTCTGCAGCACTAAATGAAGAAAACAAAAATGGATCTTTTGAGGATTTTGATCTCAAAGAAGCAATAAATAAAAATCCAGAACATCTTTTTGTAAAAGTTTTTGCAATAAAAGAAAATGAGATGAATGACAACGGAGATTTTTTTTCAAAAGAAGAGCTTCAAAAAGCCGCAAAAACATTTATTGGTGTGCCTGTTTTCGTAAATCATCAAAATGATGATATAGAAAAAGCAAGAGGCAAAGTTGTTCACGCATGGTACGATGAGTCAAAAGGCGGTATTTACACCATAAACATGGTTGATAAAATTGCCTATCCAAGACTTGCTCGTGGTATAGAAACTGGTGTTATAACAGGTACTTCAATGGGCTGCAGTGTTCAGCATTCTATTTGTAGTGTTTGTCACAATCATGCTTCTACCGCTAAAGATTTTTGTTCTCATATAAAAGAGAGAAAGAAAAAGAAGTTTTCTGGTGAATGTGAATGCGAATATCATAAAAATGGCAATTATGACGTGTGTCCATTGTGTGGCGGGAAAAAAGGTGAAAAGAAAAAGATAAAGCATAAAGACCAAACTATATATGAGCACAACTATGGTGTTAAGTTTATAGAAGACAGTTTTGTTGTAAATCCTGCCTGTCATGATTGTCTTGTTTCTGAAATCCTAAATTCAGACGGCATTAATAAAAAGGTTGCAGAACTTTCTGAATCTATAACAAAACTAGCATCTAGCGTTCCTGTAAACGAGCAGAGTCATATTTGCGAAAATGGGATGTGTTCTTTAAGAAAGGTTGCTGGAGTTTCGGAAATAAACGAGTTAAATCAGGCTATGAATTTAATGGAGAGAGTTGCTCGTTCACTTATGGCTCAAAAAGAAAGAGTTAGCCTAGAATATGTTAGTGATATTGTTAAAACATTGGCCGATGTCCAAAAAATATCAGACGAACTTATAGAAATGGGTTATGCCAAATTGCCAAGTCCAAGTGTTCATGATGCAAGCGTTGGTACTAGTTCTGCTGCATCTCCAATAAATAAAGAAAGAATAGGTCAACTTTATCCATCTCCTGCTACAATGCAAACAGTTCCTCAGCCTGCAATTCAGCAGTCAATTCAGCCAAAACCCTCTCCTCAGCCCGCTCCTAGTGCTGTATCTCCTATGGAAACATCATATGGAGACGATGTTGGAAGGGTTGTAAAACCAAATATTTCTCTAAAAGGTGCTAATTCAAGGGAGGAATTTACAAAAATATCAGAAAATTTAATTAACAGTCTACAGACTATTTATTCTAATGGGAATCTAATAAAAAATCAAATAACAAATATGTCAGATCAAATCTTAAATAACAAAATCGTCCAAATAGACAGAGATAATCTGTCTGTTATTATTTCTGCTGATGGTGATGGTGAAATAAAAATTGCTGAATGCAGAGACGGAAAAATTATGAAGTTGTCTGATATAGACTTATTTGATTCTGAAATGCAGGATCTCATAAGGGGCAATTCTGCTAAGGCAGCAGAATTGATTATTGAATCAATGATAGGTAACAAACAGGAGATTAAGGAATCCATGGAAAACAATGAAAATATAAAAATAGCTCAGTCAAAAGATACTATTACCGAAAATCAGCTTAATGACTCTGACCTAAAGCTCCATCCAAGATGGAAAGAGGGAGAGCATTACACTGCTACTACCGAAAGTTCTGAGCAGCTTGGGGCAAAGTCTCCTAAGTCCAAAGATGTTTCCAGTGATTCTCCACAGGTTAGAAAAGGAACATATTCTGAAATTACCGAGCTACAGCTTGCTAACAACAAGAATGGTTTCCTTGCTCGTTGGGGAGATTTCCCAACCGTTATTACCGAGGGTCAATGGACAGAAATGTCTAGAGAAGTTTTTGCAAAAATGCCTTCTGATTGGACTAGTTACGTCCAAACAGGTCAACTTGATTCCTTAAGAGACTCTCATAGCTGGAAAGAGCCAACTGTTGTCACCGAATCTCAATTAAGAGGCTCTTCCAAGAAAACTGCATCTTCTGTAAATGAAATGCTTAAGTCTGCATCCGAAGCTGTTGTTGATTCAATCGTAACTTATGGTCTTTCTGGAGAACAACTTAAGAGAGTTGTTGCTTTTGTAAAAAGTAATCCACACAATCACCTCAAAGCTTCTTATATGACTCTTGTAAATTCTGCTCCATGGACAGTGGATATGAGACAGGATGTAAATGCCAAAAATAGATTCTTTAAAAAGGCTAGCTCATCAGATATGGATCCTGTTGATTCTTTCATAGGTGCTATGTCTGACAATATCGGTTCTCACAGGGCAGAAGATTTTATAGATGCTGTTAGTTTCATAGTAAATGACAGTAGTGCTTGGAAGATTGCAAACGACAAGGCCGAAGAAAGAGTTGCTAGTATTAGCAGTGAAGATGAAATATCTTCCAAAGAAGATATCTTTAGAAAGGCATTTGCAGAAAATGAGCTTCCAGAAGATGGAATGTTTAAGGTTTGCTGCACAATTAAGGATGATATTGGAATAGATCCATCTGACAATAAGAATTTCTTGAAAGCCGTATTTGCTTTTGCTCAAGATTCAGTGTCTGACAGATTTGGAGATATAGACATAATACCAGTAAATGTTGATATAGATGAGGAGAACGGTCTTGTTGAATGCACTGCCAAGCAGGCATCAATGCTTAATGATTCCGAGCTTGAAGCTTGGAATAAGGTTGCTTCTTCCTTAAATGAAGAATCATCAGAGTCTGAAGATTCTGACATGGTAAGAACTGCTTCTTCTGATAGTTCAAACTCAAGAAGAGCTCGTATACTTGATGAGCTTGATAGGCTTGAAAAGCAGGCTCAGCTTGCTGGTGGTCAGATGCCAACGGCTCTAAATCCAGCTGGTATGGGTGCCGGAATGCAAATTCCTGGTGCTGGTGCTCCTGCTGGCGCACCTCCAATTGAATCTTTAACAGCTGGTTCTCCTGCTGGTGGTGCTGCAGATCCACTTTCCGCTTTAGACATGGGCATGGATGACAAGAAGTCTGATGACAAAGAAGAAAAAGCCAAGCCTGCTGCAGCTGTTTGCGTAATTTGTGGAGGCAATGATGTTGATGTTGGTGGTGGTAAGGCTAGCTGCAATGGTCCAGGATGCGGATCCAATTATACAATTAAGGTTGTTCCAGATGCATCTTTGCTTGACAAGATAATGGATGGAGACATTGATGATAGCGATACTAAGCTAGATTCTTCTTCTGACGTTGAAAAGGGTCTTGGAGGAGAGGGTCCTGCTGGTCCAGCTCCTGCAATGCCTCCAATGGCAGCTACTGCAAAGCTTAAGGTTGACACTCTCAACAAAATAGCTAAAAAGACTCCATTTGGTTCAATAAGCCCAGTTACTGGTAGTAATAATACCATGAAGGTTGGTGGAAGTACGTGGAAGTGTCTTGACAGTGGTCAAGAATATATAGTTCGTGTTGCTGCCGATTCAAAAGATCCCAAATCTGTTTGGGCTCAGTGGGAATGGATACCTGAATTTAAGCGCGTTGAATGCTCTTCTTGTTCCAGGAAAAAGGCAAACTTTGTCAATAATCTTGGAAAAATGGGTATTAGTGAAAGCACATTCGATTCCATGAATCTTAATGACAAATCTTCTGTTATACTTGCAATGAAGGAAAAGGGACTTTTGAATGAAACAAAAGTAGCATTCAATTCAGACGACTCGAAGAATGTTCTTGGCCTATTCAAGGCAGCTTTCTCCACAGGAAATAAATTCCCAATGGAAACATGCCTTGAAAAACTTGCAAGAAGATTTGGCGAGGATGCGGTATCTATGAGCGGACCATGTGAGGGTAAGAATCTTGCCGATTGCGTTTGCTCTAGTCTTGCTAATGAAAAAATGTATTCAACAGGTCTTGCAAACAAGGTTGCTTCTATATGGGCTGAAAAAGAAGCTGGTTCTGAATGCATAGAAGATTTTGTAAGAGAGGGAATGACAATAAAGCAAGCTTCTGCTTCTTGTGAGCAGCTTAGAAACAAGTATATATCTGAAGAGGAATTACTTGCTGAGGAGCTTACAAGAGTTGCTACCGGAGACATGATGGTTGCCGAAGATGCTGTAGCAGAATCAGACCCTTTTAGCTCAGAAATGGGATCTTCAATGGGTTCTGATATGCCATCTTCTGACGAACAGAATTCCGGTTCTGTTGATCTTGACATTCATATGTCAGGCGCCTCACTTGAAAATCTAGAGAAGAGCCTTAAGGAAGTTCTTGATGCATTAGCTCCTCTAACAGATGGTTCTGACGATGGATCAAAAACAGAAGATGTTCCTGAAACTACTCCAGAAGAATCTGAGCCTGTTGAAGACTCTATGGACTCAGGAGAAGATGATTCTATAATGGATAACATCCCTGATGCAGATAATCAAGAAATGATGCCAGAAGACAAGGATGCTGCTATGTTAAAGCATGCTCCAGAAGGTATGGTCAAGGAAGAGGGAGAAAATGAAATGAAAGAGTCAGAGTCACTTGGCGAATCTCTTAAGAGAGGTCGTATTGTGGGCGTAAACAAGATTAACCTTGATGTTTCCAAGCTTGCTCAGGCATTGAGCAAATCTGCTGGTGACAAGAAGGTTCAACTTTCTAACGCTCAGGATCAGTCTGAAATAGGAGATATTTCTTCTGGTAAGGCTCTTAAGTCTGAGCATGGAGAGGGCTTTGATGCAAAGGGTCCCAAGGTTCCTGGTGGTCATGGCAAGGCTCTAAAGTCAGAGCATGGTGATGGCTTTGACGATACTGCTTACCCTGAAGTCCCTGTTAATGGCCCAGCCTTGGAGGGCGAGTCTGAATATAAGCCTGAAAAGGGTAATATGATGACTGGCGGTCAAAACGGAAGTGGTTCTTCTTCAACTGGTAAGTACCAGATGACAAGAAGTGCTTTTGAAGAAAGTCTTGCTAAGCTTGCCAAGGAGATGTCTCTTTCTGTAAATACAGTACAGGAAGATCCATCTATACAGCCAGTAAAGGGCAAGGACTCATTGACCGTAGATGGATTTGATCCAGTTGAAAATGGTGGCAAGCCTCTCTCGAGTGAGCATGGCGAAGGTTTCAATGCAGAAACCCCATCAATTCCAGCTGGTGAAGGTTCTATGGGCCACGAAAAGGAAATGGGACTAACTCCAGAAAAACAAGAACAAATAACCGGTGGTCAGCTCGGGGCTGGCTCATCGACTAAGAAGAGTAATAAACCGAAGACTGCAACTGCTTCTAGCAGTAAAGAGTCCAACGAGTCAAGCAAAGATGCCGCAATTAAGCTTGCAGGTAAGATGGTAGAGAGTAAAATAATCTCTTCCAATGATCTTCCAAGTAAGATTGCTGAACTTGAGAGATATGAAGTATCTCAGATCAGAGACATTGAAAAATCAATGTTCAGGCAGGCTAGCGTGGCTCAAAAGGGACTTGTGACGGCTTCCAAGGGCGTAGAGCGTCCTCTGGTTATCGGTGAGACAAGTAGCAACAGGAACGGTTATACGGATCTCCGTTCAAAAATATCTTCTCTATTCAGTCTGCAACATCAGGTAGATGCTGCAGAGGAGACAGATAATGTTCAGATTAGGAAAACGTTTAAATAATTTAATTTGAAAGGAATTAAATCATGGCTTTAATTGAAATTTATCACACCATTGCCAGTAACTTTTTAGTTGATAGCAACTCTGCTACAATTAAGGAAGGAATGGGCGTAGAGCTCGTTCCAGGAGACAATGTTCCTGCAGTAAAAAGAAAGGCAACTGCAGGTAATGTATGCATAGGAATAGCTGGAGACAGTAAGTCTTCAACTGGTCCTAACAAGCCCTATGGCGCTAACGTTGTTGTTAGCGGCACAGGAACAGTTGTCGCCACTCAGAATCGTGTTAGTGACATGTTTAATGAAACAACTGCTTCTGGCAAGGTAACTGTTTATCACGGCGTAGGTGAGTTCTTCACCGACCAATGGGACACAACACTTGCCACTGGTTCTTGGAATGTTGGTGGTGCTCTGTTTGTAAACGGTTCTGGTCTCATAACTGCGACAAGTAGTGGAAATCAGATTGGTCGTTTGCTTGCAGCTCCTGCTCCATATCCAAGCGGCGTTCCTGGTGGTTTTGACGATCCAGATTCACGCGTGGACAGCACTGTTGTAGATGGAAGTACCTCGTTGGGATCTTTCATACATTTTGCAATGAACGTTCAGTAATTGTTAATATTATTTGAATTAGCAAGAATATTAACAATAATAGGAAAGGAACATTAAATATGTCTTATAACAAAGATGGTTTAACTCACAATGAAAAGGAAGCAGTGATTGCTCAAGCACTCTCCACTGAGGAAGGCCGCGTGGCTCTTGCTCAGGCAATGGTTGAGCCAATTCGTCGTTCTCTTGAATATCAGGCCATTGGTCGTAAGCTCCTCATGGTTGATGAGCTTCCCCAGGGTGCATTGCCCCGCTACGAGCGCGATGTTGCTTCTATAGCAACAGTAGTAGCTCGTCAGGGAGCAGTTCCTGATCAAATCCAAGAGGGTGAAGAAGTGCTCGTCCCAACCTTCGAAATCGCTGCTCACCCAACGATTCGTCTCTCTGAAATCAAGGCTCGTCGTTTCTACATTGTAGACCGCGCTCAGATCAAGGCCAAAGAGGCTATTCAGAAGGAAGAGGACAAGAACATCTTTGCAGCTCTTATCTTTGCTGCAGAGAATCGTGGCGATCAGGTTGTTGAAACAACCGCTGATCTCACCACGACTGCCCTCAATACTGCCTACAGATTCGTGGAGGAGCATGATCTTGTTGCAAGCAAGGTTGTCTGCCATCCCAAGCAGTATGCTACAATCAGAACCTTTGGAAAAGATTTCTACGATGAGGCAACAACTCGTGAAATCCTTACAACTGGTCTGTATGGCCACCTTTGGACAGCTGACATACACGTTAGTAGTCAGTTGAACTCTGTCAAGGTCATAGTCACTTCTAGCCCAGACACCGTTGGTGCTTTCCCAATTCGTCAGGACATTACTGTCCTTCCAGCAGACGATCCAAAGAAGCTCCGCCTCGGCTGGGTCATCTATGAGGAAGTCGGAATCGTTGTAATGAATGATTACGCTCTCTCCCTCATCCAAGTTGGTGGAACCACCTAATATCTCCTGATATTCAGGTTTAAAAAAATGGATCCGGTCCTCGAAAGAGGGCCGGATTCTTTTTATTTAAATAAAAAAAGCCATATTTCTATGGCTATTTTATTTTCTATAAGTTTATATTATTTGTTGTGTGCTATTTCTAGAAGAACTTTTTTGGCTTTTTCAAAGTTTCTTTCTAGCACAAGACTAATAAATTCATGGACTTTATCATCATTTGTACTCTGAGAAAGATAATTAAAAACTTTTGTAAATGAAAGATTTTCATTATTTGTCCATTTAACGAACTCTTCTACTCTTTTATGCATTTCTGGTCCAGCATGCCATGATAGAAGTTCGTGAACATGGTCGTCAGTAGTAGAATGTATTTTTACATTTTGTTTGTCATCATATTGTGAAAGTTGAGTCAACGATATAAACTCAAGAATACCTCTTGCGCACTCGTAGACAAGCATTGGAAAACAAACTGCTCTTGCTTTTATTATATATTTTCCTTGTTTTTGCCCTTCTGGTCTTTTTACTTGACTTGATCCAACCGCACCGCCACCAGCGGCACCTGATTTTATAATATTTGCCCAATTTTCAGTAAAATAAACTGCATGATTCCCAGCTCCCATTTTTTTATAAAGAATTAATAATGGAGCCGGTAAATTTCTTATCATATCTTCCGTCCATTCCCAGCAATTTTTATATAAATTCATAGATGCACCTTGATTTAATGCATTTAGTGTCATCCTTCTATGAACTCCAGAATTGGTGTCTTTTTCTTCATTATTTTCATCTCCTAACATTTCTTCCAGGTTTATTTCGGGTTTTTCATCTTTTTGAGGCATTTTCATGTTTGGGTTTTTTGCCTTGTTGACTTCAATTTGTCCAGGTGAAACTATTTTTGCATCCCATTCTATCATATTTGAATATCTATCGCAATCTAAATGAGAGCACACGCAGTCAATCGCTGCTCTTTCTAATCTAGGCCTATATTGGCCTTCCATGTTTATTATCTGGTAGGCAATATTTGCCATTTCTTGCATTGATGTTCCTGCTTCTGCTTTTTCAGCATCAGCTATTGCCTTATGGCTTGCGGGGTGTAGCAGCGTTTCTCCCCATGCATCTGATGAAAATATGGGATGTTTTGAGATAGTGCTTGTTGGATCTGCATTTACTTGTTCATAATGATCTATTATTCCAGCATGTGTTTTATCATGCCAAGCCAACTTAAATAAATTTGAATTGTTATAGCCAGATGTTTTTATTCTTGAGTTTTTTGGTCCTGGTACAGTTTCTGGTACTGTTGGTGTATCTGGATTTGGCCACTGATCTGGACTTGTACCTGGTTCTGTACCTGGTTCTGTACCTGGTTCTGTTTTTGGTGGAGCTACTGGAGCTGGAGCAGGTGCCGCAGTCCCTAATTGTGTTAGAGTATCTTTTTCGTGAAATAAATTAAATAAGTTTTCCATAATTACCTCAAATTTATTGGTATGATATTAATACTATTACCAGAGGAGAAAACCTTTTACAAAAGTATTTCAATATGAAGAAAATATTAATGAAATACGTTTTTTCTAAAAAGTATAAAGAATATAAAGTCAATCCGTGGGCTGTGTGTACTAATTCTGTTGGAAGAGAAGACAAGAAAAAGTACGAGAGATGTGTTAAAAAAGTTAAAAAGTCCAAATCCAACAAATAGCATATGTAAAGTCGATAATTCAGTATGATTATAAAAAATCTACTGGACATGGACATTGCATTAGTTGAGTCCAATTTTATACTTAAACCAGGACAAAATAAATGTCCTGATTTTTTACTTTTTAAACATAAAAATTTATTAGATCTTCACAAATTAAAAAAAATTGAAATATTACCAGAAGAATCTGACAAAGAAGAAATTAAAAAGCTAATAAGCAATACAAAGATAGTTACTAAAAAAAATAGTCATTCTTTTAATACCGTTACTGATAAAGTTGATGTATCAATAAGGGGCCAATTCTACGATTATAGTGGTTATGCAAAAGTTAACAGGATGGCTGTTTCCTGTATAAAAAATATATTTAATGTAGCGATAGATCCAATAGATGGTGGTAATAAAAATTTATCTGGATCTGATTTAGAATGGTTTAATGGAATAAATTTTTCTTCGCGTGCTGACTGTAAAATAGACAGTATAGTGCCTAGTAATACTTATGCAAGTCATGGCAAATTCAATAAAAGAGTTCTTTATACAACGATAGAAACTTCAACTGTAAATAAAGATATTGTAAAAATAATTAATTCATACGATCACATATGGACTACTAGTAATTTTTGTAAAAATGCCATGCTTTCTAGCGGTATATCCACAAATATAGAAATTATACCAGGTGCTATAAATATCTCTGACTATGAAAATATTATACCATTTACCATGAAAAGACAGTTAAAGTCGTTTGTATTTATAAGTGTTTTTAATTGGAACTACAGAAAAGCACCAGAAGTTTTGATTAAATCTTATATAAGAGAGTTTTCATCAAAAGATGATGTGTCTTTAATACTTATTTGTAGGTCTGACAAGAATTGCAATAATCCCAAGGATATTAAAAATAAAGTAGATCAAATTATAAAATCAGAATCAAAAGGAGATCTAACTCCTCATATAGTCAGATATTCTAACCCTCTTTCTGAAATTGATTTAAGAAGGCTTTATAAGACCTGTAATGTTTATGTTCAGCCTTCTCGAGGTGAGGGGTATGGACTTCCTTATTTAGAGGCCTCTATGGTTGGTTTGCCAGTAATATCAACCAAGTGGGGCGGCCAATTGGATTTTTTAGACGACAAAAATTCAACTCTAGTTGAAATAGACAGGCTTGAGCAACTTTCTGACTCTATAGGAAAAACTGGAGTTTATTTTTGGGATTCTGAATCTATGCCTTATTTAATGTCAAATAATTTTATTAGTAATTTTGGTTTGGCGATGAGATATAATTACAATAATTATAACAAGTGTGTAAATGGGGCAAAGATGGTAAAAGAAAAAATATTAAAAAATCATAGTATGGAAAGTGTTTCTTTACTCTTAAAAGAGGCAATACTAAAATGAAAATATTCAAAGAAAACGGTTTTGTTTTTATAATAGATGATGGAAATTTTTTCAAAATGACAGAACAAGATTTCATTAATTCTTGTAAAAAATTTAGTGGAGTTGAATTTGAAGAGTTAGTTTCATCTTCTCAAAAGATAAACACCATGGTTAACAAAATTAGCAATGATGAATTAAAATGGATAAGGATGCCAAGAAAATCTTGTCTTATAATAGAAGATGTTGATCCCGTAATGAGATTTAATGGTATTTATGATGTTAAAAGCGTAGATTCCATAATAAAAACTTATGGAAAAATACCTGATCAAATAAATATGTATGTATCGATGGGTAAACTTGAAATGATAACAGACGATGCTGCAAAGTCTATTTTAATAGAAAAAGAAAATTTTCATAAAGAAAAACCAAAAACAAAAAAAGAAATTAAAAGGAGAGATGGAGTTTCGGTTTCTGATGAATCTGATGATGGATTTGAATCTGATTCAATGGAAGACAGATTGATAAGAAATGCAAAGAGAATTAATATATGATAAATGTCATACTTTCACCCACAGAAAATGATGTTTTGTTTTTTGCAAGACATTTTATGATTTCTAATATAGTTTTGAATCCTGATTATCATATCCATGTTGTTGAAAATGATTCGTATAGAGCAGATTTTCTTTCAAGCGTTTTTGGGAAAAAGATATCTTTAACAGATTTTTTCCCTTCAATAAAAGATCAGGAATATCTTTGTGTAAATTTTTGTTATGAAAATTGTATTAGTTTTTCAGGGCAGTCTAAAGTATTTAACTTTTTTTCTATAAATAATAAGTCGCTGTCGCCATGCGAATGGTCTAAAGATTTATACGATTGTATTTTTGAAAGAAGCACAGAAAAAAATCTCATAGAAATTTTTTGTTCTTCTTTTGCTTCTGTTTTTGGCTATATTCCATTAAAAAACAGTTGGTCTTCCCTTAATAGACCTTCAATTTTGAGAAAATCAAATATATCCCAAAACGGCATTGCAGTGAAAAATGACGACGTAAGAATGATTATAAAGAGTAGTTTTTTTTCTGAGGATTCTAGGCTTTGGCACATACCAATCAAAAAAGATTTAAGTAAGAGATTTTTTGAAATTAATGCTTGCGAAAATATAGTCACCGATGATTCTTTTTATGCCATTGCCTGTCTTGTGCTTGGCAAAAGAACTATTGTTCTTAGAGACAGTTTTACTTACTGTATAAATGATCCTTCAATAGAGTACATAGGGGTATAAAATTGGAATACAAAAGCCCATCCATAAGAACAAAAAAAATAAATGACAGTTTTTACATAGATGATCTCAGCAAACCAAGAGTATACGAACCTCTTGATTTTGGATTTAATGTAGAATCATGTATGCCAAGCGGATTGAATATAGCTATACTGGATTCTGGACTGCCTAATCATAAGGATTTTTCCAATATCAAGGATGCTTCTCACGCATACTCTATAGACCTCCTGAATGTTAGATCTGATGTATTTGACAATACCGGTCACTCAACTGCAGTATCTGGTCTTATAGCATCTAGTAATCCATCTAGCCTGTACGGTCTTGCACCAAATTGTAATTTCTTTTTTGGTAAAATACTTGATGATGAAAACAAGGGAGACATAAATAGTCTTATTTCTGGCCTTCTTTGGAGTTTGGCGAAAAACGTTGATATTATTATAATATCAAGCTACTCAGATTTTGATTCAAACATATTAAAAGATTGTATTAAAAAATGTTACAATTCAAACATATGTGTATTTGCCTCTAGGTTTTCCAATAAAATAGACAGAAATGAATACCCGAGTACATATGACGAAGTTTTTAAATGCTCTGTAGGCGATAAGTTTGAAAAAAGTAGCATTAGCGACCTTGCAAAAAACATGTATCATATATGCTATAAAAATGTGCCATTTATAACATCTTATAGAAATGATAAATATCTTAAATTTTATGGATCCAGTGCAGTTTCTGCCATTTGTGGTGGTGTTGCAGCTCATTTAATATATAAATTAAAAAATGAAAATAAAAAGTTTTCTGTAAATAACATATATAGTACTCTTATAAATAGCTTCAATACATCACATGAGTTTTAAAATTTATTTTACAGCAAATGATATTTCAAAAAAGTACTACGGGATAGTTTTTAATGAATCTCGTAAAGTTTTTGATTTTAATTCTAAAATATTTGTCTATCCGGTTTCGGCATCAACTAATTATCACAAATATTTTTCATATCAATCTATAAAAAACTTTGAATTAGATTTGAGTGCTTTTTCTTTTGTTGAGGGGAAATACGCTATAAATATAATGTCTCATGAGTCTTCGTCATCTGTCTCATATGAAAATGATACTTTAGAAACTGTTATTGAAGGTATTTGGAACCCTTCTTTGAACGACTTTGTTGACTCCAGAAATATAAATAATTATTACACTGGCAAATTAAGTACTTTTAATCCAAGAGTAGAAACTGTTGTCGCATCAAATTTTTCAGACGAATTTGCAAAAAAATCCTATGAGTTATTATCTAAGACATTTAATGCAAAAAACTTTTTTATTAATCTTTCATCATCAGACAATTCAAAATTTGGATTTTCTAATCTTGCCATCAAGGAAAATGGTATTTCTTTAGACATTTTTTCTGGTTGGACTGGCATAGATTATACTAAAAATTATAATGTTCTTTTTAGAGATGGTTTGTACGAAAAGCCATTTTTTTCATCTTTTATAAAATTTAATTCAAATTCTATATCTTCATTAGAAAACTCTTTAATATCAAATTTGCTTAGTGGTGACTTCTCTTTAATAGTTCAGGATGCTAATAGGAAAGAAATAGTTAGAGGTTCAACAAGACAATCTGGACAGTCTTATTCTGTTGTTCCCAAGCCAGATTTATCTGGTGGTATATCTGTTGCTATTAAAAGAGGATCTATTTCTCAAAGGATTTCTATAAGAGGAGTGCAATAATAAATTATGGCAACTAGATCTATACCAGATAAAGTTGGAAATTTTTCACAAGGAACTTCCAATGCAATTTTTTTGAAAACATATTCTCCCACTGGAGAAGCTGAGGACATACAGAGTCCAAGTATAACTATAACTGATTCATCTAATGACGAGATAGTTTCTGCATCAGCCACAAAAGCTGGTGATGGGTTTTATTTTTATGAATGGGTAATTGACAGAGACCAGCAAGAGGGAGAATATTCGATAGAGTGGAGTTATTTAAGTGATGGTAATGTTTCTTATGTTTATCAGACTGCAGTAGTAACAAACGCACCTTCTATATCAAATGCATACTTTGGTTTTGTTGCAGATTTAAAGACTAGCCTAGAATACCATTTAAAGGCTCCCATGAACATACCTGTTTATAAAGAAGAGGGTAGGCCTGTTGACAATTACACTACTTATAAATTTACTTTTCCTAGATGGAATCAGTATCAGGGAGTAAAAGTTTATAGGAATCAAGAATTAATTCAAGATGGATTTTCTATAGATTTTTTTCATGGTAAAATAATATTTGATGTTCCAAATACAGAATATGATATTGTAAACTGTGATTATAATTTTAGGTGGTTCTCTGATCCACAACTTATGGTTTTTCTTAATAATGGCGTACAAAGAATGAATATGTATCCTCCTGTTTCTTATCATTCCCTTGAAAGAATGCCATCTAGATTTATTACTATAGTTATATATTCGGCTGTTGTTGATGCTTTGCGCGAAATGATGTTATCTATACAGTTTCAGGAGCCTCAGCTTATTTTTGGATCTATAGAAAGATCTCAAAGTGTGTTTGGCAATTTTGATACTTTAAAGAAAAATTACGAAGAAACCCTTAAGGGTATGTTGGATGCAAAAAAGGTTGGACCATATACTGGTCTTACTAGAATGGTCGTTGTTCCTGAGTATACTTTACCAGGTGGTCGAAGTAGATATTTCAGATATTTATTTACAGGGTCTAACGTATGATTGATAAAAATAAATTAAGATCTGCTATTATGGATCCCAAGGTTACTTTTTTTGTTTTACCAAAAGGTTCTTTAATAGAAATGATAGTAAGAGGTGAAAACAATATAGTAAACAGCTTGCCTCTTGACTTAAAAACTGTGTTCCTTTCTAAAAAAGGTTTGGCAATAGAAAATGCTATGGTCGAAAAATATATTAATGATACAATTGACGAAAAGCACAAGCTAATATTGGATAATTGTGAAATTAGAGTATTTCAAAAGACCGTAGAAGTTTCTGGAAAAAAATGACCAATAGAACAAAAGAGAATAAAAAATTGGTATTCAAAAATTACGGCGAATATCTTTATATGACAAGAAATTTGAGTAACCATCAAAAGGTTGTGATTTTTGACAGTTTATCTAGAGATGAAAAAAAATCTTTAGAAAAAGCTCTTGTTGAAGAGGGTTGGGATGATTTAATATGGCAGAATGAGATAGACTACAAAATAGATCTTATAAAAAAAATATTTGGCAAAGATGTAATAGATCTTAAAATAAAAGTTCTAAAAGGTAAAAAAATTAGAATGAAAACTAGTGTTTGGGAAAGAATAGTTGAAGAATTCAATTCGGTCCCAGACTCCATGAAAAATCATATTTTTTCTGGCTTACAGTTCAAGATAGATAGAAATGATTTGCATTTTGGTATACTTCAGAAGGGAAAAAGATAATGAGTAAAAAAAATAAAAAGTCCGCGTCTAATTCTGGCAATACTCCTGTAAATGGAAGCGGTTGCTATTCTTTTATAACTCCTAAAACTCAAGAGCAGGCAGATGCACTTAAAACTATAGATACTAATACAATATCATTTTTATATGGTGTTCCTGGAACTGGAAAAACAACTTTGGCTGTTGGGTATGCTCTAAAAGATCTTGTAAATTCTAAAATATCTAAAGTTATTATTACAAGGCCATATGTTTCTGCTGGAGAAAATCTTGGATATCTTCCTGGAAGTTTAGAAGAAAAATTTGATCCATTTTTTACTCCAGTTCGTATGTGTATGGAAAAGATAATAGGAAAGTCTCAGTTAAATAAATATTTAAATTTTGGTCACATATTGGTTCTTCCTGTTGCCTATATGAGAGGTGTTACTTTTGAAAATTGCTGTGTCATCATGGACGAAGCCCAAAATTCGTCAATTGAACAGATGCATCTTGTCCTTACAAGAGTAGGACAAAAATGCAAACTTATAATAACTGGAGATGAGTTTCAAACAGACATAAGAACTAAGAAAAATGGCCTTTCTGATGCCATATCTAGGCTTGGTGGTATTGATAGAATTGGTTTTTGTGAATTGTCTACTGTGTCTTGCCAAAGAGATCTTTTGGTCGGAGAGATAGACATTAAATATAAAGGACAGATAGATAAAAATAAGAATTTATAAGTATTATGAACATATGTTGTCTATCTAATTCTTTATCAAAAATAGCAGCTTTAAATGATGCCCAAAGATTTATATTTTATAAATATCTTTCAGGTAGCTTATATAGATTTGCTCAGTTTGATGATGATTTTGATGATTCTTCTATCGGCACAGGAACTGTAGATGGTTCTCTTAAAGGTGATCTTACTCCTGATCTTGTAAATAAAGCAGAACTTATAAAGTCTCTTTCTCTTTCTGGAGATAAGATAGGTTCCGATAGGATTATGAATGAAGTCTTATCCAATACTTTGCTTACAAAAAAACAAAAAAAAGATTTTAAAAAATATGTTATGAGGATTCTGCTTGCTGGTTCTTCTATGGGCGTAGAAGATCAGTCTGAAGTTCAAGATTCTAACTTTGGATATCAGTCCAAAGATATGTCCAGGTCTTTTTCTTTATTAAAAAGAATAAATAATGAGGTTTCTAGAATTCATCCTGATATATTTAATATTATTTACAACAAGCAAAATCCATTATATTCAAAATGTAGAAGTGATTTAAGATATGAAAAAAAGCTATCTGAAAAATATTTAGGAAGTCTGACTGACGTTATCTCGGATGTAGTTTCTGCTCCTAATTTTACCTATTTTGAGCAGGATCCAAATAGGTTGCAAGAATCTTCTTTTGAGTATTTTTATTACAACCCATTGCATATACCTCAAGACGTTAGCAGTACTTTAGCTAGCTGTATGGGTTCAAGTAATCCTTCGCCACAAACAGTCTCTAAATGTCTTTGGAAGAATGCAGACAGGAGATTGATAAGTGACAATTCTACTTCAATAAGAAATGCATGCTTGGAGGAAATGCTTGAAAGAATTATCCGTAAAGAGCCTGCTATGATGTGTTTTTTAGTTAGAATACTTCTTAGGCATACTGATAGAATATTTGCTCAAAAGAAAAGCACTCCAATCAGTTTTGAAACTTTTGAGCAAGTTAAAAAAGATAGTAAAGATTGTGATTTAATTGATCTTAAAAAAGATGTAATAGAAGAATTTACTCCAGATGACAAGGCAGAAGAAGCGAGATTAAATTCAGAAGAACAAGATTGTCCTGATTCTTCTTTGGTAGAAGAAAGCAAATACGATTCAAGTGAAGATGTTGAAAGAGAAAATAATTTAAAAATAGTTCGTAATTTTTATCCTAGTTTCATAGCGCATTTAGAAAGAAAAAAATCAGAACTTGATTTGCTTTTTAGTTACATAACAAATTCAGCTTCTGATGAAGCTGTTTACGGAAATTTAAAAGATATTTGCAATAATATTAAAAATGATTTAATTGGTGTTATTGACGAAGAGATAGATGCCGTAAAACTAGATATGGATAAGAGTTCATATGGTATTGCTGTTTCCATAATAAAGAAGATGCAGGTCTCTGGTAGTGCAAACTTTATTTCTGAAATTAGAAAAAAAAGCTTTGAATTTAAGGTTAGAATAAAGGATCCTGATTCTATTTCAGATCGTGATATTGATATTATATCAGGTATTGATATTTCACTAATGCCATCTTATAATGTTTCTATTGAGGGTATTCCAGGCTGGTCAAAAGAAGGTGGTTATGGAAAAATACAGGTTATTAAACAACAATTTGATATGGCTTACGAAGAATTTACAAGAGGATCTATAGCGCGTCTTTCAACAATGGTGTCCAATCCTGATACCAGAAAAAGAATAATAGGTTGGTATAAAACTGGTACAAGAGGTATAAAGATAAACCCTGTAACTAAAAAAAGATCAATATCATCTGATGAAATATATGAGAAGCTGTTGCAGGGTTCTTTGACTGGAGATTCACTTAAATCTTATCTTTCAGGCCTTATAACCAGCCGTTCCGGAAATGAAAATTTAAAACTTTTTCTTGATAAGGTTTCAATTGGTAAGAATTTTGGACAGCAAGTAAAAGAACTGTCATCTTTTAGGGAAAATTTTAGGTCACTAATATCAAAAATATCTAAAGATGCAGAAATGCCACCTTCTGTGGTTGAATCTGGAATGACATTGTTTTCAACTCAAATTTATTCTGAAGAAAATAAAAAAGAAGAAAAAAATGCTTGTTTTGACTTTATGTCTCAAAGCTTTTTAATAAAAATGGCTTCATACATAAGGAGCAGGTGATATATGGTTTTTGTTTGTGTTTGTGAAAAATGTCATGAACACAGTAGAGATAAAAATCTATCAATAGAGATAAATTTTAGCGACAAGGTAATTTATTTTAAGTGTAATTCATGTGGTCATCTTAATTCCATAGAACTAGATAAAAAAAATTTTAAATTACCAAAAGGCAAAGTAATATAATGTTTTCAATACAAAATAAAAGTGGTAAATACATATCGATAAGCGATCTTGGTCTAGTGCTTGCTCCAAAACAGTGCATAGATCTTGATAGAGTTGTTGATAGACATGTTTCTGATTCATCTTCGTGTTTAAAAAAAGCAGTAGAGACAAGCATGGTAAAAATATTAAGAAAAGATATTGAGTTAAAAAGTATTATAATTGAAAAAAGAGAAAAGATAGATATAAATTCTGACGAAATTAAAAAAGAACTAGACTCTTTTAAAAAAGATATAATATCTATTCTTTCAGAAAATCTTAAAAATAATAAAACAGTTGTAATACAACAGGTTTTAGAGAATTCTTCTAACTCTGTAGAGACGGATGAAGCTCATGCCGATTCTTCTGTTCTTTCTAAACTTCATGAAAAAACCATGGAAAAAATGTTAAAAAATACAGAAATGAACATGTCCAATTCGTCTAAAGAGGTTAATAATTCTAGTTTGCAAAATAAACTTGATGAGCTTGAGGGCTTGTTGTAATAAAGGAGAAAATTATGTCATATTCTGGTTTTGATGTAGGCACAATGTTTTGTCAATGTGCAAAAATAGACAGTAAAAACAAAACTAATATTTCTGTATCAAGAAATTCTTTTGTTGAAATAGAGAACAACGGTTCTGATTTAGAAGAAATTTTAAAAAGGAATAGTTGGCAGTACGTAAATGATGGTGGAAAGTATTATGTTATAGGAGATGACAGCCTTCAAGTTGTTAAGCTTTTTCCCAATAAGCTTGATCTTCGTCGTCCCATGCAGGATGGCGTTTTAAATAAGAATGAAGAAAAAAAGAATATAGTTCTTGGAAAAATTATTGAAGGCCTACTTGGTAAAGCTCCTAATCAAAATTCTGTTGTCGCAACTTGTATAAGCTCTCCTTGTGTTGATGATTCGCTTAATAGTGAATTTCACGCACTTAGATTGAAAAGCATGTTTACTAGACTTGGATGGAAGGTAAAGGTAATAGAGGAAGGTCTAGCTGTAATACTTAATGAAAGACCATCATGCAAAGACAATCTTGGGAATGAGATACCTTATTCTGGAATAGGCATATCTTTTGGTGGAGGAAGAGTTAATTGCGTTTTGGCGTATAGAGGTCTTCAAATAATTGGAATGTCTGTTAGTAGATCTGGTGATTGGATTGACAAGCAGGTTTCTTCTCAAACTGGAGCTCCCATTTCTCAAATATTGAGAAAAAAAGAGTTTGAGTTAGATTTTAAAAACTTGAATGAGGATGATGATATTATATTTGGTCTTTCTACTTATTATGATGTTATGCTAAAGCATGTTTTTGGCCTTTTCGCTAAAAAGTTTGTTGAGGTAAAAACTGAATTTGATATGCCCCTAGATATAGTTGTTGCTGGAGGCACTGCTATGCCAAACGGTTTTGAAACTAGGGTGTCTGATGTTGTATCTGGTATGACTCTTCCTTTCAAAATAGGCAATATAAAAAAGAGTCAGGATCCAAGAAATTCAGTGGTTCTTGGATTGCTTGTTCAGGCTGGAATATCTCAAAGAAAACTTGATAAGGGTCTTTCGGAGGACAGCATCTAATGGGATATTGCAATAGAACGCTTGTTGAAAGAATAATAGCACAATCTATGACAAGTGCTACTATATCCAGCACAAATCATCCTCAAAAAGGCTTGTTGAGAGATTTCGGAAATCAGTTAAATACAAACGTAATATCTCTCGACACACTTAATGAGCACATATCCATTGCTGATCAATTTATAAACAGCGTACTTAGTGAAATGTATAAAGTTCCATTAAAAGAGTTTTCTGATTTTGATGTTGATCTTGGTTTAGACATAGATGAATACTCTTCTCATATTGTGTTGAGTCGTCCTTGTGCTAATGTATTTAATCCAGGTGACATTATTTTTATAACTAACGGCAATCAGTCGGATAGGTGTATTGTGTCTTCATATATAAACGAAAACACATTAACTGTTGATCAGCTGCCTTCTGGAAATTATTCTTCATCTGATACAAGAATATTAAGAATAAAATTTCCTGAACCAATATCAATTACTTCTGCTCGTCTGACTGTATCTTCTATTTATGATAGATATTATTTATCTCAAAGTCAGCTTCAGGGAAATGAATTTTCCAAAAAAATGAGAGAGCTTGCTAGAGTTGATCTTAATAATATTATTCATGGAAGAGTCATACTTCATGGCCAGCAAAGAATAGGAATGCGCTTTGCTAATCCAAATCTCAAGGACAGGTATAATCTTCCTTCTGGTGATAGTGATTCAACAAGAGACATTCCAGAAATTTAATTTTTAATGGAACAAATATTAGATAGCTTAAAAAAAATTATTTATAGATGGCTTAATACTGAAACTGCAATCACCGAAAATCTGTCATCGGGATCAACTTTAATAAAAGTTGACAGGGCAACCAGATTTATGCCTGGTGATGAAATTGCAATTACTGATGGAACAGAATTTGAATTCCCACTTGTAATTCATTCAATAATAGATGAAAATAATATTTTATTAAAAAGTGAAACAAAATTTAGTTGGAGTTCTTCAAATGCGTATATAAAAAAAACAATAGCTGGTCAATTAATCCAGGGTATTTATTTTGGTGACGTTAGCTCAATACCTAAATTTCCTGCTGTTTTAATAAATGGCGTAAGTAGGTCTAGCGAATGGACTACTCTTGAGAGTACTACAGAAAAATATGAAATTTCTATAACATGTTACGTTGAAGGTGCAACACAGGAGGACGGGTATAGGTCTCTTTTGAGAATGTCAAATATTATAGATAGGGGTCTTAAAAGGAACGTATTTCCTGTTGTTGGAGAAATTGGTCCAATCGACGTTATAGATTCTGTTGATGTTGGTGATTATTTTATAAGAGTTGATGATACTGATGGTATGGTTAAAAATCAACTTCTAATTATAGAAGATAAATTCAAAGCTGAGGATGTATCAATAGAAGAGGTAATAGATAGTCAGACAATTAAATTGCACAAAAAAATATTTAATGACTATCCTCTAATAAATGATCCCAGGGTTTTAATAGTTAGTAGATTTTTATATAACAGCTGGCCGAAAAATATTAGTTACACTACTGTCCAGAAGGATACACTTCTTAAGGGTGCAACTATAACCTGGAGCGCAGAGGAGATACAGCTTCAGGGTAGAATTGGATGGGTTGATACTCCTAGGGATTAATACTATGAAAACATTGGTAATTGGAGAGTGTCCTTGGAGAAAAAATCCATTTGGATACTTGGTTAGAAAACTTGTTCATTCTTTAAGTAAGAATTCAGATGTCGTTCTTCTTGCAGAAGGTCATGATGCATCTCTTTTTGGTGATGGTCAAAAAAGCCTGATAAAAAATGAAGGTTTTCATGAAATAGAAGTAATTGGTATAAATAATGATGTTTCAAAATCTTCTATTATTTTGTATGAAATATATAAAGCTTGGAATTTTGACATTATAATTACCGTTGGGCATCTTGCTAAATTTGAATGGGTTGATGCTTTTTTTAATTTTTCTCAAAGTGATGCAAGATGGGGATCTATAGTACCAGAAAATTTTCAAAATAATTATGTTATAAGTGAAAATCTGGATTCAATATGTTCTTTTAATGGATCTGCAAATTTTAATGAAGTTGACAATTTTAGTATATATCCTGAGCTTATTTGGGGCGAAGATTTTTCGTATGAAAATTCCATCAGTTCTAACTCTGTTTATAAAATAGGACTAATTGGAGAAAATACAATATTGTCAAATTTTCACATATGTGAAAGTTTAAAAAAAGATTTTAATTTAACTTATTTTTCAGCCGTTAATCAAAGAAGTTATTATTCAGAAGAGCAATTAAAAGGAATGGGGGTGTCAATCTACACTGGCTTTAGAATGCATAATTTTTGGGACAATGATAGCGCATTCATAGATTTTGTAAATTCAAATGACGGCTTTATAATTTTAGATGATGTTCCTGATTTTGGTTATTATTCTTACGTTATATCTAAGACAAATAAGCCATTAATATCCTCCTGTTCAAAGTTAAAATGTGGAATAAAACATGCATATGTTTCTGCCATTACTTTGCCATCAAATAACGTTTATCTTGATAAATATCATATATTTAAGAATATTTCTGAAATAATTCTTAATTTTGATATAAAATATGTAAAATCTGAGTCAGAATTTAGTTTAAAAAAAGGTGATTTTATAAATACTGTTGAATTATTTATTGATATGCAGAGTAAATTATTTACAAAAGCTAAAAGGATAAAGGAATTAAGGTTGGAAATACATAAATAATTCAACGGGAGAGCAAAATGGCAGTATTAGACGGACAAATTTATCTAACAATAGCAAATAACATAGCGACATCAAGAGACAATATTGTTTCAGTTGTTGACAATTTTTATAGTAATGTTTATGAGATAGTTATGCTAGATGATATACAGCAGACCCTTGATCTGCTCGAGCCAATGTATAGTGCATATACTGTTTCTGATACAAGCTTGAGAACAATTACTCTTTATCAGACTGCTATTTCCGCACTTAATAATCATATTCTGACAAGAGGTGGGTATTCTAATATAAACCAGTATCTTGCTGCAGAGGGTATAGACGTTCCTCAAACGTTCGCAGATTTGTCAAGTTTAGCTGGGTTCCCCATCGATGCATCTAATATTTTATAAAACCAATTCAGAGGTAAATCATGGCAGGTGATTCATTTGGCATTCCATCGTCGTTAACATATCCTGGATACGCAGGATTCAGTGGTATTGTTGACTACAATAATACCACATTTAGAGTTGAAAACTGTAGCGTCAAGGCTCAGCAGAATATAGAGCCTGTAGAAGACGTTGACGGCGCAGCGTCTCATGGTCGTTTTTTACTTGCTCCATTAACCATATCTGGTGATATAAATTTTAAATTTGACATATTCTCAACTGGTAGTGGAGATGGTGGTAATGGATATCAGGCTGCTTTACAATTTTTAGAAGACGCTTATGGAAGAGATGCCGAAACAGGTAATTTGCGTGCGCGTCTCATTAATAGAATTTTGAATGTCAGATATCACGGTGGTTTTAATTACGAATATCACGGTATATTAATTAACACTCTAAGGATGAGCATATCTGCTGGTCAGGCAGTGACAATAAGTGCTAGTCTTAAAGGTATTTCTAGAACAAAAAATAATACTGCTCAATCCAAGAATGTTGAGTCTGCTGGTATGCTTGCCCCAGTTCGTGTTGCAACTTACAATGACGTCCAAATGGTTTTAGAGGACAATCAATCAGATTCTCCAAGTCAGATTTTTGATTCTTCTTCTTTTCTTGTTAGAGACTTTAACATGTCTATAGATAATGGGGTGCAAGATATACATACACTCGGTGGAAGACTTCGTCCATATGATCTTGTTGCTGGTAAAAGAAAGGTTAGTGGTTCATTTAAGCTTTTAAGTAATCCGGGAACAAGCGCTCTAAGACAATACATACAGGACCACGAAAAGAGAGCTGTATCTAGACTTAAAATGACATTAAATCTTAACAAGGGAATTAATGGTTTTCAGCCTTTTATGATTTTGCCAGGTGTCGTTCCGTCTCTTGAAGATGTAACAGTAACTCCAGCAAATGTTGTAGAACTTTCATTTAATTACCAGGCTTTCGGTGCAGACAATCATACAAGTCCATTCCAGAACGTAACTTTTCCTGATGTATCAGAAGAAAAGGGCTATTTCCCATTCCCAGGAATTTGACGACATATACTTTATATGTCGGATTCCTCTGAAGATATTATAGTTATCCCCGTACTTATCAACAAAGAAAATGATTTTTTTGTTATAAATTGTTATTGGAAAAAAATAGATACAGATATTGTTAGGAAGTATTACTCTAGTAATAAAAAATTTTGTTACATTGAATGTAAGATAAAAATTGACTCTGAATCTTTTGAATTATTTTGCATCAAAAATTTTTTTGTAAAAGCTATTATAAATGGAGAAGATTCAGAGATAAACTCTAGTAACTTCTTAAAATTAGATCCAATGATTGGTAAAAGTATAATGCAATCTTATGTAGATTATTTCAATAATGTTGATAAGGATCAGAGTGGAAGCAACTATTCTAAATTAATAGATTCAATAAAAGGTAAATTTTCTTCTGATGTAGATAGATTTACAAAAATATGTTATTTGTCTGTCTCTACAGGAATGAGAATTGATTATTTGGAGTCTCTTGATTCCGTACTTGTAGATAAGTTATATGATATATCTCTTATAAAAGAAAACTTTAAAAATATAGACATTATAAATGCCATGAGTATCATGGCTGGTGGTAAATCGGTACTTTAAAAGGAGGTAAAATGAAGCTTTTTATTAGTGAAAATGACAATATGGATGCAAGTTTGTATGTGGGCTACAAAGATGGTAAATTATTTGTTTTTGATACAGATCAGGAGGCAAAAACTTTCTTTAATAAAGATAAATTCTCAAAAATAGACTTTTCTTTTAAAAAGTTAGATTTTGGTTCTTCTAGAAAAATACAAGAGAAAAGTATAGTTAATAGAGATGGTAATATGACTTTTGATATACTTTCATTTAGATATGAAAGGCTTATTAGTAGTATTAAATCATGGAGTATTGCAGACGAAAATGGCAATCCCGTGCCAGTCAATAAGGAAAATATAGATAAAATGGAGCCTGTTTTGGCAAATGCCATACTAGGTTTATGCGACAAATTAATGTAATTAAGTATTAAGGAGTTTTACCTTGGCTGAATTCGGAGAAGAATTTATTAAATTCTTAAATAGTATTGGCGTTAATATTACTCAGTTTGACAAGCTTGTGCAAACTGCTCAGCAATTTAACGTAGTTCTTATAGATTTAGAAAGAACTGGTAATATATATGGCAAAAGCCTTAAAACAGTAAGAGACGAACTAAACGCAATTTCGGTAAATTTTTCAACTACACAAAATGTAGCAAAGCAATATTATCAGTTACTTCACGAGCTTCAGGGTATTGCAGTTAAAGATTCTAAAGACCAGCTTGCTGTTCTTCAGCTTGTTCGTGATGCATATGGCCCTGATGAGCAGCAAATGCAACAGGGTATTCAAATTCTGCAAAAATTAATATCATCTAATTCTGATCAGCAAAATCAAATAGTCAGGATTATACAGCTTAAAAAAATGGCGATGGATGGAGACACAGATGCAATAGGGCTTCTTAAGGAGCAGGGTGATAGACTGGCAGGAAATGCTAGGCTATATGCATTACTTGGAAATGAATCTGGTAAAACTCGTGAAGAGATAGGTGCAATGATGCAGTTTGCCAAATCACAAACTGAAGCAGATCCACTTGGAGAAATTGCAAGAAAGTTCAATCAAGCTCAAATGCAAATAAGAAATACTCCAGCAGTTTTTCAGAATATGATTGCTCAAATAGATAGTGAAAAGGGAAAAATTACTCAAGTAATGCAGGGTATACAGTCCGTTTTTTCCGCCTCTGGTGCCGCAATAAATGAAACCATTTTGAATATGTATGGTGAATCTGGTGACAAAGCTGTTTCTCCAGCTTTAGCTGGAGAAACAGATAAAGAAAGAGCAGAACGTAAAGCAAAGCATGCGGCATCTCTTATAGGAGGCTCTAAAAACCTTCAAATGGGTGCTGCCTCTAGAGTTTCTGCTTTAGACAATTTAATTTTAAGTGGTGATGAAGAGGCGGCAAAGGCAGCTAGGGATGAATTAGACAAGTTTGTTGAATATGAAAAAACAAAAATAACAGATGAACTAAAAAATAAATTAATTGCTACTGGTGTGAATCCGGATTTAGCTAAAAAACAAGCAGAAGAAGATGCTCAAAAAAT
>Ga0172362_10000213_pt1 | contig 43809 bp, 34 predicted proteins | sample LakKivs1_kivu2a2_FD_114534 | JGI IMG/M metagenome (GOLD analysis project Ga0172362, IMG submission 114534) | Sediment microbial communities from Lake Kivu, Rwanda - Sediment s1_kivu2a2 | ecosystem: Environmental > Aquatic > Freshwater > Lake > Sediment | place: Rwanda: Western Province, Lake... | reverse complement strand
CTCGGCCTCATATGCGGCGCGGGCCGCCGCGTCGTCGTCACCGAACTGGACGAAGCGGTCGTCCTCGAGGACCACGCCCGGCACCCCGAAGATGTCCTGGACGACCAGCCCCACGCCCGCGCGGACGGCCGCGTTCAGGACCGGCACCGAGCGGTCGACGTAGAGTGCCAGGAACTCGAACAGGCGGTACATCAGCAGCGGGCTGAGCGGATCCTGGTGGTGGCCGTTGTACACCGTGAACCGCGCCTGGCCCGGCGGCAACGAGACGAAGTCGTCGAACATCAACGCGAAGCGTGCGCCGCTCTGCTCGTCGTGCCACGCGCTGGCAAGAAAGACGGGGACGTCGATCTCGCGAACGAGGCGCGAGATGTTGCGCGGCTCGGAGAGTGCCGAGCGCGTGTCGAGCGAGCGCGCGAGCTCCTCGAAGGAGACGTTCTGGCTGCGGATCTTCAGGTTGTCGGCGCAGGTGGCGTCGCCCGCTTCGAGCCGCTCGCGGACCCACCTGGCACCGCCGCTCGACTCGTCGTCACGCGAGGCGAGCCACTGCTGGGTGAAGCCCCTGTTGTAGATGCCGCCGGGCCACTGCTGCTCCCATGGGTCCTCGATCACCGAGAGCGGCGTGATCGCGGCGAGGCTCGGCGGGTTGGTCGCAGCGACGTACAGCTGGCTGATGCCCGAGTAGGAGATGCCCATCATGCCGGGGCGGCCGTGCTTCACCCAGGGCTGCCGCGCGACGATCTCTACGACGTCGTAGCCGTCGGCGGTTTGCGCGGGGCTGAACGTGTCGAAGACACCGCCGGAGCAGCCGGTACCACGCATGTTGACGCCGACGTAGGCGAAGCCGAACGCGAGCGCGATCCGTCCACCCGCGTCCGCCCCTTGCGGATCACCCGGGCGAGACGGCTCGTAGCCCGAGTACTGGATCACCGTTGGATAGGGTCCTGGCCCGTACAGCGCCGGGTCGGGCAGGCGAGCGTTGACCGACAGAAGCGTCCCGTCGCGGACACGCAGGTAGCCGAAGCCGTCCTCGTCGGTGAAGCCGCCGACCGTCCCGCCGAGGATGCCGCTCGGCACCGAGTTCAGCTCCTGCCCCTCGTACGCAGAAGCGTCCGGCACGTCGTCGATGCCGAGAACGTCGAACGGCGCACTCGCCGCGACCCTCCCGCTGAACGACTCGCCGGGGACGCCCTCGCCGACGAACCGGTACCGACCCGGGGCGAGCGGTCGCGCGTTCTCCAGGGGCGGCAGTCCCTGGGTCTGCGTGTCGTGCACCAGGAACTCGCCGGGCACGATGGAGACGGTGAGCTGTCCGAGGTCGTCGGTGTAGAGGGTGACGAGGCGCTCTCGCGAGCCGGCAGTCACCAGCGTCAGCGGACTGCGCGGGGCCGCGCCGGTCACGGTGACCTGCTCGACGCCGGGACGGACCTCGAACGTCGCCGGGACGGCGCCCGAGAGATCGACGGTGTTGCCCCCGGAGCCGCTCGCGGACCCGTCGCCGCAGCCGGTGGCGAAGTGGGCGAGAAGAGCGACGGCGGCGAGGGAGAAGGTGTTTCGGGTCAGGGGGTTTCCTCCGGGCGAGGTCCAGTCGCCCGGAGCTTTCGACCCGCGGGCGACGAATTGTGCGGTTCGACTGTCTCATTCAATCGAGCGTGTCAAGATCCAGCGGCGCGTTCCGCGAAGACCGAGCCCGCCGATGGACGACGCCCCGCACGGCTCGCTATGAGACGTCGATGCGATCCCTCAAGCTCGGCGTCCAGCTCGGATACTGGGGCGCGCTCCCGCCGCCAGACATCATCGGCACCGCACAGCATGCGGAGCGTCTCGGCTACGATGCGATCTTCACCGCCGAGGCCTGGGGCTCCGACGCGTTCACGCCGCTCGCCTGGATCGGCTCGCACACGAGCCGCATCCGGCTCGGCACGGCCATCGCGCAGCTGTCGGCGCGCACGCCCACCGCGGCGGCGATGGCGGCGCTGACCTTGGACCACCTCTCGCAGGGGCGCATGATCCTCGGGCTCGGCGTCTCCGGACCGCAGGTGGTGGAGGGCTGGTACGGCCAGCCCTTCGGCAAGCCGATGGCGCGCACGCGGGAGTACGTCGACATCGTGCGCCGGGTGCTGCGTCGCAAGGAGCCGGTGACGAACGCCGGACCGCACTATCCCCTGCCCTACGACGGCCCCGACGCGTCGGGGCTGGGCAAGCCGCTGAAGCCCATCACGCACCCGCGGCGCGCCGATCTGCCGATCTGGCTCGGCGCGGAGGGCCCGAAGAACGTCGCCATGGCGACCGAGATCTGCGACGGCTGGTTCCCGCTCTACTTCTCGCCGTACCGCCCCGAGGTCTACGCCGAGTCGCTCAAGAACATGAAGCCCGGCTTCGAGATCGCGCAGCTCGTGATCGCCAACATCGACGACGACCTCGAGCGCGCGCTGTACCCGGTCAAGGCGATGCTCGGCTTCTACATCGGCGGCATGGGGGCGGCGAAGCGCAACTTTCACAAGAACCTGATGGGCCGCATGGGCTTCGAGCGCGAGGCCGACCGCATCCAGCAGCTCTTCTTCGAGGGCAAGCGCGACGAGGCGATCGCCGCCGTGCCGAACCAGTTCGCCGACGAGATCTCGCTCTGCGGCTCACGCGAGCGCGTCCGCGATCGGCTGCAGGCGTGGCGCGACACGCCGGTCACGTCGCTGCTCCTCGGCACGCAGGACGCGAAGCTGCTCGAGACGATGGCGGAACTCACGTTCTCGTAGCAGCCGCGGCAGGTCACCCGTCCGCTGCCGGCTTCCGTCGCATGTCCCGCGCCGGCCGTTCGCTTCCCGCCGCACGACTCCTCGCAGCACTCTTCGCGGTCGCCCTGACGATCGGTGCGGCGCGCGCGGCGCGCGCGTCCGAAACGACGGGCGGCGATCTTCGCCGCGCGCTCGACGACGTGCTCGCGTGCGAGCGTCCCGACGGTGGCTGGACGTACGGCTGCGAGCCCGGCCCCGACGGCGCGGCGACGAAGATCGTCGTGCGAGCGCAGCAGGTCGCCGTGCTCCTCGGGCTGCCACTCTGGGACCTGCTCGTCGTGCGCAGCCCAGGCACGCCCGCGGGCGGGCTCGTGCTGCTCGAAGGCTGGCGTCGCACCGGCGACGTGCGCTGGCTCGCCGGCGCGCGTCGCGCGGGCGACGTGCTGGTTGCGACGCAGCTCGCGTCGGGCGGTTGGGCATCGGAGATGCCGGTGCACGGGCAACGGCTCGCACCCTGGTTCCGCTGGCTGAACCGCTGGACCGCGCTCGACGACGACGTGACCTCGGGCGCCGCGCGCTTCCTCGCCGAGCTGTGGGCCGCGACCGGCGAGCGGGCGTACCGCGCGTCGGCGGAGCGCGCCTTCGACCTCCTGCTCGCAGCCCAGCTTTCCGGCGGAGCGTGGCCCCTCACCTGGCGCGTACCGCGGTGGCTCGGCGTGGTCTCACCGAGCTTCGAGGACCTGCCGAGCACCAACGACGCGGCGACCGCGGGGCCGATCTACGCGCTGCTGGTCGGCGCGCGGCTTCTCGGACGCCCGGACCTGGCGGACGCGGCAGGGCGCGGCGGCGACTGGCTGGTGCGCGTGCAGGACGGTGCGCATCGCGACGCCTGGGCGCAGCAGTACACCGCCGACGGCGACCTCGCCGCGGGGCGCCGCTTCGAGCCGGTGGGCCTCGCCTCGTGGGAGACGCGCGAGATGCTGGACGCTTTGCTCGCGCTCGCGCGCGAGCCCGGCGGCGCACGCTTCTGCCGCGCGATCGAACGCGGTGCGGCGTGGCTCGCGCGCGTCGCGATCGCGCCCGGCTGCTGGGCGAGGCTCTACGCGCCCGGCGACGACCGCCCGATCTTCGTTGCGCGCGATGGCGCGCAGGTCGCGACGCCCGAAGAAGCGAAGCGCCCCTACAAGTGGACGGGCGAGTTCGGCATTCCGGCGCTGCTCGCGACGCTCGGCCACGGTGCGCGCAGCGTGCCGGATGAGCCGCTGCCGCCGCGGCGCGTGTTCGGCGACGCCGGCCGCTGCCCGGGCGGCCCCCCGGCGATGGCCGACGACGTGCCGAACCCGCGTGCGCGCATCGCGCGCGCGGCGGTGCTGCTCGCCGCCGACGAGCCGCTGCCCACGGACCCGTGCGCAGAGCGCTGACGCGACCGCGCCGCGCCGCGCTCTCCATCGGCGCCGTCGCTGCCACGACCACCCGCGGGGGCGACCACGCAGGTCAGCGACCCAGCAGATACCCGACGATTCCCCCGCCGAAGATCAGCAGCGCGGGGTTGACGTGTTTCGCGAGCAGGATGGCGGTGACGGCGACCGCGATCGCGGCCGTCGACGGCCCGAGGATCACGGTCTTCGCGAGCACCCAGGCACCGGCGAGCATGAGACCGATCGTCAGGGGCGCGAGCCCGCGCTGCACCGCCTCCTTCCAGGGCGAGTCCTCGAAGCGGTCCCAGACGCGGCCACAGAAGAACATGATGAGCCCCGCCGGCAGCAAGAAGCCGAGCAGCGCCGCGGCGGCGCCCGCGGAACCCGCGACCCGATAGCCGATCACCGACACCATCAGCATGTTCGGCCCGGGCGAGAGCTGTCCCAGGCTGTAGATCTGCCCGAACTGGTCGCTGGTCAGCCAGTGGTGCTGATCGACGACCAGGGCCTTCATCTCGGGAAGGACCGCGGTGCCGCCGCCGACGGCGAGCACCGACAGGAGCCCGAAGACCCAGAGCAGCGCGAGGAGGTTCACTCCGCCGCTCCGCCGCCGTCTTCCGCCACCGCCTTGCGCGGGCGATGGAGCCAGATGCCGAGCGGTCCGATCGCCAGGAGCGCGGCCACCAGCGACACGCGGAACACACCGATCACGACGAAGGTGAGCACGACGAGGCCGAGATCGAGCGGATTCGCGAGCTGCTTCTTGCCGATCTGCAGCGAGGTCGCGAGCGTCAGCCCGACCGCCGCGGCGCCCACGCCACCCAGCACCATGACCATCTCGGGCGAGCGCGCCTGGCTCGCGTAGAGCATGCCGAGCGCCATCACGATGACCGTTCCGGGCAGGCACATGCCGACGAGCGCGACGATCGCACCGGGGAGGCCGCGCAGCCGCTCGCCCATGTAGATGCTCATGTTGGTCGCGTTCAGCCCGGGCAGCGTCTGGCTGAGCTCGAGGCCGGACAGGAACGTCTCGTCGTCCATCCATCGTTGCTTGACGACGAGCGCCTGGCGCAGATACGCGACCACCCCGCCGCCGAAGCTCGTGATCCCGAGCACGAAGAACACGCGAAACAGCTGCCACAGCGTCACGTTCCCGACCACGGGCTCCACCGCCGGCGCGGCCTGCGCGCGGTGCGCGCGCGTCAGCTCGGCGCCGCCCGGGCCCTCGTGCGCTTCGGGCCGCGCGAGCACCTCATTCGTCATGGTCGAGCTTCCGGCCGGACAGACCGTACGCCAGCTTCGTCTTGGTCGTGCCCAGATCGACCCAGGCCCCGGTCTCGCGCTGCAGCAGACGGTAGAAGCGCTCCGAGCGATGCTTCGGACGCGGGTGCAGGCGCCCGTAGTGCTTGAACATGGTCTCGAACGCGAACTCGCCGACCAGCACGCGCTGCGTCTCGCGCTCGCGCCACACCGCCAGGTCGACCTTCGCGTTGCGGCCGCCGCCGAAGTGGAGGATGCCGAGGTCGAACAGCACCTCTTCGATGCCGACCTTCGCGACCGGCACGATCACCGCGCCCTTCGCCACATTGGCGTCGATCACCGCGGGGAAGATCTTCGCCCAGTCGCCGAGTGTCCGGCCGAGCGCCATCGACTGGTTCTTGATCTGGCAGGTGTGCGAGAACACGCTGCGCATGCCCCCGAGCCCGGTTGCGACGAGCAGCAGCTCCTCCTTGAACTTGACGACGCCCGGGAGCCCCTTCGCGAAGTCGATCCTCGTCCGCCAGGCGAGGTCGGGATCGGGGTGGCGGAACTTCATCGTCAGCTCGAACCGCTCGGCGGGCTTGTCGCCCCTGTAAGGCGTCCTGCGCCGCAGGATGTACGAGCGGCGGTAGAGGTCGAAGCGCGGGGTGTCGAAGAACGTCACCTCGCGGACCTGCGGCGTGTGCCAGCGCGGATTCTCGTCGACCATCGCCGGCACCTGCCGCGCGCTCGCTCTTGGCGAGCTTCCAATAGTCGCGGGCGTCGCGCTCGAGATCGGAGAACGCCTGCGGCTTCAGGAGGATCTTGAACTCGCGCCAGTGGATCGCCTCGAAGAGAGCCTCGAGGTCCGCGACCTTCTCCGGCTGCTTCGCACGCGTGAACTTGCCCGACGTCTCGTGCACCACCGCCTCCCTCTCGCCGCTTCGGCAGCCTCCACCTACCGCAGTTTCCCCGCGGCCTCAAACGACCGCGCTGCGTCGAGAGAAGATCGGCCGCGAGGCACCCGGCCGTGAGCGCGTTCCGGCGCTGTGGCCTGGCGTGATACCCACGCGCCGCAGTGAGAGCGGAACAAGGTGGACTGGTCACCCGGGCCCGGGCGGCGATGGCGCCGTTTCCCGGGCGCTGGCCGGAGGCGCTGGTCGTCGCGGGGGCGGTGACGACGGCAGTGGCCGTCGCGGTCGCGCTGCAGGTGCCGAGCTTCGCCGCGCCCAACGTCGCCTGCCTCGCGCTGCAGCACACCACGGTCTGCACCTGGCGAAACATGGTCGGGCGCCTGCTGGTGCTGGTCGTCGCGGCGCTGGTGCTCGTTCCCGTGGGGAGCGTTCTCTTGCAGGCGCCGTGGCTCCTCGTGCCGGCGTTCTTCCTGATGATCGCCACGCTCACGTACGTCCTGCCGTTCGCGGGGAATCCCGTCGAGTCGGTCCTGATCGCCTTCACGCTGGTCGGAGTGTGCTTCTCGGGAACGTACGACCCGTCGTCGATCGTCGTGCAGACGCGCGATCTCGTCGCCGCGTGCGCGATCGGCGTCGTCTCCGCCACGGTCTTCGCGCAGCTCGCCGCCCGTCCGAGCGCGCGCCTGCGCCTCGCCGAGTCGCTGTCGGTGAGCTTCGCGCGCAGCGAGCGCATCCTTGGCGAGGCGATCGCACGCTTGGCGGCGGAGGAGCCGGCGGAAGACTGGCCGGAAGCCCCGGTCCACTCCGACCTCGGGCGGCACGTCCCGCTGTTGCAGCTCGCCCGCCAGGAGGACATGGGGCCGCTCGCGGATCGCACGCTGGTGGCGCTCAGCACCGCGGCCGAGCGGGCTGCGGTCTTCGTCGGAACCGTCGACACGGTATCGCGCCAGAAGGTCGCGCATACCTATCGCGAGGCGATGCGCGCCGAGATCGAGGCCGCGGCCGGTGACGTCGCGTGGGCGCTCCGCGAGTTCGCCCGGGCCGCGCTCGCGCTCGCGTCGCGCGAGACTCTCGCGGCACCAGGCGACGACGCCCCGTGGCCGGAGTTCGACGGCTGCGTCGCCCGGCTGCGCGAGCGCCAGGACGAGCTGCGCGGCGGCGCCACCATGGCCGCCGTGGGCGTCGCCGAGAGCATCAACCTGAACGCACTCGTGCAGGCGCTCGCGGGCCTCGCCGACGTCCTGCACACGCCGCCCTGGGACCTGCGCGACCTGGCCGCCGAGGAGCAGCTCGGCGCGGCACCGCCGTGGCCGTTCCAGCTCCCGCACGTCGACCCCTTCGCCCTGCGCTTCGCCCTGCAGGTCGCGCTCGGCGTCACCATCGCGCTCGTCGTCGGGATCGCGTCGCACGAGCCCGAGCTCTCGACGCTGCTGTGGAATCCGCTGCTGGTCGCGCAGACCAGCTACGGGGCCACGATCCGCAAGGCGTGGCTGCGGCTTGCCGGCGTCGTGGCGGGTGGCGTCCTGTCGCTGCTGACGATGGTGCTGGTGTTCGCGAACACCAGCGACCTGACCGCCCTGCTGGCGGTCGTCTTCGCGGTGGTCGTCGCCTGCCAGTACGCGGCGCTCGAGCGGATGCACGCAACGCTGCGTGCGCACCTCGCGCACGACCTGGCGATGATCGACGCGCGCCAGACCATGGCGCCACCCGGTAGCCGCACGCACGACCTCGCTTGCGAGGCAGCGCGCACGCACTGCACGCGCGCGCGCCGACCTGCAGGCACCGCTCGACGCGCTCCTCGCCGAAGTCGAACGCGCGCGCCGGGGGGAGCTGCTCGGCTGGACGACCGAGCAGTCCGGCACGCTGCTCGCGGAGGTCGACCACGTGCGTCGCATGGCGCAGCTCGTGCCGCGCCTCGACGCGGCACTGGAGCGTATGGTCCTGCCCGGGACGGCGACCGCGGGGGCGCACGCGATCGTCACGCACGCGCGGCCCTCCGGCGCCGTGGTCGGCTGAAGCGCGTCCGCCGGCTCGCGCATCGTGGTCGCACCGCCGGCGCGCCCGTCCGATGGAACGCCCTGCCGGTTCCATCCCTCGTGGTCGGCAACGCCGAAGCGGCCGTCTGATGGAACGCCTTGCCGGTCCCATCCTTCATGGTCGGCAACGCCGAAGCGGCCGTCTGATGGAACGCCTTGCCGGTCCCATCCTTCGTGGTCGGCAACGCCGACGCGGCCGTCCGATGGAACGCCTTGTCGGTCCCACCCCTCGTGGTCGGCAACGCCGACGCGGCCGTCAGTCGTCCGTGAACTTCGCCTCGCGCTTGGTGAGAAACGCCGTCACGCCCTCGCGGAAGTCGCGCGAGCGCGCGGCCAGGATCTGGTTCCTGTCCTCCATCGCGATCGCGGCCTCGAGGTTGCCCGCGTCGATCGAGTGCTTGAGGCACTCCTTGGTGAGCTTCAGGCCGAGCGGCGAGTTGCGCAGCATGCGCTGGGCGAGCTCGCGCGCCGCCTGATCGAGCTCGGCGTCCGGCACGACGCGCGAGACGAGCCCCGTGCGCTCGGCGCGCGCGGCGTCGATGAAGTCGCCGGTCAGCAGCAGCTCGCTCGCGACCGACGCGCCGACGATGCGCGGCAGGAAGTAGCTCACGCCGACGTCGCAGGCCGAGAGCCCGATGCGGATGAAGGCCGCGTTCATGCGCGCCGACTCGCCCGCGATGCGAACGTCCGACGCGAGCGCCATCGCGAAGCCGCCGCCGCAGGCAGCGCCGTGCACCGCCGCGATGATCGGCTGCGGCGCGCGGCGCATCAGCATGACGATCTCGCTCACGCGGCGCTGCCCGCGGAGCCCGCCGCTGACCGACCCGCTCGGGTCGCCGGCGGCGTCGCGCTCCTGCGCGTCGCCCGCCTGCTGCTTCAGGTCGAGGCCCGCGCAGAAGCCGCGGCCCGCGCCCTTCAGGACGACGACGCGCGTCTCGCGATCGTCGACGAGCCCGCGGAAGAAGTCGCTGACCTCGCGGATCAGCGCGGTGTTCATCGCGTTCAGCGCGTCGGGGCGGTTGAGCGTCAGCCAGGTGATGTGGCCCTCGCGCTCGACGTGCAGCGTCTCGTAGCTCATCTGCGTTCTCTCCTAGCGTCCCGGAACGCCTTCGGGCCCGGGCTTGAAGCGGAAGATCTGGAAGGGCGCGCTCGCGCGCACGTGCGACCCGCTGACGAACAGCACGTCCTGCAGCGCGCTCGCGGTGACGTAGAGCCAGCCGTCGGGGCCGAAGCTGAAGCCGTCCGGCCAGCGCAGCCGTCCGTCCTTGACGAGCGTCACGAGCTTGCGCTCCGGCGTCAGGATCAGCACCGCCGAGTGCTCGGGGTCGCTGACGTAGACGTTGCCCGCGACGTCGGTGGTGAGCCCGTCGGAGATCGTCTTCGGGCCGTAGTCCTCGACGCGCGCCGCGAGATCCTGCGGCGTGACGGTCTCGTCGTCGAGATCCGCGGTGCGGATGCGGTACATGCGGTCGCCGCTCAGCGGGCCGAAGTAGAGCCACTCGCCCGGCACGTCGAGCGCAATCGAGTCGACGGGAATCTTCAGCGCGTAGAGCCCGTACGCGACCATGTCGCGGCCGGGCGCCTGCAGCAGGAAGTCCTGCGCCTGCACCGACGGGTGGCCGTCGAGCACGCGGCGGCTCTTGCCGGCCGTGACGTCGTACACGATCAGCGCCGGCCGCTGCCGGATCGGGCTCGCCTCGGCGACGTAGACCTTCGTCCCGTCCGGCGAGATCTGGAAGTCGTTCACCATCGACAGGAACGGCGCCACGTCGGACGGGAACTCGTGCAGGTGGTCGGGCTGCCCCGTCGCGAGGTCGAACGCGATGAGGCGCGGCTGGCCCATCGCGTAGCCGGCGTGGTCGAGCACCCAGAGCCGGTTCTTCGCGTCGATGCGCAGCGCAAGCGGCGTCCGGAAGTGCGGCTTGCCGTCGGCGGGCTTCTGGTACGCCTCGCTCGGGTACGGCACCGGCCTGCCGTTCACGAGCTCCGCGACCTTCACGGGCGGGTCGCCGTCGGGGTGGAACGTGAAGAACACGCGCCCGTCGGCAGACACGGCGATGTTGCCCGGCGGGTGGTCGAGGTTCGCGACCGGCTCGAGCTGCGCGGGCTGCAGGCGTGGTGCGGTCGTGCGGTCCTCGAGGCGCTGTCCACCGCCGAAGCGCCAGCGCACGCCGAGCGCGGCGACGACGAGCACCGCGGCGACGACGGCGACGATGCGGATCACACGCATGCGAGGGCCTTGCAGCTCGGACGTTCGTTCGGCGGCATGGGGCGCGATCCTCGCCCGTCACGGCGTGCGGCACAAGCGGCGCGCGTCGGAGGCGAGCCACAGCAGGCATCGCTCCCGCATCGGCTCGTCCGGGCGGCCCGGCGACTTCGATCGGAAGTCGTGACCTTTCGCACCTAGGGCAAAACGACCGGCCCGCCCCGAGCAGTTCCGCACGGGGCTCGCGTCCGGACGAAAGGAGAGCCCCATGCGATCGCACCGTCACCCCCTCTTGCTCACGCTCGGCCTGATCGTCGCCACGGTCGGCTGTGCCACCCTGCCGGCCCCTCCCGCCGCGCAGGTCCCGCTCGACGCGGCCGAGGACCGCGCGCTGCTGGCCTGCCAGGGCACCATGACCCGCGCCTCGACGAAGCTCGTCGGCACGGCGCTGCGCAAGCTCGACCGCTGCGCGGGCCGCGCGATCGCGCTCCGTCTGGAAGAAGACCGGCGCCTCAACAGCCAGACGATCGCCGAGTTCGTCGCACGCCGCGCGCTGGTGCTCGAGCGCTGCAACGCGGACTTCGCGCGGATCGGCGCGGCCTCGACGCGGATGGTCGACGCCGTCGTCGCTGCCTGCGCGCCGGTCGAAGACCTGCTGCTGCTCGACGACTCACGCGGCGACCCGCTCTCCTTCCGCACGCTGAGCGACGTGCTGGGAGCCCTCGGCTACGCCAACCTCCAGTTCGCCGGCGTACCCGAGCTCGCCGGGCTGCTCTGCGGGGCGGACCTGGCGGCGGCGCGCGAGGCTCTCGCGCTCCACCTGCCGCGCGTCTCCGACGTCGCGCGCAGCTACCTCGGGTTCGACATGGACGAGCTCGGCGAGCACCTGCACGGCTTCGCCGACCCCCGTTGCAAGGAGATCTAAGTTGATTGACGCACCGATCGAGGCGCTGCTCGCCTACCGGAAGGCGCTCGTCCGGGAGCTCGAGCGGCTGCGTGAGCTGGAGCGCATCGCGATCGACTTCTGCGCGCGCTGTCACCTGGGCTCGGTACGCAGCTCCTACACCTACCGCCGCTTCCGCGCGGTGCTGGCTCCCGACGCTGGCGCCACACCCGGCGTCACCTGCCACGCGATGGGGGACTCGGGGCGATAGCTGCACCAGGTCCCCGTGCGGATCGCGTTGTCGAGGTGGCGGCCGAGCTCCGGGTGAACGGCGCCGACGCGCTTGATCGCGGCGCGGACACGCCAGGTGACCGCCGCGCGCGATCGGTCGCGGCACCGGTCCTGCGCGCGCGGCCGCCGAGGCCGAACGCGCTCGAGAGCTGCTCGACGAGCGCGTCCAGCTCCGCCTCCGCCCTCTCCGCGCGGTGCAGGTCGTGCGCTTCGGTCGCCTCGTCGATCTCGGCCTGCAGCTCGTTCACCCGTGCGCGATACGCGCGGCGCGCCTGCTCGTCGAGCACGGGCCCCGCGTCCCCGCCGACCTCACCGCCACCCATCAGGTCGAGGCAGTGGAGCTCGACCTCGGGTCGATCGACGAGTCGCGCCAGGTCGTCGAGGCCGCGTACGTGACGGACGTGCACCTCGCGCCCCGCGTAGGCGAGCGACCACGAGTCGCCGGCGCGCACGAGCCGCGCCGGTGGCAGCGAGCTGGAGACGGCCGTGACGCGCGCGGGTGCCGAACGGCCAGCGTCGTCGGAGGGAGCGACGACCGCAGCCGTGCCTTCCGACTCCTCCGCCGCGCCGCGGGGCGGGGGCTCGGTCGCGAGCGCGCGGCGAACACGCCGCAGCGCCTCGCCCGACCACACGCTCCCCGGCGCCGGCGCGGCGATCACCCCGGACCGCTTGAGCTCGACGAGCTCGTCCTCGAGTGGGCTCCCGAGCAGCGTTCCGCGTGCGCTCGCCGGAAGTGCTGCGGCAAGCGTGCGAGCGGCATCGGTGTCGCCCGCGCGATGTGCGAACACGGCGGCCGTCTCGAGCGCCAGCGTGAGCTCGCCGAGATCGGACTCGCCAGCGGCGCGCTCGAGGAGCGCCTGCCAGGTACCACGGCTGCTCCACCAGTCGCTCTCCTCGGTCGCGAGCGTCGCCGCGGAGCGCTCGGTACAGAGCACGAACCACGGGTAGGCGAGTCGTTGCTGCAGCGCCGCGACGACGCGCAGCACGCGGTGCGCCTCCTGCCAGCGCTTGCGCCGCAGGAGCAGCGCGAGCTCCGTGATCCGCGCCCACACCTCGGCGATCTGGTCACCCGCGCCGGCGGCGTCGCGCGCGATCGCATCGAGGGTCGCCAGGGTCGCTGCGTCATCTTCCCTGGCGGCGCTGGTCCATGCGACAAGTGCTGCGAGCTCACGACGGAAAGGTGCCATGCCGCCGGCTCCGGCGAGCTCCGCGCCGCGTGCGAAGTGCTCGGCCGCCGCGTCGCGATCGCCCGCACGGAGAGCCACCATGCCGAGCGTCCGTCGCGCGACCACCGTCGCAACCGCGCTCGTCGCCTCGAGCTCGAGCGCTCGCGCCGCGAGCTCGGCTGCGCTCGCGTGATCCTCGGCGGCGAGCCGGGCGTTGGCCGCGACCGCCAGCACCTCGGCGTGCAGCGGCTCGGCCGCGTCGGGCCAGCGCGCGAGAACGCGCTCGCACACCGCCCCGACGTCGGTCGCGCGCCCCTGGTGTACCGCGCCCCAGAGCGGCAGGACCATCCGGAACGCACGCGTCGGCGTCGCGTCGGTCAGAAGGCAGCGCTCGATCGCGGCGGTGAGGTTCACGAACTCGCCGAGCACCGTGCCGAGGATCCCGCTCGACCAGCGCTCGAACGAGGCGAGGGTCAGCTCGCCGGCGAGCTCGAGCATGGCCGCGACGAAGCGCTCGTGCTGCTCGGCCATCCCGCCTTCGTCCTCGGCACGCTCGCGCGCGTAGCGCCGGAGCGACTCGAGGAGCCGGTAGCGCATCGTGCTTCCCGCCTGCTCAGCGACCACCAGGGAGTGATCGACGAGGCGCGACAGCAGGTCGATCGTGGCCAGGCGATCGGCGCCTTCGGGCGCGGCGACCGCGTGCGCGAGGCGCGCGTCGAACGAGCCGACGAACACGCCGAGCGCGCGGAAGAACACCTGCTCGTCGCGCGACAGGAGGGCGTACGAGGTGTCGATCGCTGCCCGCAGGCTCGCGTGGCGCGCGGTGCCGATTGGTGCGCTGCGACGCAGCAGGTCGAAGCGCCGGTCGAGGTGCTCGAGCATCTCCGCCACGCTGAGCGTGCGCGCGCGCGCCGCCGCGAGCTCGATCGCGAGCGGGATGCCGTCGAGACGCCGGCAGAGGGTGCTCAGCGCTCCGAGCTGCTCCGGAGAGTCGTTCACCCGGCCCCCCGCGGCGCGCACGCGATCGCAGAAGAGACGGATCGCGGCCGAGGCCGCGATCTCGTCGGCAGCCTCCGAGGACGCGAGCGCGAGCGGTCCCAGCACTAGGACGTGCTCGCCGTCGACCGCGAGCGGCGCGCGGCTGGTGGCGAGGAGGTGGACGGCCGGGGCGCGCGCGACGAGGTCCGCCCCGGCCGCAGCCGCCTTTTCGAGGACGTGCTCGCAGTTGTCGAGCACCACCAGCGAGGGCGCGGTGCCGAAGTGCACCGTTGCCGCGTCAAGCGACGGCAGGCCGAGCTACGCCGCGAGCTCGGCCCCCAGGTCGTGGCCGGAGGTGATCGCCGCGAGCTCGACCCGCTGCACGCCGCCCGGCCACTCGGCCGCCGTGCGTTCGGCGAGCTCGAGCGCGAGGCGCGTCTTGCCGATGCCTCCCGGGCCTACCAGCGTCACCAGGCGCGAGCGTCCGACGAGCGCGTGCAGGCGCTCGAGCTCGAGCTCGCGCCCGATGAGCTCCGACAGCGGCACCCGGCGAGTGTGCCACACGTGTGGCGTCGATTCGAGGCCGAGATCCGGGTGCGCCGCGCGGCGCACCCGGCTCGGTTCACGGTGCGAAGGAGCTGCCCAGGAGGTCGCCCGCGGCGGCGCGAATCTCGCGCGTCGAGTTCCGGCCGCCGGAGAGCATCTGGCGTCCGAGCTCCGGGAGGGCCGAGAGGCCTTGCGCCGTCCCGTACAAGACCTGTGCAACGCCGGCATTCTCGAGCACGGCGCCGCTGGTCGCGTGCAGATCCTCGAACGGAACGCCCACCACCAGGTCGGCGATCCCGTCGTGGTTGAAGTCGCCGACGCCCAGAGCCGCACCGAACAGGTCGCCGCCGCCGCGCGGCGACTCGACGCCCACCGAGTCGCGATCCCAGTCGCTGACCCCGCCGCCGCGGATCCGGAGACCGCTCGAGCCGCCGTACGCGACCACGACGCGACCCGCGATATGGTCTGTACGGAAGGGGTGGTGCTCGAAGCTCTCATGCGGGACGCCCATCGCCAGGTCGTCGAAGCCGTCGCGGTCGAAGTCGGCGACCACCAGCGCCGCGCCGAAGCGATCACCCGCCTCGACCCGCTGGACGAGGTCGGGGTGCTCCTGGTCGAAGCGCGCGTGCGGCGCGGCCGGCAGTCCAGCCGGTCTCCCGTAGTAGACCGACACCGCGCCGGCTCCATCCTTCTGATTCACTTGTCTTCCGGGCTCGCCGACCACCAGGTCCTCGAGTCCGTCCCCGTTGAAGTCCGCCGTCAGCGGGATCGCCTGTGCGCTCGTGGCGAATGCCACGAGCAGTGTGAGGGCGAGCCGCCATTCGATTCCGCGTGCCACGTAGGTCTCCTTTCGCTCGGGCACGGGGCCAGCGTCGCGATCCCGTGCCGGGTTCGACCCACGTCGCGAGAGGCGGCGCCTCATTTCGTAAGTGCCGGGCGCCTTCGCTGCTCAAGCGGTCGTCACCAGAACGTAGAAGTTCGGCAGAGACCGGATCGAGGCATCCAGGCGATCGAGCCGACCACCTGGCGCCTGCGCACGCGCCGGATCACCGCCCCGCCGCGGCGCCGACGTACCCGACGACCTCGAGGCCCGGTACGCGCTCGAAGTGCTCCACGTTGCGAGTCACGATGGGGACGCCTGCGGCCCGCGCCGTGCACGCGATCCAGAGGTCGTTCGTGCCGATCAGGCGGCCGACTTCGCGCAGCTCTCGCGCGACCGAAGCGTACACGCGAGCCACATCCGCGGTGAGGTCGAGGACACGCAGCGGCGACACCAGCGCCTGTGCGGCATGCCCGGTCGGGTCGTCGAATCCCTCCAGGTACTCGCCGAGCGCGACCGCCGGCAACAAGAGCTCGGTGCTCGCGTGCGCGCGCAGGAACGTGACGGCACCGGCGGGCGCGCCCCGGCCGCGGTGCTCGTTCTGGAGATCGATCAAGAACGACGTGTCGAGCGCTAGTCGCTCCACGCGTCACCCGGAGGTGCGTCGGCGCGCTGGTTCGATTCCAGGCGCTGCAGCGCATCCTCGTCGAGTACGGGCGCGCGCTCGAGTGCCTCCAGAAGTGCCGCGCCGGTGGAGCGCACGCGGTCCCAGCGCGCGCGCCGGATCACCTGAGAAAAGGACTCGTCCGGGCGGATCCTGGCGCGCCGGAGCTTATCGTAAGCTACGAGATCGATTGAGATCGTCTTTGTTGCCATGCATGTACGTGTACATGCATCTAGCGGGCTGCGTCAAGGCTGCTGCAGGGCCCGCACGGAGCGTGGCACGCACCACTGCCCTCTCCGGAACCGCCATCCGCCGTGGCCGGTGCATGGCCGAGATCGCCGCCCGCAGCCCACCGCCGTTGCCGCGGCGTCCGCGACCTGATAACCGAATCGACCGCGTGACCCGGACGTTGCAGTTCGTCTGCGTGCTCGCCACGAGCGCGGGCCTCGGCGGCTGCATGATCGGCCCCGACTACGTCCGGCCGGACGCCCGGCTCGCGGACCACTGGACCGACACCGGCGTGCCGGGCCTCGACCCGGCCCGTGCCGGCGCCGACGACGTTCTGCAGCGCGACTGGTGGCGCGCCTTCGATGACCCGATCCTCACGCACCTCGTCGAGACGGCGTACCGGCAGAACCTGACCCTGCTCCAGGCCGGCGTGCGTGTGCTGGAAGCGCGCGCCCAGCTCGGCGTGGCGCTCGGCGAGTTCTGGCCGCAGCAGCAGTCGCTGAGCGCCAGATACTCCTACGATCGCATCCCGCTCACCGTGCCCTACGACCTGATCAACGACACCTACCAGCAGGCGCTGTTCGGCGCCCAGGCGGCGTGGGAGATCGATCTCTGGGGCAAGATCCGGCGCGGCATCGAATCCGCCGACGCGGCCTTTCTCGCCTCGGTCGCTGCCTACGACGACGTGCTGGTGACGCTGCTCGGCGACGTCGCCAGCACCTACGTCGAGATCCGCATCCTCGAGGCGCAGATCCGGATCGCCGAGGAGAACGTCGCGAAGCAGGAGACCGCACTCGCCATCGCGCGCAACCGCTTCCGCGCCGGCGTCGTGAGCAAGCGCGACGTCTACCAGGCGGAGAACGTGCTCGGGCAGACGCGCGCGTCGATCCCGCAGCTCACCGTCGACCTGCGTCAATCGCAGAACGCCCTGTGCGTCTTGCTCGGCCTGCCGCCGGGCGGCGCCGACGCGATCCTCGCCGGGCCATCGCGCATCCCCGCAGCACCGCCGCAGGTCGCGGCGGGAATCCCGGCGGACCTGCTGCGCCGCCGCCCGGACGTGCGCAAGGCCGAGCTCGACGCCGCCGCGCAGAGCGCGCAGATCGGCTTCGCGAAGGCGGATCTGCTGCCGGCGCTGAGCCTGATCGGCAACGTCGGCACGGTCGCATCCGACATCGGCACGGGCAGCCTGTCGGACGTCTTCACGGGACGCAGCGTGAGCCACTCGATCGGGCCAGCGGTGCAGTGGAACGTGCTCAACTACGGGCAGATCACCAGCAACGTCCGGGTGCAGGACGCGAAGCTGCAGGCGCTACTGGTCGACTACCAGAACGCGGTGCTGACGGCGCAGAAGGACGTGGAGAACGGGCTCGTCGCGTTCGTCAAGTCGCGCGAGCAGAGCACCTACCTCGAGGCGAGCACCGTCGCCGCCGAGGGCGCGCTCAGGATCGCCCTCGATCAGTACAAGGAAGGAACGGCCGACTTCACCACCGTGCTCGTCGCCGAGCAGAATCTGTACGCCGCGCAGAGCGACCTCGCGTCGGCGCGCGGCAACGTTGCCCTCGGTCTGATCGCGGCCTATCGCGCGCTCGGCGGCGGCTGGCAGATCCGCGGCGGCAACGACTTCGTCCCCGAGGCGACGCGGGCAGAGATGGCGGAGCGCACCGACTGGGGAACCTGGCTCACACCCGACCTCCTGCAGCCCGAGGCGCCCGGCCTGCCGGGCGCAGAGGACGTGAGCCCAGCTCCGGGGCTACCCGAGTGGTAGCGCCGCGACGAGTGACGCGATGACGCCGACCCGAGACCTACACTTCCGAAGCCCGCCCGCGACGCGCGCGCGCGCACACACCCTGCGCTCGACGCTCGGCGCGCTCGCTGCGACGATCGTCGTCACCGGCTGTGGCTCGAGCGCACCCGCTCCCGAGCCGGCACCGAGGGTCACGGTCGCGACGCCGGTGGCGCAGCAGGTCACGGACTTCCGCGAGTTCACCGGCAACACCGCGGCCATCGACTCGGTGACCCTGGTCGCGCGCGTCGAGGGCTACCTCGAGCAGATCCACTTCACCGACGGCGCGGCCGTCAAGCAGGGCGACCTGCTGTTCACCATCCAGCAGACGCAGTACCAGGCGCAGCTCGCGCAGGCGCAGGCACAGCTCGCAGCCCAGCAGGCGGCGCTGGTGCACGCGAAGAAGGAGCTCGCACGCTACACGCAGCTCGTCGCGGAGGACTCGGCACCCGCGACGGAGGTCGACCGCTGGCAGTACGAGCGCGACTCGGCAGAGGCGGGCATCGCGGGTGCGCAGGCGCAGATCGAGCTCGCCAAGCTGAACCTGGGCTACACGAAGGTCACCGCCCCCTTCGACGGCCGCATGGGACGCCACCTGGTCGATCCCGGCAACGTCGTCGGTGGTGCTGCGCAGCCGACGTCGCTCGCGACCATCGACCGCCTCGACCCGCTCTACGTCTACTTCACCATCGCCGAGCGCGACCTCTTGCGCATCCGCGCCGAGCACGCGGGCGAAGGCCGCGCCGCGATGGAGAAGCAGGAGATCCCCGCCTTCTTCGGCCTGCTCGACGAGGACGGCCATCCGCACCGCGGTCGGCTCGACTTCGCGGCGCTCACCGTGACCAGCACCACCGGCACCCTGCAGGCGCGCGCGGTCTTCCCCAACCCCGAGCCGGCGATCCTGCCGGGGCTCTTCGTCCACGTGCGCATCCCGACGGCTGCGCCGCACCAGGCGCTCACCGTTCCGGGCGAGGCAATCGCCTTCGACCAGCAGGGCGAGTACGTGCTGCTGGTGAACGAAGCCGGCATCGTCGAGCGGCGTCCGGTCACGACCGGCATGCAGCTCGGCGACCGCTTCGTCGTCGAGGACGGGCTCGCCGCGACCGACCGCGTCGTGGTCGCCGGTGTGCAGCGCGCGATCCCGGGGCGCAAGGTCGACGCGCAGACCGATTCGAGCGCGCCGGCAGCGCCCTTGCCCGAGCCCTCCGCGGCGGGAGCTGCACGGGGCTGAGCGCGGCGCATGTCGAAGTTCTTCATCGAGCGGCCGATCCTCGCGAACGTCATCGCGATCGTGACGATCGTGCTCGGCGTGGTGTGCATGCTCACGCTGCCGGTGTCCGAGTACCCGAACATCGTGCCGCCGACGATCCAGGTGTCGACCAACTACCCCGGCGCGTCGGCCGAGATCGTCGCGAAGACCGTCGGCATCCCGATCGAGCAGCAGATCAACGGCGTGCAGGACTCGATCTACATGCAGTCGACCAGCGGCAGCGACGGCAGCTACACGCTCACCGTCACCTTCGCGATCGGCACCGACCTCGACGTGGCGCTGCCGCTGGTGCAGAACGCCGCCAGCTCGGCGCTGGCTCAGCTGCCGACCCAGGTGCAGGCGCAGGGCGTGAACGTCCGCAAGGTCGCGACCAACATCCTGCTGATCGAGAGCCTGTACTCCGAAGACGACCGCTACGACGAGACCTTCCTCGCGAACTACGCGATCATCAACCTGCAGAACCCGATCGCGCGCCTGCCGGGCGTCGGACAGGTGACCGTCATGGGGGCGGGGCCGTACAGCATGCGGGTCTGGCTCGACCCGCAGAAGCTGGAAGCGTTCGGCCTCACCGTGCTCGACGTGCAGAACGCGATCCAGGCACAGAACGTCCAGGTCGCGGCGGGGCAGCTCGGCGGGCCGCCGGTGCCGGGCGACCAGGTCTTCCAGCTCACCGTCAACACGCTCGGGCGCCTGTCCACCGTCGCGGAGTTCGAGGACATCATCGTCAAGAGCCAGGCGCCGTCGGCCGAGAAGACCAGCCTCGAGCAGGCACGCGACCCGTCGCCCAGCGCGTCGATCGTGCGCGTGCGCGACGTCGCGACCGTGCAGCTCGGGCAGCAGGTGTTCTCGATCTTCTCCGGTCTCAGCGGACGGAAGGCCGCGCACATCGCGATCTACGCGCTGCCGGGTGCCAACGCGCTCGACGTCGGCGTCGCGACGCGTGCGCTCATGGCCGAGATGGCGAAGTCGTTCCCCGAGGGCATGAAGACGGCGTCGCTCTACGACACCACGGTGTTCATCAACGAGTCGATCGACGCGGTGTACTTCACCCTGGCGCTCGCCGGCGTCCTGGTGCTGATCGTCATCATGCTCTTCCTGCAGAACATGCGCGCGATGCTGGTGCCGGCGACCACCGTGCCGGTGACCATCATCGGGGCCTTCGCCGCGATGGCGCTGCTCGGCTTCACGGTCAACCTGATGACCTTGTTCGCGCTGATCCTGGCGGTCGGCATCGTGGTCGACGACGCGATCGTCATCGTCGAGAACGCATCGCACCACATCGAGCGCGGGCTCACGCCGAAGGACGCGGCGATCGAGGCGATGAAGGAGCTGACCGGCCCGGTGATCGGCATCACGCTGGTGCTGACGGCGGTGTTCCTGCCGGCGTCGTTCATGCCGGGCATCACCGGGCAGATGTTCCGCCAGTTCGCGCTGGTCATCGCGGCCACCGCGATCATCAGCGCCATGAACGCGCTGACGCTGAAGCCGACGCAGTGTGCGCTCTATCTCCGTCCGATCCCCAAGGACCACGTGCCGAACCGCTTCTACCGCGGCTTCAACCGGGTCTACGACGCGCTCGAGCGGCGCTACATGGGCGTCGTCGAGGGAATGGTGCGCCACCCGCGCGTGTCGGCCGGCGTGTTCGTCGTGCTGGTCGGCACCGCCGTCTTCGGCTTCGCGAAGTGGCCGTCGGCGCTGATGCCGCTCGAGGATCAGGGATACTGCGTGGTCGTCGCCGAGCTGCAGCAGGGTGCGGCGCAGCCGCGCGTGCGCCAGGTGTCGGCGCAGATGGACGCGGTGCTGAAGGACACGCCGGGCATCAAGGGCTGGGTCACGATCGGCGGCTACTCGGCGCTCGACTCGGCGAAGCTGTCGAACGTCATCACCGCGTTCGCGATCTTCGACGACTTCGGCAAGCGCCCGCCCGGCAGCACGCAGATGTCGATCATCGGCGACCTGCAGCAGCGCCTCCAGTCGATCGAGCGCGCGAGCTTCGCGGTGCTGCCGCCGTCGCCGATCCCGGGCCTCGGCGTCGCGTTCGGCTTCACGATGATGATCGAGGACCGCGCCAGCGCCGGACTCGGCGAGCTGCAGAAGGCGGTCGACGAGATGCTCGCCACGGCGAAGGACGACCAGGGCTTTCTGCGCACCGGCTTCACGACGTTCAGCGCGACCAGCCCGCAGCTCTACCTCGACATCGACCGCACGATGGCAGAGTCGCTCGGCGTCGAGGTGAACGACGTCTTCGCGACCTTGCAGACCTACCTCGGCTCGACCTACGTCAATCAATTCAACAAGTTCAACCAGAGCTTCCAGGTGCGCATGCAGGCCGGCGCCGACGACCGCCGCGGCATCGACGACATCGGGCGCCTGTACGTGCAGAACCAGGACCGCCAGATGGTGCCGCTCGGCGCGCTGCTGAAGGTCCGCCGCACGCTCGGCGCCGAGCTGGTGACGCGCTACGACCTCTACCCCGCGGCGACCATCGTCGGCATCCCGACGCCGAAGTACAGCTCGGGCCAGGCGATGGACATGATGGACGAGTGGGCGGCGAAGCTGCTGCCGACCGGCATGGCGTACGACTGGAGCGGCCTCTCCTACCAGGAGCTGCTCGTCGGCAATCAGATCTACCTGATCTTCGGCCTGTCGATCTTCCTCGTGTTCCTGGTGCTGGCGGCGCAGTACGAGAGCTGGAGCGACCCGACCACCGTCGTGCTGGTGGTGCCGATCGCCATCGTCGGCGTGATCACGGCGCTGCTCGTGCGGCGCTTCCCCGTCGACCTCTACACGCAGATCGGCCTGGTGCTGATCATCGCCCTGGCAGCGAAGAACGCGATCCTGATCGTCGAGTTCGCGCGCGAGCTGCGCGCCGAGGGCCTGGGCTTCACCGACGCCGTCGTGGAGGCGACGCGCCGGCGCTTCCGGCCGATCCTGATGACGTCGATCGCGTTCATCCTCGGTGTCGTGCCGCTCCTCACCGCGAGCGGCGCGGGGGCCGCGAGCCAGCAGGCGATCGGTACCGTCGTGTTCGGCGGCATGCTCGCGTCGACGCTCCTCGCCATTCCCTTCGTCTCGGTGTTCTACGTGCTGGTGCACGCGCTGTTCGAGCGCCGCGGGCACGCGACCGGGGCCGCGACGGCCGAGGGGCGATCCGACCCGACGCTCTCGTGAGCAGGGCGCGTCGACTGCGCCGCGCACGCCGGCGCCACCGCGTACGACGCACCCGCCGGCGGCCGGGAGCGGCCAGCGGGCCTCGTCCGATCACCCGGGCAGCAGCTCGGCGACGTCGAGCGTCACGTCGGGAAAAGCGACCAGCGTCACCCGGTCGCCACGACGCAGGGTGGTGCACTCGGTGTACACGCCGAGCTCGCGGTCGGGAGCGCGGAACACCTCGAGCAGGTCGTCGCGCAGGTTGACGATCCAGAACTCGGGGATGCCGGCCGCGGCTCCGTCCCCGGCGTCAGGCCTCGATGAGCAGCGTCGGCACGCCCTCCGTCCCGCTGCGCACCGTCGCGACGCGCGTGCCCTGCTTGTTGCCCGTGCGCAGCTCGCTGACGTCGAGCCCGGCCGCCGTCAGGCGGGCGCGCACCGACGCGAGGTCCGCGACGCGGTAGGCAATGCCGTTCAGGACGTCGTCGCCCTGCCCCGCAGCGCCGATCGGACTCACGAACTCGAGCGTCACGCCCGCCGTCCGGAAGAACAGCATGCGCAGCCCGCGCTGCGGGAACTCGCGGTCGAGCGCGAGACGGACGCCGAGACCGTCGCTCCAGAGACGGATCGCGCGCCCCGGGTCCGGCGTGTTCACCACGACGTGGTCGATGCCGACCATGCCGCCCGCGGTCGGGACGGCGTCCGCGAGCGACGGGTGCGCGCGCGACACGGGATCTCCGTCGGCGCCGGTCGGGCACGGATCGACCACCACGCCGATGCCGCCGAAGCCCTCCTCGACGACCAGCTCGTAGGCGGCCTCGGCCGCGATCGACGCCACCGGCGTGCGCGCCAGGCGCAGCGACTGTGCGCCTGGCACGCCGTGCACCAGCTCGACCGCGCCGCGCGCGAGCGCGAAGCGCACGTGGTCGTGCGCGACGTGCTCGGGCTCGGCGCCGAGAAGAACCGTGTACGCGTGCGCCGCGCGGGCCACGTCGTCAGTGGCGACGCGGACCGCGTCGAAGCGCACGAGCTCCCGTCCCTGCTCCGTCATGCGTGCGATCCTGGCGCGCCGCCGCGGCGTTCACAAGCGCCCGGCCGCCGGCCCGCGCGCGGAGGGCAGCCGAGACGCGGGCGCGCACCGGGTCGCCGCCGCATGGCCTCGCGACGGCACACCGGACGCGGCCGCGCCCCGCTCACGCGGCCGCGCGGCGATCGGCGGTCCGGGCGCGCAGCACCGCCTCGATCAGATTGCGGCGCAGGATCGCAGACGCGCACAGGGCACCGCCGAGCAGCGCGCCCCCCACCCCCGCGGTCGCCACGTCGGCACCCGTCAAGTAGAGGCCGCGAAGCCGGCTCTGCGGGCGCAGGATCCCGCTTCGGAAACGCGCCGGGCTGTGCCCGAGCCCGTAGATCTCGCCGCGCGGGTGTGCGGCGAAGTGCTGCGTGCTGAGCGGCGTCGACAGCTCCGCGACCTCGACCCGGCCGCGCACCTGCGGCACGTGCGCGTAGAGCACGTCGAGCAGCTTCTCGGTGAGCTGCTGCTTCGCCGACTCGTAGCCATCGCCGCGCTTGTGCCAGCGCGTGTCCTGCCATGCGGCGAAGCGCTCCCACGGCAGCAGCGTGGCGACCTCGATGGTCGCGCGCCCCGGACAGCGGCGCGCGAAGTCGGGGTCCTTCGCCGACGGGAACGACACGTACGCGAACGGCGCCTCGCCGGGCTCCGCCGCGCGCGCGACGGTGCGCTCGTGGTGCTCGTCGGGGAACAACCACAGGTTCGTCCGCTCGAGGCCGAGCTCCTCCGCCGTGCCCTTCAGCCCGACGTACAGGCATGCGTGCGCGATCGACGGCGCGAGGTCGCGGCGGGCGGCGTCCCAGCCGGCTCGCGCCGCGGCCTGCGGCGGCACGAGCTTGCCGAAGGTGAGCGCGGCGCCCGCGGCGCTGATCACCAGTGGCGCGCGCAGCACAGCGCCGTCGGCCGCCATGCGCACGCCGACCGCGCGCCCGCCCTCGACGACGATCTCCGCCACCTCGGCGTTGGTCAGAACCTCGCCGCCCGCCGCGCGGATCACCGGCACCACGGTCTCGGCGATGCGGCCCGCGCCGCCGACCGGGTAGTACGCGCCGCCGAAGTAATGTTGCGCCACCAGCGCGTGCATCACGAAGCTGCTCTCCGCCGGTGGCAGACCGTAGTCGCCGAACTGCGCGGTGAGCACGCCGATCAGGCGCTGGTCACCGGTCAGCGACTCGAGGACCTGGCGCGTCGTGCGGTCCGACAGACGGAAGAAGCGCCGTCGCGCGAGCGGTTTCAGCACCGCGCCGACCAGGCGCGGATACGCGCGCGTCGCGAGGAAGTCGTGCATCGCGGCGACCGCCTGGTGCACCAGCGCGAAGTAGCGGTCGATCGCCGCGCGCTCGGACGGGAACGTCTGGTGCAGACTCGCGCGCAGCGCCGCCTCGCCGCGCGGGAAGTCGAAGCGGAAGTCGTCGCCGAGGAACGCGCGGTCGTAGACCTCGCCCATGCTCGCCCACGCGAGCTGCCCGTCGGTGATCTCGTCGAACAGCGCGCGCAGCATGCTGCCCGGCTGCACGTCACCGATGTAGTGCACGCCGACATCCCACTCGTAGCCGGGACGGCGGAACGTGTGCGTGAAGCCGCCCGGCACGTAGTGGCGCTCGAGCACCAGCACGCGGCGGCGCGCCTGCGTGGCGAGCAGTGCTGCGACCGACAGGCCCCCGATGCCGGAGCCGACGACGATCGCGTCGTACGACTCGCGGACCGGGCGACGGTGGTAGGGCTCGGCGATCCGTTGGTGGCTCATGCTCTCTCCCCGCCGCTCGAGGCGGCATCTGTGTACGCTGTATACTCCGAGGCGAAGAAAAGGCCGTCAGCGCGCCCGCGAGAGCGCGGCTCCGCCCTGGACGCGGCGGCCGGTCGCGCGGCGAGCCGACGCAGATGCGGACGCCACGGCCGGCGGCGCGAAGCCGCGCAGCAGCGCGTCGATCGAGCGCCGGTAGAGGTCGGCGAACTCGCGCTCGGCGAGCTGCAGCTTGCCGGCGAGAAACAGGCTGACGAGCCCGTGTACGTGCGCCCACACCACCAGCGCCGCCTCCTCGGCATCGGCGATCTCGAGCGCGCCCGCGGCGGAGCAGTCGCGGACGCGGTCCACCAGGAAGCGGAAGGTCGCTGCGCCCTCGCCTGCGCCCGCGGCTCCGGCGCGCCCCACGGGCACGTCGCGCTCCATGAACATGACCGCGTAGCTCTGCGGGTGCTCGAGGGCGAAGCGCAGGTACTGCTCGCCTGCGACCGCCAGCCGTGCGAGCGGCGTGGCCTCGCGCAGCGAGCGGTTCAAGTAGCCGAGGAACGTCGCGTGCCCCTGCTCGACCAGCGCCCCGAGCAGATCCTCCCGGCTCGGAAAGTAGCGGTAGAGCGCCATCGGCGTGACGCCCACCCGCGCGGCGACGCCGCGCATGGTGACCGCGGTGGCCCCCTGCGCGACGAACAGGTCGCGCGCCTCCTCGAGGATACGGCTGCGGATCGGCGGCTCGGCCATATATACAGCGTATATTCCCGCCACCCGATCGAGTCAAGCCGCGCGCGCGGCCCGGAGCGTCAGGCCGCGGACGACGCGACCTCCGCGACCGCCTGCCCGTCGGCGCGCACGTCGGAGACACCGCGCGCCGGCCTCGGCGACGTGAACTGCAGCACCCCGTCCTCGAGAGCGCCCTCGCGGATCATCTTCTTGTCCTTCGCGAAGTTCTGCGGGTTCAGCCACGGTTCGCGGTCGCCCTGCCTGGGAAAGCGGTGCATCACGCGCTGCATGTAGCCCGCCGAGAAGCCGTCGATCCAGCGGCGCGCCGGCATGCTCGCGTCCGACGGACGGAGCCGTGGCACGACGACACGCGCACCGACCCGGTCCATGTGGTTCAGGAGCCGGCACACGTACTCCGAGGTGAGGTCCGCGCGCAGCGTCCACGACGCGTTGATGTAGCCGAACGTGCACACGAGGTTCGGCACGTCCGAGTACATCATTCCCTTGTACGACCAGGTGTCCGCGAAATCGATCGGCTCGCCGTCGCGCGCGAACTGCACCTCGCCCAGCACGACGAGGTTCAGGCCGGTCGCGGTGACGATGATGTCGGCCTCGAGTTCGTTGCCCGACTCGAGCAGGATGCCCTTCTCGGTGAAGCGCTCGATCTGGTCGGTCTCGACCGACGCCTTGCCCGAGCGGATCGCCTTGAAGAGGTCGCTGTTCGGCACGAGGCAGAGGCGCTGGTCCCATGGATTGTAGCGCGGCGTGAAGTGCTTCTCGACGTCGTAGCCGGGTCCGAGCTCCTTGCGCACCATGCCGAGGAGCCACTTCTTCACCTCGACGGGATTCGAGCGCGTGCGCCGATAGAGGAGCTGCTGCAGCGTGGTGTTCTTCCAGCGCGTGGCCGCGTAGGCCCAGGTCTCGGGAAGGACCCTGCGCAGCGCGTTCGCGACGGCGTCCTTGTCCGGACGCGAGACCACGTACGTCGGCGAGCGCTGCAGCATGACGATGTGCTCGACGTCGCGCGCCATCGACGGGACGAGCGTCATCGCGGTCGCGCCGGAGCCGATCACGACGACCTTCTTGCCGCGGTAGTCGAGGTCCTCGGGCCACTTTTGCGGGTGGACGACGCGGCCCCGGAAGCTCTCGACACCGGCGAACTCCGGCGTGTAGCCCTCGCGGTAGCTGTAGTAGCCCGCGCACATGAGGAGCATGTTGCACGTGAAGCGCGCGGTCTCGCCGGTGCCGCCGCGCGACGCCTCGACGGTCCAGGTCGCGGCCTCGCTCGACCACTCCGCCTTCGTGACGAGGTGCTGGTAGCGCACGTGCCGCGCGACGTCGTACTCCGCCGCGGTCTCCTTGATGTACTCGAGGATCGACGGACCATCGGCGATGGCCTTTGCCTGGCGCCACGGCTTGAACCGATAGCCGAGCGTGTGCATGTCGCTGTCCGAGCGGATGCCGGGGTAGCGGAACAGATCCCACGTCCCGCCCATCGACGCGCGTCCCTCGAGGATCGCGTAGCTCTTGCCGGGACAGCGCTCGTGCAGGTGCACCGCGGCCCCTACCCCGGACAGGCCGGCCCCCACGATCAGCACGTCGAAATGTTCTGCAGGCATCATGAATCCACCTCGTCGAGCTCTGCGCTGGCCGGCGCACGCGTGGCGTAGCCGCCGGTGGCAGGCGGGCGTGTCGGCCCAGGATCACGCTTAGAGGAGCGGCAGGGTCTTTGCACCACCAGTGCGCCTTTCGGCGCGATCCGGCACCCGAACGGTCGCGACGTGCCCGGGGAAGCCCGCGCCGCGGCCCGGCCACCGCCGCCGAGCCCCCGCTTGACGCCGGCACCGACGGAGCGTTCCCTCCCTCCTCGCCATGACGCCCCCGGACCAGCCGCTGGTCTCCGTCCTGCTCCCGGCCTGGAACGCGGCCGCGACGCTGCCGGCCTGTCTCGCGAGCCTCGCGCGGCAGACCGAGACGCGCTGGGAGTGCGTCCTCGCCGACGACGGCTCCGACGACGCGACGCTCGCGGTCGCACGCGACGCCGCGCGCCACGAGCCGCGCATCCGCGTACTCGCCCGACCGCACCGCGGCATCGTCGCGACGCTGAACGACGCGCTGCCGCACTGCCGCGCGCCGCTGGTCGCGCGCATGGACGCCGACGACCTCATGCACCGCGAGCGTCTGGCCGCGCAGATGACGCTGCTCGAGCGCGAGCCCGAGCTCGCCGCGACGGGCTGCCACGTGCGCCTCTTCCCGCGCGCGCACCTCGGCGCGGGACTGCGTGCGTACGAGCGCTGGCTCGCGTCGGTCGACAGCGCGCGCCGCGTGCGCGAGGATGCCTTCGTCGAGAGCCCGGTCGCCCACCCGACGCTGGTGCTGCGCACCGAGGTGCTGCGCACGCTCGGTGGCTATCGCGCGATGGGTTGGCCCGAGGACTACGACCTGCTGCTGCGCATGCTCGAGTCCGGGCACGAGATCGGCGTCGTGCCGCGGCGCCTCGTTTGCTGGCGGGAGCACGCGCGGCGCTTGACGCACCACGACGACGCCTACCGCATCGAGCGCTTCACGGAGTGCAAGGCGCATTTCCTCGCGCGCGGCTTTCTCGCCCACACCGAGCGTTACGTCCTGTGGGGCTACGGCCACACCGGGCGCGCGCTGCGCCGCGCGCTCGCGAAGCTCGGACGCACGCCGACGCACGTCGTCGAGCTACACCCCGGGCGCCTCGGCCAGACGATCCACGGCGCGCGGGTCGTACCGCCCGAGGCGCTCGCATCGCTGCCACGGTGTCCTCTGGTCGCTTCGGTCGCCGGGGTCGAGGCGCGCAGCCTGATCCGCGCGCACCTGTGCCGCCTCGGCTACCGGGAACTGCACGACTTCGTCTGCACGGCATGAGTGCGAACGGCGCGGAACCAGGCTGGCGAGCCGGACGATGACGCCAGCGACGAACGCGTGTTGGGGTCGACGCGTGCCCGAGGTACGTCGGCGGGGCGCCGCCGCCCGACTCGAGCCGGAGCAGGTCGTTCCACCCGTTCGTCTTCGTCGGCGCGACGATCACCGGCGGGCGGCCGATCGGAGAGTCGTCAACCAGCGCGTACGCCGTCGACTCGCGGAACGGCACAGGTTGCGGACGATACTCCGTTGGGAATCCCGCGCGAGGTCGCCGGAGTCAGCCGCCGAAGACGACCGCCTCGGGGATCTCGTAGCGCTCGTCGCCGGCACGGATCGTGTCGAGGTCACTCTCCTTCGTGGCGGAGAACTCCATGTTGCCGTCCGCCTGCGAGAGGTCGGCGCTCACCGCCTTGCCCTTCTCGAAGAAGATCGCGCGCTTGCGCCCGTCGGGCATGGTGACGACCACGGTCGCGGAGCCGCCGCCGTCACGCGCGACGCCGAAGTCGCACTGCCCCATCGGCTGGCCCTTGTGCTGGGCGCACGGGATCTTGCCGGTGGCGTCGAAGCTCCCCTGTCCGGCGCGCTCGGAGGAGCTCGGGCCGCCGCCCGCAGCGTCCGCCGTACCGGCAGCCGCGGGTGCGCCGTAGCTCAGGATGATCTTCTTGTCCGAGTCGTCCCACTTGAACGTCTCGGTCTCGCCGTGCAGCACGCGCTCGACCTTGTGTCCCTTGGCATCCCGGTAGTGATCGGGCTTGGTCCCCGGGCTCAGGTCGTGCGTGAAGCCGTTGGCGAGCGTGATGTTGATGTTGCCTTGACGCTGCGAGAAGGTGCACGGGCCGGAGGCGTCCTTCTTCACCTTGCCGTCCTCGCGCACCTCGCACGTCGCCTGTGCGGAGTCGGCGCGTGCGGGCGCGCTCGGACCGACGCCGGAGAGTAGGATCGCCGTCGCTGCGATGGTGATGGCCGTCTTCGTCTTCGTCATCGTCGCTCTCCTCCTGGCCCCGGTGGGGATGATGGCCCGAACGCCCGCTTCACGCCGTGCCCGGAATCGTCGAAGATCAGATCGATCCGTCGGCGAGACGCGCAGGTCCGGCTCATCGTCAGGCGAACGAAGTCCTTCCAGCCGCGCGCCGGTCCGTGGTTTCCGACGTCCTTCATGCTCCTCGGCTACCCGACACCGATTCGCACTTCGTTCCGTTCACGCGATTCTTCTGCACTGGCAAGCCGGCCGTGCTTCCGACGCCCCGGACGCAGATTTCCTTCCCGCAGGATGGCGCACGGACTGCCGTCCGCATGCACGAGACGACGCGACGAGATGATCGGGGCCCTCGTCTCCGCTTGCCGAGATCACGATGGGCCTTGCCCGACCGTGACTCGGTGACGCCCGGTGAGCCACGAGACGGGCGCCTCAGGCTCTGAATGCTCGGGCGTTCGCCCGGCTCTCGCCCTCGCGGAATTGCTTGAATCCGCCGATGTCTGCATCGTCTGAGCCGCAGCGCGGGGGTAATCGGCTTGAAGCATCTGCTCACGGTTCTGGCGGTAGTCGTGTGGCTCGGGATGGTGGCCGCGCTGGTGCACAGGCAGGTGCCACAGCAGACCACACCGCTTGCGGCACTCGGCGAGCTGCCCGAGGGGGCGAAGACCGAGCAGGACGAGTGGTTCGGCGTGTTCCAGAGCGATCGCAAGATCGGCTACGCGCACCGCGTGGTCGCGCGCACGAAGACCGGCTGGGCCTTCCAGGAGGACTCCGCGTTCACCCTCGCCATGCTCGGCACGCTGCAGAACCTCCAGACCACGATGTCGGCCGAGACCGACGCCGAGTACGGCCTCGAGTCCTTCCGCTTCGGTTTGATCTCGCCCGCCGCGAGCTTCGCCGCGAGCGGCCGCAGCGAGCGCGACCGGTTGATCGTGACGTACGGCGCGTCGGGGGACGAGAACAGCCTCGAGATCCCGCTCGAGGAGCCGATCCACCTGCCGAGCACGTTGCGGCCGCGCCTCGTCCGCGCCGACGCGCCGCCGGGCACGCAGTACACGGCGGCGGTGTTCAGCCCGCTGTCGATGAAGAACGAGCCGATCACGCTGGTGCTCGAGGGGCGCGAGACCATCGCCGGACCGGACGGCCCGGTCGAGACGGTGCGCATCAGCGAGAAGCACCAGGGTATCGCGACCAGCGCCTGGCTCGCCGACGACGGCACGGTGATCCGCGAGCAAGGCACGCTCGGCTTCGTCCTCGAGCGCGCGAGGTCGCGCGACGACGCGCTCGCCGGCATCTCGGACGCGGCCCCGATCGACCTGGTGACGAACACGCGCATCCCGGTGGACGAGCCGATCGCGGCCCCGCGCGACGCGGCCTCCCTCCGACTGCGCATGAAGGGCGGCGCCGCCAGCCGGGTGCCCGACGACCCGCCGCGCCAGCGCGTCGCGTCCGGGCTGCTGCACGTCGTGCGCGAGCCGGTGCCGCAGGCCGGCGCGGTCGGGATGCCGCCGCGCGGCGCCGACGAGCCGGCGATCGCCGGCTACACCGACCCGTCGCCCTTTGTCGAGTCGGACGATCCTGCGATCGTCAGCCTCGCGCGCGGCATCGTCGGTGACGAGCAGGACCCCGTCGCGGCGGCACGGAAGCTCGTCACCTGGGTGCACGACAACGTCGCAAAGGAGCCGGCGCTGACGGTGCCGAGCGCGCGCGAGGTCGCGAAGGCACGGCGCGGCGACTGCAACGAGCACGCGGTGCTGCTCACCGCGCTCGCGCGCACGGTCGGCATCCCGTCGCGCGTCGTCGCCGGCGCGGTGTACGGCGACCTCGGCGAGTCGGGCGAGAGCGGCTTCTACTACCACGCCTGGAGCGAGCTCTGGCTCGGCTCGTGGGTGAGCGCCGACGCGGTCTTCGGGCAAATGCCGGCGGACGCGACGCACGTCAAGCTGCTCGAGGGCGGACCGGAGCGTCACATGGCGCTCGCCGAGGTCATCGGCCAGCTCGAGTTCGAGCGCATGGGGGACGGGTCTTGATCGACTTCGTCGAGCGCATGGGGGACGGTTCTTGATCGACTTCGTCGAGCGCATGGGGGACGGTTCTTGATCGGGCTCGAGCGCATGGGGGACGGATCGTGATCGAGTTTCGCAAGCTCAAGAAGACCTACGGCCCGCTGACGGCGGTGGACGAGCTCACGCTGTCGATCGACGACGGCTGCGTGTTCGGCTTCATCGGCCGCAACGGCGCCGGCAAGACGACCACCATCCGCATGATGATGGGACTCCTCGAGCCGACGTCCGGCACGGTGGTGATCGGCGGTCACGACATCCGGCGCGAGCCCGAGAAGGCGAAAGCGCTCACCGGCTACCTGCCCGACCACCCGTTCCTCTACGACAAGCTCACCGCGTACGAGTTCCTGCGCTTCGTCGGCGGACTCTACGGCGTGCCGGAGGACGTCCGCGACGAGCGCAGCGCGCGGCTGCTCGAGGACTTCGCGCTCACGCACCGCGCCAGCGAGCTGATCGAGACCTACTCGCACGGCATGAAGCAGCGGCTTGCGCTCGCGTCGGCACTGCTGCACGAGCCGCGCGTGCTGGTGCTCGACGAGCCGATGGTCGGTCTCGACCCGCAGGGCGCGCTCGACTTCCGCCGCCTGCTCGCGCGACTCGCCGACGAGGGGCGCACCATCTTCCTGTCGACGCACAGCCTCGCGGTCGCGGAGGAGCTCTGCGACCGCATCGGCGTGCTCGACCACGGACGGCTGGTCGCCCTCGGCGATCTCGCCGAGCTGCGCGCGCGCGCGTCCGCGATGCCGTCGGCGCGCGAGCTGCGCGACCTCAACGGCAGCGCGACGCTCGAGTCGGTCTTCCTGCAGCTCATCCATGCGACCGAGGGCGAGTGGTAGTGGCATCCCCGGCCCTGGTCTCGCGCGCCGCGAGCGCGCCTTCGCTGCGCGAGATGCTGGCACCGCGCTTCTACGCGACGCGCAACGGCATCCGCCGGCGCGGCCTGGCGCGACCGGTCATCCTGTCGCTGCTCACGCTCGCCTTCTGGGGTGGCTGCTTCTTCCTCTTCGTGCGCGTGCTCGACTACTTCCAGACCATCGGCGACTTCGGGCCGCTGCTGACCCAGCGCCTGCTGCTCCTCTTGCTGTCGAGCTTCTTCCTGATCCTGCTGATCTCGAACACGGTCGCGGGTCTCACGACGTTCTACCTCTCCGAGGAGGTGTCGCTGCTGCTCGCAGCGCCGCTCGACTTCCGGCGCCTGCACCACGCGCGCTTCGCCGAGACGCTGATCCAGTCGTCGTGGATGGTCCTGCTGTTCGGGCTGCCGGCGTTTCTCGCCTACGGGCTGATCTACCAGGCGGGCCCGCTCTTCTACCTGGGCTCGGTCGCGATGATGATTCCGTTCCTCGTCATCCCGGCGGCGATCGGCGTCCTGCTGGTGACCGGGCTCGTGCTGGTCATGCCCGCGCGGCGCGTGCGCGATGCGATGCTGGTCGGAGTCGGCCTGCTCGTCGGCGCCGCGTTCCTCGCGGTCCGCCTGCTGCGCCCCGAGCAGCTCGCCGATCGGACCGGCCTCGTCGGCTTCACGGCGTTCCTCGTCGGCCTCGACGAACCGTCGCCCTGGCTGCCGACGACGTGGGCCGCCAACGTCCTGATCCCGCTGCTGCGCGTCGAGGCCGGAGCGCCCTGGTTCCACCTCGCGATGCTCTACAGCACGGCCGCGATGCTCTTCCTCGTGAGCGCGACCCTCGTCGAGAAGACCTTCGTCAAGGCGTGGTCGGCGGCACAGCAGGGACGCGTGCACGGCGGCGAGGAGGAGCGTCCGCTGTCGCGCTGGCTGCGCGCGCTCGCACGGCCCCTGCCCCGCACGCCGGCGCTGCTCTTCGTCAAGGACCTGACGATCTTCCTGCGCGACGCGAGCCAGTGGTCGCAGCTGATCCTGCTTCTCGTGCTGGTCGTGATCTACGTCTACAACTTCTCGGCGCTGCCGATCACCGACGGCTCGCCGCTCGCGACCGTGCTGCGCGACGTCGCGGCACTCTGCAATCTGGGCCTCGCCGCGTTCGTGACGACGGCGGTCGCGGTGCGCTTCGTCTACCCGATGGTGAGCCTGGAGGGCCGCTCGTGGTGGATCCTCAAGAGCGCGCCGGTGGCACTCGAGCGCATCTGGTGGAGCAAGTTCTGGATCGGCTGCGTGCCGCTCTCGTTCTTCGGGCTCCTGCTGGTCGGCATCACCAACCACCTGCTCGGCGTCCCGGCGACGCTGACCGCGCTCTTCGTCGCGACGCTGCTGCCGATGATCGCCGTGATCGTCGCGATGGGCCTCGCCTTCGGCGCGGTCTACCCGCGCCTCGACACGCAGAACGCGGCGCACATCGCGACCGGCTTCGGCGCGATCGTGTACATGGTCTCGAGCCTCGGCTTCATCGCGCTCGTCGTCGCGCTGGAAGCGTGGCCGGTGTCGCGCCTGTTCTGGCGCTCGAGCGCCGTGCTGCCGTTCGACAGCCGGCACGCGGTGCTGGCCGGGGTGCTGTTTTCCGCGACCGGGGTCGTGCTGCTCTCGGGATTCGTGATCGCGCGGCGCATCGGGCTGCGCGCGATGCGCACCCTGCAGGTCTGACGTCCGCAGCGGGTTCGCCGGCCACACCGGCCGCAAGCCTTGCAGACGCCCGCTCAACGCGTCTCGAGGATCTCCGCATCCGGCCGCGCGAGCAGCGCCCGCAGCGCCGGGTGCTGGAAATGGCGCTTCACGGTGATGGCGTAGAACTGCTCGAAGAGGTTGGGGACGACGCAGTACTCCTGGAGTCGCCGCTCGCGCAGCTCGTCTCGCACGACGACGCTCGGCACCAGCGCGAGCTCGCGCGTATCCCGGGCGAGCAGACGCAGCATCGCCATGTCGTCGACCTCGGCGACGATGTCGACCCGGAGCTCCAGCTGGTCGCAGAGCAGGTCGAACGCCGAGCGCACGTCGCTGGTCCGTCCCGGCAGAAGGATGCGGGCGCCCTGGAGATCGTCGGGGAAGCGAAACTTCCGGCGCCGCTTGCTCGGCGGGCCAACGAGGCTGACCGGCTGGCGCGCGATCCGCCGACACTGCCAGGTTCGCTCCGCATCCGGGGCGACCGCGCGATTCGAGAGGACGAGATCGAGGCTGTGGACCCCGAGGCGCGTCAGCAGCTCGTCGAGCCCTCCCGACTGCAGCACGAGCTCGACGTCGTCCCGGGAGAGCAGTGGCTTGACGAACGACTCCTGGAAGTTCCGCGATAGCGTCGCGACGGCGCCGATCCGCAGCACGGTCCGCTCGCGCCGCTGGCCGTCCTTCAGCGTCGACACCAGCTCGCTTCCGTTCGTGAAGATCCGCTCGGCGTAGCCGAGCGCGATCCGCCCGGCCTCGGTCAGCACGAGCCGCCGGCCCTCGCGAGCGAAGAGGGCATGGCCGAGCTGGTCCTCGAGCAGCCGGATCTGGACGGAGAGCGCCGACTGCGAGACGTGCAGCTGCTTCGCGACGCGGGTCAGGTTGCCGTCCTTCGCGACGGCCCAGAAGTACTGGAGATGGTGGTAGTTGAGTCGGGACACGCTCCTCTTACGTTCTATATTTCGGAACGAACCATTGTGAAAGATGAATTTTACGCAACTCTGATCCGGAGCGAAGATGTCGTCGCATCGACAACCCGCGAGGGACCACGATGGACGACGCCGCGATCGAATCGAACGCCCTGCTGGGCCTGCTGCTGCTGGCGATCCCGACCGCCTACGCCGCCGCAGCAGCGCTGCCGCCGGGCGCTGCCGAGCACCCGAGCCGCACGCTTTGCCGCCGTGCGGTGGCTGCGTCGCTGATCGCCCTCGGCCTGGCCGGTGGCGCAGCAATCGCGCTCGCCTGGCAGGGCCCCGGCCTCGCGCGACTCGTCGTGCCGATCCCGTTCGAGGGCTTCGGCTCGATCCGGCTCGGCCTGCGGCTGGACGTCCTGAGCGTCGTGATGCTCGGGCTCATCAGCTTCATCGGCGTCGTGATCCTCCAGTACTCCCGGCGCTACCTGGACGGCGATCGGGGTCAGGCGCGCTACCTGCGCTGGTTCCTGGCGACGCTCGCCGCGGTGTCGCTGCTCGTGACCGCGAACCACCTCGCCCTCGTCTGGCTCGCGTGGTTCGCGACCAGCCTGGCGCTGCACCAGCTGCTCACCTTCTACGACGACCGCGCTCCGGCCCTGATCGCGGCGCACAAGAAGTTCATCGCCAGCCGGATCGCCGACGTCTGCCTGCTGGTGGGCTTCACCGTCCTGTCGCGCGCCACCGGCAGCGCCGAGCTCGATGCGATCTTCGCCCGCATCGCCGGATCCGAAGCGCTGCCAGCGGGTGCGGGGTTCGCAGCCCTCCTGCTGGCAGTCGCGGCCGCGCTGAAGTGCGCCCAGCTGCCGTTCCACGGCTGGCTGATCCAGGTCATGGAGGCCCCCACACCCGTGTCGGCCCTGCTGCACGCCGGCGTCGTGAACATGGGAGGCTTCCTGATGATCCGCCTGTCGCCGCTGATGGTCCAGGCCGAGGTCGCCCAGACACTGCTGGTCGCCGTGGGCAGCGTGACGGCCGTCGTCGCGTCGCTGGTGATGATGACCCGGGTCAGCATCAAGGTGGCGCTCGCCTGGTCGACCTGCGCCCAGATGGGCTTCATGCTGCTCGAATGCGGCCTCGGCGCCTACCCGCTCGCGCTGCTGCACCTGGTCGCCCACTCGCTCTACAAGGCGCATGCCTTCCTCGCCTCCGGCAGCACCGTCGAGACCTGGCGCGCCCAGGCGCTCGCGGCGCCGGCGCCGAAGGCCGGCCTCCCGGCGTGGCTCGGCGCGACGATCGGCAGCATCGCGGTGATCGGGGGCGTGGTCCTCCTGCTCGCGGGGAGCCCGCAGCGCGATCCCGTCTTCTTCGTGCTCGCCGCGATCGTGGCCGCAGCGGTCACCCCGCTCGTCGCCCGCGGATTCGGCGCCGAGCCGGCGCGCGCCCTGCCGCTCCTCGGCGGGGCGGCTCTCGTCGCCGGGTCGTACCTGCTCTGGCACGGGCTGTTCGAGCGACTCCTCGAGACGCCGTCGGGACCAGCAACGCTGGAGCCGCTGCGCGTCGCGATCGTCGCGGGCGCCTTCGGTCTGCTCTTCGCCCTGCAGCTCGCGATCGAGACGCGACCCGACGGCCGCCTGGCGCGCGCGATCTACCCGCCGCTCTTCGCGGGGCTCTACCTCGACGAGCTGTTCACCCGCCTCACGTTCCGGGTCTGGCCGGCGACTCTGCCGTCCTTGCCGCCCCCGCCACAGACGCTGGCACTTCGCCACGAATCCAAGGAGCTCCCGCGATGAACCTCGCCGCTCGCCTCGAACCCTCCCCCGCACCCGCCGAGGACCGCGAGCTCTCGAGCGCGATCGACGCCGCCTGCGCGCGCATCGCGCCGACCTGGCCCCTCGACCGGTTCATCGCGGTGAATCCGCTCTGGGGCTTCGTCGACAAGCCGCTCCCGGAGGTCGCCGCGCGCATCGCCTCGCTCTCGGGGAGTCGCTTGGTGATGCCGCGCAGCTGGTACCGTGAGCGCTGGGCAGCGGGCGACCTGGAAGCGCGCCACCTCGAGGAGGCGATCAGCCGGGCGGGCGCCAGCTGCAGCGTCGAGGACCTGATGGGCGTGCTGGTCTCGCCGGACGTACAGGTGCCGCGCCGCGCCCTCGTCACCGACGTGATGGACGCCCGGCGGGACACGGTGCACGGCATGGCCTGGTGCGACTTCGTCACGCACGGCGTGAGCCAGCTCTGTGCCGCACACTTCGACGAGGGCCAGGCCAAGCTCGGCCCCGCTCGCCAGGGCGGGCTCTACCCGGCCTGGCGCCGGGCGGCCGAGCACGACTGGAGTCCCGTGCTCCTGATGGGCTTCCGCGCCTATCGCGACACCGTGCGGCGGCTACCCGAGTCGCCCGAACGCTTGATCCGGCTCGCGCTCGAAGCGCTCGCGATCCCGCGCGAGCAGAGCGAGGCCTACCTGACGACACTCCTCATGCGGGTGAACGGATGGGCGTCGTGGTGCGCCTATCGGCGCTGGCAGGCGCGGCTCTCCGGCGGCGACGACGATCAGATCGTCCACCTGCTGGCCGTCCGCCTCGCATGGGAATGGCTGCTCTTCGAGGGGCTCGGTGACGGCGAGCGTCTCGCCAGCTGGCAGGCCGCGATCGCCGCCTGGCCCGCTCTCGATCGTGCCGCCGAAGCCGCCCAGACGAACGACTGGCTGCTCCAGTCGGCGCTCGAGATCTCCTATCAGGAGACGCTCTGCCGCGGGCTCGCCGGTCCGGTGTCGCACCACCCGTCGCCCTCGCCGACGAGCACGACGGTCCAGGCCGCCTTCTGCATCGACGTCCGATCCGAGGTGTTCCGGCGCGCGCTCGAGGGGGTGAGCGGATCGATCCGGACCCTGGGCTTCGCGGGCTTCTTCGGGCTGCCGATCGAGTACCGGGCGCTCGGTGCGCCCGAAGCGCGGCCGCAGCTGCCGGGCCTGCTCGCTGCCAGCCTGCGCGTCAGCGACACCTGCGTCGACGGCGCGGCTGCGACCGAGGAGCTCGCAGAGAAGCGCCACCGGCGAATCGAGCTCGCCCGGGCGTGGAAGCAGCTGCGGTCGAGCGCGATCTCGACCTTCTCCTTCGTCGAGTCTCTCGGCCTGTTCTCCGCGCTCGAGCTGGTGGGCAACGCCCTCGCCAGGAGCCGCCCCGTCCCGCAGCCGGAAGGAGCGGGGCTCAGCGCGCCGGAACGTGCGCGTCTCAAGCCGGTGCTGGCCTGCACCCGCGACGGCCAAACGGTCGAGCCCGAGGCGCGAGCGACTCTCGTTGCCGGCGCGCTGCGGGCGATGAGCCTCACCCGGGACTTTGCGCGCCTGGTCCTCTTCGTCGGCCATGGCTCCCTGACCGTCAACAACCCCCACGCCGCGGGCCTCGACTGTGGCGCATGCTGCGGCCAGACCGGGGAGGTGAACGCTCGCGCCCTCGCCGCGCTGCTCAACGACGAGGGGATCAGAAAGGCGCTCGCTGCACGCGGGATCGAGATCCCCGCACAGACCCGCTTCCTGGCCGGTCTCCACCACACCACCACCGACGAGATTTCCCTCTTCGATCTCGACCTGCTGCCGGAGAGCCACCGGGACGACCTGGAGTCACTCCAGGTCGTCCTTCAGGAAGCGGGGCGACGGGCGCGCGCCGAGCGAGCGCCCGCACTGGGTCTCCTCGGGCTCAGCGACGCGGAGCTGGCCGGGGCCGTGCACGCGCGCGCGAACGGCTGGTCCGAGGTGCGGCCCGAGTGGGGGCTCGCCAACAACGCGGCGTTCATCGTCGCGCCGCGCGAGCGCTCCCGCCATCTCGATCTCGGCGGCCGATCGTTCCTGCACGAGTATCGCTGGCAGGACGATACGGGCTTCGGGGTGCTCGAGCTCATCATGACCGCGCCGATGGTCGTCACCCACTGGATCAACTTCCAGTACTACGCCTCGACCGTCGACAACCGGCGCTACGGTAGCGGCAACAAGGTGCTCCACAACGTGGTGGGCGGCCATCTCGGCGTCTTCGAGGGCAACGGCGGCGATCTGCGCACGGGCCTCGCTCTGCAGTCGCTGCACGACGGCCGGGACTGGGTCCACACTCCGCTGCGCATCAGCGTGTTCATCGAGGCGCCGCGCGAGGCGATGGATCGGGTCATCGCGAAGCACGCGATCGTCCGCCAGCTCATCGAGAACGAGTGGATCCACCTCTTCCAGATCGACGGCGAGCAGCAGCAGGTGTTCGCGTGGCGCGGCGGAATCTGGCGCGGGGTCTGAGCGACACGGAGCCGCGCCCTGCAGGCCTCGACCTCAGACGCGCGGTGAATCCGACGCCGCCATGAACGCCTCGAACGTCGCGGCATGATCCGGGTGCCAGCGTGATAGCGCCGGCCGGTTCAGGATGACGTCATCGATCGCCCACTGCATGCGGCGCTCGTCCATCTCGCGCGTGACGGCGTTGTCGGGGCAGAGGACGTAGAAGTCGCCGCGCGTGACTGCGTCGAGCAGGAAGTCCACCACTTGCTCCGGCGTCCATGCAGCCGCCGGCTTCTCACCGCCGCGCGACGTCATGCCCGTGTGCGTGAAGCCGGGGATCAGCAGGTGCGCGGTGATCCTGCAGCCCGGGATGCTGCGCAGCTCGTGTGCGAGCTGCTCGGTGAGCACCTTCACGCCCGCCTTGCTCACGTTGTACGCGGGATCGCCGGGCGGCGTGGTGATGCCCTGCTTCGATCCGGTGTTGATCACGAGCGCGTCGCGCGCGCTCTCGAGCATTCGCGGTACGAAGGCCTGCAGGCCATGGATCGGACCGAAGAGGTTGACGTCGAGCAAGCGCCGCCAGCGATCGGGCTTTTCCCACGGCTTGCCGGCGCCGGCGACGGCCGCGTTGTTCATCAGCAGCGTGACGTCGCCGAGCTCTGCGTACGCGATGTCACGCACGCGCTCCACGTCGTCGAGCACCGCGACGTCCGTCGCGACGGCACGGACACGCGACGCACCGCCCGGAGCGAGCGCCGCCACCGCTTTCGCAGCGCGTTCGAGCGGATCGCCGCCGCGGTCCGCCAGGCAGACCTTCATGCCGAGGCTTGCGAAGCGCTTCGCGCCGGCGAGCCCGATGCCGCTCGCGGCGCCGGTCACGACGGCGACGCCGTCGCGGGAGAGTGCGGGGTGGGTGATCATGAAGCGAGCCTGCGTCGGACGCTGCGACGATACAAGTCGCCCGAGCGGTCGTCGGAGGCGACGGCGAGTTCCACGTCACGCGTCGCCCGTGGCTCCGCCCGGAGCGAGACCGCGAGTCCTCCGATCAGAGCGAACGCGACGCCGATCTGCCGAAGATCGGAATCGATCCGGATCCGTGCGCGCTCGATCGGTGTCACTCGCCCTGATGGAAGCGGCTCGCGGCGCGGCCCTCTCCGTCGTCGAGCTCCGCTCCCGGACGGTCGTGCGCAGGCGCCGCCCTTCCTCGACGGGCTCGAGCCGGCATCGCTCCGAAACCGAGCGGCCGGTCGTGGCGCGGACGGTAGCGCGGCGCACTGCTCGAGGATATCGGGTCGAGTTGCCGGCTCGCGCGGGGACCGAGCACGAGCCCGGTGGGGTGGTCGGCGTCCCGGGGCGCAGCCGCACCGTCACGATCGCCGAACACACGGCGATCGCACACCTATTGTCTGAACGTTCAGAATATTCTAAACGTTCACTGCGTACGGAGAATCATGGACAAAGCAACCGGCACCTTGGTCGACGGCACCGGGACGGCGGCAGCCACCTCGGGCGTCCTCAGCCAGCTTCAGGGACGCATCTTCGCCCTCCTCTACCTGCAGGAGCGGCCCATGGCGCTCGAGGAGATCGCCGCCGAGCTCGGGCAGAGCAAGAGCAACGTCTCGGTGAACATCCGCGGGCTGATCGAGTGGCATCTCGTGCGGCTCGTCCCGATCGCCGGCTCGCGCAAGGATCACTACGAGGCCGAGACCAACTTCTGGCGGGTGATGCAGGAGATCCTCGAGCGGCGCTTCCGCTGGACGGTCCGCCAGATGCTCACCTCTCTCGTCGAGGCCGAGCGTGCCCTCGCGGAGGAGGGCGGGCGTCGCGAGACGACGGATTTCGTCGCCGCTCGCCTGTCGGTCCTGCGTGCCTTCTTCAGCGCGATCGACATCGGCATCGGCGCCTTCACCCAGGGCCAGCCGCTCGATCCGAGTCTGCTCAAGAGCGTCGAGCCGCCGGAGTCGCGCCGTCCGCGACCGCGCGGCCAGGGCGCACGGAGGTGACATCATGGTGGAACCGGCACTCGGCGTGGCGTTCTTCTGGCTCGCGTTCGCCGGAACGCACATCGGACTCTCGACGCGGCGCACTCGCGCGGCTCTGGTGTCGCGCTGGGGCGAGTGGGGCTTCGTCGGGATCTTCTCGCTGATCGCGGCCGTGACCTTCGCGGCCCTGATCCGATTCTATGCGCAGCACGGGCTCGACGGAGCCGCCGGCCCGGCGCTCGGTCGCGCACACGAGATGCTGCGCGTCAGCCTGCTTGCGGTCGCCGGCGCGGGCCTGGTGCTGGCGCTGGCGAGCCTCGCATCGTACCCGACCTCGCCGTACGCGCTCGGCAGCACGAGTGCGCGCGAGCCGCGCGGCCTCGCGCGTGTGAGCCGGCACCCGTTCTTCGCGGGCGTCGCTCTGTTCGGAGCCGCGCACGCGCTGCTCGCGACGCGGCTCGCCGGCGTGGTCATGTTCGGCACACTCGCTCTCTACTGCGTGGTCGGCGCGCTCCACCAGGACCGGAGGTACGTGGCGCAGCGCGGGACGGCGCATGCCCACTTCGTGGCCGCGACGTCGTTCCTGCCCTTCGCCGCGATCCTCACCGGTCGACAGCGCCTGGTCTGGCGCGAGCTGCCCCTTGCCGTGCTGCTCGGCAGCGCGGCCGTGATCTACGCGCTGCGCCTGGCACACGAATCGATCCTCGCGGCGAACGGGTCGCGCGTGATCGCCGTGGTGCTCGGCGGGGCCGCCCTGGCCACGCTGGCGGGCTGGTACGGCGCACGCCGCGCCGCGACACGCGCGGCAACCGCCAGCTGAAGCTCCAGCACCGAGCTCCCGGGCTGGGTCGTCGGTGTCGTCATCGTCGACGATCGCTGGGAGGATCGCCGACAGCCAAGCGCGACCCGATCCCCTGCCCGCGCGGTCCTCGCGGGCGTCAGGACGCGCGCTGGGCGAGCTGCCAGGCCGTGTCCGCCATCGAGCGCGCGAGGTTGCCGATGCCCTCCGCGTTCGCCGAGCTCGCGTTGCCGAGCTTCGCGCGCATCGCGATGCCCTGCATGATCGCCGCGAGGCGGAACATCGCGAACACGACGTAGAACTCGAGATTGTCGATGCGCCCGTGCCCGGTGCGGCGGCAATAGGCCGCGACGTACTCCTCGCAGGTCGGGATGCCGAGCGCCTTCAGGTCCGCGCCGCCGTGCATGGCCGACGGTCCGACCGACCCGAAGTAGCCCATCACGTTGTAGCCGACGTCGGCGAGCGGGTGACCGAGCGTCGACAGCTCCCAGTCGAGGACTGCGACCACGCGGGGCTCGGTGGGATGGATCACCATGTTCTCGAGACGGAAGTCACCGTGCGCGATGCGCGTCTCGTCACCGGGCGGGATGCTGCGCGGCAGCCACTCGACGAGACGGTCGAACGACTCGACCTCCTCGGTCTTCGACGCCTCGTACTGCTTGATCCAGCGCGCAGTCTGGCGCTCGAAGTAGTTGCCCGGCTTGCCGAAGTCCGCGAGCCCGATCGCGAACGGGTCGATCGTGTGCAGCTGCGCCAGCGCTGCGTTCATCGCGTCGTAGATCGCGCCGCGCTCGGCCGGCTCCAGGCCCGGCAGCATCGCGTCGCGAAAGATGCGACCCGGCACGAGATCCATGACGTAGAAGATGGTGCCGATGACGCCCGGGTCCTCGCACAGCAGGTGCGCCTTCGGCACCGGGTAGCCGACCTCGCCCAGCGCGCGGATCACGCGGAACTCGCGATCGACCGCATGCGCCGACGGCAGCAGCTGCCCCGGCGGCTTCTTGCGCAGCACGAGCTGCCGACCGCCCTCGCCGAGGCAGAAGGTGGGGTTCGACTGCCCGCCGGCGAACTGCCGGACGCTCAGCGGACCGCTGTACCCGTCGAGGTGCTTCTCGAGGTAGCGGGCGAGCGACTGCTCGTCGAAGCGATGGCGGTCCGAGACCGGACCGACGTCCTGGGGCTGCTCGTTCTGGATCACGCCGCGCAGGCTACGGGCGCGGGCTGCGGCGGTCAACGGCGCCGCCTCCGAGCGCGAGCAGCGCTGGCGCCGCGCGGCCGTGCCGGTCGCGAGCCGGCTCACCGGGATCGACGGAACAGGCGGCACACAAAGACGAAGGGGCCCCGGCAGTCGCCGGGACCCCTTCGGGTCGAGCAGGGCGGGCTGGTCGTCACCACCCGTCCGCGAGAGCAATCGAGCTGCTGACGTTTTAGATCAGAGGCTCGAGGTGCCGTCGACGAACGCGCCGCTCGGCGACTGGCAGTACGTCTGCCCGTTGAAGCCCTTCACGAGAGCG
>Ga0172362_10000212_pt1 | contig 43816 bp, 62 predicted proteins | sample LakKivs1_kivu2a2_FD_114534 | JGI IMG/M metagenome (GOLD analysis project Ga0172362, IMG submission 114534) | Sediment microbial communities from Lake Kivu, Rwanda - Sediment s1_kivu2a2 | ecosystem: Environmental > Aquatic > Freshwater > Lake > Sediment | place: Rwanda: Western Province, Lake... | reverse complement strand
TAGTCGTCGGGAACACCCAGGAAGACGCCGGGTGATTTCTGAAGAGTATTCTTGGCGTGCTCCTGGCTCCGGGGCGTTTTCAGCCACCGGGCAGGACCGACAAAGCCGCGCGCCACAACGGTTCCCCTGTCGCCCGCATCCACAACCGCCTGTTTCCACATCAGGTGGAAATCGCTTTCCTGGGTCGCCAGAAAGCGGGTGCCCATAAGCACGCCGTCCGCGCCCATCACCAGCGCGGCTGCCAGGGTCTTGCCGTCGCAGAACCCGCCGGCACCGACAACCAGGGTCTTGTCATCGGACACCTCCTCCACCACCGCCGGAAGCAAGACCATCGAATGAACCGGCTCCCACGAAGTGTGGAAGCCACCTTCGTGCCCCGAAGCCACCACCACATCAACGCCGGCCTTCTTACAGCGCAAAGCCGCCTTAACGGACGGAACAATATGAATCCACGTAAATCCGGCCCCCTTAATCTTCTCGCCCCAGCCAACGGGGTCACCCGCCGACGTATACATCACCTTGAAGTGTTTCTTCATATCCGGGTTCTCCTCACGCACCCGGATGGCCGTATCAATCATGATTTGCGATGCCGGGAGGACTTCCTTTGAAACCATCACGTTGGTGCCGAAGATGCCGCCTTTGTCCTTCACGAGCCTGTAAGTGCGCCTGAGCACCTTCTCCAGGACGGTGGCCATATCGTCCTCGCGGCTAGCTTCTCCGGTCCTCACAAAATCGTTGTATATCCATGGCTGAGTTTCCTTCTCAAAAAGGCCGCTTGTGGAGAGCAGCCCGAGGACGCCTGCATTGGCCGCGGCGACACAGAGGTTGTTGTTGCTGAACGGGCCCATGCCCGCCTGTATGATGGGATATCTGATTCCGATCAGGTTACATAATCTTGATTTGATCATAGAGCCACCTCTTTTTAATCCTGACATTATAGATACGCCTACGCCGCAGGTCAATTCGAGGTCCGTGCTGAAGAATCCGAGAGGACACTCATGGCCCGGCCCGGATTCCTAATCTGACAGGAGCTATTGACTTCCGAAAACCCCGCCGACTATCATATGGTCTGTAATTTCATATGTGGCCAAGGAGAAAGAGTCCTATGTTTAAGCTGAGAGGCCTGGTAATAGGGATAGTGGCGATTATCGTCGGGGTGCTGGTCCCTGGTACGCCCCGATTTGCTGCAATGGATCGTGGGTATCGGCCTTATTGTGGTTGGTGTACTGGCCATCATGAGAAGATAACGTCACTTATATGGTCGATAGCGAATTCGCCCCTTGTATTTTCACCAGTTGCAATTTTCAAAGGGCGTTATTATACTTAAAGCAGTGGTTATCAGCGTAGGTTACCGCGTCTCTGTGAAAGCTCTTCCAAGCTCACTCGTGAACGTTGGATGACCGAAACTCGAGCCAAGTAATGTAAGAAAGGAGGTCATCCAGTGGGATTTGCAGACAAGACGCTACAATGCGCTGACTGCGGTGCCAAGTTCACCTTTACGGCTGAGGAACAAGAGTTCTATGCTGGGAGGGGATATACTAATGAACCCAAGCGTTGTCCCCCCTGCCGTGAGGCGAAAAGAGCCCAGTACAACAACTCCAGGGGCCCCAGGTCTACCCGCGAAATGCATACCGCAGTATGTGTCGAGTGTGGCAAAGAATGCGAAGTGCCCTTTGAACCTAGAGAGGGCAGGCCAGTGTATTGCAGCGAGTGCTATAGCAAGATAAAACCAACCAGCCGGAAGTAGTTCAGCTCAGTTGGATCCTTAGGGGGCTGGAGTCAAACCCAGCCCCCGAAGGTTTACCGGCACAGAAGTCCAGTGCACTCCAGTAAGTCCGTCTACGCGCAGGAGAAGACAATTAAGTCAAAAGGGGGGTCAATAGCGTGAATATATATGTAGGCAATCTATCCCGCGAGGTCACCGAAGACGAGTTGCGCAAGGCGTTCGAAGCTTTTGGGCAAGTCACATCGGTCAGCATCATCAAGGACAGGTACAGCGGCGAGTCTCGAGGCTTCGGGTTTGTCGAGATGTCAGCGAAAACCGAGGCCCAGGCCGCAATCAATGGACTTAACGGAACTCCACTGAAGGAACGCAGTCTCACGGTCAGTGAGGCACGTCCCCGCGCGGAAGGCGGGAGGAGACCGTTCGGCGGTGGCGGCGGAGGCGGAGGCGGGTTCGGTGGAGGCGGCAGACGTCGCAGACTATAGGCTATTAATATCGCCCGGCCCGATGCCCTGGTGGCAATCCGTAATCTCGACCTGCGAAAGGAGACGCTTTCCTCTTTGCCCTCCTCGAGCAAGTTCGTATGTGGCTTGACGCGGAAATAGCTTTCTAGCGTGCCACGGCGGCGTGTTCTTCGATTCGTTCCGCGCTGCCGTCGTTAGCTAAGCTGCCTCACCCGGCCGCGCCGACATGCCATGCTCCCTTTTCGCGGTGCCGATTCTCGTGATTGTTGCACCGCCTGCCGGACCGAAACCTCAACAAATGCTGGGCACATCCATCTTAGCTTCGAATGATATAATTGATTTGCCGCGTATTGCCCCCGCGAGGCAATAGCCAAGTCGCTCCGCGCGGAAAGGAAGGCACAATTTGGATTGGGAAGAATTTCTAGGTTTCATGGCTGGCGCCCTGACCACGATGGCCTACGTACCGCAACTGTGGCGACTGTTCAGGCTCAGAAGCGCACACGAGATAAGTCTCCCGTTCACGACTCTTTTCATCGTGGGTATTGCATCGTGGCTGGCATACGGGATTGTACTGAGTCTGCCTCCGGTAATCATATGGAACGCCGCAACTCTTGCTTTGGGGTTCGCCATGTTATACGCGAAGCTCAGATTTGGCAGATGACGGGAAAAGGATAGTCCTATCTAGAAAAGCAATCGATGCCGTGAAGATAGCTGTTATCGGTGCGGGTGCTATGGGAAGCGTAGTCGGCGGCCTATTGTCCGGCGCCGGAGAAGATGTCACTTCAGTGGCAACAGCGCCTGAGGCAGTGGCGCGAGCGATTTCACCGGTCTATGAAACCAAGATCATAATCGCCCGAAATCGAACAACGGCCTTGGGGCAAATCAGTCGGCTTCGCGGCCGGCATTCGCTTCGCTGTAATGAGCGCAAACGACCTGAATCCCGGGCCGCGGGGCAACACTACATTGTATCCGCGGGACGACTCGCCGCCCGGGCACTTCGTTCAGTGAAGTCTCTTCCTGCTTCCAACTGCGGCCAGCGGAGCTATCGCTATCCACAGTGTGATATTTATCAGCATGGCTGTGACGTAGCCGATGTCCACACCCATACCAAGCCTTGCGGTAATTACATTCGCAAGAAGCATGAGAAATAGCGAACTCAAGAAGAAACCCGGTATGGCCCCCAGTATTCTGAAGTAACTCATTTCAATCCTCCTTTGTTTTATTGTTGCAGCACAGATTCGATTTCGTCGTAAGCCCGGGAAAGAATCTGACGGATACGCTCGGCTTTATCGGCGTCAAGGCTGCGAAAGCCGCTCCTGAGCAAGTCCTCCAACGCGTGACATTGCCTCATAACCATGATTCTCCTGCCGATGCTCTTGAGACTCCACCTGTGTCTAATCTGTTTTCTCACCCCTTCTGCGATATCGCCCCGATTCTCGAGATACTTGAGACCGTTCTCTGTGATCGAGTAAACTCTTTTGCCCTCCTGCTCAATGGAACTCGCATATCCCATTTCCTGCAGCATTTGAAGAGTGGGATAGACTACTCCAGGGCTCGGCTTGTAGAAACCATACGAAAGCTCCTCCAGCTCGCGGATTATATCGTAACCGTGTCGCGGCCTGTCTTTCAGAAGACCCAGTATCACGTATTTGAGGTCACCTCTGTGCAGAGCGCTTCCTGTGCGCGAACCTCTGAAGAATCGCTCTTCACGGGGTACCTTATCTCCGAACATACAAACCTCCTTCCCGTTCCAATCCAATGTTGTTTGGATAATATCTAGATATATCTAGATATTATTGTATACCTAACCTGCACCTTGTCAAGAGGCCCGTCAGCCAGGTCTGTGCACAAGCATGGCTGGACGTGTTCGGTGCAAAGCCTTGACTGCAGTGGGGCAGCCGCCTAGAATGGCTCACGACAGGTTATCGCCAGAAGCCGGCTATCGCGCTCAGTCGTTTGGAACTAATGACATACTACACCACACATGAGCCACACAGGTTGAGGACCCTGGTCCTTGATGCGATGGGGGTTATATATACTGTCGGCAACGACAACAGAGATTTGCTGTGCCCGTTTGTCCAGGAGAAAGGCGGTACCGAGGACATTTCCAGGATTCTGCAGCTCTATCACGCCGCAAGTCTCGGGCAGATATCATCCAGGGCGTTGTGGCAAGAGGTCGGACTGGACCCCGGACTCGAAGACCAATATCTGCAGCGGTACAAGCTAACCGATGGCCTGAGCGATTTCCTCGAAGCCGTCAATTCTCAGGGCCATGAGGTGTGGTGCCTATCGAATGATATATCGGAGTGGTCCAAGAAACTGCGGGCCCGCTTCGGATTGGAGAGGTTTATCCGTGGCTTCATAATAAGCGGCGACGTTGGCATCAGGAAACCTGAACAGGCTATCTTTGACCGCCTTATTCATCGCATGCCGGCAGGCCCTCGCGATGCCCTATTTGTGGACGACCAGAGAACAAACCTGGACGCGGCGGCGGCACTGGGATTCAATACGATCCTCTTCTCCCCGGCAAGTCACGAATTGACCGCCGAGAAACACGCCGTGGCGACCAGTTTTGCCGAAGTAATACGCCGGCTCAGCGGTTAACACACCGGCCGCACTTGCGCCCAATCATTCAATCGGAGTTGGTTCCTGCTCGGGGAGCCAGCTATGCAGGTCGCGACTCCTGCAACGTGCAATGTTTTTGTACGTGCACCGCCCGGAGCCTGACACGGTGCCTCCACCGAAGTCCCTGCCTTTCCTACTTTGTGCTTTCCGGTTCTGTACTCTCAGGTTCAGTGCTTTCCGGCTCAGCGCCTTCAGGCTCCCTGGAATTCAAATACACGGCGACGGCCCAGCCAATCCAGCAAACGATGGCGAATAGGAGGCTGGCGATTGCCAGATAAAACCAGGATAGATAAAGGAGCCCGATGATACCTAAGCGACTTGCATCGGCAATAACGCCCATCATGGCAAACGCGACGCCGAGGAAAGTCGCAACACTACCCGTGATTCCCAGGCGGACGCGATTGCGCTTGACGAAGCTGGGTCCTGTCCACATTTGCATTCCTGTGATTACCTCCTTCGCTCTCTACCTGAAGCCGATATGTGCTCTGTCTCCGAGGCTCCACATCAACGTGGAAACACTGTGCTTCCGCTGACACTGTTCGAGGGCGACACGTATATTGAGGGCTGAGTGTAGTCTCCTGCTAATTCAATGTCAATAACGGTTTGAATACGTGCTGACCGCGATATCACGCTATGTTGCAGGCCGCCCGAGAGAGCCGCCGCCAGCGCCGAAGCAACCTCCGAAGGCTATGGCGACTTATGTCCGGCCAAGAGTGACTAAACTCGACTGGCTTTCTCCCTGAGCGATTGCCTTTTCTCCAGGATGATTCTGGTCGCCATCCTGGCCACTTCTCCTACGAGCGTGGAGCATTTGTCCATCATGCCTGCCACGGCGGCTGCCTCCATCTCTTTCGGGTCATAAAGATTGAAGAATCTGCCTACAGTGTTGGTCTGGATGTCGGCACACCGGCAGGTGCCATATTTCTCAATGAACCGGTCATGAAGCTTCTTCGACAATATGAGCGCAGGTACCTGTTTCGCCATATCACCGGCGTCTTTAGCCTCTCTGCCGAATAGGTAGCTTATTGCCATCACACCCCCGGAAAGCGCTCCGCAGTGCCCGTCTCCTGTTAGGCCTACCCCGTCGGCAAGCCCGGTGGCAGCCTTGAAAACGTCATCGCTTTCAATGCCAAGCGCATCGAAGATTCCGGCGATGGTGGATTGCGAGCAGCCGCCGCTCTTCATTTCGTGCCGCTTCCCGCTCTCGAATGCCTTGGTCAATATGCTTTCATCGATTTCGCTCATTAACATGCTCCTTTCAGATGAATTCTCTATCGTCTCTTGCAATAGTGTGCCTATCAAGAATTCCGACCTGCTGTTTCGCCGACATCAGCTATCAGCGTCTAGACCTTAGTACCTGGTCTAGACCACGACCTTCAGAAACTCGATGGTGGGCGGTAGAGGACTTGAACCTCTGACCTCCTGTGTGTAAGACAGGCGCTCTCACCACTGAGCTAACCGCCCGTGGTACGCCTGGCGGGATTTGAACCCGCGGCCTCAGCCTCCGCAGGGCTGCGCTCTATCCAGCTGAGCTACAGGCGCATAATCATCTACTCAAATGGTGCCGAAGGAGGGATTTGAACCCTCACGCCCTTAAGGGCACTACGCCCTGAACGTAGCGCGTCTGCCATTCCGCCACTTCGGCATCTAGCTTCCTGCCCTAAACTCCTTCCTCGAGACGGAGACGAAAATTACCGCCAGTATTCCTAGAATGCCCGACGGAAGGGCACAGATCGCCCCGGCCAGGGATAGACCAAATACCTTTCTCCGTATGGCGTAAACACCGCCTACTATAGCGACCACGCCCAAGGCGAACATCGGCACTCCTACGACAATCGACAGAAGTGGAGCCATGGCCAAAACATGGTCAAGCCTGGGGCCCGGGCTGAATGGAAGGAGGCCAGCCGCGAGCAGCAATTTCAGAATCGTCACCGAGACCGCCGCTATCACGCCGATAATTGCCTCGACCGTGCCACCCACAATACTCAGAACGCCACCAGCAGTGGGCAGCCCGCTTCTACTACCCTCGGACGCCATTTCCTTCTTTCCCTATTCTATGGTGGGCAGTACAGGATTTGAACCTGTGACCTTCGGTATGTGAAACCGACGCTCTAACCACTGAGCCAACTGCCCGTCTTATAGCCGTTTATCAAGATGCACTAACTTTACCATAGACTCAGGAAGCATCGCAATTGAATCCACGTACTATCTAGCAGACGCCCCATCAAGGCAGAACATCCATCCAGGGCTTCGCACACGATAGCATGAGCGTGCACGTCTTCGAGCCTTCCCTGATATTCTGTCACGGAGACCCGCTCTACACCGCCCCACCGTGCGGTGGAATGCCCTCAAATGCCCTTGAGAGCCCCTGCATGCCTCGTTCATTGCCTCAAGATGTGGCTTTTTCCCCCACTTCGCCGCAGGCACCCTGCTTTTCTTCATTGGTCCGATATCGCCGGAGCGCAGATTGCGGCAAAAACGCGAGAAAGGTTGAGATGGCGCTGTGGAACGATGAAGGAACGGCCCGACACTGCACCTGGGACACGTACGCGTTTGCTCAGCCTTACCGGCCTAGAAGTTGATACAAAGAGTATTCGACGGCTATGGAAGCACAGTTGCCTTACGCGGGCTTCCTAAGATCGGCACGCTGAAGGAGCTTCATTTTTTCTTTGACTTCCCACATAGTCTCCCTGGCTATGACTTCGGCTCTATCAGCTCCATCGGCAAGAATTTTGTAGACATAACTACGATTAGCGGCAAGTTCAGCCCGTCTTTCTCGGAAAGGCTCCAGACTCGAACTTATGCTCTCAGCCAGCATCTTCTTGCAGTCAACGCATCCTATGCTTGCGGCACGACATTCCGAACCGATTTCTTCTACGCGAGCCGGCGTAAAAAACTGATGTAGACAGAAAACGTTGCATACTTCGGGATGGCCAGCGTCGCTACGGTATCTCCGCGCAGGATCGGTAACAGCCGTCATAACGCGTCTCGAGATTTCGTCGCGTGGGGCCGATATCTCAACTTGATTACTATCGCTCTTGCTCATCTTTTTTACGCCATCCAGGCCCAGGACCGAAGGGAAGTTGGTAAGTTTGGCCTGCGGCTCGGGAAACACTGGCCCGAAAAGGGAGTTGAAACGGCGTACTATCTCACGGGCCAGTTCCAGGTGAGGAAGCTGGTCTTCACCTACGGGAACAACTTCGCCTTTGTACAGGGCTATGTCGGCAGTCATGAGGACCGGATACCCCACCAGCCCGTAGTTGACGTTATGGGGCTGCATCTTAACCTTCTCCTTGAACGTGGGAACCCGCAGTAGCCAGCTCAGAGGCGTCACCATGCTGAGGAAGGTGTGCAACTCAACCACCTCGGGAACGTGAGACTGAACGAAGACGATGCTCTTCTTCGGGTCGATGCCGGCAGCAAGCCAGTCGAGCACCATTTCGTAAATATCTTCCCGTAGGCATTCCGTGTTCTCCAGAGTTGTGAGAGCATGAATATCCACGATGCAATAGACGCAGTTATATTCGTCCTGGAGCGCGACGTAGTTCTGTATCGCTCCTAGATAGTTACCGATGTGCTGCTTGCCGGTAGGGCGCGCGCCGGAAAAAACGCGTTTCTTCATCTGTTGGTACGAAAGTCTAGCACAGACAGGAAAGAGGTCACAAGAATAGACGAGTCTGGCTCCGCGCCGTACCTGGGCGAATCTTGACTCCTTAACGGTTATCTGCCTTTTGCTCGTAGCCCGCAGCTCATTTTATGGTATAGTAGCTCCACAGCGACCAGTTCATTGTCCGACTGCAAATGTAGTGAATGCTTGAATCGCTGGCAACGACTTCAGCCGAACGACCATTTGGCCACTTAGTTAGCATTTCAGAGGAATGAGCTCGACAGCCACAGAGGTTCTAGCCAGGTCCTATAAATGAGCTGGTACCATATTTTCAGCCCCTTAACAGAAAAGTGGATAGCTTTGGCTATTCTTGCGGTCACCTTCGGGTTGATACTGTATCGCAAATTCAACATAGCTTACATCTCTCTGGCTGCTGCAGGGTTTCTGATTCTGGCAGGCATAACGAATCCAGCGGTGGCGTTCCTCAAGAGTGTGAACTGGGATGTCCTGGCTATATACTGGGGCTACGGAATGCTCGCGATTGCCTTTCGGGACAGTAAGGTGCCTGCATGGATAGCGAACCGAGTTCTGGACAGAGCAAAGAGCGAAAAACAGGCGCTGCTGTTTCTTTGCGTACTCGCAATGGTCCTGTCCAGCTTCATGGCCAATCCTGTCGTAGTCATAATGCTCGCGCCGCTGGCAATAGAGCTAGCAACCAGACTAAAAGCCTCGTTATTTCTGTATCTTATCGCCCTGGCTGTCAGCTCTAACATAGTCACGACCGTATCGATGATTGCCGATCCACCAGCTCTTATCCTAGCTACGGCCACCGGTATGGATTTCCTGGACTTCTACTGGTTTCAGGGCAGAGTAGGCCTCGGTACACTGTCAATAATAGGGATACTGGTAGCGATCCTGGTTCTTGTTCTACAGTTCCGAAAACTCAATAAACAGGTCAGTATAGCTCGAGAAGAGATACGGGTGTCCCTTTCACCGACGGTGCTTTTCGTATCCAGCATCATCGTTCTTGCCCTTGTGCCCTGGCCTCATCTGGGGGCCTACAACCATCCGGGATTCGTTGGTGTCGCAGTCGGCATCTTTTCGCTCATTGTAGGCAGAAGCTACGCACGAAGTATGTCCAAGGAGTTCGACTGGAATACGATTCTCTTTCTGATAGGCATATTCATAGTGGTAGCCACGGTGGCTGATATCGGCCTGCTCAAAGACTTCGCAGCCTGGCTGGTACACACCGAGATGACTAGTCCGACCGTATATCTGGCAATCTTTGTCTGGATTTCGGTCTTGCTGTCTTCCTTCATAGACAATGTCCCTTTTACCGTACTGATGATTCCAGTCTGCGCCGGCGTCGCGCAGACGCTTGGGGTAAATCCTTTCCCGTTCTATTTCGGAATGCTGGTGGGGACCGGGATAGGAGGGAACTTGACTCCGGTTGGGGCCACCGCCAATGTTCTCGCCGGCGGGATGCTGGAGAAGAGGGGATACAAGGTTCAGCTTGGCAAGTATCTCCGTATAGCTGCACCGTTTAGCATGTCGGCAGTTCTCGTTGTTCATATTCTTCTTCAGTTGCTCTGGCTGAAATAGTCAGCGATATCGCAGGTTTGGCCGGCACCGGGACACCGGCAGCGCGTAGTGTACCGAAAGACAGGTCTCGTTGGACGACCCTCGCGTTGACTCATCATGGCTAACCGGGCAGCAAACTTCGAATCTATACAGCAACTGCAGGCTCCTGTTGACTTTTGAGGATAATCAGAGTACTTTTCTCATCATTCCTCTGGCTGACATATCCTGGCCCAGAGGCAAATTAGCTCAGAGGAACCTTGGCGCGGAGGGAAAAGAGGCGGATGAACCTACCGGAATTGCCGCTCTGGAATAACCAGTTATGGCTCTTGACGGCTGCACCGATGTCTCCGTGCATGAAGGTGAGATGGCCGAGATAAAAGTGGACTGCAGAGGCGAAACTTGCCCTGTTCCTCTGGTCGAGACCCGCAAGGCTCTGAGGAAGGCCGCCAAGGGCGACATTGTGGAAGTCATCGGAACGCATCCCCCTTCCAAGACCGAGATACCAATGGCGGTCAAGGCCTTAGGATTGAAGCTCATCGATATTCAGGAAGAAAATGGCGTCTGGAAAATAAGAATACGCAAGTAGAAGGAGGGGGAGACTATGGCCGGCAAAATCGCGATAATAGTTCACAGCGGTGACATGGACAAGGTGTACAGCGCCTTCGTCCTGGGCAACGGGGCCCTTGCTATGGGCATGGAAGCATCGCTGTTCTTTACTTTCTGGGGCCTGCAGCGCCTGAAGAAAGGCGCACTGGAGAAAGGCCCACTATCCAAGATGAATATGCTCGGCCTCGGCAAATGGATAATCCAGCGGAGAATGAAGAAAGCCGGCGCGGCATCTCTGGAGAGGATGTTGCGGGACTTTCACGAGCTGGGAGGAAAGATACTTGCCTGCGACATGACGATGCAGATAATGGGCGTCAAGAAAGAAGACCTGCGAGCTGATTTGATATCCGAGTACTGTGCGGTTGGCACCTATATAGACGAGGCCAAAGATGCCACAATAACACTGTTTATATGAGGGGAGAGCAGATGGTGGACAAGTCTATCTACCTGGACAACGCAGCGGCCACCCGTCTGGACGAGCGGGTGCTGGAGGCAATGAGACCGTACTTCTTCGATACGTATGCGGTCGCCACCTCGGAGTTCGGCTATTCTCAGGGGATACAAGCTCGGGAGCGGCTGGACGAAGCCAGAGGCGTTCTGGCCAACGCCCTGGGAGCTGTCCCGGAGGAATTTGTCTTCACTTCGGGAAGCACCGAGTCTTCGAACATTGCCCTCAAAGGAGTCGCACTGGCGCTCCTGAAGAAGAAAGGCAGTCATATAATCGTGTCAAGAATCGAGGATTTCCCTGTGCTTCACAGCGCGCAAGCACTGGAAAGACAGGGCTTCAGGGTCACCTATCTGGATGTGGATGGAGAGGGCTTCGTAGACCTTGACCGCCTCAGAGATTCTATAACCGGGAACACGATTCTTGTGTCCATTCAGCACGCCAACCAGGAAATAGGTACCATCCAGGATGTCGAGGCCATCGGCCGCATCTGCCGTGAGAAAGAGGTGCTTTTCCACACTGACGCCACTCACACATTCATGCGCGTCCCTCTGGATATCAAGAAGGTAGCTGTGGACCTGGTCACCGTATCGGCGCATACGATCCATGGCCCCAAGGGCGTGGGCGGCCTGTGCATCCGTCAAGGGACACAGATAGCTAAGTGGATGGACGGCGGGTTTCAGGAATTCAACCTCCGGGCCGGGCTGGAGAATATACCAGGGGCGGTGGGATTCGCTAGAGCTGTGGAACTGGTCACCCCCGAAGAGACGAAGCGGCTACAACAAATGCGCGATCTTCTTATTGGCCGTATGCTCGCCGAGATACCGCACAGCATCCTGAACGGGCACCGCTCGAAGAGGCTACCGCAGAATGCCAATATCACGTTCCACTATGTGGAGGGCGAGTCTATTACGCTACATCTTGATATGCATGGTATCGCCGTCAGCACGGGCTCTGCCTGTTTCAGTCGCTCTCTGGAGGCCAGCCATGTCATCCTGGGGATAGGCGGCGACCACGAGAGGGCACATGGTTCAATACGATTTACGTTCGGCCGCTACAACTCCATGGAGGATGTAGATACTACCGTCCAGGCATTGGCCGAGATAGTGCAAGAGCTGAGAAAGATCAGTCCCCTGGGAAAAGACAGTGGAAAGGAGGACCTTCAGTGACGACATTTCCATATAGCGACATAGTGCTGGAGCATTTTCGTCACCCTCGAAACGTGGGCAAGATTGAGAACGCCGACGGTAAAGCGACCGAGGGCAGTCCCGCCTGTGGAGACATGGTATCGGTCTACATCAAGGTTGACCCCAAAACGAACACAATCTCAGATGCCAAGTTTGAGTCCTACGGCTGTGCTTCCAACATAGCTACGGGCTCCATCATTACCGAGCTCGCCAAGGGAAAGACACTGGACGAAGCAAAGAACATCACCTGGAAAGAGGCTTCGGACGCTCTGGGTGGCCTGCCCAAGATTAAGGCGCACTGCTCGGTGCTCGCGGTCGAAGGGCTGCGCTCGGCCATACAAAATTACGAGGAGCGGCACGGCCTTGTCAAGGAAAAGGTGCCCACCACCGTAGAGGTGGTACGTCAGCGCCTCAGGAGAGTTGTAAACCCGCTGACCGGGCTAAACGTGGTGCGCACAAACTTGGTGCAGGATATTGAGGTCGAGGACGGAGTTGTCACGGTGCTTATTGATTTGCCTGAGGACCATCAATTTGCTAACACCATAAGGGAAGAGGTATTGGAGAAGATAGAGACCCTGTGGGATGTCAAAGAAGTGGCGGTCAAATTCACTGAATAACAGACCGACTGAAGAAATGTCTGGTAGCGCATACGGGATTTGAACCCGTGATCTCCTCCTTGAGAGGGAGGTGTCCTAGGCCTCTAGACGAATGCGCCACATCGGGCTACCTCGGAGGTAAGCCTGATTCGCAGCCCCCGGCATTATACAACAGAAATATAATGAGCACTACATGGTTCTGACTCACTTATGGCGCATCCGCGAAGAAGCCTTCACAGCTTCATCTCTCAAACTGCGGCAACCTGCTACAGCTTGAACTTTCCTTTGAAATACGTGTGTTTCACATCTCCGGCTTTGGTCTTTGCCCAAGATTCCAGACCCATTTTCTTCATTAGGCACAAATTGAAAACCTTCGTGTTGTGAGGCAGTTCGGATGCTCTATCTGCATAGGGGTGCAGATAGTCGCACGGAAAGTCCGAACATTGATAGCAGAAGTCGAGGTTCTTGTCGGTGATGCATCTGTAAACGTGACAGGATCCAGTCCGACCAACAAAGACCGGCTTTCCTGCTTCGCCGCGACATCCTTTGCATATGGCTTCCTCAACCGGAATGCCCGCATACCTGGAGATTTTGGCTCTCAGCTCTTCATCTTCATTCGCGAGGTACATCCGGCAGTTGAAACAATCTAATCCGCACGGCGACGTCATCCATTTATAGTCCACAGTCTCCCCTCTTTCTGCATCGGCCCTTATCTAGCTGAACAGAAGATAGTCTCAGAGCGCTTTGCGAGCTACGATGGCTGGGGATCCAGGATTCGAACCTGGCCTAACTGATCCAGAGTCAGTCGTCCTACCGCTAGACTAATCCCCAGTATGTTGAAATTATAGCTGTTCCTCTCGCATGGAGCAATAGCGCGACGCGACAGGGGTCAATCACGAGATCAGCAGATTCTGTCCGAGGAAACTGCCCACATTAGGCAACCACATCTCCCCGGCCAATAAGCTAGGGCGCGTTTAACGCTTGGTGTATTGTGGCGCCTTGCGGGCCCGCTTCAATCCATACTTCTTGCGTTCCTTGATTCTGGGGTCCCGAGTCAGCAAGCCCTCTTTGCGCAGCATGGGCTTGAATAACTCGTTCTCTTTAGCAAGGGCTCGAGCAATCCCGTGCCGGATAGCCCCGGCCTGACCGCTGCGACCACCGCCGTTCACTTTAACTATGACACGAAACTTGCCCATCGTGTTGGTAACCTGCAAAGGATGTTCAATCGCGTGGCGATGCTCGATGCGAGGGAAAGCCTCTTCGTAGGGCTTATCATTGACCATGATCTCGCCCTTTCCGGGGAAAAGCTTGGCCTGGGCTATAGCACACTTGCGCCTACCAGTTCCCCAAACGTAACTCTCCTCACTCATAGATCATCACCTTTCCTTTGACAGTATTTCGCTTTCCTCTCAGCATTCTGCGCCTTCGTTTTCGTTGGGCTGGCGTGAAGACGTCTGAGCCTGGTGGGGGTGCTCATTTCCAGGATAGACTCTCAGCTTCTTGAACATGACCCGCCCCAGGCGATTGTGAGGCAGCATTCCTTTTACCGCGATTTCAATAACGCGACCTGGGTACTTACCGAATAGTTCCCGAAAGCTAGCGCTCTTTAAGCCACCGGGGTACCCCGAGTGTCTATAGTACATCTTCTGTTCGGGTTTCTTTCCCGTTACCCTGACTTTGGCAGCGTTAACTACGACAACGTAATCACCGGTATCAATATACGGCGCATAGATGGGCTTATGCTTTCCCATCAGCAAGCTAGCTGCCCGTGTCGCCACATTCCCGAGAGTCTTATCGGTGGCATCAATCACCCACCATTCTCGCTCGATATCCTTAGCTCTAGTACTGTAAGTCCTCATATCTAGTTCCCCAACGGCTCAGAGTAATTGACCTTCGTCAGGCACAAACCACAGGCAGGAGAAACCGGACCAGCCAAGCCCGGACTCCCAGCCTCCATTATATCACGAAAGTCGTCGAGACTTATCTTACCTAGCCCCAACCTGATTAGAAGCCCTACCGTGCTTCGCACCTGGTGCGGCAAAAAGGAATTGGCCACAATGCGGAAAACCGTGAAGTCTTCCTTCTCCTCAAACTTTGCCTCATGAACATTGCGGAGCGTACTCCTGTTCTCCTCAAGAGAGCTGGCAAATGAAGCAAAGTCATGCTCACCTCGAATAAACTGGCACGCTTCATTCATCGCCTGAATGTCCAGCGCCCTGGGCATAAACAGGGCAAACCTCCGACTGAGCGGCGATCGTGTGTCGCTATTCAAGATACAGTAATGGTATTCCCGGCTCACAGCATCACGCCGAACATTGAAGTCGTCTGCAGCTCTGTGAACCTTTTTGACCGCGATATCCTCGGGTAAGTAGTAGTTCAATGCTTTCACCAGCGTCCCGGTATCCAGTGCAGATTTCGCCCAGAAGGCCACCACCTGTCCTTGCGCATGGACACCGGTATCCGTCCGGCTGGCTGCTACGACCCGGCTCCTCTGCCCGCACAGGCGCTCTATAGCTTGCTCCAGCTCACTTTGAATGGTGGGAAGGCCTACTTGCCATTGAAAACCATAGTAGCGGGTACCGTCATATTCGATGAGCAAGACAAACTTACTTGACCAGTTCAATTTGGACCATAGGTGCACTGTCGCCGGAGCGCGGCCCTAGCTTTGACAACCTTGTATACCCGCCGTTGCGGCCAGCGTATCCCGGTGCAATCTCACTGAATAGCTTGTCAACTACCTTCTTATCAGTGATAAAAGCGAGGGCCTCTCGCCGCGAGGCAAGGTTGCCTTCCTTAGCCAAGCTAATCATTTTTTCCGCCAAGCTACGCACTTCCTTAGCTTTAGCTTCAGTGGTAGTGACCTTTTCGTGACCTAGAAGAGCGGTGACCTGATTTCGGTACAAAGCTAGTCTGTGCCCTGTCGGCCTGCCTAGATTCCGTCCTGCTACCCTGTGCCTCATTCCTTTTCCTTTTCGGTAGTTTCCTTTTCGACAGCAGGAGTACCCAGCTTTGCCAGCAGCTCTTCTACTTCGGCTCGGGATTTTGCTCCCAAACCGGGCAGAGGTGGCAGACCTTCTCTACCCTTCTCCAGCAATTGTCCTACAGTGAAAATGCCTGCTCTCTTCAGACTGTTGTAAGAGCGAGTTGACAGATTCAGGTCCTCCAGCGGAGTATCGTATTGCTCCGCCGAGACTGATGAAGGTTTCGCCATGGGAACCTCAAAGTCCTTGAAGGAAGAGAACTGATTAACTAAGATAGCGGCACTCTGACTGAGCGCCTCCCAGGGGAAGATGGTGCCATCGGTCCAGATCTCCAGAATAAGTTTCTCCGGACTCCCTTCCTGGCCCGGCCGGACAGCCTCTACTGAGAAATTCACCTTCTGGACGGGACTAAAGATTGCATCTACCGGCAGTGCTCCCACAGGCAAACCGTCAGTAGACTTAGCTGCCACATAACCTCTCCCCAGCTCTACGTTCATTTCCACGAACAGCTTGGCCTTGGAGGTGTCCAGAGAAGCCAGATAAAGCTCGGGATTGGCAATACGGAAGTCTGTCGACGGTTTTATATCGGCCGCAGATACCTTGCCCTCGCCCTGCACTTCCAGTAGCAGCTGCCCAGGCTGCCGTGATAGAGGGCACAGGCGGAGCCCCTTGATATTCAGCAAGAACTCCATAGCATCCTCTTTGACATTAGGGATGGGAGAGAATTCATGCTGAATCCCTTCGATTCTGATCCACGTTACCGCGGCGCCAGGCAGAGAACTGAGAAGCACGCGCCGCAAGGCGTTGCCTAATGTAGTTCCGAAGCCGGGCTCCAGAGGCTCAGCTAGAAAGCGCCCGTAGTTAACGCTGCTCTCAACGCAAGTTACAGTGGGAACGGATAATTCGAGCATGGGTCACCTCGAGTAATATTCGACAACCGCTTTCGCATTGAATTCAGCCTGAACATCGTCTTTGTCCGGCAGGCTTAGCACTTTCGCCGTCATGCCTTCTTTGTCCAGGCTTAACCAATCGGGGATGGCCCTTTCCTCAACTACTTCGACCAAAGTCTTGTAGTACTCGGTCTTCCTGCTGCCTTCGCGCCACGCTATTACGTCGCCTGATTTGACAATGAAGGACGGAATATCCGTCCGGCGGCCGTTCACCACAATATGGCCGTGACATACGACTTGTCTGGCTTGAGCACGCGATTCGGCAAATCCCACGCGATAAACTACGTTATCCAGTCTTCGTTCCAGTAATATGAGAAGGGTCGGCCCGGTGGCACCGGGGCTCTTTCTCGCCTCGTCAAAGAACCTCCGAAACTGCCGCTCCAGAACGCCGTAGCTGAAACGAAGCCTTTGTTTCTCGCGCAATTGAAGTCCGCGGTCGGAGACCCCACCACGCCTCCGCGTTGACGGACGTCCGCCCGGAGGAGTGTTCCTCTTCTCCAGCGGACACTTTGGCGTGGGACACTTCTCGCCTTTGAGCATCAGTTTGTCCCCAAATCGGCGACAGATGCGACAAACCGGACCCGTGTAGCGTGCCATCTTACACCCTTCGTCTCCCGCGCGGACGACAACCATCATGAGGAATAGGGGTCACGTCTCTGATAGCTGTTACAGCAATGCCTGTGGCCTGTAAGGCACGAATAGCCGCTTCACGTCCGCTGCCAGGACCCTTGATATACACTTCGACTCTGTGCAAACCATCCGTCATTGCGCGGTGGGCCGCGTCTCTGGCGGCTATCTGAGCTGCATAAGGCGTCCCTTTCCTGGAACCTTTGAATCCGGCGGTACCCGAACTCCCCCAAGCAACAACATTACCTTGCATATCAGTAATGGTGACAATTGTATTGTTGAACGTAGATTGAATATAGGCCTTGCCTTCACTAATCTTCTTATGGGCCTTCTTCTTAGCCATCGTTACTATAATCTCCTTACTTCTTGGCCAAGCCGCGCTTCTGGCCCCTGCCGGCCACTGTCTTCTTTGGCCCTTTCTTCGTCCGGGCGTTAGTGCGAGTTCTTTGCCCGTGAACCGGTAATCTCATGCGGTGTCTCTGGCCGCGGTAGCTACTGATTTCAATGAGCCGCTTTATATTAGACTGGACCTCTCTTCTAAGGTCGCCCTCGACCCTATACTCCTTGTCGATAACATCCCGAATCTGGCCAACCTGCTCCTCACTGAGCTCCTTGGTTCTAGTGCCGGGATCGATACTGGCAGAACCTAAGATATGCCGGCTCGACGTTGCACCGATTCCATAAATGCTCTGCAAAGCCACCCAGATTGGTTTCTCCTTGGGAAGGTCTACACCCGCAATACGTGCCATCGCTACCCCTGCCTCTGCTTGTGCTTTGGATTCTCGCAGATAACCCTAACCACGCCCTCTCGCCTGATAACCTTGCATTTTCTGCAAATCGGCTTAACTGACGCTCTTACTTTCATTTCGCCTCACCGTTCAAACAAACCCTGCTATGATAAACCTTCCATGTTAACCTGTCAAACTACTTGAGCCTATAGGTGACTCTGCCACGGCTCAGATCATAGGGTGAAAGTTCAACCAGAACCCTGTCCCCCGGCAAAATCTTAATATAATGCTTCCTCATCTTACCCGATATATGCGCCAGCACCTGGTGGCCGTTGGCCAGTTCAACGCGAAACATTGTGTTGGGCAAGACAGTAGTTACTTTGCCCTCAACCTCTATCCGTTCTCTCTTGGTCATTTCTTACGTAACGCTAAACAAGCACTTCCGGCTCCCCGTCGGTCACCGCGATCGTGTGTTCAAAATGTGCCGATAGACTTCCATCGGCCGTAAGCACCGTCCATTGGTTAGCTGCCAACCTAGTACGCCAGTCTCCGGCATTCACCATAGGCTCAATAGCCAGCGTCATTCCCTTGCGCAACAAGACACCTCTGCCGAAAGCGAAATTCGGTATTTGGGGTTCTTCATGCAAGTCTCGACCTACTCCGTGCCCCGTATACTCCCTGACCACGGAAAACCCTTTCGACTCAACATAATGCTGGATGGCGGACGAGATCTCCCCTATCCATGCCCCGCTTAGTGCCTGAGCTGCGCCCAACCTCAAACTAGCCTCCGTAACCGCAATAAGGTCTTCTGCCTCCGTACTTATCCTCCCCACGCCTGTAGTTATGGCAGCGTCAGTGTTGAAACCGTGAAGTTTCGCCCCCACGTCCAGAGAAACGATGTCTCCTTCCTGCAATACTCGCTCGCCGGGAATGCCGTGAACTATCTCGTCGTTTACCGACACACACACGTTTGCCGGAAACCCATGATAGCCCTTAAATGAGGGCACAACGCCCCGCTTTTCGGATTCTCCAGCCATTATTATGTCCAGCTGACTAGTCTTGATTCCTGGCCTCACCTCGCCTCTTAATTTATCCAGGATAGCGGCCAGGATCTTACCGCACTTTCTCATAGTGGCTATCTCATCATCCGATTTTATGATCACCACTTACTCTGGTCTCACTTACGGGCTACCTTCATCCTACAAGAAACACGACAAACAACGCTATTGAAGATGTTCAGCTTCGCTCAGCGCGCCATAGACACTCCGAGTGTGGACACTATTCCCTTAGCTACCTCTTCTATTCCCGAGTTACCGTTCACCCTGATTAGTTTACCTTGTTTCTCGTAATAATCAAGTAGGGGAGCGGTCTGCGAAAAGAAGACCTTGATTCGTTCTCTTACGGTCTCCTCTTTGTCATCAGAACGTTGATACAGTTCCCCGCCGCATTTGTCACATCTTCCCGGCACTCTGGGCGGTGAATCCATCAGGTGATACGGCGTCTGACACTTGCGGCACAGTCGTCTCCCGCTGAGACGTCTTAGGAGTTCCTCACCGGGCACTTCAATGTATACTGCCTTATCTATGCTTTTCCTTTGTCGCCCGAGATTCTCATCCAGTGTCCTGGCCTGAGGCGGAGTTCGGGGAAAACCATCGAACACGCAGCCAGCCGCACAGTCAGGCTCGCCGATCCTTTCCAAGATCATCCTTGTCACTATTTCGTCCGGAACCAGGTCGCCTCTGTCCATATACCCCTTCGCCAGCAACCCGATCTCGGTTCTTTCCTCCAGGGCCCGGCGGAACAAGTCTCCCGAGGACACATGAGGCACGCGCATTTCTTGAGAGAGAATATCTGCCTGAGTTCCCTTCCCCGCCCCGGGAGGACCCAACATGACAATGTACATTACTTCAGGAAACCCTCGTAGCGGCGCATGGTCAACTGAGCTTCCAGCTGCTTCATGGTATCCAAAGCCACACCAACAGCAATAAGCATAGCCGTGCTACGGATCCCCAGATCTGCAATTCCGGTAATCCTGGTGGCAATAAACGGTATAATTGCCACCAAAGCTAGAAACAGGGCGCCACCAACGGTGATGCGCCTTATGATACCGTTCAAGTAGTCAGTCGTCGCCTTTCCGGGCCGCACTCCAGGAATAAAGCCGCCCTGCTGTTGCAGGGTTTGAGGCAGATTCATCTGTTCGAAAATGACCATGGTGTAGAACAAGGTGAAGCCGATCACCAGGAGAAAATACAGCCCATTGTACAGCCCCGTCGTGGATTGAAACACGTTGTAGATTGTGTTCCAGGTATTCGGGGTCCCGGTGCTTGGGCTCATGAAATATGTAGCTATAGTGGCCGGGAGCTGCATGAGGGCTATAGCAAAAATGAGAGGTATCATTCCTGCGGTGTTGACGCGTAGAGGGATATAGGTAGAGCCTGACTGGCGGTACATGCGGCCACCGCGAAAAGTGCTCCGAGCATACTGCACAGGAATGCGACGGTGGGCCTCGATGAATATGACAATAAGCACGATAGTAGCTAGAGTTATGATGATATAGGCGATCAGCCCCGCGGGTTCCCCTCCGCTAGCGGCCACATAGGCGCGGCCTATGATTCCAGGCAGGCCAGCCACAATGCCGCCGAAGATTATTATTGATATCCCGTTCCCCACCCCTCTCTCGGTGATCAACTCACCCAGCCACACCAAGAATATCGAGCCAGCCGTCATCGTCACCAGCCAGTTAGTCATCGTCAACGGCGTAAGTCCGGCGGTGAAAATATCAGGGCTCTGACTCCGCAGCAAGATGATCACGCCATAGCCCTGAAGGGCAGCCATGGGTATGGTCAACAGATGAGTAATTCGATTGATCCTTTGCTGACCTAGTTCACCCTGCTGAGATAGATTCTGAAGACTCGGGATTACCGGCACCAACAGCTGCATAATGATGGACGCCGTAATGTAAGGATACACACCCATGGTGGCGATGCTGAATCTGGTCATGGCACCACCGCTAAACAGGTCAAACATGCCCAGAAGAAGGTTCTGGGAGAACAAGTCCTGAAGAGCTGTGAGGTTTACGCCCGGCAGCGGAACGTGAGTCAGAAAACGGAAAGCAACGAGGATACCGAGGGTAAAGAGTATTTTTTGCCGCAAGTCAGGCAACGTGATCATATCGATCATTGCCTGCATGAGACGCGGTCGGGATGCTCTGCGCTCCATTCTAAGCCTGTTTTATCTCCCCCCCAGCAGCCAGAATTTTCTTCTCTGCTGAAGAAGAGAACTTGTCAGCCGTAACCTGCAGTGGATGCGGTACACTGCCGGTGCCGAGAATCTTGGTCGGGCGATCGGTGGTGGTGATGAGCCTTGCCTTGTGTAATTCCCCAGGGGTCACCCTGGTTCCCGGTGGGAAAATGGCAAGCCTGCCCACGTTGACGACATTATATTCAGTCTTGAAAATATTGGTGAACCCTCTCTTTCGTGGCAGACGTTTTATCAGAGGCAGTTGCCCGCCCTCGAAGCCAATGCGAATGTTGGCACCGGAGCGGGCCTTCTGGCCTTTGATACCCCGTCCGGAATAAGTACCATGCCCACTACCATTTCCCCTACCTACTACCTTCCTCTTGTGCCTGGCACCTACAGGGGGCCTCAGTTCATTCTGTTTCATCTGTTTCTTCTTGTTTAGGTTCTTCGGTGCCCGCGTCTGTGATTGGCGGCTCAACCCCTGACCCTTCAATTCTCCTCAAGTTAGAAAGTGCCAGCATTGTCGCCTTGGCCACATTGATCTTGCTTGATCCACCCAATGATTTGCCCAGGACATCCTTAACTCCTGCCAGTTCAAGCACCGCTCGAGCGGTACTGCTGACAATGAGCCCCGTCCCGGGTAACGCTGGTTTCAGCAAGATCTTCGAGGCACCGAACTTGGCCAAAATCTCATGCGGAATGGTGTTGTCCTTCATAGGCACCTCGATTAGCCCCTTCTTTGCCGCAGTGCTTGCTTTCCGGACTGCCTCAGGGACTGCCGCTGCCTTAGCCAGGCCGAAACCGACGTGACCCTGTCCATCGCCAACCACCACGGAAGCCCTAAATCGCAGGTGTCTGCCGCCCTTGACCACTTTGGTTACGCGGTCAATGCCGAGTAGCTTCTCTTCGAGAGCCATCTCTGAACTATCGATTCTGGCTCTGTTTCCCCTTGTTTTGGTAACTGCTTTCATTGACTAATCCTCAAAATTCCAGTCCAGATTTCCTGGCGGCTTCAGCTAGAGCCTTGACCCTGCCATGATATTTGTAACCGCCGCGGTCAAATACAATCTGCTTGATGCCCTTATTTAATGCCTGCTCCGCAAGCAGAGTACCCACGAGTTCGGCTCTCTTGCTTTTTCCCATCCCATCCGCCTTGCTTCGAACCTGGGAGTCAAGGGTGCTCATCGCGACCAGAGTCTGGCCCGCAGAGTCATCTATGATCTGGGCCCGAATATGGTTCAGGCTCCGAAAGACACATAGTCGAGGACGCGATGACGTTCCCGACACTCTTTCCCTTACCCTCGTGTGCCGGACCTTCGTAGTTGTCTTGGAATCTTTTCCCCTCATTGTGACCGCTATTTCTTGCCAATCTTGCCGGATTTACCAGGTTTAAGATGTAGCACCTCATCCGAGTATTTAATGCCTTTCCCCTTGTACGAATCAGCCGGGCGCACGGCCCGTATCTTTGCGGCCGTTTGTCCAACCAGTTCCTTGTCAATGCCGGTAACCCGAATTCGATTTGTCCCCTCCACAGCGATGCTAATACCCGGCGGGGAAGGGAACTCCACGCTATTAGCATATCCCACCTGGAGTACCAGCTTGTCACCGCTCTTCTGTGCTCTATACCCGACACCATTTATCTCGAGGGCTCTCTCGAAACCTTCACTCACGCCTCTAACCATATTAGCCAGGAGGCTACGGGTCAGTCCATGCAGGGACCGATGGACCTTACTGTCGCTGGGACGGGTCACAACCAGGAAACCGTCTTTCAGAGCAACAGAAATCGCAGGATACATCCGGCGATGGAGTTCGCCTTTGCTACCTTTTGCCACGACCTCGCTTCCGCTGATCTTCACCTCTGTACCCCGAGGGATGGCGATGGGAAGCAAACCAATTCGAGACATAATTCACAACTCCTGAGTTAATCTACCAGACATAGCACAGAATCTCACCGCCAATATGCTGCCGCCATGCTTCTTGACCGGTCATAATCCCCTTGGACGTAGATACAACAGCAATGCCCAGGCCGCCGTAGACGCGTGGGATTTCGTGGCCTTCTGCGTAGACCCTCAACCCCGGTTTACTTACCCTTTCCAGACCCAGAATTGCGGGCTGCTGATCAGCATACTTGAGGTAGATCTTTATCATCGACTGAGGTTTGCCCTTGACCACTTCATACCGCTCAATGAAGCCCTCGTCTTTGAGTATCTTGACGATAGCGAGCTTCGTTTTGGACGAACCCACGAGCACACTGTCATGACTCGCCATGATGGCGTTGCGCATCCTGGTCAACATATCGGCGACGGGATCAATAACTGTCATTTTCGTTCACCAACTCGACTTTCTCACTCCCGGAATCACACCGGTCAAAGCAAGTTCCCGAAAACAAATACGGCACAAACCGAATCTGCGAATATAGCCACGCGGCCTGCCGCACAACTTGCAGCGGCTATGTTGCTGTACTCTGTACTTCGGCGTTCTTTTCGATTTGACGATCCTAGATATCTTAGCCATATCAATTTCTCCTAAAAGGCATACCCATCAATTCTAACAGCAGCCTCGCCTCATCATCGGTCCTGGCGGTGGTGACAATGGTCACTTCGAGGCCACGGATCTTGTCTACCTTGTCGTACTCGATCTCGGGAAATACTATCTGCTCCTTCATTCCCAGGCTGTAATTCCCCCGGCCGTCAAACGAATCCCGCGATACGCCGCGGAAATCCCTGAACCTGGGCAGAACAACATTTACCAGTTTGTCGAAAAAATCGTACATGCGCGTACCTCGCAAGGTCACCATCATTCCGATAGGTACACCGGTCCGCAGCTTGAAGGCGGATATAGATTTTTTCGCCCGTGTTGTCACCGGATGTTGTCCCGAGATTGTGGCTAGGTCCTTTCCCGCCGACTCAAGGGCCTTGGGCTCCTGCGTTGCCTCGCCCAGACCAATGCTGAGAACGATTTTCTCCAGTTTCGGCAACTGCATTATGTTGTCATAGCCCAGTCCGGCCTTGAGCTGGGGGACTATCTCAGATAAATATCGCTCCTGCAGACGAGATTTCATAACGGCTCCCTCAGTCAATCACCTCTTGACATGAACTGCAAATTCGTACCTTCTTGCCTTCATCCAGAAAACGGAAGCCAATCCGCGTGGCTTTGCCACATTTGTCACACACCAGCATCACTTTAGATACATGCAGTGGGGCTTCCAGTTCAATTATGCCCGCCTGTCGGGCGGCTCTCCGAGCCCGGGAGTGCCGTTTGATCATATTGAGTCCCTCGACTATGACCCTATCTTCGCCGGGCAGGGCACGGCGAACTTTCCCCTTCTTTCCCCTGTCCTTCCCGGCAGTTATGATAACCGTGTCGCCCTTTCTAATTCTCATCCTACAAGACCTCAGGAGCCAAGGATGCTATCTTAGCAAAGTTCTTGTCTCTAAGCTCTCGAGCTACAGGACCGAAAATTCGGCTCCCCTTAGGATTATTCTTGTCACCGAGAATAACCGCAGCATCTTCATCAAACCTAATGTACGAGCCATCGGGGCGGCGATAACCCTTAGCTACGCGCACCACCACCGCCTTCACTACCTCGCCCTCCTTCACCATACCATGCGGTATGGCCCGCTTCACCGTGGCCACAATAATGTCGCCTACGCGAGCGTATTTCCGCGCCCCCACAGGGACATTAATACACATGATCTGCTTGGCCCCGGTGTTATCTGCTATCCTCAGTCTGGTATAAGTCTGGATCATTGACCTTTACGGCTTGGCCTCAGCCCCCTCCTTCTTGGATATCACTTCAGCTACCCGCCATCTCTTGTCCTTAGATAGAGGGCGGGTCTCCACAATCCTCACCCTGTCGCCAACTTTGCAGGTCTTATCTTTGTCATGAGCCTTGTATCTCTTGGTGACCCTCATACCTTTCTTGTACAGCGGATGGACCTTCCAGGTTTCCACCGCTACCACGACCGTCTTGTCCATTTTGTCGCTGACCACGAGGCCCTCTTTTATCTTTCTGGTCTCAAGTGAACTCATTCGATTTCGCCAAGCTCCCTTTCTCTTAGAATAGTCTCCATCTGGGCAATCCTTTTCCTAACCGCAGGAATCTCCCGATGATTACCCAGCTGTTTGGTGCTCAAGCGAAAACGGAGGTTAAACAGCTCTTCACGAGCTTCCCTGAGTTTCGCCAACAGCTCTTCATCGCCTAGAGAACGGACTTCGCTAGCCTTCAACCTTCTGTCTCTCTCTCGTTACGAAACTTGTAGCTATGGGAAGCTTATGGGAAGCAAGGCGGGCTGCCTCGGAAGCCACATCCTGTTTCACATCTCCCAGCTCGAACATGATCCGCCCTCTCTTGACCACGGCCACCCAGTGGTCCGGAGCACCTTTCCCTCCACCCATCCTTGTCTCTGCAGGTTTTTTTGTCACAGATTTATCAGGGAAAATCCGTATCCACACTTTGCCGCCACGATGCAAGTGGCGGACAAATACACGGCGGGCCGCTTCGATCTGTCGCGCCGTTATCCACGCCGATTCCTCGGCCCTCATGCCGAAGTCACCGAATACAATGGTGGCCCCGCTCTGGGCGGTGCCTTTCCTTCTTCCTCTATGTACCTTCCGGTACTTCACTCGTTTCGGTTGTAGCACTTCTCTCCTTCACCTCGGGGATGATATCGCCCTTGTAAATCCATACCTTAACCCCGATACGTCCCATGACGGTATGAGCTTCGGTAAGACCATAGTCAATATTGGCACGCAGCTTGTGCAGCGGCATCTGGCCCTGGCGAAGAGTCTCGCTCCTGGCGATCTCGAGTCCGCCAAGTCTTCCACTGCACTTTATCTTTATGCCCTTCGCTCCGGCCTGCAAAGTCCGGAAAGATGCCTGCCTCATTGCCCGCCGGAAGGGGATTCTCCCTTCAAGACGCTCAGCTATGCTCCGCGCTACCAGAATCGCCTCAAACTCAGGATGTTCAACTTCTCTTATGGTCAACCTGATTTTGTCACCGTTAATCTTCTCCAGGTCTGACTTCAGCACCTCCACATTCTGCCCTCCTCTCCCAATCAGGATGCCTGGGCGAGCCGAATAGAGAGTCAGGTGTATCTCATCTCCCGGACGCTCGATTTCCACCCGGGCAACCGCTCCCCCGACGCACTTCTCGTCCACGACCCTGCGCAGTCTTAAATCGTCCAGCAAAAACCGGGCGTAGTTCTTTTCGGCGTACCACCTCGTCCGCCAGTCCTGGTTCACACCCAACCTGAAACCATAAGGATGAACTTTCTGTCCCAAAACTATTCCTCCTCTTCGGTAACAAAGACTGTAATATTGCTAGACCGCTTCAAGATAGGATTGATTCTTCCTCTCGACTGAGGGCGATATCTCTTCAGAGTATGACCCTGGTCCGCAAATATCTCAGTAATCCTGAGCTCGGTCGGTGACATCTGGAAATTGTTTTCAGCGCTCGCCGTTGCCGACCTGATCACCTTGGCCACAGCCTTGGCCGTAGGAGTCGGCGAAAAGTTGAGAATAGTCAGTGCCTCATCAACTCTCTTGCCTCTGACCATGTCCACCACGAGACGGACTTTCTGAGGCGAAATGCCAACGTCTTTAGCGACAGCTCTCACTTTCATTGGGGCTTAACCACCTGCTCCGTTATTTTAGCTTTCGTAACGTGGCCCCTGAACGTCCTCGTAAATGCAAACTCGGCCAGTTTATGTCCCACCATGTTTTCAGTTACAAAAATAGGCACGTGTTTCCTGCCATTATGCACCGCAATAGTATGCCCTATCATCTGAGGCAAAACAGTCGAAGACCGGGACCAGGTCTTTATTACCGTTTTCTCGCCCGAAGCATTCAGCGCTTCCACTCTCCTGAGCAGTTTTGCGTCGCAGAAAGGGCCCTTCTTACGTGACCGTGACATCTTGTCTCCTCCCTTTGAGAATCATTCGGCTTCCCGCTTTGCGGCGTCGCGTCTTAGCACCCAACGCCGGTTTCCCCCAGGGGGTCTTCGGAGGCATTCCTCGAGGAGCTCTACCTTCACCGCCTCCATGCGGGTGGTCACGGGGAGTCATGGCGGAACCCCTGACTGTGGGCCGCCAACCGGACCATCTTCTCTTTCCAGCCTTACCCAACTTAATATTCCCGTGGTCGACGTTGCCTATCTGCCCAAGAGTAGCCCAGCACTTCTGGTGAAATCTGCGCAGTTCACCCGAAGGGAGCTTCAGTACGGCGTACTGACCCTCTTTGCTCATGATCTGAGCAGAGGCTCCCGCGCTATGAACGATCTTGCCCCCTTTGCCCGGCTCGAACTCGATATTATGGACCAGACTCCCCACAGGAATGGACATCAGCGGCATAGCATTCCCCGGCCGGATCTCAACCTCTTCACCCGCCTGCACCACATCGCCCAACTTAACCTCCAGCGGAGCAAGTATGTAACGCTTTTCTCCATCAACATAGTGGATCAGCGCGATGCGAGCCGATCTGTTAGGGTCATATTCAACGGAAGCTACTTTCCCGGGCACACCAATCTTGTCCCTCTTGAAATCGATAAGCCGGAGCTTGCGCTTACTGCCGCCGCCGCGGTGACGCACGGTCACCACGCCCCTGCTATTGCGCCCTGCCTTCTTCTTCAACGGCACCAGCAAGGACTTCTCAGGAGCCACTCCAGTCAGTTCCTCGAAAGCAGCCCCGGACATGAATCTCCTGCCCGCGGAAGTTGGCTTGTACGTTCTTAGTCCCACGAATCGCTCCCTACTTGTGCGTCCTTTGCCAGCGAGTCTTCTTAAGAAGCTTCTTATGCTGGTGCTTGGACATCTTCTTTCTTCTCCACTTGGTAACTGAACCCATTAGACACCCTCAAAGAAACTAATTTTGTGTCCCGGCGCCAGAGTAACTACTGCCTTCTTCCAAGGTGCGCTAGTTACCTGTCTCTTGCCAAATCGCCTTGCCTTGCCGGGCACAGTCATCACATTTACCTTGGTCACCTTTACCTTGAACGCCCGTTCCACTGCCTCCCTGATTTGAGACTCAGTGGCCTTCCCACCAACCTCAAACGCATATTTGTCCTTATCCTTAAGGGAAGTGGCCTTCTCCGTAATCAGAGGACGGTGCAGGACTTCATACAGATGCACTTTGTTTACCCCAGGTCTTCTCGATATTGCGTATCGCGCCCACAGTGGCCAATAGTATCTCGTACGAAAGCAAATCCACTACGTTGATCAGAGCCGAAGGAAGAACCTTCACTTCGGGCAAGTTTGCCACCGATTTCACCACATTGGGTGTCGGCTCTGCAGTGAGGATCAGAGCGGAGGACCCGATGCCCAGCGATGACAGAACGTTCATCATCTCTTTCGTTCTCGGCTCCTCAAAGTCCAAACTTTCCACCACTTTCACATTCCCGTCTCTGACCTTGGCAGAGAGTAGACATTTCAAAGCCAGTCTCCTCATTTTCTTGGGCATCGATTGCCGATAAGTGCGTGGCTTCGGGCCGAAAACTACGCCTCCTCCCCTGAGAAGGGGTGACTTGATACTTCCCCTTCGTGCCCTGCCCGTATGCTTTTGAGCGTAAAGCTTTTTTGTGCTTCCGTTGACCTCTCCTCTGTCCTTGGCGGACGCGGTACCGTGACGTGCGTTCGCCAACTGCCTCACCATTGCCTGATGCACCACGGCCTCGTTAAAGGGGAGATCGAAAACGGCTTGGCTGAGTTCTGTTTCCTCCAGAACTTCACCGCTCACGCTGTAAACCGGTACTTTCATTTACTGCTACCTTACTTTCTCGATTAACAAGAGCCCCCCGTTAGCTCCCGGCACGGCACCTTTCACCAGAAGCAAACTGCGCTCCGGGTCTGTTTGAATTACTTCCAGATTACGCGCGGTTACTCTCTTGTTCCCCATATGCCCTGCCATGCGCTTCCCCTTGAGCACACGCCCTGGCCAGGTCGTGGCTCCAATTGAACCGGGAGCGCGGTGGCGGTCAGTTTGACCGTGTGTCTTCGGCCCACCCGAAAAATGATACCTCTTCACTCCACCCGCGAACCCTCTTCCTTTCGAGAAACCAATGACATTCACCAGGTCGCCGTGTTTCAAGAAGCTCACATCCAGTCTGTCGCCGCCCTTGACCGAGCTAATATCATCCGTCCTGAATTCACGAAGATGACGAACATTCTCGATGCCGTGGAGGTGCCCTTTTTCGGGAGAGCTAAGCCGAGACTGTTTTACATTTGTCTCGACAAAGCCTACCTGAACGGCATCGTAGCCATCTGCATCGCGGCTCTTTATCTGAGTTACTACGGCGGGTCCAGCCTGGATAGCTGTTACCGCCACTGTTTCCCCGTTGTCCTGAAACAGCTGGGTCATGCCTATTTTCTTACCGATAATACCTGAAATCATCGTTTTGCCTACAACTTAATGTCTATCTCCACGCCCGATGCCAGGTCAAGTTGACTCAGTGCGTCGATAGTCTTGGAACTTGGCTGCAAGACGTCAATTAACCTCTTATGAGTCCTGATTTCAAACTGCTCTCTGGAATCCTTGTCTATGTTGGGAGAACGAATAACACAGAATTTCTCGATCCGCGTGGGCAAGGGCACAGGCCCGACCACAATGGCCCCGGTACGCTCCACTGCGTCTACTATTTGCCTCACTGCCTGATCAGCCAGCCTGTGATCAAAGCTCTTAATCTTGATACGAACTTTCTGCTCAGTCATCTTGTTCTCCCTGCTCTAGTCGCAATTTGCTCCGCCAGATCCTGAGGCAATTCCTCATAGCGATGAAAAGACATGGTGTAACTCGCCCTACCCTGGCTCAGTGACCTCAAATCTCCGGCAAAGCCGAATGTCTCCGCCAGGGGAACAAGGCACCGGATTGCCGAGAATTCGTCGCGACTGTCAATGCCCTCAATATGTGCTCTTCGGGAGTTCAAGTCGCCGATGATGTCGCCCAGAAACTCATTGGGCGTAGATATCTCCACTTCCATAATTGGCTCCAGAACAACGGGCTTCGCCTTATCCATGCCATCTCTCACAGCCATGAAGGCGGCCATCCTGAACGCCATATCCGAAGAATCTACCTCGTGATAACTCCCGTCATACAGAGCGACCTTCACATCTATCACAGGGTATCCGGCGAATCCGCCACTCTGCAGAGCCGACTTTGCACCCGCTTCTATTGAGGGCACAAACGACTTGGGTATGGCCCCGCTCCGAATCTGATCGCGGAATCCAAACCCGCTGCCGCGCTCGCCGGGCTCGATTCTCAGCCAGACATGCCCATATTGGCCCCTGCCACCGGATTGACGGATGAACTTCCCTTCAGATTCCACGGGAATCGTGATCGTCTCTTTATAGGCGACCTGCGGTTTACCAACATTGACCCTTACCCCGTATTCGCGAAATATGCGCTCCATCAACACCTCAAGATGAAGCTCGCCCATACCCGAAACAAGAGTTTGTCCGGTTTCCTTATCATGATAAACCTTAAAGGTTGGGTCCTCCATAGCAAGCTTGGCCAGCGAGTCATCCAGCTTATCCTGATCGACTTTGCTTCTGGCTTCAACGGCCATAGAAAGGACCGGTTCGGCAAACCGTATGGGCTCAAAAAGAACCGGCCGTGCCGGCTCGCAAAGAGTATCACCTGTGGATGTTGTTTTAAGCCCCAAACTGGCCACGATACTGCCGGTATCGGCCTGGTCCGTCTCCTCGCGGTGGTCGGCATGCATAACGTATAGTTTGCCCAATCTCTCTTTCTTACCTGTTGTGGAGTTCAGCACCTGTGCCCCGGCCTTCACTCTACCTGAATACACGCGCAAGTAGACCAGCCTCCCCATAAACGGGTCGGAGACGGTTTTGAAGGCCAACGCCGAGAAAGGCTCGTCATCACTCGCCACACGAAGAATCTTCTCGCCGTTTTCGGGATTTGTAGCCGAGACAGGTGGTGTGTCAGCCGGCGATGGCAGGTAATCCACAATGGCCTCGAGCAATAGCTGAACACCTTTGTCCCTCAAGGCACTGCCGCATAGGACAGGCACCAGGCAGTTGGACAGAGTCAGTCTTCTTATGGCCGCTTTGACCTGTGGCACCTCCACGCCACGGCCTTCAAGATATAGCGACATAACCTGCTCGTCAAGCTCAGCCAAACACTCGATTAGTGTTTGGCGGTGCCTGGCCAGCAAGGTTTCTCCCTTTTCAAACACAGCTGAGCTGGGATGAGCCGAGAAGTCAACGACTTTGTTCTCTACAAGGTCAGCGATGCCCTCAAAGTCTTTCTCACTTCCTATGGGAACCTGCACAGGCAGTGCCCTGACTCGCAATCTTTCGTTAATCATGTTGACCGTGTGCTGGAAATCGGCACCTATCCTATCCATCTTGTTGATGAAGCAAATCCTGGCGACGCCATATCTGTCCGCCTGACGCCAGACAGCCTCTGACTGCGCCTCTACCCCAGCCACACCGTCGAAAATCACAACGCCACCGTCGAGCACGCGGAGACTCCGTTCCACTTCGGCCGTGAAATCCACGTGTCCTGGTGTGTCTATTATGTTTATCCGATGTTCACGCCAGTGACAAGTGGTGGCCGCCGAGGTTATGGTAATACCTCGCTCGCGTTCCTGTGCCATCCAGTCCATCACGGCGGTACCTTCATCCACGCTACCAATTTTGTAAGTGCGCCCCGTATGATGAAGAATCATCTCCGTCGCCGTGGTCTTACCCGCGTCTATGTGGGCGATGATCCCTATATTCCGTATTCTGCCCAAAGGGAAGGTCCGCAACATGAGCTTATCCTTTGCCTCAAGTACTGCTTTTAGCACGACTTATCACCAGCGATAGTGAGCAAAGGCTTTGTTAGCCTCTGCCATCTTGTGAACGTCTTCTCGTTTCTTGACAGCCGTCCCCCGACCGTGGACAGCATCAATAAGCTCGCCCGCCAGCCTTTCCTCCATGGATTTCCCGCTACGAGCTCTTGCCGAACTAATGAGCCATCTCATGGCCAGAGCACGGCCCTTGTCTTCCGCCACTTCCGTGGGCACCTGGTAGGTAGCGCCACCAACGCGACGTGATTTAACCATTAGAATCGGGGCGACGTTCTTAATTGCTTGTTCCAATGCTTCCTCAGGACTGCTATTCGCCTCCTCCGCCGCACGCTGCAAGGCATTGTAGACGACATGCTCCGCCGTGGCCTTTTGCCCCCGCAGCATAAGTCTGTTAATGAACTTGGCCACCGTCACGCTACTATACTTAGCGTCGGGCACCGGTATTCTCTTTGTTACTCTTCTAGCTCCTCTTGCCATGTGACGTCCTTGCTATTTCTGCGCCTTGGCGCCGTATCGGCTGCGACCCTGTTTGCGATTAGCCACTCCTTCAGTATCCAAGGTACCGCGGATAATATGGTAGCGGATCCCGGGGACATCCTTAACCCGGCCACCGCGAATCAAGACCACTGAGTGTTCCTGCAGATTATGCCCTTCCCCCGGAATGTAAGCTGTTACCTCCATGCCGTTTGTCAATCTGACGCGGGCGACCTTACGCAGGGCCGAGTTGGGCTTCTTGGGGGTGACCGTCTTGACCTGGATGCACACGCCCCTTTTCTGGGGCGCCCCCTGCACCCACTTGACTTCGCTCTTCATCGTGTTGCGGGTATAGTGCAGCGCCGGGACTTTGCTTTTCTTTCCCAGCTTCGTCCGTCCCTTGCGAACAAGTTGACTTACTGTTGGCATTCTTGTGCTCTCCTATTTTGGGCAATCAAAAAGCCGCCTGGTTACATGCCGGTCTACTCTAGGAAATTCTGCTCGGCCTAAGCCAGCCGGCTCTTACAACTTTCTAAAGTCTTTACCTTCTAGTAGACGCCAACTTGCTAATGTAACACACGGCAAATGGGTTGTCAACTACCAGGCACTCTTCTTCTCAATCAAGGCCGAACTACACTAAGTTCCGTTGGAAAACGGTTCTCCTAAGAGGGCCGCACCAATAACTTTGTAGTCCGGCGCCTCACCGTGCAGATGGAAGAAGCAATCTCACAAAGGTGGTTCTCGAGATGGCCCTGGGCGAGCTGTGCAGACGGGAAAATGCCCCACTCAGGTGGGACCTGTTGCTACGATATCTTGGTGCTCCGATTGCTAAGGCACGTGTTCTTCGCGCCTGTCTTCACCTTAAACATTCTACTGGTAGACAGCCTGTCCAATGCCGTGTTGAGTGCGGCAACATATTCGCGCACCTCGTCACGATCGAATCGTACGACCTTGTTTGCGACACGTTCGCAGTACTCGCAGTGGCTGCAGCCGGACAAGCAATTCTGCTTCCTGAAGAAATCCATGAAACCCTCCAGGGCCTGGTTATCAATATAGAGTTTTGGTGGGGACGCAATAGTGCTATCCGGCCCGCCCGGCAAAGCAGAGTCGATAAGGCCTTTCTTCGGCGTAATGACATTCATGATGTCGTAAAGGTTCCCTTCGTAATGGCGTGATGAATACGCAGAGGCGGCACGCACGATTCGCTCCGATGGCATCGACCTGCCGCTGATCTTGAACATGTCAATGCCTATCTCTTCGTAGAGGTGAATATCCTCGGGTCTCGCCCAGCGGCATTTGATGACCTGAGAAATATCCGAGAGCCTGTCCAGAGTGCAATGAAGTACGCAATAGTCCACGTAGTAGCCCGCGAGTGGATTATAGCTCTGACTGGCGTGACCCAGACCATCGTGGTGATTATATTCATAAGGACACTGGTACAGACATAGATTATTCATCAATACCGTCAGCTCGCAGCTGACGGCATCCCTGATAGCCTTAAGAACTGCAAAGTCCCGATTTACGTTGATGTCCAGAGTGATGGAATCAACGCCCAGTGATTCAAAGAACTTAGCTCTGGCGGCGCTGTTTACGTGAGCGATGGTTGAAAGCCTCACCTTAAGCTGCGGAAATTGACGCTTTATAAGCTCGACCAGATAAGGTATCGTCACCGTAACGCTGTCCGCACCAACGCTACTGATCCAGTTCAGATGCATCAACAATTCCCGGTGAGTACTCTCATCCCATTCCATATTGCTCATGCTGGGAGCATTCAACAGGTAGTCAAACTTCAGACCCGCCGAATGGGCCCGCTCGATGTATTCCTCCGCCTGATTCTCCGCCATGCGGACACTATCCGGGCCGGACCCTCCGCTGCCTATCATCGAGGTCGGCAGAACACCATATATCTGTACGCTTGCCTCCAATTGGCTCAGCGGCAATATTAAATCCGGATCCCAGTTTGTCGGTACTAATAGTTGCATGCTACCCCGCTATCGAAAGTTATTTGAATACCGGATTGGGCAGATACGCCCCGGTCCAAACTTCTCTTCCTCTCTGCCAAAACCATTCCCTATATGTCGTGATGCGATGTATTATGGATATAAAAAAATCCCTGTCAACCCCTCACCAGCACTGAGTTGCTCGGGTATGTCTGACCATTCCTTAGAGACGACAAGCCGAACAGGACAGGACCCGACGCATACCCTACAATCCGTTGTATCGTAATGCGATGCATTATGAACATCAAGAGATTTTTTGTCAATACCTTTCTGATATTGACATACTGCTCAGCTCCCTGCACATCCATATTAGTATCAGATTAACATCTCGCAACCGCTATTGATTAGGGAAAAGCCCCGCCATCAATAGTGATAACCTGCCCCGTGATATACCCGGCTCTTTCGCTGGCCAAGAAGGCCACCAACTCAGCAACATCCTCAGGCTGACCGAAGCGCTGCAGCGGGACCATCGACAGTATCGCCTGTTTCCTATCCGGCGATAGCTTATCCGTCATTCCTGTGACTATGAATCCCGGTGCCACGGCATTGACAGTTATGTTGCGAGAACCCATCTCACGAGCCACGCTCTTAGTGAACGCAATGATTGCTCCTTTGGAAGCAGCATAATTGCTCTGCCCTGCGTTCCCCACTCTCCCCGTCACCGATGATATGCTAACAACACGCCCCCATTCCTGTCTTATCATGGATCTCAGGGCGAACTTGGTGCACAAATAAGCCCCACGCAGGTTAGTACCGATCACATCGTCCCAGGCATCATCGGACATTCTCAATAGAAGGGTATCTCTGTTTATGCCCGCATTATTGACTAGAATATCAATCTTGCCCCATTTGTCGGTCACCTGGTCCACCATTGCTCTCACGGCGTCACTATTCCGAATATCAGCTTCAATCGGAATGGCTTCCCCACCCGAGCGCGTTATGTTCCCTACCAACTCGTCAGCATCAGCCTTATTGCTGGCCTCAATTGCCACATAATTGACTGCTACCTTGGAACCCAGACCGACAAGCTTCAAGGCAATCGCCTTACCTATGCCTCGAGAGGCACCGGTCACCAGAGCTACCTTTCCTTCCAGTTCCATTACTTACCTTCAGGCACCGACTCGCTTGAGCACCAGACAGCAATTCTCCCCGCCCAGGCCGAAGCTATCCTTGAGACACACATTCACCTGAAGCGGGCGGGCCACATTCGGGACATAATCCAGGTCACAGTCAGGGTCAGGGGTCTCGTAATTTACGGTCGGGTGGATAATGCCCTTATTTATGACCAATATGGCAGCGATAGTTTCAATCGCACCGGCTGCGGTGATGCTGTGCCCGATCATGGATTTGGTAGAGCTTATGGCAACCTTGTAGGCATGTTCTCCCAGTACCATCTTTAGCGCCTTGGTTTCACAGGCATCATTGAGTTTGGTGCTCGTGCCGTGGGCATTTATGTAATCAACTTGCTCGGCCTTCACTCCCGCCCCCTGCAAGGCCATACGCATAGCATAAGCTTCAGCCTCGGGAGCAGGCGCAGTTGCATCGTGCGCATCGAAAGACCAGCCTGTGCCGGCCACTTCCGCCAGTATGGGTGCACCCCGCTTCTCAGCGTGCTCATAGCTTTCCAGAACAATCAACCCGGCGCCCTCAGCGTAGACGAAACCGTTGCGGTTGAGATCGAAGGGACGGCAAGCCCTGGCCGGGTCAGCTTCATGGGAAAGGGCCCCCAGCTGGTCAATTCCAGCCATGCCGACGGGCTCCAGGCTGGCGTCGGAACCTCCGGCGATCATTACATCGGCATACCCCAGGCGGATGAAGTTGGTCGCCGTGCCTATAGCGTCAGCACCACTGGCGCAGAGGCTGTTCACGCTGCTATTGGGGCCCTTGGCCCCCAACATCATGCCTACCTGCATTGACGCCGCACTGGCGGTTGACTTAGTAATGAACAGGGGGTCTGCTCTCCTGGGGCCCACTCTCTGATATAATTCCCATCCTCTGACAACGTAGCCCTGCTCCGTCATGGTAGAGACAGTGACGCCTACGCGCTCAGGAACTTCATTAGTCATATCCAGGCCGGCTGCTTGTACTGCCTGTTTGGCGGCCGCAATAGCAAACTGGATGGTCCGTGAAGTGCGGTCAACTACCTTCAAGTCCATATACTTCGTGGCATCAAAGCCACGCACCTCAGCGTCCACCTTGACCCGAAAGGCAGTGGCATCAAAGTGGGTAATGGGGCCGATAGCTGACTTTCCTGCAGCGAGCCCCTCCCAGAATTCCTGTGCGTTTAGCCCCAGGGGATTAATGGTACCGATTCCGGTGACCACTACCCTCGGTGCATTTATAACGGCCCAGGAATGATTCGAATTCCCGGAGGTTCCAGTTGTATTCATTGTCCTCCTTTTCCAGGAAGGGCGAAAAGCCCCACCGATGTGCCTCCATCGATAATAATGGTCTGCCCCCTTATCATGAAAGCTTCTTCGCTGCACAGGAAAGCCACTACGCTGGCGACATCCTCGGGAACCACCATTCTGCCCGCCGGCGTTGCCTGACGAACATCCTTCATAAGCCCTTCTTTGAAGTAGAACTTCAGGGCCTCCGTCTCCACAGCAGATGCGGCCACAGCATTGACGCAAATGTTTAGAGGCGCCAACTCTATTGCGAGATAACGGGTCAGAGCTTCCACTGCAGCTTTGGAAACTCCCACGATAGTGTAACTCGGCAACGCAAAGCGTGAACCCAGGCTGGAGATGCTGACGATCTTGCCGCCCTTCTCTCCCATTAGTTTGGCTGCCCTCTGTGCACAGAGCAGAAGAGCTCTCGCGTTGATGTCCATGGTCCATTCCCATGCTTTGGCATCTATCTCCGCTATCGGCCGGCCTACGCCTGAAGCAGCGTTGCTGATCAAGATATCAAGACGACCGAACTTGCTACGAATCGTGTCAAACATCTCATCTATCTTCGCTGGGTCTCCGACGTTGGCCCGGATGACTTCAACCTTCGTTCCCAGAGCCTCAATGTCCTTAGCTGTCTGTTCCGCGCTTTCACGGTGCCTGAAGTAATTGACCACTATGTCGGCCCCTTGCGAGGCAAGTTTCAAAGCGATCGCCCGACCGATGCCCCGTCCGCTGCCCGTGATCAGGGCCAGTTTCCCTTCAAGGGACATGACTAAGCCTTCCCCTTTTGTGCTACCTGTTTCTCCACATAGGAGACGAAGTCACCGAAGTTCTGAAACTTCTGCGCCTCTTCATCAGGGATCTCGATCCCGAAGGTTTCCTCAACCGCTACCAGGGCCTGCACGATGTCAAGAGAATCCGCCTTAATCTCTTTGAATGTACTGTGCCGGGTGATAATGCTCTTGTCAACCCGAGTAATTCTGGCTACGATTTCTCGCACCTGTTCTTCAACAGTCATGATTTACCTCCTAGGTTAAACTTGGCCAATTCTGATTTCATGCTTTCGACGACCCCGGCTTTCACGGATTCCTTTGCGGCCTCTATAGCATTCGCTATCTGCGGAGCCTGGCTAGCCCCATGCGTTATCTTCACAACCCCGTTAACACCCCACAGAATGCCGCCGCCATTCTTCTCCGCTCCGCGGGATATTCTGGTGGCCGGGAACAATCCCTTGAACATCAGCCTAACCAGGCCACGCAGGGGCGGATACCTCTTGAGCTTCTGCTCCGTCCAGACCTGGGCATAACCTCCGATGCTCTCGTAGAACTTGAGAAGAACATTGCCTATAAAGCCGTCACAAACGATGACATTGGCTTTGCCGCTCAGGACATCACCGCCCTCTATGTTGCCAATGAAGTTCAGCCCGCTATTCTTTAGAAGCGAGAAGGCTTCTCGCACTGCTTCACTGCCCTTTCTTTCTTCGCTCCCGGTGCTAAGCAAAGCTATCTTAGGGTCGGGAATATTCAGGAATAATCTGGCATAGACCGAACCGGCGATGGCAAAAGCAACAAACTGATATGGCTTGCAATCTACATTGGCTCCCAGGTCCACCATCACAGTATTCGGTGCAAAGCTACCCATAGAGCCCACGATCGCCGGACGATACACGCCATCCAGCATACCGATATATTGAATGGCACTCACTGCGGCGGCGCCGCTGGAACCGGCACTCAATAATGCGTCGGCTTCGCCAGCCTTTACCATCTTTGCCGCCACGGCAAGCGAGCAATTGGGCTTGCGTCGAATTACGTCAACCGGCGATTCGTTCTCCTCGATAGAATCGCTGGCCTCGACAAGATGGATATGCGGATTGCCAGAGGCTCCATACTTGTCCAGTTCTTGGTTAAGGACGTTTGTGGTCCCCACGAGAAAAACCTCTACGTCATCCTTCCGAGCAGCAAGCACCGCACCCCTGACTATCTCCCCTGGAGCATGGTCACCACCCATCGCATCCACAGCCACCCTTATCCTGCCATTCTTGGTCATATCTCTACTTGTTATCATCTGTGAGCTTGACTACCGCCTCACCCGTGACTATTATATCGCCTTTCTGATTGTGGCACCCAAAAACGCAATTTGCGTATGATACATCATCTCCTTTCTCAATGCAATCAACGTTGCCGCTGATAGTGAGGGTGTCCCCAGGACGCGCCGGCTCTTTAAACTTGGCTCGAAGCTTGCCCCCGGCGAGCCATGCTCGGCCAAAAGCCGAAGTCATCATCTCGGAAACATAAGCTAAGCTAAGCATGCCATGGGCAATAGTGCCGCCAAGCGGAGTCCTAGCCGCAAACGATTCATCCACGTGAATGGGATTGAAGTCGCCCGACGCCTCGGCATAAAGCTTGATTTTCTCCTGCGTTATAAGTCTCACCACAGGACCAAGAGCCTGCCCGTCTTTCACCTCCTTTTCCATTTCCATCTTAGGTGGGCAATGCTATGGTCGCCCTTCCTGATTGTACCTTTTCGCCCCCCTTCGCAAAGACCTCGACCCCCAGAATCACCATGTTCATCTTGCCCCGGGCTATCTTTTGAGCCACTCCTATGTGGCACTCCACAGTAGTCCCGACGGACACCAGCTTCAGAAACTCTAGCTCCTGCGACGCATGTATGGCGATGGTGCCCGGTGGTACAGGAACAGACTTCGTCATAGCGGCTATAGCACAGGCCGTAATAGCTAACGGAGGAACAAATCCAGCATCGACGCCATCCACGGCTTGCATATACTTGGAAACGAACGGGGCGCTCAATTCATAAGTCGCGGGAGGGAACTTGTATCCGGGTGTCAGCTCTTCATAGGTTACAGGTTTGTCCGGCATTTGATCAGTTCTCGATACATCGGATTACTATGTACATTAAATTATACACTGCTCGCGATTGTTGTCAATATCTTTACGTTGCTGCTATCGCTCACCGGTGAGAGGGCTCGGCACTTAACACAATCAAGTCAGGACCAGCCCGTCTCACTCAATGAGTGCATCGGGCTCGATTCTCACCTGGCTAACTGACAAGTGGGCTCGGCAGGATTCGAACCTGCGACCAACCGGTTATGAGCCGGCCGCTCTGCCCCTGAGCTACAAGCCCAAAAGCACCACCATGAGCCATTCCACTTCTCATGGCCCAGAGTCCATGGGTAGCCGGAACCAGAGGTCGCCCCACTACGCCAACGGGGAAGACCGGCTGTACTGATCTGACTCTGGTCACCCTCTGAATAGCCTCCCCGCTACTGATTGAGCGAAGGGGGTTTCACCCTTTCGCTACTTGCCTCATTGATTCTACCACACTTGCTTCAGGAGCGACAAATGATCGTAGCGTTGCTTCACGGGGCAAGCCGCATTCGTTCTTTCGACAGTCCCCTGGGCGAGTTTCAGACCAAACTTCATGACCGGTAGCTAGCAAGTCCCCAGCGAAAGCGCTGATCGAACGTCACCCCACATTTGCCTCAAGTCTCCATTTGCATTCTTATGGCACCCGGTAGTAGTATTTTCGGGACGCGTCCATGAATAAGCTAACGCTCGCTTATTTCTGCATGGAGATCGGCGTCGAGCCCGAAATGCCCACGTACAGCGGCGGACTGGGGATTTTAGCCGGTGATACCTTGCGCGCCGCCGCCGACTTAGGCGTGCCTGCAGCAGGAGTGACGTTGTTGCACCGCAAGGGCTACTTTCATCAGCACCTGGACGCATGGGGAAATCAGACGGAGAGCGACACAGAGTGGACTCCCCAGGAATTTCTGGAGAAACTCCCTTTCATGGTCCAGATAACTATCGCGGGTCGTCAGGTGCAGGTGCAGGCATGGCGTTATCTGATACACGGCGAGTTTGGTCATGCCGTGCCTGTCTACTTCCTGGACACGTTTCTACCTCAGAATACAACGCAGGATCAGAGCCTGACTGACCACCTCTACGGAGGTGACGCGCGATACCGGCTGTGCCAGGAGGTCATTCTCGGTTTCGCCGGCGTGGCGATGCTGCGAGCTCTTGGCTGTCTTGAAGTTCAAGCCTACCATATGAACGAGGGCCACTCTGCCCTTGTCACCTTGGCATTGCTGGAAGAGCAGACCTGGGGGCGCAGTCTAAGAACCATGGAGCAGGTCGAGAGAGAGACAGTCAGTCAACATTGCGTATTCACAACGCACACTCCCTTAGCGGTGGGGCATGATGAGTTTCCCATCTCATTAGTCAGAGAAGTTCTGGGTGAAGAGCGCACCGATTTCCTGACGGCAGCCCAATGTTGTAGTAATGGTTCCCTGAGCATGACCGGCCTTGCCTTGAGTTATTCGCGGTACGTTAATGGCGTTTCCATGCGCCACGAGGAAGTTGCTCGCACCACCTTCTCTAATCACCGCGTTGATGCTATTACCAATGGTGTGCATGCGCTGACCTGGACGTCGCCGCCTCTTCGCGAGCTGTATGACCATTACATACCACAATGGCGCCGCGACAATCTTTACCTGAAATACGCGATACGCATCCCGCTGGGCGAAATCAGAACGGCACATGCTAAGGCCAAGCAGAACTTGCTCAACGAGGTAGAGCGTCGCACCGGCGCGCAGCTGGACGTTCAGGTGCTAACCATCGGGTTTGCCAGGCGGGCCACGGAGTACAAGCGCCACGACCTACTGTATCGCGATATACAGCGACTGAGGTCGATGGTTCGGCGTGGTCTGCGGCTGCAGATCATCTATGGTGGGAAAGCGCACCCCCGAGATGAGGGCGGCAAGGCCCTGATCAGAAAAGTCTTTCAGGCGGCAAACGTCCTCGAAGACTCTATACCCATAGTCTACCTCGAAGACTACGACATAACCCTGGGGAAGTACCTGTGTTCTGGCGTCGATCTGTGGTTGAATACTCCTCAGAAGCCACAGGAAGCGTCGGGGACAAGCGGCATGAAAGCAGCGCTCAACGGCGTGCCCACCTTTAGTATCCTCGACGGATGGTGGATTGAAGGGCACATAGAAGGAGTAACCGGATGGTCCATCGGCGACGGCTGGCAATATGAAACCAACGCTGATAGAGAGTCGGCTTCTCTATACGACAAGCTTGAACGGGTGATAATGCCCATTTATTACGAACAGCCGGACCAGTTTGCCGGCGTCATGCGCTCAGTTATTGCGCTCAACGGCTCATATTTCAACGCACAGCGCATGGTCACTCAGTATATGCAAAATGCATATCTGTGAACTGCAGAACGCGCCCGGCCTTCTCCCGGGGATTATTTTCTGCAGTGACCCAGAACTAGCGAGGCCAAACAGATTCTCCACCGTCAAGCTGTCGGCAGGCGACGCCTCTTCTTGGCCGACGAGTTCCTGATTGAGCCGCCCTGGACTTCCAGATTGCAACATAGATCTGGTCTAGCAATTCACACTCTACTTATAGTCATCTTCGGAGAGAGGTTCGTTAAACGTAGCCTCCAGTTCAGGCCCCTCCAGAGTCTCCTTGACAAGGAGCTTACTAGTTATGTGTACGAGCCTCGGACGGTTCTCTTCCAGTATCTTCTTGGCCACCTGGTGCGCGTTGTCCATGATTCTGCGCACTTCCTCATCAATTTGCTGCGCCGTCTGTTCGCTGTAGTTCCGCTCCTCCTGAGGCCCGATACCCAGGTAGCCGGGCACGGTTGTCTCTCCGTACGTCCTCAGGCCCATCTTCTTGCTCATGGCATAGTCTGTCACCATTCTCCGCGCTATTGCGGTGGCCTGCTGGAGATCACTGTGTGGTCCGGTAGACACTTCGTTGAATATCAGTTCCTCGGCCGTGTGTCCGGCCACAAATGTAGCCAACGTATCATTGAACTGCGACTCAGTCATAAAATAGCGATCCTCTTCCAGGAGCCGTGTATAACCACCCATGCTGCCACGGGCAACTATTGAGATCTTGTGAACCGGATCAACGTTAGGCAGCATGTGCGCCACCAGCGCATGGCCTGCTTCATGATAGGCCGTCAATTCCTTATCCTTAGGTTTAACCTTCAGGCTTTTCCTTTCAGGGCCGGCCAGAACACGGTCAATCGAGTCTTCGAATTCCTCCATACCAATTGATGTTTTGTTTCGTCTGACTGCCAGAATCGCGGCTTCATTGACCAGCTCCGCCAAATCGGCGCCACTGAATCCATGGGTCTCTTTGGCAATCGTGTCCAGGTCAACAGACTTGTCGACCGCTTTACCGGCAGCATGGATCTTGAGGATGGCCGCCCGGCCATTGGTGTCCGGCCTGTCGAGCGTTACTCGCCGGTCAAACCGGCCCGGCCGCAATAACGCCTGGTCAAGCACATCAACCCTGTTAGTAGCCGCGAGGACGATAACGCCGATATTGGGATCGAAACCATCCATCTCCACCAGAATCTGGTTCAGCGTCTGCTCTCTTTCCTCATGGCTACCGGGTATGGCGCCGGCGCGCTGGCGTCCCACGGCGTCTATCTCATCGATGAATATTATGCAGGGGGCAGCACGCTTGGCCTCGTTGAACAGGTCACGCACTCTGGCGGCGCCTACACCAACGAACATCTCCACGAACTCACTGCCGCTGATCGAGAAAAAGGGCACGCCGGCCTCTCCGGCTAGCGCTCGTGCGAGAAGTGTCTTGCCGGTGCCCGGTGGTCCCACAAGCAGTACACCCTTAGGTACAGTCGCGCCAATGGACTGGAACTTCCAGCGGTTCTTCAGAAATTCGACAATCTCCTGAAGGTCCTCCTTTGCTTCATCGGCTCCGGCAACATTGGCAAAGGTGAC
>Ga0172362_10000211_pt1 | contig 43874 bp, 60 predicted proteins | sample LakKivs1_kivu2a2_FD_114534 | JGI IMG/M metagenome (GOLD analysis project Ga0172362, IMG submission 114534) | Sediment microbial communities from Lake Kivu, Rwanda - Sediment s1_kivu2a2 | ecosystem: Environmental > Aquatic > Freshwater > Lake > Sediment | place: Rwanda: Western Province, Lake... | reverse complement strand
GCCGCCTCTTCCGCCGAAACTTCTTCTTGGACCCCTGTTGTCTTCATCCATACTATCCTCCTATAGGGCCTTTTAAGGCAAATTTGTAAATAGTAGAAGGTTTAAAAATCTATGCATTGATGGTTCTGGTGAAATGCTCTGCATAATAACAAATATTACTATTTGTTGTTTTCTTATTGGGATTGTATAGTTTCAGCAAAACCGCATTGGATAATAACAATTCTCTTGCCTGCTTTTACACAAAAATCTTCCTGTCTCTGTGAGTTTTAGGATGCTCGTGCCCTTCTTTAAGCCTTTCTTTAAGCTCTTTTATCTGTTTTTCTTTTTCTTTTTGGTATTTTACTTTGTTTTCTCTTAGGCTTTCTATAATTTTTGCAGTATATTCCCCTCCAAGAAAGTGCGGAAGGATTACATAATCTGCCCCTGCCTTATAAAGCTCAAATGTCTCTGAAATCTGCCTTGATGTGACAATTACAATAGTTTTTCTGTTTTTTCTCCTTATTTTATCCAATAACATAAAATTAACTTCAGATTCCGGGATTGTCGATACAACTATTTTTGCTTCGTTCATTCTTAAGTCATCCAAGAAGTCAGAGTTAGAAACATCTCCATAAATGCACGGAATTCCTCTTGAAGACAATTTTTTAACTCTTTCAGGATTAAAATCAATTACTAAATATTTTTTCTTTAAATTCGTAAATGCCTTCATTATTGAAAAGCCAATTCTGTTTTCACCAAGAAGTAGGCATTCGTAATTCTTGCTTATACCTTTTTCTTTTTTTATATTTTTTCTTTCAAATATGGATAGGTACTTGGATAAATACGGGTAAATTTTTTCAGAATACATTATCATATAAGTTGAGCCTGCTATTGTGATGAGTCCTATAACTGTAACAAACGAAAGAACATCATTTGTAAGATGCCCTGCCTTAACACCCATTGAAATTAAAATTAAGGAAAATTCACTTATCTGCGCTACTGTTAAGCCAGCCATAAATCCGGTGTTCTTGCTGTACTTAAAAATTCCCATTAAAGCCATAACAATTAATGGATTGCCTATTAGTATAAACAAGGAAAAAACAACTGCAGGAACAATCTTGTCGCTTATATCTAAAAAAACCATTTGAGAGCCCAGCAGTATGAAAAAAGAAATAATAAAAAAGTCTCTTAAAGGCTTTAGCTTTGAGCTTATCTCGTAACTATAAGGAGATAATGACAAAAGAACTCCTGCAATTAATGCGCCTACCTCTATTGAAAGTCCTGCATAAAAAAATATGGCAGATAGCCCTAGCCCCCATGAAATAGCAAATATAAATAAAAATTCCTGCGATTTAGCAAAAAATAAGCTGAGTTTCGGAAGAATAAAATAACTTAATGGGAAAAGAATTAGGAGTATCATGCCTCCTTTTAGGAAAGTGGAAACTATAATGTTGGAGGCATCTATTCCCTGAGACAAGGAAGAGATTACAATAAGGATTATTATTGCAACTAAATCCTGGACTAACAGAAAACCAATTGATATCTTTCCATAAAGCTTGTCAAGAGAGTCTTTATCTGAAAGAAGTTTCATAATTATGATAGTAGAAGAGAAAGTCAGGGCAATAGCGATATAGAGGGAAGTAACAACAGAAAAGTCCAGGAGCAGGGCGATTATAAATCCTATTATAGAAGTGAATAAAACCTGCCCTATGCCCGTTATCAATGAGATTTTTCCCACCTCTTTTATTATTTTAGGGCTTAAGTGAATCCCTACTATAAATAATAGGAAAGCTATACCGAACTCTGAAAATGTCTGCATTGTCTGAGTCTGGGGGATAAGATTAAACAAAAAAGGCCCAAGGAGGATTCCTGATAAAATATACCCTATTATTAATGGCTGTCTCAAGAGTCTCATTATAAATGAGACAACCAGCACAATTAAAAATACAAGGCTTATCTGCAAAAAAACACTGACCATTTCAACCTCTTTAATTATATATAAATAAAATTCCGTGTTAATAAAACTTTTTGTTTGTAAATTTTAATATTTTACTGTATTAATGTCATGTATCTTGCATATTAAGGAAGATTCTATTTTTTGGATGTTTTTTGGGAATTTGTTTTTTAACTGCTTCAGAAAGTCATGGAGTTCAAAATGCGAGGGAAAAACGCATTCAAACTCCAGGTCCCATTTTCCAATTTCTTTTACTATTTTTATTGTGGAGGGAAAAGAAGCGATAAAAGAAATAATCTCTTGCTCTTTTTCTCTGTCCACATTTGTTAGGTTAAGGAAATTATAAAAATAGTTCAATCCAATTAAAGAATAGTCAAACCTAATCTTATAGCCCATTATCATAATATCTTTTTCCATTTTCTTAATCCGATTTCTTATAATTTGAGGAGAAAGTTCCAGCTTTTCCATTAGCTCCAGCATGCTTATTCTTGAATTTTGCTTCATTAAATTTATTATTCTAATGTCTGTTTTGTCTGGCTTTTTAGGACTTTTCTCTCTTTTCTTGAAATTTACTTGCGTTTCTAACCTATTGTAAAGAAAGTTATATGGAAAATGATAGCCTTTTACTTGTATTGCAAGTTCTTTGTCTAAAATAAAATTATTAAATTTATAGAGTATTTTGTTATAAGCTTCGTACATCTCTTCTATGTTTCTTGCAAGGAAAATAATGCAGAAATCGTAATTCCCTTCGAGAGTTGCAACCCAGTGTATTTTTTTTGTTTTTTTAAGAAAACCAAGAATTTTTTTCTCTAATTTTTCATTAAAATGATGAAACTTAAGCAGTATTTTGCAGTTTAAATAGCCAAGCCTTTCTTTGTCAAATATTGTGCAGAATAAAGTTATCAGCTCGCTGTCAATTATTTTTTTAACTCTGTATGCAACAACATTTTTTGGCAAGCCAACTTTTTTCCCGATTTTTGAAAAAGACTGGCGGGAATTTATAAATAGCTCTCTTACTATTTTTTTGTCCTTTTCATCTAGCTTGATTATTTCTTTTCCCATTATTCCATAAGACAACTATTATTTATAAATATTTACTTTTTGTTAGAAAAACAGGAAAAAAGTTTGATATATTCGAAAGTTCTTAAGATATTACAATGAAGAAATTAATCGCGCTTGTTGAAATTCCGCCATGCGATAGAGATTATGGTTCTCGCAGAGGGGTTATTATTGAAGAAGGTAGCTTTAAGATAGGAGACAGAGTCTATACGGGAGATTATTGTCATTCTTCTAGTGAAACTTGCGAGCACTGCCACAGTAGAGAATTGGATGGAACAATCGTGGAGTTGAGAGAGTATGAAGGAGACGGGGATGTGGATCGTGGAGTTAAGAAGGTATAAAGGAGATACTGATGTAAATCGCCGAGGTTATCTTTTATGGAATCAAAAAAAATTCCCACTACAATAGAAGAGTTGTTGGAGTTAAAGTACGACAAAATGCTTGAGACAATACATCCTCCTAGATACTCTTCTGATAAGCGTGAGCATCTTCCAAAGGGCATGTTGACAGAGCTATTAGTCTCTTTGCTTAAAGATGATGAGCGCTCTGGAATTATAAATAAGAAAGCATTTGAAAGAAATCGCATGCGTTTCTGTGCTATGATGCCAACATATGAGCCTACTGTTACTATAAGAACAATACTAGATGAATTTTTTGATAGAAAAGGGAAGTTTTATTATACTCCGGAGCAACTAGAAGAAATTTTATGGCATGTGGATAAGGGAGATGACATGTATAGTTCTGATTATTGCCAGATGGGAGAAACGCTAGCACTTGGAGAGCTTTTAGAGGGGCATTTAGCATTTCTTGATTTTAGAGAAGAGCATGCAGAATATTTTAAGAATAGATTAGAGAACTTAAAGTCCTTACTGTATAAAGAAGAACTCATATTTACTTGGAGAGTTCTTTGCGCAATTGGAACGAGGAAAGCATTGAAGATTGTCAAGAAGTCTTTGAAATATGCTCCTTTTGCAGAGCATGCTATTCACTTGAAGGATATGAAAGGATGGTCTAGTCTTTACGGGCCCCCTCTTAACAGGAACATCTCTAAAAACGCTAAAAAAATTTATAGGAGGTTCGCTCTGCGACTCCTTTAAAAATGAGTTAAGATGAGAAGAAAAAATAAAGATTCAGATTTAGAACATATTTATGCAACAGTTCTCTCAGAGACTTTTAGTTCTGGAACCAAGTTCACTGAAAATGATTGCTATGGAGATCATAGTTATCATGGAGACCTTTGGGACTATAGACAATGGGGTTATGGAATTCAAGTTTTAGATGGCAAAAAGTTAGATGAAAAGGTCAGAGGGATAACTTACCTGGAGGTTTTAGCTGCTTTTGTTGTTTCAGCAGGAACAGATGTTCCTAAAGAGTCTTTAGTAGCTAGAAGCTCGGAAGAACTAAATAAAGCTGCATCAAAAAGACCTTCAATTAGTGTTGGGGATAAAATTGAGATTGTTTTTTCAAAGAAAGACTTGCTTTCTGGGACTTATCCTCATTTTCTATATCATCTAGGTCCTGATAAACCCGGAGATGACACTCCAAATGTCGAGGAGATATATCGTGTTTGAGAATTAAGATGAAGAAAAAATTTGAAAAAAACATTGAATATTCTGTTAATCTGAAAGGAAAAGAACCGGAATTTTTAATGAGGATTGGATTTGAAAGCCTTGATAACTACTTGTTGTCTATAGCTCACAGGCAATTGAGCAGCAGAGGAAGCGGATTAAAGTGGGACAGCAAAACTAGAAGCTGGATGAGAGTTATAGATGGAGTTGAAATTCCAAACGCTTATAGCGAGGAAAATAAAGAGGATACAAGAATTTATCACGAGGCTTATGAGAAACATATTAAATTATTGAAATTAGACAAATTAGAAAAATGGCTGGAATTTGTGATTGTAGGAAATGGTAATTTAGGAAACAATCCGTGGCATCTTGCTTGGCAGTACGATAAAGAAAAGAGGCTTTACTGCCTTAGGGACGAGCCTTTTTGCGAAAGAAGTTATACTTGCTTTGTTGTTCCAAGAGACAAAACAAAAAGACCATACATAAATAAGGTAAGATTTAATGAAACTGAAGAAATTCTTGATGAAACTGGGAAAAACATTTCTGAAGATGTTAATTGGTGCACTTACGGGCAGCAGATTGTTAGAAATTGCGTAGGTGTTCCAATTGAGGAAATTATAGAGCAGTTTGCTGATGCGAGGCATATACCTGACTTAAGAGACTGGTCAGATGGCACTGAAGAAGGAAATTCAAGAATGGAAAGAGACATTGCAATAATAAGCGAGATCTACGAAGGATATCCTGAAAAATTTAGAGAAAAAATGCTGGCCAAGTTAAGGGAAGGATTTCCAAGGGCAGAGTATTATAATTCTACTTTAGGGATAGATGAAAATGGAATTGTTCTCTATCATGGTAAAGGCAAGATAGAAGAAATTGCAAAAAGATTGATAGATAAGGGCGTTAAGGATTCAATAATACTTGACCAGGGGGGGAGTGTTGGAGCTTATGGCTCTTGGGTTTATCCTAACGGGGGATACTTAAGCGCCAGTTCTTACTTTAGGCCTAATAGGATTTCAGTAATTGCTTTTGTGGTGAAATAAGATTAATTTTATAAATGCCCTTTTTCTATACTCTTTATGAGAATTTATATTGAAGAAGCTTTCAGCAAGACAGGAAAAGTAGAGATAGCAGGCTGGATTCATGAAAAAAGGGATTTAGGAAAGATAAGGTTTATTTTGATTAGAGACTTATCTGGGATAATCCAGATAACAGCTCTTAAAGACAAAGCAGACAAGAAAGTTTTTGAGCTTATGGATAAGTTGCCTTGCGAGTCTGTTATCTCCGTTAAAGGAGAGACTAAAGAAAGCAAGCAGGCTCCTGGAGGAAAAGAAGTTGTTCCAGAGAAAATTGAAATTATTTCTATTGCTGGAGAAAAACTTCCTATTGATGTAAGTGATTTTTCAAAGACAGAGCTCCCTAAAAGGCTGGATTACAGGTTTCTCGATTTTCATAGAAAGAGAACACAGGCAATTTTTAAGATTCAAAATGAAATAGCAAATGCATTCAGGTTACATTTTTACAAAAAAGGCTTTATTGAAATGCAGCCGCCTTGCATTATTTCTGCTGCAAGCGAGGGAGGAACAGAATTATTTCCTGTTCACTATTTTGAGAAAAAAGCATTTCTTGCTCAATCACCTCAGCTGTACAAGCAGATGTTAGCCTGTTCTATGGAAAAAACTTTTATGATAACCCCCGTCTGGAGAGCTGAAAAGCACAACACCCCAAGACATATTAATGAAATAAGGCAGATGGATATTGAAGCTGCTTTTGAAAATCAAAATTCAATAATGAAGCATATGGAAGAAGTTGTTCAGGATATTGTTAAAAATGTAATTGAAAAATGCAAAAAAGAGCTTGAGCTTCTTGGTATAAAATTAAAAGTTCCAAAGGGAATTTACTTAAGCTATGAGGAAGCGATTAAAAAAGTCAAAGGAAAAGTAGGCGATGATTTTTCTCCTGAACAAGAAAAAAGACTGTGCGAGATGTATCCAGGAGATATAGTCTTTACTTATTCCTGGCCTTCTTCAATCAAGCCGTTTTATATTATGCCAAAAGATGAGAAAGAAGACGCAAAGTTAAGTGAGGGATTTGATGCTCTTTATGGAGGAATTGAGATTTGCTCAGGAGGGCAGAGAATTCACATTCCCGAGCTTTTAATCAAGAGAATAAAAGCTAAAAAATTAAACCCTAAAAATTTTGAAAGTTATATTGACAGCTTTAGATACGGGGCTCCTTTCCATAGCGGCTGGAGTATTGGGCTGGAGAGACTGACGCAAGTTATATGCGGGCTAGACAACGTTAAAGAGGCTACTATGTTTCCTCGTGACAGAGACCGTTTAACTCCTTAAATTTTTATCAAAACAGAACAATTAGTAGAAAGTTTTAAAATACTATAATGCTTAAACAGATTATAAAATAGGCGAAAATGAGACCAATAGCGAGATTGATAATAAACAGAGTGGCGGCATTTGTTGTATTCCTTCTTTTAGTCATAGTTCTGAATATTCTTGTAAGTTATACTCGTTTGTCTTTTTTTCACAGCATTGTTGATTTTATTAACGGGAATATTCTCTTTTTAGGATTAATAGCGCTGGTTGTTGTTCTAGGAGAAGTATTTGGGATGTTAAAATTTCCTTTTAATCTGCCTCATCCAGTATTCAGCGCAGCCGGAGCATTGCTTATTTTATATTTTGTTTTTGACATTTTTGCTTTCTTGATTGAAATAAGCTCAGTAAGCATCAGCATTCCTTTTAGCCTTATATTTAAGGTAATTTCTATTCTCGTATTCTTGGTTATATTAATTACAGGCTACTATCACATTTTCAAGAATATGCCTGAAAGGCAGAGAAGACTGGAAAAGCCAAGGCATGAAGAAAGAAAAGAAACACCGAGAAAAGTTGTAAAAAAAGTTAAGAGAAAGTAGTTATATTTATGAAAAGAACACCAAGAATCCCTTATAAGAACCAGCAGGAGATTAAAAAACAGATATTTGATTATTTAAAACAAAAAATTTTCTTAAATCCTTTTGTAGCTAAAGTTTATTTATTAGGAAGCTTGGTTGATAGAGATTTTGGGTTGTATGAAAAGCCAGAAGAAAACATTTTAGGAGAAGTAAATTATGGGAGCGACATAGACTTAATTATTATAGCAGATGAAAATTTTGAAATTCCAAAAACATGGAAAAAAGATGACTTTATATTTGAGTTTTGTGATTTGGGATTTCTTAACAATATAAAAGGAATTAAGAACAACATCCATAAGATTGATGCCTTTGTTTACAGAAAATCCTTGGAAGAGTTGCCTGTTGCAAATAAAACTAACTTAACAGTAGATGTTTTTAATACAAAGAGCAGAAAAGAAGCCTTAAACTTTTGGCTAAAAAACCATAAAAATGAATTGTGGTATGAGAAATAAGTAAGAATATAATTCTATAATGTCAAGAATTTCACTAGCAAGGAAAAGGCTTATAAATTGATTCATTATAGATTAGTTGTCCTTGGGAAACAAGAGGTTTGATTTAAGTTTTAATAAAATAGTATGGAAATCAAAACTCTTGGTAGAGTTCTGATTAAATTAAGATGTTAAGAAAATTTTTTGAACAAGTTAGAGCAAGGGGAAAGATAGATTTAGGAAAGGAAGCACTTTTAAAGGATGTTCTTCCTATTGTGTATACAGGGGAATCAGATTCTAATGGTTCTACAACTTATTATAATTCAGGAGGGAGGTCTGTTCTGTTTGAGAGGGGAGGGAATACTTACAGGGTGAAAGGAGTAGATCCTTTTGGTTATCTTACAGAGAGAGTTGCCCTTTCCAGGCAAAATAGAATAAATAATGTTAGGGATGCTCATGAGATTATGAAGCAGCAAATTTCTTATCTTGTTGAAAGAAAGGACCTTGGATTTAATTCTGAAAAACCCTTTGGAACTTTTTTCTTTGAGCAAGCAGAACGCGAAATAAAAGCCCTAGAAAAATTGAAAACAGCTTATGAGCAGTTAGGAATAGAAAACCCATGCGAGCCTTTATTTTATAAAGATACCGGCATAAAGAAAAACGGGAGAAGCACTTATCAGACAGCTTTTAAGCTGCCAGGATTAGAAGCAGATGTTAGGACTTATGAATTTATGTCTCTTTTGGAAGAAAGGCTTGATTCATGTTCTCCTGATGAAATAGCTGCTAAGGATAAGAACATAGCGAGGCTATTTGGAAGATTTATTTATTGGGCAGGCATTAATGTAGGCATCTTTGCTTCTTTAGGTGTGCTACCAATAGCTTCTTCTTTTTATCCACAGAATTGGGTTATAAGCAGATATAAGAGCGGATATGGGATTTTTAGAGTAGACCATACTTCTACTGAACTCACAGGTTCAGATTCTGTTGTCAGAGAGTTAATAAGAGAAAGAGATGGACTGCCGTTTTTATTAAACGAGTTTTCTGTCTTCCCTTCAAGAGTTAAAGTAGCTGCAAATCCCAACCTATTTCTTCCAAAGGACAAGAGGAACATTAAGTTTAGCCAGATACTTGATTTAAAAGAAGATATTCTTGTTGATGAATCTCTGATTATAAATGCCCATAGAAATGTTTTTGGAATAGGCATAGCCTCTTTCGTTCGAGGGCTTTTAGAGCCAATACCTGAAGAAATGTTTTTGGAGGCGTTGGAGTGAAACCAGAATAGAAAATAATTCTATATTTTAAACCCGAAAAGAGGCTTCCATAGCGTAAAATTAGTATGCTATTTGGCCTCTTCTGGGAAAAAAGAGGTGATAAATATTTAGGGGGAATATGGGTATTTAAAGTTTTCGGTTGTAGCTATTTAATAGTAACAACTAAATCTTCATTTATGAGTGACAAACAAACCCTAAGAAAGATATTTGTTACTATTTATAAGTTATTACAATAATAAACTTTATAAAGCGTGTTTTGTTGTCATTTAAATGAAATTTATACATACTGCAAACCTCTATGGAGATTTAGATGCTTTAAAGAGGCTCGGAAAAGCTGTTGAAGGAAGAAGCGATTTAGACGCAATTGTTATTTCTGGGAATACTTTAGGGGCATGTCTCGATAAGGAGCAAATTGGGAGGTTAAATAAAGCTTTTTCTTATATTACTTCGAATGTTAGAGTAAACGGAAAAATTCCTTTTGAGACTCTTTTAGAAAGAATATTAGAAGCAGACGCTCCGGATGAGGTTAAAAAAGCAGTTAAAGAGTATACAGAACTTGTTAAAAGATTTGATGAAGCTGCAAACAGCACATACAGAGAATTAGCAGCTATTTTTGGGGGATTTAATAAGAACGTATTAACTGTTCCGGGAGACTTAGACTCTCCTGCTTATTTTGATATGCTTAAAGAGTTTGATATTCATGAAAAGGTTGTTAATATTTCTGGAAACGGCCTCAAATTTGCAGGATATGGAAGCGCTCCAAACCCTAGCCGTTTACTGATTTCTCCACTTGAGAGGAGAATCCCCTATTCAGGAGATGAATTACGCGGATTCCTGGACGGGATTGAGGAAGACCCTGATATTATAGTTACCTGTATCCCTGCCAGGGGATTAGTTGACTGTACTGAAGATGGAAGACATGTTGGAAGCTCAGATGTTTTAGCTTCTGTGAGGGGGATTGCTCCGCGAATTTTATTATGCGGATACACACCATCAGCAAGAAACAGTGTAAAAGAAAAATATCAAGATACAATAATAGTAAACCCTGGAAGGTTGGGGAGACTGCCTCTTTCTGAAGAGCGAAAAGGAAGAGGAGAGGTTTACGAAATAGAAATGAGTCAGGGGCATATTAGCTCAATAAAACCTTATAAAGTAGCTGATGGGGAATTTCAAAGAGATGAAACAGTTAACAGTTATTCAATTTAATAGTCATGCACTTTGAAAAGATTATATTTATAAGTCTTGCTGTTTATTTTTAATTATGAAAATTCTTGCTATTGGAGACTTTCACGGAAAGTTTCCGAAAAAACTTGAAAGAGAAGCAAAAAAAGCAGACCTGGTTTTGTCTATTGGAGATTTTGGAGGAAGCAAAAAACTCTTGAAAATTGTTTTTAAGCACCTTCACAAAGGATGGTGGAAGGTTGTTGAAAAAAAGAAAGCCAGGGAATACATTCTTGAGGATTATAATTCAGGAAAAAAAGTCATTAGAGCCTTAAATAAAATAGGAGTCCCTGTTTATACGATACACGGAAACTGGGATTTTGAAGGAAGAAAAAAAGAAAGGACAGGAGGCGTTAAAGTAGTTAATTATTCACATTTAATGAAGAAAATGAAGAACATGAACTTCTTAAGAAAAAGAATTGTGAATATTAAAGGAATGATTGTTTATGCATTTGGAGGATATGTTATTCCGGATGTTGCTCTAACAAAAAAAGGAGGACATAATAAAATAAAAATAAAAAGGTTTAAAAAAGAATATGCAAAATCAAAAAAACAATTATTTAATAAGCCAGGAAAAAATATAGATATTCTCTTAGCTCATTATCCTCCTTACGGATATTTTGATGTTGTTAAATATAAAGGAGAGAATCCTCGGAACGGGCAACATGTTGGATTTAAGCCTTATACTCAATACATAAAAAAATATAAGCCAAAACTATTCATATGTGGGCATATGCACGAATATCAGGGAAAAGCAAAACTTGGGAATACAATTATCGTGTCAACAGGCCCTGCAGAAGAAGGCAAGGCGGCAATAATAGAATTTGATGAGAGAAAGAAAAAAGTCGGAAAAATAAGGTTTGTAAAATGAAAATTCTTGCAATCGGAGACTTTCACGGAAAAAAGCCTGTAATTACTGAAAAGGATTTTGATATTATTATCTTATTAGGAGATGTTTGCGATGACAAAAAAATAGCTCCTTTATACAAGGAATTTTTCAGGAAACTGAAAAATGAAAAATCACTGGATTTTGAAGAATTTGTTTTTAAGAAGCTCGGCAGCAGGAAAAAATTGAAAGAGTATGAGAAAGCTTCTTTAAAAAAAGGCAGGAAAATCATGGAATATCTGAACTCTTTTAACAAGCCGATTTTTATGGTTGCTGGAAATTGGGACGACAGCTATGGGAAAACTAGAATAAAGAACATGAATAAAAATGATTACAGCTATCTTAAGGCATTTTATGATTTTTGGCTGGGAGATAAAATTAATCCTAAATTAACTAAAGGGCTTAAAAATGTAAGGAATTGCATGATTCATTTGCATAAATTTAACTATGTTAATTTTGTGGGGTATGGGCTGTCAAGCGGGCCTGAAAATATTAATTTAAAAATTAGCAAAAGAAGAAAAAGAAAAATTTCTCTTAATAAAAAACAGATAAAGATATTAAGAAAAGCTTACAGAAAACTAGTAAAAAAGCTTGATGCTGCTTATTCAGAAAGAAACAAAAGCTTTTCAACTATTTTCATAACCCACAATATTCCTTATAAGACAAAACTGGATATTGTAAAAGACAAGAAATCTTACGCTTATAAAAAGCACTTGGGCTCAATAGTTGCAAGAAATTTTTGCCTGAAATATAAGCCTGTCTTGTGCATAGGGGGGCATATACATGAAAATCCTGGAAAATGTAAAATTGGCAGGACTCTTGTTATAAATCCCGGGCATAAGAAAGTGTTCATTGAGCTTGATGAGAAAAAAGGAAAAATAAAGAAAATAAAGTTTGTAAAATGATTATAGTTTAGTCTTTATTCTTTTTTCAATGTCTTTTAGTGTTTTGTCTGAAAGAGATTTATCTCCAGACTCTAGGACAACCCAAGCAAACCCTAGATCTCTCATTATTCTATGAATTTCAACAGCTTCTTCGTTTATTTCTCCGTATCCTTCTTTTAAAGCTTTTTTCAAATTCTCATCATTAAAAAATCCTTTTCTATGAAGTTTTATAAAATCATATTCTGGAGCATAAGATAGTGCAAATTCAAAATCAATTAAACCAATTATTTCATAATTGTTATTTATTTTTTCAACAAAAATATGGTCCGGCATAAAATCTCCATGTATTAATACGGGTTCTCCTGAATATTCTATTTTATGTAAGTTAGTTGTTAGGTATCTGAATATTTCTATTATAAGTTCTTTTGAAATATGTTTGTAAGATAAGATTCTTGCTAAGTCTTCTAACCCTGCTTTTAGCCACTCTCTTAAAAACTTATTATATTCAATATATTCTCCCATTTTTCTGAATTTAAATGGCTCGTCTGATTTTATTTTCCCTTTATCTTTGATTATTCCAAATTTTTCTAATTTAATATGGTGTATTTTTGAAAGAAGTTTTCCTATTTTCCTCGTTATCTGAATTTTTTCTTCTTTTGTTAATGATTCCCAAATAGTGTCTAATCTTATTCCTGAAAATTTTTCCATTATCATATATTTATGACTATAAGAATAAATCTTTGGAACCGGAATATTATTTTTTCTAAGTAAGTCCATTACATATTTTTCTTTTCCTAAATTGACATCTTCTTTTTTATTATTTGAAAATCTGATTATCATTCTAAATGGTTGTTTATTTGTAGTAACTTCATACATATAATGAGAATATCCTTCTGTTATCCTTCTAATTAATAAAGTCTCTGCATTAAATTCTTCTTTAATAATTTGTTTTATTCTGTTTTCCATTTTAAATTATATTTAGAACTCCTTCTAATGATTTAATATTATGAAATCCATTTAATTGTGTTCCATTACGGTTTACATAAATTCCTTCACTGTCAATTCCATACTCTTGTCTTATATCGTTTGCAATGACGATATCTTCTTCTTTATCTCCAATAAAATAAGCTTTTTCAATTGTTTTTGGGTCTAATGATTTAATAAGATTTAGGGCTCCTTGTCTTTTGGAAGGTTCTCTTGGATGGATTGTTGATATTTTAGTAAAGTAAGGAGTTAAACCAAAATAATCTAGTTTTTGTTTAGTGTATTCTGGAATAGATTTAGATAATAGACTTATTCTTACTCCTTTATTTTTTAGTTCTTTTAAAACACTAGGTGTTTCAGGAAATACCTGAACATCTCCATCTCTTAATGCTTGTTCCCAAGATTTTCTTTTATCGAGTTCTTTATCAAACTGTTCTTTGTTGATACCATAGCTTTCAGCTAATTCGTACCAATTATCTGTACTTTCAGTAGGACTTATTGTTTTTCCAAGTCTTTGAAATGTTTCAATAATATCTGTTTTAATCTTGTTTCCAGAGTCAATTAGAGTATTGTCCAGATCAAATATTACATCTTTATATTTTTTTGAATCCATTTTAATTTATCATATCTTATTTACTTTATAGTAGTAAAGTATTTAGGGGCATATTTATATTTATGCCACCTTTTAGGGGGTGGCAATAGTAAAGCTTAAATATGCCTGAAACTTATTTTATACATGGTTTTAGAAGAGTATGAAGAGCTCGGATTAACAAACAGCGAGGGAAAGGTTTATGAAACTCTAATTAAATTTGGAAAGCTTGGGGCAGGGGAGATAAGCAGGGAAAGTGGAGTTTCTTATTCTAAGATTTACAATGTTCTTGATTCTCTGATTTCTAAAGGGCTTGTAAAAGTTATTCCTGAAAAAAGCAAGAAATTTATCCCTTCTGGCCCAGAAGAGCTGATAAAACTTATTGAAGAAAAGCAAAAAAAGCTTGAGAAAGCCAAGGAAAGAGCAAAAGAGCTGAAAAAGTTTTATGAAATTAAGGAAAAAAATCCTGTTGTTATGGAAATAGGGAGAAAAGGCTTTTATAAAATAGTTAAGGAGTTAAAAGAAGGCAAAGAGTACACTTATTCTGTTAAATACGCTTCTGAATACAGGCCAGAATTTGTGAGGAATGCATTAAAATGCAGGAGAGAAGGGATTGACAATAGGAGTTTAGTAAGATATGACAAAGAGACAGAAAAAGATGTTAAAAAATGGCTGAAAATTAAAAAAGATGTAAGGAAAATTGAAAATGAGGGGGTGGCAATGTCAGTAATAGATAATGAGGAAGTTATGATAGCTTTAATAAAGTCAAATGTAACTTTATTGATAAAAGATGCGCCTTTTGCCAAGCTTATGAAAAAAATGTTTGAAGAAACTTACAAAAATGCAGGAGAGATAAAATCATTTCTAGGCAATTTGAAAGAGAACAGAGCAGAGAAAGGCACTGCAAAAAGCCTTTTGAAGTTTGCTGGAAAACTTAAGCATCTAGATGCAAGAAAGTTTGATAAGATAAGAGAGGATTTAAACGAGGATTTTAATAAAAGGATTGAGACAACAACCAAATACATGGAAGAAGCCAGAAGAAAAAAGAAAGAAAAACTTTGAGGGATATTACTTACTGATTAATCGTCGTTAGATTTATAAACGTCCTCTTGCTTTTATAATCATGCCTTCAAGAAGAGATGAAATAGCTAAAGAAGCTAGACAAATCCTTGATAAGTTTGCCAAGGAGCTTTCTAAAGTAAAAACTACTGAGAGTTTTGTTGAAAGAGAGAAAGATGTTAGGATTGAGGGAGGAGGAATTGATGGTGATATTAGTTTCAGGGAAATATTTTTCCAAAATGCTCCTGATGTTAAAAATGATTATATACAGGGAGAAAAAGGAAAATGGAAGTAAAAATAGGGATGGAATATTTGGTTAATAATCTTCATGTTAGGCAGGATGTTGCTAAAGCAATAAGCAATCTCCGACAAGGTGATAGAGGTGCTTACCAAAGATGTTTGGAAGAACTACAGGACCATACTCTTCCAGAAAAGAATGCTGAAATTGCTATGTTATGTTTAGAAGCTAAATTAAAAGGAGAAAATATAATAAAAATATAAAAATGGAAGTAAAAAAAGGAAGCAGGGATTTTTTTAAAGCAGCAGTCCATTATGTAGATGTGATTGCAGGGGCAGTTTATAAAGGATTAGATTTTGAAAACAAGAAGGTTGTGTTAGAAAGGATTTATGAGTGCACGGGCTGTCAGAATCCTAGATTGCTGCAGGCTGCTTATTTACGATTAGAAAGGAAATTAGTTGATTAAAATGAAAGCACTTGAGAAATTACAATTAATTCAGGAAGGCAAATTATCGCCTGAAGAAAACATAAAAAATTTTTTAGAGGAAATAGAAAAAAATGACAAAAATGGAAAAAAGATTAATGCCTTTTTGCAGATTAACCCTAATGCTCTTCTGGAGGCAAAAGAGGTGCGCAGCAACTTTAGAATTGGCAAGGCTGGGTCATTAGCCGGTCTTGCCATTGCTGCCAAATCAAATATTTCTGTAAAAGGAATGCATGCAAGCTGCGCCTCCAAAACTCTTGAAAAATACAAGGCAGGATATGACGCCACTGTAATAAGAAAATTAAGAGAAGAAGGCGCAATCATAATAGGTTACACTAATATGGATGAATTTGCAGCAGGCTCTTCAGGAGAGACAAGTGCATTTGGAGTTACAAAAAATCCAAATGCCTTAGACAGAATTCCTGGAGGAAGTTCTAGCGGAAGTGCAGCAGCTGTTGCAGCTGGTTTCTGCGATTTGGCTTTAGGAAGCGATACAGGAGGCTCTATAAGAAATCCAGCCTCCCATTGCGGAGTTGTTGGAGTTAAGCCAACTTATGGCTTAGTTTCAAGATACGGCTTGCTTGATTTGTCTATGAGTTTAGAGCAAATAGGTCCTCTTGCCTTAAGTGTAGAAGATGCTGCATTATTATTGGATGTAATTAAAGGAAAAGATGAGAGAGATGCCACTACTTTTTCTGTTAAAGAAAAAAAGGAGAAGCCTGGAAAAATTAAAATAGGAATCCCTAAAATTGAGGCGGATAGAAAAATTTGGGAGCTTGTTAGAAAAAGAGTTGAAGAAGTTAGTAAAAGGGAAGGGTGGGGGTTTAAAGATATAGAAATGAAATACATTGATTTGGGAGTTCAGGCATATTATCCTATAAATTATGTTGAGTTTTTTTCTGCAACAAGGAAATACGATGGAAGAAGATTTGGAGAAAAAATAGAAGAAGTTTGCGGGGATGAAGTTTTAAGAAGGATTCTCGGAGGGCAGGAAATAGCGCAGGCAGAATACGCTGGAAAATATTACAGAAAAGCCCTACAAGCTAAAAAATTAATTGAAGAAGAATTTGAAAAGACACTTAAAGATGTGGACTGTTTGATAATGCCGACTGTTCCAAGGCTTCCCCATAAGTTCGGAGAGAAAATAACAATAGAAGAAATGTATATGTATGATACACTTACTTCTCCTGTAAATCTTGCCGGAGTTCCTGCTGTTAGTTTGCCTGCAGGAAAAATAGAAGGAATTCCTGTTGGAATGCAGATAATATGCAAGAAATTTGAAGATGGGAAGATGCTGGAAATTGCTAAGAAGTTTGAGTTAGAAAAATAAAATTATCCAGTTGCCGCCAGCATCAATGCCCCATCTCTTTGATGCCTGTATATTAGATAAGTATTAGTTTCGCCTTCTTTAGCGCATCTGCTTATAAACCTGAGAGCTCCTTTCTCATAATTCCTAAAATAATGGACTTCTGGCTTTTCTCTTTTCCATACCCCAACAGCATAGAGCTCATTATTAGGAGCTTCTGCAAAAATATCATCAAAATGTTTTTGCATCCAGGAACTAAGCTGCACATATTTTCTTCTGTTTTCAGCTGCTACTGCTAATCTCGCTTCATTATATACTCTTTTTCCTAAATCATCTTTTCCCATTATTTACTAAGGTTTTAGGAGTTTATATATTTTTACTATAAGTGCCAGTTTTTAAGATATTTTATTGCTCTTGGCTCTTCAAAAAACTGGAAGGCAAGCAGCATTCCAGCAGGCGTATAAAAATATTGTAATTCTGGCTTTCCATCAACCATTCTTGCAGCAATATAATTTTGTCCAGGCAGCCCTCCTGAAGTGTTTTGAGGGTTTTGTAAATATGCTCTAAGATATGCTTCTTGTTCTTTTCTTTGCTCGACTCCTGATATGAGGTTTGCAATAAGGACATTTTTCTCAGAGGCAGATTCAGAAGAAGTGTTTGCAACTTTTCTTGCTTCGTCTACAGCTATTCCCGGAAGCAAAGTTTGAAGTTCTATGGCAGCTATGCTTTGTAAGGTTTTTCCAATAAGAGTTCTTCTGTTTATTTTCATGGAAAAAATAATAATCTCGAGTTTATAAAAATTTATATTTTCTGGAATCTTCTTTATCTTTAATACCTAGTTATTGCCATTATTTATCGAGGTTTTTACGCTGCTTGTTTCAATTTCGGATTGTAGAGTATTCTGCCCATTTTTTCTTTATTTCTGGTTATAGCTTCTATAGCCCCTACATACCCTGCCCAATCTGGGCTGAAGTACAGAATTCGTGTTCTTTGTCCTTCTGTGCACAATGCCGCGTAACCTGCTTTTTCGTGGCCATGAAAAACTCTCTCTGCTTCGCTTTCTGGAAAATCCAATGCTGTTTTTTCAACATCTTTGTCCAAACATGTTTCCATTTTTTCTTAAGTTCCCTGTATTTATAAAAATTTGTATATTCTGTTATCGTCCCCCTCCACCGCCTCCCCCAACTCCCCCGCCTCCAACCCCTCCTCCGCCAACTCCTCCATGCCCTCCTGCTCCCGAGCTTGCTGCAAAAGAGTGAGCCATTGTATGAGTGCCCATATAAAGGTGATACTGCTCTTCTGTTATCAAGCGTTCTGCTTTCAGCTCTTTCAGCACTTTTTTAGCAACTCCTAAAGCAGAAGCATAAACTAAATATTGCTCCCACATGACAACTCCTTTATGCCCGTGAAGCTTTAGAGAGGATTTTTTAAGGAAATTTTTAAAAGCCTGCCAGTGCTCGTATTCTTTGTAGTATTCTCCTTTAAATTTAATGAAGATTGAACTTGATCTGCCTGTTAAAAAGATTATTAAAAAAGAAACAATAATAAAAGTGAAATATACAGGACTTAATAGGAAAAATATCTGACCTGAAAAAGCCAATATTATGAAAAGAACTGTAGTTACAATAAGCCCTGTTCTGCTTAAATAATCCTTGCCTTCTTTTTTTATTTCTTTCTGAAGCTCTTTTGCAAGCTTTGTTAAGATATGCCTTGTCCAGATTAAAGAAAAGGAAGACATGGCTTTTTTTAAATTAAAATATTCTCCGTCTCTGTGCTTTTCACTGCAGTTTTCCTTGACTAACATCAGCATTTCTATTAGTTTTTCTTCTACAGCATCTAAGTCCTCTGTTTTGTTAATTTTTATATAAACATCCTTGTCAATCATCTTAGTGCTTATTATTTTTCTTCTGTAAAAATCAAGCATTGCTGCAGCGAAAAAATTATTGTCCGCAACTGAAAAAGGAGGGTTAAAAAATGCGGCAACTTCCCATCCTTTTCTTTCTCTTGGGTAGAAAGACATTTCAGGAGGAAAGTCTGTAACAACTAATTCTCTTCCTGTAAAGAACCATAGAACATAAAAAAAGACAACTGGAATGAAAAAGAAAAACAAAGAGCTAAAAATATGCGGGCTGTCAAATTCAAAGTCTTCTCTTTCTAAAATCTTGTAATCCGCAAGATTTTCAGGAGTATAGGGAAGATAGATTATAACATCTTGCTTAGGGAAATAATAATTTTGAGAAACTGCTTCCTCACTTATAATTAAGCTTGAGCCTTTAATTAATAATTTATGGTTTCCTTTTGAATAAGCGACAAACTTAATGTAGTAATTGTTGTTTATCTTGAATAAACTTCTTGGATTAACAGTATAGGTAGATTCTAGCCTGTAGTCCTGCCCTTCTCTGAATCCATACGTGTTGCCGAAAGTGCAGCCGTATTCGTTTGGTTCTGTATACGGGCAGCTAGTTTCTATTACTCTTCCTGGAAAAGAATAACAGTAAAATATGTCTTTTGCGTATGGCTTTCCTTCACTGCAATCAACAGAAAAAATTTCAACATAGCCGTCTTTTGAAATAAAACTGTCCTGAAAAAGGGCTTTATCCACAATCATTGTTGAGGAAAAAGTCCTGTATAAAGTGTGATAGGCTTTATTAGTATGATAATTAAGCTTTTCATTAATGATATTATCTTTAATGTAAAGTTCAGATTTATTGAAATTAAAATCTATATAAAGAAGAAGTGTTATGAAAAAGCCGGCAACTCCGATTAATAGGAGAATTAAGCATACAATCAGAACCTCTTTTCGTTCATCCATAAAATTACAGGATTTTGGTGTTTAAAAAAGTATTGAGAAAGAAAGGAGAAGAAAGTTTAAAACAGCCGATTTAGAGCATCTCAGCATAGGCTGCTATTTTATCTTGTTTATCATAATCTATTACAGCCTGAGCTGCTTCTTCTGCTGTAGGAAAGTGGAGTACATCTTCATAAACTATGACTCTCTTAGATAAGTCACTTTTCTTTTCATTTAATACAACTACTAAATACTTATCTCCTTCTTTAGAGCCTTTTTGCAGAATCCTGGATTCTCCGGGAATCATGTCTTTCAGTTTTCCTCTTAATATGCCCCTATGATTGTCTCTGTACATTCTATTCGCATCTTTTATTATCTTGTCAAGTTCAGAACGTACTCTATTGAAGAAGTCTTTATCGTACCCAGAACAAGCATCGTCTCTTATAAAAGTTCTCCCGTTGCTTAATGGAGGAACTCCCAATATTAAACTGGCTGCTGCAAGTCCGCTTTGTTTAAGGAAGTCTCTTCTTGAGCTTTTTTCCATTATTTAATAGTCTGTTTTGTAGTTTAAAAATATTTATATAGCTGTTTGTGCTACCTTAAAATGTGATAAATCATAAGTGTAACACAATATCTTTAATAACTAAAATTCTAATCTCTTGGTATAAAATATACCTAATTTTGGTATAAATTAAACCGAAAGATTTATAAGGTATAAAATATACCTAATTTTGGTATAAATTAAACCGAGACTTAAGAATAATAAAAGCAAAAAATGACTTCAATAGAAGAGCATAAGAAAAAAATTAAAGAGCATTTTGAAGAGCTAGAGGATGCTATAATGGAAGGGGTAGAAAAAAAACCCGTAACAATAGGATTCCATTGTTCAGCTTGCTCTATTCAGTTTCTTGAGTTTTACCTTCATCTTACAAATAAGATTCCTATTGGAAAAGTTGTAAAGCACGACTGGTTTAAACGGCCCAAGCCAGAGCAGAAAAAAGAGCCATTAGTAGAGAGAAAACTTCAGGTAGATTTTCCAAAGAAACAAGAGATTTATAATTTGATTTATGATTTAGAGGAAGAGAGAAATATTTTAATGTATGGCAAGCCTGTAGAAAAGCAGATTAAAAAAGTTCTTGAAATATTTTTTAAATTAAGGGAAATTTTTAAGGAGTTGTTTAAAAATGAAGGAGTTGAGATCTAAAGAACTTGTAGCTTATGCTTCTGCTTTTGTGTCGTTTATACTAACAAAAGTTGAAGAAATTAAGGAGATTGTATTATTTGGAAGTGTTGCGAGAGGGGAAGCTGGAAAAGAAAGTGATGTAGATTTATTTGTGGATATAGAAAATAAAAATAATGAAGAAGAAATTAAAAAAATAATAAATGAAGAACTAAGAAAATTCTATAAGTCGAAAATAGCTGAGATATGGTTTTTAAGAGGAATAAAGAATCCTATAAATGTGAATGTAGGAAAGCTGGAAGAGTGGAAACTAAAAAGAAGCGTCATAAGCGAGGGAATTAGCCTTTATAGTAAATACAAGGAAATTCCTAAAAACATGAATGGATTTGTTTTTTTTAATATAGAGCCCATAAAAAATATTACCAAGAGAAATAGAATTATAAGAGAAATATTCGGGAGGAATGAGAAAAATTATGCTAAAAAAGGAATTTTAGAAGAAATTGAAGGGAAAAGGGTATCTGTATCTTCATTCATTGTTCCTAAAGAGTGTTCAGAGAAAGTATTAAAATTACTTGGAAAAGAAAAAGTCACTTACAGGTTTTTTGAGTTTTGGACAGATAATGCAAATGTTTAAGATTAAAAAAAATGCTTGAGAAATTCAAATATCTTGGTATATTTTCTACTCTTTCTTTTTTGATCTAAATATTTTTCATACTCTTCTATTGTTTCAAAATCAGGAAATATCTGCATTTTAGCTCTGCCAAAATTATATGTAACAACATTGAACCTTCTTCCCCATTCATTTAAAATAAGAGGGGTTGTAGAGACTACACTTCTCTGAATATTGTCTGCGTCTCCTACTAAATTAAACATGTTTGTTTCATTTTTGTCTCTTCTTTGTCTAATTTGCTGTATATTTTTTCCACCAACCCAAACTGTAAGAACTGGAGGCCTGACCTCCCAAGTTTGATCTTCTGCATAAAAATGAATATCATTTTCTTTTCTCATAGGGTCTACAACTAAATCATAAGCTTTAGTGAAATCTTCTACTGTTTTTTCTAGAGCTGTCATATCTCTAGTATCCCATTTCGCGTGCAATTTACACAAATAAGTAGTCGGACAATAAACTGTTCCTCCTCCGAAAAATTCCTTGTATAATGTATATTTATCTTCTGCCATTTTAATTCATTAGTTGTTTTTATTCAGGCCAGTAGTCATGAGCAAACCCATTATAGAAAGCTACTGGAGGAGAGGGTCTTGCTAATTGGGCCATTTTAAGCATGAGAAAATCTTGTGCATCAGAACCGCCACATCTACGTCCTTTCATTATCTCCATAGAACTAAGCCCATCATTTTCATCTTTCATTGCTACAGCTGCTTCTAATCTTTGAGCACGCGTTGGATGTTCTAAATCTATCTTTAAATTATATTTTTCCTTGGCATGCTCTAGCAAGCCTCTTACATATTCATCAACTGGTTGAACTTCATCTTTCATAATTTTCATATAAAACATTAGTATTTAAATCTTTCTATTTATGTTATTATGTAGTAGTTACAATTTCTTAAATAAGTTTAAAAGTCAAAAATTCCTAGCTTAAAAAATGGCAAAAAAAAGAGCAAAGAGACATAAAGTCAGACTTATATTTTTTGATATGGATGGAACTATTTTTAACAATGGATTAACTGATTCTTATGGCAATACTGCCCCGAGCACGTGGACAATTTTAGCCAAACATTTGGGAAAAAAAGCCCTGAAAGAAGAGGAGAAAACCAAAGAAAAGTGGACAAATAAAGAGTACAAAGGATATTTAGACTGGATGGAAGATACTATAAAAATACATAGAAAATATGGGCTGACTAAAGATTTTTTTTATAAAGTAATTAATTCAATACCATATTTCAACGGCGTAAAGGAAACTTTTTTTGAACTAAGGAAAAGAGGTATAAAGCTCTGCCTGATAAGCGGTAGCTTTAAAGAACTGTCAGAAAGGGCTCAGAGAGACTTGAAGATAAACCACGCGTTTGCAGCCTGCGAATATTTTTTTGATGAAAGAGGGGAGCTTGTCCATTGGAACCTTCTACCCTGCGATTACGAAGGAAAGGCAGAGTTTATGAGGCTCGTAATGGAAGAGCATGGGCTAAGTCATGAAGACTGCATTTTTGTTGGCGATGGCAGAAATGATATCCCTCTGGCAGAATTTGTAGGAACAAGCATAGCTTTCAATGGAGCAAAAGAGTTGCAGGCAGTTACAACCTATAAAATAAACCAGCCAAAAGGAAAAGAGGATTTTAGAGTTATTTTAAAGTACATAAACTGATTCTGCACTTTTCATCACTTTAGAATAAACCCAAATATTTATAAAGAAGCAGTTATTGTGTTTTTTGTTATAATAAAAAATTAATTCGTTCGGGGGATTGAATTAATTTTTGTGTGTATGTTCTGTCCTTAGTCTAAGGTTTATTATTTCTTAGTTAACTAAACAAAGAGTACTATTTAAACTTTTTGCTTTAATAGTACTTATTTGAAAGTGAGAAAATTTTGAAAGGAGGTTTAAAAATATAGTAACATGGTATTGGATTTTGCTAAAGAAGCGATAGAGAACGTAGCTACACACAGCATAAATTTCGACGAGCTTAAGGCAGGGAAAGCAAATATAAAAGTTATTGGTGCTGGTGGAGCTGGATGTAACACTGTTACGTGGCTTTATAATAAGGGAATACAAGGAGCAACTGTTTACGGAATGAATACAGATGCGCTGCATTTATCTATAACCAAGGCAGATGAGAAAATTCTTATTGGAAAGGAACTAACAAGGGGGCTTGGATGCGGAGGATATCCTTCAAAAGGAAGAGAAGCAGCAAAAGAATCATTGACTGAGCTTAAAAAGTGCATAAGCGGGGCAGATATGGTTTTTGTTTTGGCTGGACTTGGAGGAGGAACAGGAACAGGCGCTATTCCGGTAGTTGCCCAGGCAGCTAAAGAAACAGGTTCTGTTGTTATAGGAGTAGTTACAATGCCTTTTGACTGTGAAAAAGCCAGGATTGATAAAGCAGAATTCGGCTTGCAGGAATTAAGAGAAGTGACAGATACTGTAATTGTTATTGACAATAACAGACTGGTGGATATAGCTGGAAACTTGCCTATAGAGCAAGCATTTGCAGTGGCTAATGAGCTGATTAGTACAATGATTAAAGGTATTGTTGAAACAATCACCCTACCATCATTGATTAATCTTGACTATGCAGATGTTTCCACTATTATGAAGAGCGGGGGAGTTGCTGTTATTGGAATAGGAGAAAGTGATACAGCTGACAGAGTTCATGAAGCAGTCAAGCAAGCTTTAACCCATCCTTTGCTGGATGTAGATTATAAAGATGCAACTGGAGCTTTAATTCACATAACAGGAGGAAGCGACTTGAAACTAGAGGAGTTCAGCAATATCGGGCACTTAGTTTCAGAGAATTTAAGTGCTGATGCACAGGTTATAATAGGAGCGAGAATCAACAAAGATTTTACTGGAAAAGTCAGAGTTATAACTATTATGACAGGTGTGAGCAGCCCTTACATATTAGGAAAGCCAAAAGAAGCTGAAGCCTATGCGTCTCCAGGAATGTCTGAATTAGGGATAGAAGTATTCAGATAATCATACTTTTCCCTTAGTCTTTTACTTCTGTGGGGGAGGTTCGCCTCCCTCACTTATTTTTTTGTTTTAATAATAAAATATATAAATATCTCTTTACTTTCTTGTATATGCAAGAAATAGATTATATGGAACCTTATCAAACAGCCAGTCTTATTGCTAAAGTTCAGGATATATGCAGGGAGAAAGGGTGGTCTCCTGAAGAGACTCTTTCTGCTTGTGTTATATGTGGGGTGACGTATAATGGAAAAAGAGACTTATCAATTTTAGATGATAATGTATCAAGACAAGAATTAGTAAATTGTGCAGGTGTCTTGGATGATGATTTTTTTAGAGAGGCTGCAAGGATGAGAATAGATGTGTCACACAGAAATCGTTCGGAGCAAAAATATAGAAGAGAAATTCAACCGGAATTAAATTAGATTTTTTATGATTTTTCTTCATTTCTTCTTCAAAAGTCTTATAACATGCTCCTTAAATTTCAATTGCTCTTCAATAGAATTGAAAGTTTCTAGGGCAATGTATTTTCCAAAGACAAATTTTGGAAGAGTTTTAAGATAGGAAAATTGCTTTAAACTTGTTATTGTATGCATGTCGTTTTTTGTCCTGCTGTTATAGCCGTTTAAATGGTTGCATTTAAAGTAGCGGTGTATTTTTTCTCTCTTTATGATGTATTCAAATTCCTTGCTCCATATGTCTTCTTCTGCTTTAAAATGAGAAAGGTCTATGCAGAACCCCCCTATTTTGCTTACATCAACCTTAGAGGATATTTTATTATCTTTGTTCATTTCTAAGAAGATTTTTTTATAAAATCCATCCCACTTAGATAAGTAATTAAAGCTGGATTCATGGATTGTGAAGCATTTTGTCTTAAATTTTTTTTCAAGAAATTTAAGCTCTTCTCTTGATGTTTCATTTTTTATATGAACAAGAGGTATTTTTTTTATACTGGATTTAAGGAGAGCTCTGTAGAGTTTTTCTGTTTGAGACTTTGAGAACATTTCCAGAAATAAAGCAATTTTTTTTATTTTGTGCTTTTCTATTTCTCTTAACTTACTTTTCCAGTCTTTTTCTTTTTTTCCTGTGATGCTTACTAAAATCTTTTTGTTCAGCCTCATTTTGCTTCTGGCTTTTTGATTGGCTTCATGTAAATATTCTTCCATGTATCAAAATAAACAGAAATATCTAAAGAAGGCTTCTTTTTTTGTTGGGATTTTCCCATTTCATAGCCAATTGGAAAGAGCCCTTCAACTCTTATGTTTTCAGGAATTCTAAGAATTCTTTTAACTATTTTGTCAGAAAAAGCCCCTACCCAGCAGGTGGCTAGCCCCAAGTCAGTTATTTTCAGAAGGAAGTTCTGAATAGCAGCACCTGCTTGCTGTGAGGAATACATTTCCCCTCTTTTATCATAACTTCTCACGCAATTTTCTTGATTGGAGCAGATAACAACAATATAGTGAACCGAGGCTACAAAGTCCTGTGTTGAAGCCTCTGCTAACTGAGCTATTTTTTCCCTGTCTGATACGAGTATGAACTTTAATGTAGGGATGTTTCCTGCAAGAGGGCATTTAGTGGCTGCTTCAATAGCCTCCAGAATCTCTCCGTAATCAGGCTTTGTTAATTTGAAGTGCCTTACAGAATGCCTCTTTTCTATAGCTTTGTCCAAATCCATGTAAAAAATAAGAATATTGAGTATAAAAAAGTTATGTTAGTGTAAATTAACCTTCACAATCCCTTTGCTTCGCAAGAGAGTGCTCCTGCACTATAATAAATTCTATTATGTCAGAAAAATTAAACTGCACCCTTTAGGGTGCAGAAGTTGCTTTGCAACTTCATATTTTTCTGAGCATCCTAAAAACGAGCGCCTGTCACAAACCACACACTTTAGTGTGTGGTGGCGCATCGTTTTTTTGATTTTAAAGGAAGGACATGTAATATCTTTTCTATCTTTTTGAAGATATACTAGTAAGTTAGGAACTTGACTTAACAGTTAGGTGTTTTAAGATGTCTTTAAGAACCTGTTCATAACTTTCCCTTGATTTTATAAAATTCCCTGAAGGGAATTCAATATCTTCTTCTATTTCTTCCATCTGCTTTAATTCTTTTTCAACCAACTGCTTCAGTATGTCTTTATGTTCTTTTTTCATTAAATGAATTAAGAGACTAGCTATAAAAATGTTTTGAAATATAATTCGTCATTTAGGTGGTAGAAACCTTTAAAAAAACAATTTTGTTTAGACTTACAAGTCTCGGTAGCTCAGCAGGTTTTTTTAGCCAGAGAGTTAAAGACTGTAAAGAGCACATGGCTGTTACACTTTGTAGAAACCATGGGGTCAGAGGTTCGAGTCCTCTCCGAGTTTTGTAAAACAAACGGAAAACGTAGGACTCATCGGGCTTTTACCGAGGCCCTTTTTTCACATATTCTTTCTAGAGATTCAATATCTAATTTTCCAGATAGAACTGCCAACCTTTCAGGGGTTGTTGAGAATGGAATAAATATTTTAAACTCCTTAAATAGATTATATTTTGAAATATGCTTTTGATTGTGCAAGCCCCAGTCAAAAATTATTTTTTCTGCCATTTCCTTGTTTATGTAAAATCTTCCATATTCTTGATATTGTCGGAATATATGGTTAATTCTTTGCCCTTCAAGAATCTTATGCATTTCTTTAGCAATAAATAAACTATGAATCTTTCCAGTTATAGCTAGAGAACTTGTTATGCTAAAATCCGTGTCTATTATCCCAGCGATACATCTTTTTTCAAATTCTTTATCGCATATTATATTCTTAGGAATTTGTATATTTTTTTTAGAACCAATTACTAACCCAAGGATTTTATTTTTAAACTCAACTATTGCTTTTGATTTGATGATTGTTTCTATGCAATTCTTATTTGCCCTTTTTAAAAAAGTTGGTTTTAGATTATATAATTTTTTGATGAGGTCCCCTATATGCAGCTCATGGTAAAGATATTCGTTTACTAAATCTCCAGTTATTGAGTATCTATATGAATTGCCAGCCGGACTGTTATATACAAACAGATTTCCATCTCCAATGTGGATTCCTGTTTCTTCTGCAAGTTCTCCGCTCATCTCTTCTGGAATTTTTATTCTTCTTTTTACATCGCTCCATGATGGACTTACATCCTTAGCAAATTTTATCTGTTCGAAGAACAGATTTAATAAATTTTGCGTTGAACCAAATTTCTGACGTATAACAACATCACTCCCGTATCCAGCAATCCAAGAGGTTAAGTAAGAATGTATATCATTAAAGGTTTCATACTGTATCTTTGCAGCCTCTATTAGTCTCTTTTTAGGGTCTAAAATCCTTCTTATTTGATGTATGGTTTTTTCGTCAAAGTTAAAAACTTTTGTTGGAATATCAAATCTTTCTTTTTTTGGTAGATCACGCCACTTTTTTGGAAGTTTAATCATTAAGAAGATAAATATTTGAATGTTATATATCTTTCTATATTCTCCCTTAGACGTTTAAAAGTTTATTCTTTTTTCTTTTTCTTTGGCCTCTTTAGTCCAAAATCAATATTTAAAGAAGTCTTGTTTTTGCTCCTTTCTTTTTCAAGGTAAGAGTAAGTTTTGGTTTGTTTCTTTCCTCTTATTAAAGCTGTTAATGCTGTAATTGTAGACTCAATTTCATCTGCTCTGCCTATGATTCCCACTTCATTTTCGTGAATTGCTATTAAGGAGTCAGTAAGGCTTTCTATTGTTTTTTTTGTTTTCCCTTTTGTGCCTATTATCCTGCCGCGAATTCTTTCTAAGTCCCGCCTTTTAGTTATATCTTTAATAAGTATTTTTTCGAGAATAAAGTCTTCATTTGTTAAAAGGAGCGCATCTGTTATTGTGAAGCCAAGATTTATTGCTTTGATAACTTCACAAGCTGTATATTCATCTTCTGCTTTCCCTTCTAAGAAAATAATTTTTCTTTGGTTAGTTATTTTTACCTTCAGCTCATGCTCTAGCCTCTTCCTGTTCTGCAAAATTTTCCCGCTGAATTCAGAATATATTTCCTGCATAATAAACTATATAAACAAGTGTTTAAATGTTTTTTTATGAGTGATTTAGAGAAGGAAGTTCTTGCTTCATTGTATTTTGAAGTTATTAACAGATTTAAGCAGATGTTAAATTTTTCTGAGAGAATTCTTGATTCTGCTTTTAAATGCGTTATATATGCTCCTTTTTCAAGACAGGCTTCTAAGGAGCAGCATAGAATCTATGTGAATAGTCTGGAGTTAATGAGAGAACAGTTAAATAGATATTTTAATTAATTTGCTTTGTTAAGAATATTTAACTTAAATATCAGAACTCTGCTCTTTTTATCATTTTTTATTTATATTTAATTTTACCAAAATGTTAAAATTCATCTGCAACTTCTTTTAGGTAGCCTTTTCTTTTTAGCCATGATATTGCAGTAGGATTATATTTGAATAAAACATCCCCTTTGTCATTGTCAAATTCCCATGGCTTTACCAGCACAACATCCCCTTCTCTTAACCATAGTTTTCTTTTTAATCTTCCAGGAACCCTGCAATTCCTTGATTTTCCATCTAAGCATTTAATCAGTATCCTGCTTGCTCCCAGCCTTTGCTCTAGTATTCCTAAAACTTCCCCTTCTTTCGGAAGCTTGACTCTAATAGGACCTTCCGGGGCTGCAGATTTCTCAGAACCTGCAGAATTTTTCCTGTTTTTGTTTTTGAATCTGTTGAAAGCCATGAATTATAGAGAAATAGTTTATTTATAAAGGTTATTAAGATGTGAGCGAAAGTTATTCGAATATACAAGCATCTATATCTCCGATAAATTAGCAGGATATATTGAGAATTTATTTTTAATAGGATAAAGCATATCAATATAGCTGTTTATTGCGTAGCAGAATGTAAATTTGCAAGATTTAATTTACTTAAGAAAAAGCTTTTGCGAGTTTTGCAAGTCCGAATCCTGCAGCTTCGCATAATGCAGACAGTCCTGCCCCTTTTATAATGCCTGAGTCGAGGTTTATTACATACTTAAAGCCGTCGGCTGTTTTTTCGGGAGGCTTATCAAAAACTTCTTCAAGTTCAGCTTTAGCACCAATCATTCCGCTTACTATTGGGAATCCTATAATCAACACCGGCTTTAGAATTCCAGGAGCATCGTAGACTCCCTCATAAGCACCTTCTGCTAGAGAAAAAAGTGCAATTGCTCCATATCCTATATATTTTCTTAATGTCATAGTAAAGTTAATGCGACAGGAATTCCTTTTATTGTTTTTATGCCTTGTTTGTCAACTATTCCTGTTTTTAAGGCTAGTTGTATTGCTTTTTTCCCTACGATATTGAACGTTGCATCTTCTGTTTTTTCATCTTTTATTATTTCCAAGACTTCTGACTCGCTTTTTTCATCGCCATTGAAAAACTCCCCTGTCAAATCTATTTGCGTATTTCCTTCTTCAAGTTTTTTTCCAAGAAGCTCTGAATCGCATATAGCAATTACATTCCTGTAGGATTTATGTATTTTAACTAGCATTTGTAAGACACCTATGGTTTCTTAACACTCAACTTCCTTAGAAGAGAGTATATTTATATTTTATTATAGAATTTTCTTGTTTTTAAACTTTTATAAATATGCTCTATAAATATAAAAACCTTAAAAAATAAAAAAATAAAGGTTTAAGCAGATTTGTATGCTTCTGCTTGTTCTTTTGAAAGGATTTTTGCCATATTTGTGCCGCATACTGTGCATTTTCCTTTAGCCATATAAGTTCCTCTCTTGGTTTGAGATAACTTAACGTCTTTCATGTCCCTATTTTCTTTGCATCTCATGCATCTTCCTTGTAGTGCCATTTTTATATTCCTCCTTTGAGTTTTTTGTTGAAAATACGATGTTTTTAATGTTTTTAAAGGTTTGTTTTGCTTAAATCTTAGTTCTAACTGAGTGTTTTGCACCACAAGCTAAACAATGAACAAAAGTAAAAACACCTTGTTTTACTAGTTCTGTGTCTGGTTTCCCGCATTCCTTGCAAAACACGAACTCTTGAACATACTGCTGTATTTTGTCATTAATCTTGCTGGAAGGAATCTTCGTCTGTAACACAACACGGTTGCCTTCTATTTTACCAGAGGTAGCCAGTTCTCTTAAAAGGTACTTTAGAAAGTGATTTATGTTTCTTCTTAAGTAAGAGGCTATCTGCTGAACATTGGTTAAAATTGTTTTGGTTCCTTCAAAATGCCCTTCTATTTTAGGAACTTCAAACCTTTCTATTTTAGTCTCAACTGGCTTAATCTTCTTGTAAGCTTCATCCAGCATTTGTTCGTAAGTTTCCATAAAGATTACATAGAAAAGGGGTTTTTAAGGTTTTGGAAAGAGTTTTAAACAGGGCTATTGTAGGAGAGAAATGAGTTTGGCTGAAAGTGTAACAGAAGAAAGTGAAAGAATTGATTTTCTTAAGTCTCTTATAAGCCAGTTTGAACCTCATGATTCAGATGAAGATTCTGGGATTTTTCATGCACTTTCTTTATTAAGAAGAGCTTTAGAGGAGGACCTTTTAAAGAAAGAAAGTTGTGAGGCTATTTTTAATGGAGAAAAGCCTTTTTATTCTGATCATTTTAGGGTTTTTAGGATTCCAGTTTTTGGGAAGGCTTATTATCTTGCGAGAAACGGGGATAGAGAATATAGCGTACAAGCAAGAAGTTTTTTTGGAAAAAAAGAGCCATTTGATATTTATTCTGACTGCGAGGGGTTGGATAATCTAGATTAAAAGTAAGATTTTTAAGATTTTGGACAACCTAATAAGTTTTCTAAATTTTGGAAATAACTGAAATTAACATAGTTAAAATCTGTTCTTGTTTCAAGCATTCCTGCAATTATTCTATCGTGGTAAATTAATGCCCATAACTTATCATCAGATGCCGGATAGGAGGTATTCCCTGCAGTTATCTCTTCACGTGTCTTTGCTCCAAGATTGTAAATTTCTGTTTTAATATCTCCTTTAGTTTTATCTTGAACTACCTTACTGGCTGTTAATCCGTCAACTATTGCTTTAAAGAATTCATCTTTTTTTTCATAAGCTGGCTGGCAATCTCCAGTATTATAAGTTACTGGTTGGGGAGTTTCTACTCTTATTTTGTGTATGTCGTGTTGTTTTATTGTTGTCATTTAACCTACCCTAAATACCTTACTCTTCCCGGGCGGGGCTCGTAAATCATGCCGTCTTCTAAAAGTCTTTTTAGCTCCTGATTTATAATTTCAGGCGTGGCATTAATTTCCATAACTAACTTTTCTGTGTCTATTCCCTCATTTTTCTCTTCTTGTTTTATCTTGTTTATTAGTTGGTCTTTGACAGCAATAATTTGCTCTTTGCTAACTTGCTGTTTAGGAGAAGATTTTTCAATTTCCAGTTTTCTGATTAAAAGATACCTAGGATCAACTGATTTGATAATTTCGGGAAGAATGTATATTTCGTTGTTGAATATTCTTAGCAAGCCAATTATTGTTAATGTCTGTCCTTGGCTTATTTCCTGGAATTTTTGGACATCTTCCCCAAAAGTCTTGACATTTATTTGTCCGGTTGCATCATCTAGAGTCAGAGATGCAAACCTCTTTTCTCCTTCTGAAATGTATTTGTCAATAACGTTCGCCATTACATTTACTCTTAATAGCTTCCTGTTTCCCAGTTCGACAAAATTGAGCCTTTCCCTTCCATCAACTGCTGTAATCTCGGGCTTTCCTTTCATAATTTCCCCTATTCTTACCTTGTATGCTATTTCTCTTTTTCTTATTTCAGCCATTTTCTAGTATTTTGATTGCTTTTAATGCTTCTTCTTTTATGTTCTCAAATGTTTCTAAGGTATTTAGTTCTTCTTGAGAGAACCATCTTAATTCAGTATTTTCATCTGATTTTTTTAATTGTTCTCCTCCAATTATTTTTCCTATATAAGATATATTAATATGATGGTGGTCCGGCTTTACTCTGTCTAAACCTATTGCTATTGGCTGGATTAAGTCTCTGGTTTTAATTTCTCTTGCGTTTACCAATTCAATGTCAAAGCCAGATTCTTCTTTAGCTTCTCTTATGACAGAACTGCAAGGAAGTTCATTTTCTTCTATATGCTCTCCCAAAGGAATAAATTTTTTTATATTTTTGTTAAATGTAAGAAGGACTTTTCCGTCTCTTACTATATAGACTGTTGAAATGAATTCTCTTTTTACTTTGTTATTTTCCATTTTCACTTCCTAATTCCATTTTTATGAATATCAAATTATACTTAAATGCAATTACTCAGACCCTCTGTATGTAGCCTTTTTTTGGCTCAAAAATATCACCTGTCTGCTTTAGTTTTTGAACTGAATCTTCCACCTCTTCTTTGGGCATTTTTTCTTCGAGCTCTTTCTGAAGCTCTTCTATTGGAATCAGTTTTCCCATTCTCCCTTCTAATCTTGATATAGCTTCTCTTACTAATATAATCTTTCCTCTTTGAGAGCTTGAAACTCCAGTAGCTATCCTGTCAATATCAAAAGTCTTTGTTTCCTGGTCAAATCCAACTTGCATTAAATAATATTTTATAATGCTTATTGCAAGTTTTGCATCTTCCTTACTCACCTTTTTTTTGAGCTGAAATTTTGCAGATGCTTCACTTAGCCTTATTAAAGCATCTAATTGCCTTGCTGATATAGGGATTGGCTTTACTATTCCTTCAGGAGCTGAAGAAGTAGGGGCATTTCTTAAGTCAACATAAAATTTTTTCAGCTCTTTTACCGCCTCGTCTGTTAAAAGTGGCTGGTATTTTTGCTTGGCATATGCAATATACTTCCTTAAGAGTTCTTTTTCTATAACCTGTTTTTTTCCTTCTCTTTTGTGCTCAAGGAGGACATGGGTTGCAATTGCCTCGTCTTTACCTCTGTCAGGCAAGTCTCTTAGAGTGAAAATAACATCAAACCTGTTTAAAAGAGTAGGAGGCATGTCTATTTGCTGGGCTATAACCTGGAATGGCTCAAATCTTCCAAGTTTGGGATTAGCGGCAGCCAATACACTAGTTTCAGCTTTTAGAGTAGCCTGGATATTTGCCTTGGATATTGTTACTGTTTGTTGCTCTAAAGATTCGTGCATTGCATTTCTGTCTTCAGGGCTCATTTTGTCAATTTCATCAATGCAGATCAGACCTTTATTACTCAGAACCATCGCTCCTGCTTCTAGTGCCCAGCCCCTCATGAATTCATCCTTAACTACAGAAGCTGTTATGCCGGCTCCGCTTGCACTCTTTCCGACTACATATCTTCCCTTGGGAGCTATCGAAGCCATAAATTTCAGGCAAAGACTTTTTGCTACTCCAGGATCCCCCACAAGCAGGATATGAACATCTCCTCTCGTATCTGTTCCATCTGCCCTTTTCTTCTTAACCCCCCCAAATAATTGCAGGACAAGTGCTTGTTTTATTTCCTCATAACCATAAATACTAGGAGCCATAGAATCTATCATTTTTTTCAAAAGATTTTTGTCTGCAGCTAATTCAAGTATCTGCCTTTCGTCTTCCTCACTTATATCGTACTCGTCAAAAGTCTCTTCCATCGGTATTATGTTGTTTGCTTCAATGGCAAGGTCAAATCTTGTAGAGAGGGCGCCTGTCTGAAGAGGTACAGGAACTTCTTTTAATATTCCTATAATCTTCACTTTTGAGCCCGGGGTTGCTCTATCTTCCATTTTTGGATCAACTAAGTCTTCTTTGAGAAAGACAGCTATCCTTTTTGGCTGCTCTCCTCCTATTAAAGACTCAGGAGACTCTTCAAGAATAATTCTTTGTGCGTCCACCATTTCCTTAGCTATTAATCTGAACTGCCCTTTCCTTCCGCAAGAGCATCTTGAAGGCTCGCGAAACTTCTTTTCAATCTGCAGTACAGAGATTATTGTTCCGCAGGCAGGGCATTCAAACTTTGCATTTACTACCTGAGGCCTTACATCAGACGCCTGCCTTACAATCCCTTCAACAGAAATCAGGTTGTTGAGATGCTTCGCCCTTATGTTCCTTACTCTGACTTCCTGAGATTCAGGTATACTCGTGAGCCTTACTTTTGGATATGATACAAGCCCAGACTCTTCTAGTGCAACTTCCATTACCTGGAAGATTTCTTCAGGAGAGGCAAGCAGGCTTTCAGAAAGAATGTGGGAGAAAGAGGCAATATCATTAAAATCAATAAATATGACTTTTTCTCCTGCCCTTATTGACTTTCCAATTTCTTTTTTATAAGAATTAAAGAAGTTCCTTGCTTCTGAAACCATATCTTCAGTTGATTTACCGCTTTTTTCCCTGACCATCTTTTAGAAAAAATGATTTTGTTTTTAATTATTTCTATATGTCAACATATATAACTAAACCCTTAGCAAGGAATTTAGTTGAGGTAGGTTTATTAATTTTTCTGTTTGAAAAAGTATATTAATAGTTATAGATTAGCAAGGTTATGAGAGTGTTTATTCCCCCAAGACATTTGTATCAATACTGGGTATTAACAACTAAGGGTTGTAATTTAAAATGTAAGTATTGTTTTGAAGAAGAGAAAATTAAGGGCAGCAAACCTTCGTATAAATTGGAAGACCTTGTAAGGATTATTGGATTACACAATCCTTATGCTGTTCTTGGGGTTGAGAGGCAGTCAGCAAAAAATGGTGTTGTTTTTACTGGTGGAGAACCTTTAATGAATCAAGAATTTATCAAGGAGTTCATATTAAAAACAAAAGGTGGTTTAAGGTTAGAGTATGTTCTTCAAACTAATGGCACTTTGTTGAATAAAATTGACCCTTATGTTCTTGAAAACCTTGATTTTATCTTAGTCTCAGTAGATGGCAATCAAGAAATACATGACAGAAACAGGGGAAAAGGGACTTTTGATACTATAGTAAGGAATATTAGGGGTATAAAGCCAAAATACAAAGGGCAGATAGCTGCAAGAATCACTGCAACTGTTGATAAGGACTTTTCAATTTTTGATTCAATTATGGCTCTTAAAGACGATTTTGATAATTTTCATTGGCAATTGGAGACTCCGATTGCGCATTCTGTTACAGAAAAGGATAGGGCTTCTTTTATTGAGAGATACAGGAGCGATATGGGAGAACTTGTTGATTATTGGATTTCTAGTTTACAAAATGGAGCAGTTAAAAATATAATTCCCTTTCAGAGTGTTGCTACGCCTGTTAGAAATTCAGGTTTGAGATGTGGTGCAGGTACAACTCTTGTTGTCGTTGACCTTGATGGCGAATGTTATGGTTGTGATACTATGGTAGGTGACCCAAGAGCAAGAATAGGGAGTATATATGAAGGTTTTGAAACCGAAAGGCTGTCTTTTCAGTTAGCTATGAACTGCTCTGGAAATCCATTAACATGTAAAGATGAGGTTTACAAAGAAAAACCAGGCTGTATGAAAGGCTGTGCAGGCTGTTCTTGGGAAGAAAGTAATGAATTTTATTGTTCTACTGTTAAGATACTAATAGACGCTGCAATGTCAAGAAAAGATTTTATTAATGATTTATTAGACAGTAAGAAAATCAGTCCAGAGAATGTGTTTATGGGCAGGATTGCCTTGTATACTGAGCAAATTCCTTAATATCTGAAAAATAAAAGAAATAGTAAAAGAAAAATAAAAAAATAAAAGCTACTTGAATCTTTTCATAGCTTCTTTAACATTTTTTATAAGTTGCTTCATGCTGTCTTCCAGCTGTTTTTTGTTCTTTGTGCCTGTACAAACAAGCTTTCCGTTACTGAACAATAGGAAGGTTGCCGTAGGCTCTTCTAACTTATACACAAGCCCCGGAAACTGCTCTGGTTCATATTCTGTGTTTTCAAGCTCTAAAGCAAGAAGATTTAAGTTAAGAGTTAGGTCAATACTTCCTGATGCCACTATATTTTGCACGTTAATTTTAGGCTTTTCTGTGACTCTTACGTTTATTTTCCTTAATTGCTTTATAACCTGTTCGATTACTTGTTTTACCTGTCCGATTGATTTTGTTCCCGTACAGACTAAATTCCCGCTGGAAAAGACTAAAACCGCAGATTTTGGCTTTTTAACCCTTAAAACCAGCCCTGGAAACTGCTCTGGATTGTATTCTGTGTTACTTTGAGTTCTTGCTAGCTTAGTTAGTGAAACAGGCTTTCCCAAAGAAGTGGTAGCAACTATATTTTGAACTTTCAAAGAAGATGTTTGCGCCATTTTTATAACCGTTTCTGTAATATTTATAAACTTTCTCCCTTTTTAAACCTTTGGTTTTTTATCGAGGAGAAAAAAAAGGTTTATAAATGAAAAAATGAAGGTTGTTATATAAAAATTTAAATAGCTGAAAAACAATAGAATATTATGATACGTATGGATAAACTGCTTGGCATTATTTGTACAGAAGCAGTAGAGGATATTGAAAGTAGTAGAAGACAAGAAGGCTCTCGTCCTGAACAAGCACTTCCTCCAATAGATTATCGTTTAGAACTTATTGAAGGAAAAGATGGTTGTTTGTATTGGATGGAATAGAAAATATTCTTTAGAACCGCAATTCTTATAAACTTTAATTATTAGAGAAAAAGATGCAAGAAACAGAATTTATATGGTTTAATGGCAAGCTGGTTAAATGGAAAAATGCCAAGATACATGTTTTAAGCCATGCTCTTCATTATGGCTCAGGTGTTTTTGAAGGAATAAGAGTTTATAAAACAAAAAAAGGGTCAGCTGTTTTTCGATTGAAAGAGCATGTTAAAAGGCTTTTTTCTTCTGCAGAATCTTTATTTATGAATGTTAAGTACAGTGAAGAGGATATTGTTCAAGCTGTAAAAGAAACAGTTAGAGCCAATGGCTTGGAAGAAGGGTATATCAGGCCAATAATTTTTTATGGCTACGGAAAAATGGGGCTTGACCCTACAGGAGCAGAAATTGATGTAGCAATAGCTGTCTGGCCTTGGGGAGCTTATATTGGAGATGCAGCCAAAGTAAAGACGAGCTCTTTTATAAGAATTCATTTTAAAAGCCTTAAAGCAGATAAAAAAGTTTGCGGGCATTATGTAAACAGCATCTTAGCAAGCTTAGAAGCTAAGAAACAGGGATACAACGAAGCAATCTTGCTGGACAGCGAAGGATTTGTAGCAGAAGGACCTGGAGAGAATATATTTATGGTCAAAAATAATAAGATTTTTACTCCTCCATTAAACAAGCAGATTCTTCCAGGAATAACAAGGGACAGTATAATAAGAATAGCAAAGGATTTGGGCTATGAAGTTAAAGAAACAAATTTAACACTTAAGGATTTAAAAGAAGCGGATGAATTATTTTTTACTGGAACTGCAGCAGAAGTGACTCCTATTGTAAAATTAGATGAAAAGGAATTTAAGAAAGGGCATATTACACTAAGATTAAAGGAAAAATATTTAGATGTTGTTAAAGGAGAGGCAGGCTATGAAGAATGGCTGGATTATGTTTAGGGAATATTTGATAAAGTGATTTCTTAAAAAACGACTAATATATACTTAATTTGGCTAATCTAAGAAAACAAAAAGTTTATAAATATAGCTATCACTTTATAGTGATAATATTTATCATATTTTACAAATTATCAACAAGAATTTCAAATAAAAAGTATATTATTTAAGGCGTACAAAATTATCCAAATGTTTAAATATTTCTTTATTTATAAATTAAAATGACTGAAAAAGAAAAAAGCATTTTAGAGCAGTTTAGAGAAAAATATACTGGCTGTTTAGAAGGAGAGGTTGTAGGTATAGCTGCTGAAAATGGGGTTGATGACCTTGCTACATCATGTAGTATAAGACAGACAGAAGCTAACAAAGATTCTAAGCCTAAAATAACTTTGCTTGACATTCCTAAGCATTTGCATATCCCTTCAGTTGGTTTAACTTCAGGGCAGAGAGTTTATTTTTTTGCCACTAAGACAATTGGAAGCTCTCTTTATTGTGGAGATTTAGTAGCTCTCTTGAATTGTGACACTGGGATAAGATATGACCCTAAAATATCTCTTAGACAGGAACACTTTAGTAATGCTCTTAAATGGGAGGATGTTCAAGAACCTTTATAAATTCTTTTTCTTTTAATATTTAATGAAGCATTCGTTAAAAGTGGGTTTTAGTTTTGGTGTTACATCTGCTGTAATAACTACCTTAGGATTAATGGTGGGCCTGCACTCTGGAACACATTCAGAATCTGTAATTATAGGTGGGATTTTAATCATTGCTATAGCAGATGCTTTTTCTGATGCTCTAGGAATACATGTTTCAGAAGAAGCTGAAAACCAGCATAATAAAAAGGAGATATGGGAATCAACATTTTCAACTTTTTTATTTAAGTTTCTTTTTGCACTGACTTTTGTTGTTCCTGTCTTAATTTTCGGACTTTCGACAGCAATTATTGTAAGTATAGTTTGGGGGTTTTTATTATTGGCTGCTTTTAGCTATAACATAGCAAAAGAACAAAAAAGAAGCGCGTGGGAAATAATTTCAGAGCATCTCATAATAGCGTTAATAGTCATAATTATAACGCATTATGTTGGGGATATTGTGGGAAAAATGTTTGTTTGATTACTTTTCATATTCTTTTAGCTCATCTTTTTCATTAATTCTTTTTTGAATAAATCCTTTTTTCCTTCGCTTATTCGAAACAAGAACTTTTCTATCATTTTTTCAGAAATTGTAAATAGGTAATTTAATTTTATTATGCTGTCTTTAATAGCCCCTTCTTTTTTTGATAAAAAAATACCTTTCATTTTTAAGTTAGAAGTTATTCCTGCAACAACAACATTGCCTTGCTCTTCAAATAAAACAAGAGCAGGGCGTTTTTTAATTTCAAAAGTGTCTGTAAACTGGACATTAGCTAATATAACATCTCCAAAATTTTTCATTTTAAGCTCCTTCCCAATCTTCATCATCTTTATTATCCCAAAGTTCTTTCATTTTTTGCTGTTGTATTTTATGCAAAAATTCATCATATTGGTTGCTTTCTTTCATTTTAATGAACATTTTAGCCATTTTTTCCAGCAATTCATTATAAGTTTGCCTCGGATGCTCTTTTGCTTTTTTTAATAGCGTAATCAAATTCTTGTTCAGGAGTATTGTGGACTGTTCCGTCATTTTTAATTATATATTTATTATATATCAACTATGCATTGATATATAAATCTTTCGCTAGTTAGCTGCATACTTCGCTGAGTGCATTAAACTTAGTGATTAAGTGCATAGAGGTTTTCACTTCGCTTTCTCATATTCTTTTTCAATTTCAGAAAGAGTAGCGATATCATGAAAACTTCTATCGGGCCTTAGTCTTGTTAGTCTTGGAAATCTTAAAGCAAAGCCGGAATTGTAAGTTGGAGATTTCTGTATATTTTGATAAATGACTGTAACGACTAACTTTGGCTTGACCTCTACTTCTCTTCCTGCTTCTTTTTCAATTAAGGGCTTAAGTTTTTTTGTTAGCTCCTTAAAAGATAATCCTTCTTCCTCTTTTTCTTTCAATCCTGTTGAAACCTTGCCAACTTCAAGGAATTTGTCTTTGTCCTTACAAGCGACTGTATAACTTGTAAGCCAACCCGCTCTTTTGCCTGTTCCATACTCTGCTTTCACTATGACTAAATCAAATTCATTCGCTTCTGGCTTAATTTTAATGCCATAGCCAACTCTTGCTCCCGGCTTGTAAGGGGCAGAAAGATTTTTCATCATAATACCCTCTTCGCCTTCAGCAACAGCTTTTTTATAGAAATCCTCTGCTTTTTCAATATCATCTGCAATGACCGCTTCTGAAGTTTTTATTTTCCATTTTTGATTTTTTACAATTTTTTCAATAATTTTTCTTCGCTCTTTAAATGGCGTTTTAATTAAAGACCTGCCGTTAAAGTAAAGCATATCAAAAACATTTACCTCTATTGGCAGCTCTTTTTCCATTTTTTCAATATCATATTTTCTTTTTATTCTCTGGCTTATTTCCTGGAATGGGCGGTATTTTTTTGTTGTCTTGTCAAATCCAACTGCCTCGCTGTCAAGAATAAAACTTTTTCCTTTGACATATTTTTCGACATATTCTCTAACTTCTGGAAACTGTTTTGTTACGTCATCTAATCTTCTTGTGAAAATTTTTATTTTTCCATTTTCGTCTTTATTAATCATCATTCTAAAGCCATCATATTTAAAATCTATAAGGCATGGTTTTCCTACTCTCTCAAAACCCTTCTCAATTGTGTCTTCTTTTAAAAATAACATAACTTTGACAGGCTTCCCGGGTTCAAGCTCTGTCTTTTCCAGTTGTTTTATGCCTTTGCAAGCCTGCTCAAAAACAAGTCTCCAGTCTGTTGCCTTGTCATAAGCTTCCTGAACAGCATCTGTGTTTTCTTTTGTCTTTTCGAGGCACGCTTTTACTATCGCATCTCTTATTGTTCCAGAGCCTAAACCAATTCTTAAGTCAGAAAGAAGAGTCCTGATGATATATTTTGCTTCTGTTCCTGATGCAGAAGTTAATAACTCAGAAATTAATGACATTTTTTTATCGACAGTTCCTTTTCCTACTAATTCCGGAAGTTTTTTTAAATTGTCAAGAACTTTTTCTGTTGTAAGCTTATTTGAAAATAGGGTGTTTTGTTTTTTCTTTGAAATGATTTCTTCTGCTACTAGTCCCAAATCCCCTGTTTTTTTCCATTTCAAAACAATTTCTTTGTCTGAGATTCCTGAAGCCTTTGATAATGCTTTTATGCATAACTGCTCTGAGATGCCGAATTCTTTTTCAGAGTAGTCAGGAAAAGCTTTTCCCTGGAGAAGGTACATTATTTCCTTGTCTTTTTCATTCTTTATTTTCTTTAAAAAATCAGCGAGTATTTCTGTTTTCTTTAATCTTGAAGGATTTTTCTCAAGCTCTTCATATATTTTACATAATTCAGAGTATTTCATTTTTTATAGAATAGATAGAGATAGAAAGTATAAAAAGGTTGTTGATTTAGCCATATGTGGAAAAGAACGATAAAATAAAAAAAACCGAGCAAGCAAGACTTATTTACATAGATAATATCCGGCTTTTTCTTATAATTCTTGTCATACTTATTCATGTTTCTATTATCTATGGTGGTGAGGGCATTTATCCTGCTAAAGAAGGGGCGACTGATGAGATAAGCCCGATAATTCTTACTCTCTTTAATACTATCTGCCAGAGCTTTTTTATGGGCTTGTTTTTCCTGCTTTCTGGCTATTTTGTTCCTCAGTCTTTTGACAGAAAAGGAGCCAAAAAATTCCTTAGAGACAGGCTGATTAGATTAGGAATTCCCTTGCTAGTTTATACTACGGTTTTTAAGGTGATCATAGATTATCTTATCCTGAACTTTTTTAGAGGCAAAACAATAACTTTTGTAGAAGTAATTAATTATAACTTGAAAAATCCTGGATGGTTTATTGGGCCATTATGGTTTGTGGAAGCTTTGTTAATTTTTTGTTTTGTTTATGTTTTATATAGGGTTTTTATAAAAAAATCATTTAACCCTTTTAACAAGAGATTTCCTTCAAATAAATCAATTGCAATAAGCATAATTGTTCTTGCTGTCCTAACTTTCTCTGTCAGGATTTTTTTCTCAGTTGGAGAAGAAGTTCATGTTTTTCAGCTTGCTCATTTTATTAATTACATTTTTTGTTTCTGGCTTGGAATTCTTGCTTATAGGGGAAATTGGCTTGAAAGCCTTGGGGCAAAGCAGGCAAGAACTTGGAAAATAGTTGCTATTCTGATACTTATATCTCTGCCGTTTATATTCGTGTTTGGGCGGGCAGCAGAAAACACTGAAAAATTTGTGGGAGGATTGACCTGGCAGTCTCTTTTATATTCTTTCTGGGAGACAGCTGCCTGCTACAGCATTATAATCAGCTTAATTTCTGTTTTCAAGAAAAGGTTTAACTCGCAGGGAAATCTTACTGCGTGGATGGCTCCTAATTTTTATGTTGTTTACATAATTCATCAGCTTGTGATTCTCCCTCTTGCAATTATTTTTCAGGATATATTCATTCCTTCTTATGTTAAGTTCATTTTTGTTTCAATACTCGGAGTTGCTCTGTGCTTTGTTATTGCGAGTTTGATAAGAAAAATTAGGTTTACAAAAAAAGTTTTGGGATAAGTAATTGGAGCATTAATCCGTAGGAATAAAACTATTTAAATAAACAGCTCCTATTCTTTTTATGTTTCACGTAAAAATAAAATTAAAGAAAAGCAGGATTCATGGAATAGGTTTGTTTGCAGCCCAATCTATAAAAAAGGGACAAAAAATATACACTCATAATGACAGATTAGATTTGTTTGTGTCAGAAGAGGAGTTTTCTTCTTTAGAGGAAGATGAGAAGACAACAATAAAACATTATGGGTATTTTGATAAGAATAAAAACAAATGGCATCTCGCTTTTGATGACATAAGATTTTGCAATCACAGTTTCCATGGGAACATCAATTTAGAAGGAAAAAATTTAATTGCTAAAAAAGATATAAAGAAAGGTGAAGAATTAACACAGAACTATATTGAATTTGAAGATTTAAGAAAAGAGTTATGTTAAAACTTTACACTTCTATTGTATATTCAAAAACCTTATCGTAAGGAATAAACCATCTGCACGTATCTGGTATTGAGGCGTTTTCCATAATGTATCTGAAGAGGCGGATTGAATTGCCGTGGGCAGAGATAGCTACGTTCACCTTGTTTTTTTTCATGTATTTTATCAGCCATTTTATGAACTTTTTGACCCTCTTCTCCACTATCTTGAAGCTTTCTCCATATGGAGGAGGAGTGCTCCATCCGCGATGTATTTTATCGTATTCTTCAGTTCCCAGCATATTTTCAATTTTATTTCTTAGTTTTGGAGACAGGGATACAATAGAATCTCCATAAACTTTAAAATCAAATTCTATATCTCCTATTTTTTCAATAAAAGATTTATGAGACATTCCTTCTAAGATTCCGTAGCTTCTTTCAATCATTCTGTTGTCCTCTATAAGAGTTTTGCATTCAGGATGATTCTTGAGAACGTATTTTAAAGTGTCTTTAGAACGCGAGAGTCTGGTATGAATTGCAACCTCAAATTTTTTGTTTTTTAGCTTTTTGGCTATTGTCTTGGCATTTTTAATTCCTGCTGGAGCCAGCTTAGCATCTTTCCATCCTGTGAAAATTCCTTTAATATTATAGGTTGTCTTTCCGTGGCGGAACAAATAGATGTGAAGTTTCCTCTTTTTTGTTTTCATAAAATTACTTAGAGAACTAAGTATAAAAAGTTAATCATCGCTTAAGTCTTGTAGAAAGTAAATCTTTATTTTAGAAAGATTTACTATTTTTTCTGTGTCATAAGCCAAAACCCTGCATAGAAGTTCATTCTTCTCGCTAACAAATTTTCTTGAATAGATTAGCTC